>Ga0074046_10000687_pt1 | contig 30980 bp, 28 predicted proteins | sample BogForMeECP23OM3_FD_94441 | JGI IMG/M metagenome (GOLD analysis project Ga0074046, IMG submission 94441) | Bog forest soil microbial communities from Calvert Island, British Columbia, Canada - Bog Forest MetaG ECP23OM3 | ecosystem: Environmental > Terrestrial > Soil > Wetlands ... | reverse complement strand
GGTGTAGTGGTCAAACCACGCACATGGGACTATGCATAGCATTGGCGCCAGAAACCTGCCACTAGACGGCTCTGGATCCCCTCACCGAGGAGAGACCTGCCGACGGGAGAGACCAAGACCCCGCATTCGAATCTCCCCCGGGCTACCAACAACCACCGTATCATAGCGCGCCCATTCTCTCCATGGTCCTTGTTAGTTTGTGGTGACGGTCTTGGAGACTTCTCTTTCTTCCCGGCGTGTGGTTTGCGTTTTCGTTCAAGTCTTCAAGTTGTTTTGGCTTTCTCGAGAATCCTATCATCCGAAAGCGAGGATCCCGCTACGAGAATGAGTAGACTGTGATGGCTTTCGCAATTGCCACGTCTAGCACATGTTATACAGGTCTGTCAATTCTTAGCACGAGCTGCCTTCAGCGCGTATACTGACGCGAGGACGAAGACCGCTTCCAAAGCCTTGATGAGGACACCAAATGGTATCAGTGGCTGTGGCGGAACGCCGAAAATCGTCACACCACTTGCCGATATGAAGTAGATGAGAATAGAGACCAGGTTGCCAAGGACTCCCAGCGCAAGGAACGAAGAACTGTTCGATTTGAGAAGGACCCAAATCCAAGTGAGTTGGAATAGGCCGAGCAAGATGAAGAAGATCGTGGCAGCGACAAAACCTTGACCAAACATGGTCTCCATTACTATTGGCGCGAACATCATCGTGAGAGTGGGTGAGACCAGGTGGTCGAGACCTGGGGCAATCAGAGCAACCCCACCAATTCGCCTCACAGTTTTGACTGAAACCAATACCCTAACCTTATTTTCGATAACTCTAGATCACGTAGTTAACTAATTCTAATGCGATTAGTTCTGACGCATTATTTTCATCTCTTCTGAAGCTCTTGCAGTGTTTCTGTGAGCTTATCGAGGCTTTGATTCCAGCCCATTTCCATTCCGGCGAGTGCTCCTTCCACTTATGATGTGGATTTAACAACCACTACGTGTAACGTCATTTCCGTCTTGCCGTGTTGTTCCTCGAGTGTGACTGTGTTGAGGTTTTCAAGGTGCTCTGCCTTCACCCTGTAACAATCGCCGGCACCACCTCACTACTTCACTAGAAGGGTTCGTGGCCCGGGACCATGCTGAGGTTCTTTACAAGTTTGAATCTGTCATCTTCAATTAGCGGCCGAAGCAAACTGTGACGTGGAAGATGAATCTCGATATTTTTCTTCAAGGGTTGATTGCGGGTTACGGTATTGCTATCCCTGTAGGTCCGATCGGTATCCTGATAGTTGAAGTTGGGATCCGTCGAGGGTTCAGGTTGGCTTTCTTTGCAGGCTTAGGAGCCGCATCCGCCGATCTAATCTATGCAACTCTGGCCGGGCTGGCGGGTACGTTCCTAGTTGAGGTTCTCAAACCTATCTCCTCCGTAATCCAATATGTGAGCGCGTCAGCATTGATAACGATTGGACTGTGGATGATCTATCAAGAAAGAAGATCGGGCAGAAATATGCAACGGACCACTAGCGATGCTTCGACTGGCTGTCTAAGGACGTACGTCACGTTCTTTGGGCTGACGCTCTTCAACCCACTAACTGTCACATACTTCACATCATTGATCTTAGGACTACGTTTCAGCATCATAACAGCACCGATGGATGTGATGATTTTCGTTATTGGAACTTTCCTCGCCTCACTTTCCTGGCAGACACTTATCGCTTCAGTTTGCGGATTTGGTCACAAGCGTCTCTCGGCAAGAGTCCAGGCAGTTACATTTAGTCTTGGTAATTGCGTGGTTATTGCCTTGGGCGTAGTGATCTTTCTTGGATTCAAAATTTGAGGACGAAGCGAGCAACCACAAGCCCCCTACCGCAGATTCCTAGATAGGACAGCAACTGGATTTTCGCAGGCCAAATCGCGCGCGCATATGCGGATGATGCGCGTGCGTTCAAAGTATTACTTCATAATCCTTAAATGTAATACATTATCAGAATTACTACGGCGCGGTTACCCTGAAGCGTCGAAAGGAATGGTATTCCCACATCAACCTGAGGCACATGCAATCATCATAGACGCCCCAGTACGCCGAGACACCGTGGAGACCTCCTGCCAAGACCAAGAGACACGATGCAGCAATTGCTACAACTGGTGGAACCGTGTCTGCAATCCTTGCTCTTTGTGTGGATCGGCACAGTATGCCCCCTGCGTACACTGCGATTTCAATTTGAGATGACCGGGACCGAGTAGCCCGATGGAGGCGATGATACGCGGTTGAGTTAGCTTATTTCCGTTCTGCTCTTCGGATGACTCGTCCAATCTGTTGTCGCATGAGTTTTGAGTGAATTCGCTTGAATGATGCTTTCTAATGGCATCACTCCCTAATTGATGGATCTCTCGTCTCTTCCACGGGTCATGGAAAATGTAGAATTTCCTAGGCCTGGGTGGAAAAGCTACACCAATCGCTATACCCGTCGGAGGCAAGGTTGGGTTGAGAGGTGAAGTTGGATCCATGAGAACCATCAAGGTTCCTGTGGTTGAGTACCCAGCAATGGCCTACCCATACTACCCCTACCCATACACCTACGCTTGGCCGTGGCCATACACCTATTACTACTACTAACCCGCAACCCACGACCCGGTAGAACCAAGCTGAACCCTCACCCACCCTCTTCTCTTTTCCTTTGCCACGAAGCTATTGGACCAATCGCCTCATCGTTGCATCAGGATCTTGATCTGATCTTTTCACTGAAACGGGGTTAACGAATCCATTTCCGATTGCAAAACGCGCAGCGGGGCAGCCTTTATCATTTCGTAAAGCGGGAGGTAGGTGAAACTCGTTGCTTGCAATTGTGAATTTGTCTGCCAGCGGTTCAACCTTCCCGGTGGAAGCGCTACAGCAGGTTGACTTGGCGATGGAAGCCGTTGGTTTGAAGAAACAAGTTCGATCTGTATTGGTTCCTGGAAAACAATTTTCGACAACCTACGAAGGACCGACGCTTGAAAAGACTAGGGTAGAGGAGACATTGAAGCCATTGGCCGAAAGGAATCAAATCACGATATCAGTCGAAACCGAAGAGTCCGTCTCATTCCCTTGACAATCTAAACGGTCCCGAAGCGTTACGCAATCCGGATTTCGTCTCGGTCGAACGCGGTTCTGTCCTCTGTTAGTATCCACGCTGCAAAATCGCGGGGTTCTCCATTTTGGAGTGATAATATTAGATACGTGAAGTTAGGCCAAGCGTGCTCTAGGTCGAGTTGGGATGGCTCCATTGGGGCGTCGGGGTGGGAATGATAGACGCCGATCAAGTCGAGGTTAGATCTTCGCGCGTCTTCATCGGCACGAACTAACTCAAGTGGGTCAATGTTATACCGTCGACGTTTCGATGGCGTAGCCACATTCTGAGCTGCATAGGCGCGGTGCACCCGCCTCGCGTCCGACTTCAAGCCAATTAGGAATCCGCAACATTCCTCTGGGTATGCACTTCTTGCGTGGTTGATTGTGTACTGAAGCTGATCGGCTGGGATGACTAGAACCAATTTCTGAACCAGATTACCCTTCCGAGGTGTATTTGAGGACTAGGTTGAAGAGATCCTTTCTATCGACACTTGGCTGTCAAACTTTGGCATCATTGACAGAGGCACTCTGCGTTGCGGGTGCGGATTTTCCATACTTTAGTTTCACCTAGCTCACGTGATACTGCGCCCCCTGGTCGTTATATCGCTAATTTCCGTATGCTGCTTCGCATTGCAGTTTGAATGGTGAATTAGCGGTTGCTTGAAGGATCTGCGAAAATCATTCTCCCCAGTCGAGGCGACCGGAGTAAGACTGGAATTCTATACATACCCGCAGACGTTGTCAAAGACTCACTATTTCCGTTCAGCCCTGACCAGGAAGTCCTCGTGCGAATTGACGGCAAGAAGCTCGTAATTGAAGGAGCTGCACTGGTATGAGCGGCGACAACTATCGAAGCCGCTACACCTTCGCTATGGACTTCGGCACAAGCGACTTCAAATTTGGCCCGATAACCCTTGGCGAAAATCCAAGAATCGTAAACAACCGCGGCTACTTCCCCGACAAAAGTTCCGTCATGTACAAGGCCTTCGAACCCACATCCGACGTTATTGTGGGCGAAGACGTGCCACTCTACTTGCAATCCGCAGAAGATCTCTCGAGTCGACTGGTCTATCCTATGCGCAACGGTATGATCGACAAAAGCGACGACCAAGCCTGGCGAGTAGTAAGTACCCTATCTTCCTATAGCTTAGACGCCTTCAAACCTGAACCAAATGACGGCTTTCAAGGGTACTATGTAGTCGCGTCCCTGTCCTCAGTTTCCCCCCGCTACATGTACGAAAGGCTGCTGGGTTTATTCCAGCAGAATAACCACGGAAAGATCAAGGCAGTCACAGTCATTCCGCAACCGTTCGCCGTCGCGATTGGGCATGGGGTCACTACGTGTGTGGTTATCGAGTCCGGCCATGGGAACAGCCAAGTCTGCCCAATTTCGAAATATCCCATCCGAGCGGCACAGGTAGCGTTGAACCGGGGCGGTGGGGACGCGAACGCGATAACCTCAGAGATCCTGAAGGATACTGGATATGGCGACCTCGCAACTGAGGAAGCGGTAGTTAGGAAGGTTAAGGAAAACATCGGCCTAGTCCCCGGAAACTTGGACAGCGCAATTGCGGATGCAAAGAAATTTCCGCGGAAAGCCAGGGCGAAGTACAAAGTTCCCGGTACACGTGTCGAGATAGACCTTGAGAAGGATTCGTGGTCAAGGTTCCTCATAGGTGAGTACGTCTTCAACCCCAACCATGAGATCTTCGAGAGCTACTTCAGCCGAGGAATGCCAAGGCCGAAGGACGTCAAGATGGGCGACACGATCTTCAGGGGTATGCTGGATTTCGGTGAGGCGATAATCGCTTCAGTCGAACGGTGTCCAGTTGAGCTGCAGCCCATGCTCTACCGCGAAGTCCTCTTGTCGGGTGGAAATTTCAGCTGGGCCGTGCCGCCCAAGTTGGAAGATATCGCAGTCGACGCTCCCACGAAGGTGCGTCTTCTGCTACGGGATCGCGGTATCAAGAATGTTTCAGTCAAGATGACCAGTTCACCGCAGTTTTCAGTTTGGCATGGGTGCATAATCTACGGTTTCGCCGTCCCGGAAAATTATGAATGGGATTGGCAACGGTTGGAGGGGTGGATGAGGGTTTCAAACTAGCCTTCCGGTTGAAGAAAGAATTCTCCACTACTTTCTCGCGATGGGCGCGCAGCAAACCCCCAACTCTGATCCGAATCAGAAGGGTCTCTCATTTCTCGTCGGCTCAGACAGCGTTCACGTTATGGTGTTGAAACCGCATGATTTGGCTCAACGAAACTCGATCATCGACACAGTCCTGAAGCTATCCTCGCTCCGGAATTCATGTCAAACTGTCTACCTCGCTGCGCCTAGGCTATTGGGCGCAACAATAGACGCCTCCATATTCCGAGCGCACGGAATAGGGCTGCTGTTCTTTGATGAGCGAAGGATCGATGAAGCAGTGGCACCACAACCACTACAAGCAACGCGGCCACAAACAGCCCAGCCCGCACAGGATCCGGGCCTCGTGAGCGAGCTTGCGACCCTGAAGTCAATGTATTTTGAAATGGAACGAAACCTGACTCAACTCCGCGACGACCTCAAGAACTTACACGGAGCCCCCCGAAACGGTGGCGGGTTCTCGCCCCAACTTTCTCAGCCCCCCCAGGCGGTTCCTCCTGAACCCGTATTCGCCCCAAATATCAACCAAGACGAGGCTCTACACTCTTACTTCAACAACCAAGCCGACCCACCCCCCCCTAGGGGGGGGTCCCCAGGGGTTCTACCGTCTTACTTCACCAACAACCCTTGGTTAGAGGTTCTGTCGAAGCGTGGGAGATCGGAGAACGGACGCCTTGCCGGCTGAGATCGTCAAAGTCCCGATTAGGAGGATCGCCGTCGTCATCGACACGCAAGATCAGTTAGCGCCTGAGATGACGATTGAGGATTTCCGGCATACGTTCGGGCAGGACCCGGAGCCACCAAGATACCGACTGGTCAACATTGAAGTGATTACCTCGCCCGACGACCAGCAACCTATGCTCGTCTCCGAATGCGGCCGGTACGCCAGGTTCATAAGAAGGGAATCCGGCAACGTCTACTTCCGGCGACAACTGGACTCATTCTAGAACCCAACCCCCCCCATTTCATGGACATCTGCCTCATCGGAGGCAAATTCGAGCTTACTCCATGGCTTTCGGCAAGGTAGACGCCAAAATGTAAAAAACACCTATTCCCGGTGGCGGTTCTACGGGGGAAATGCTAAAATTCGACGCAAGCTTTTTATACGGTCCGTGGGTAGTTATTATAGATTTCGGGCCGGATGACGTGTTTCTCGAGCAGAACGACTGGCGTTCTACTGGAGGGATGGATGGTCCGAGCGTCTAGCATCGAAAAAAAGTGAAATGAAATGAGTACAAGCGCAACGACAAGAAAAGTTGGAAAGCTAACTAACTGCCCCGAATGCGGCAGCACAAACCTTGTAGAAGATTATGACGTTGGCGAGATCAGTTGCCATAACTGTGGCCTAGTCATAAGCGAACACTCACTTAACACAGGGCCCGAATGGCGCGCCTTCACGAAAGAGGAGAAAGATGAACGAGGTCGCGTTGGTATTCCCACATCATTCTCCATTCACGACAAAGGATTATCAACCGTAATCGATCGGGTGAACCGCGACGCGTACGGCCGACAACTGCCCCTAGCGACCAGGCTCGAAATGCTCCGCCTGAGGAAATGGCAGATACGAACCCGAGTCCACTCCTCAGCCGACAGAAACCTAGCACAAGCGATGGCCGAACTCGACCGCCTAACCGACATGCTCCACATACCCGCTTCCATCAAAGAACGGGCAGCAATCGTCTACCGCAAAGCCCTCGACAACGGCTTGGTCAGAGGACGTTCAATCGCCGCCATAGCCGCCGCTTCACTCTACGCCGCATGCCGAATGTCCGAAACTCCCAGAACACTCAAAGATGTATCCGCCGCGAGCAGAATCCGCAAGAAGGACGTTGCAAGATGCTACCGACTCCTCGTCAGAGAACTTGACCTTCGTATGCCTGTCGAGGATCCGGTGAAATGCATCTCGAAGATAGCCACGAAAGTCGAAATCTCAATGCCTACACAGCAGCGTGCGATCCGGATAATTAACGAGGCAAAGCGAAAAGGCATAGTCGCGGGCAAAGACCCGATGGGGCTAGCAGCGGCTTCGCTATACGTGGCGTGCGTTCTCGAAGGCGAGAAGAAAACCCAGAAAGAGATAGCTGAAGTAGCTAACGTCACCGAAGTAACAGTCAGAAACCGATACAAGGGCCTAAAGGAAGCCCTCAAACTCGATATCTAACTCGACTGACTTGGCTGCCGAGCCGTCTCAACCCTTTTCTTTACGTTTCCCACCAACTCTTCCTTATTCATACGGAAGATTATATTCAAACATTCTAAGACGTCCGAGACCGGGTGAACGCAAACCCCTTCCTCCCCCAGTATCCGCATCTCGTCTTTCGCGGCTTGGAAGTTTGCGACGGGTAAAACCAGATCCGTCACATGAACTCGTTGAGATTTCAGGATTCCGACGATCTTTCCAGTCTGCGTCCCGTAACCGCCTAAGCCACCCACGGGCCCAACATCAAGCTTAACACCGATTGTTCCAGTTGCAACGATCGTCGGCGAGATCGGGAGTCCCGCTAACTCGGAAAGTAGAGCTAATACCATCGCTAACCCTGCGCTAGGTCCTGAAACGCCTTGCCCAGGTGCGCCCTCAAGTATGCTTCTGATTTGGAAGTGAACGTGTAGTCGGCTAAGGTCCACCTGGGAGGTGGCCCATAGGAGTGAGCTGATTGCTTCCGTGGCGTTCTCTGCACTTTGGAGCACGGAGTCATCAGAAACGACCGCCTGACCCACAACGGCTGAAGTGGCGTTCCCGGTCACCGAGACTTGCCGTTCGCTCTGTATCAGGGGTCTAACTGAGCACTGAACGGTAATTACGCCTCCGCTACCATCCTCAGTCGCATATAATCCAAACGATGCGCCCGGTGTCGGTTGGGTGAGGATTAATGCTTCTTCCATCTCTCTTCTCTGCCTGGTCTGGTTCGACTCCAAACCCTGAATTGCCTTTTCGAAGTGGTATAGGCGAATAGGATAGTTGTTCTCGCTAAGTTCATCCAAGGACGGAGGGCGCTCTGAGCCATCAAGTTGAAACACGTCGCGAAGCCTAGCTAGGTCGGCAGCGTACTTCTCCTCCATCCCGACTCTTTCTCCATCGTTCTTAGTCGCGCGTAGTTCGTAGGCCGCGCTTATCTCCGACGCCCAAAGCCTGTGGGATTCGGCTATTGTTTCAGATGCGGCCCTGGGGCTCAGGATTCGTTGCATTCTGAAGAGACGGGTAATTTTGGAGGCGTCGACTTCGGGATGGATGAAACGGTCGAATCTTCGTAAGTGGATCTCGACGACCTCATTCCACTCCCGATCATTCAATGGTGGGTGGACGTAGTAGACGTTTGGTTCAAACCTGTCCCTGGTTGCCTGATCGATGAGGTTTTCTTTGTTGGATGCAGCGATCACGACGATTCCTTCGTCGGGTTTGATTTCGCTTAGCTCAGCTTTCACCTGCGCGAGAATCTTGTTTCCCGTCGGATCTGCTCCCCAGAAGATTGCGTCGGCTTCGTCAAGAAAGAGTATGCATGGACTCCGCTGCCTCGCTAGAGCAAAGAGGTCCTTGATTCGCTTCTCAGGCTCCCCAATGTACGCCGCCCCGCTCATTAGTCCGCCACCCCTTACTTTGATGAAAGCGACCTTGTTCTCGGCGGCCGCGGCTAAAGCGAGTAGGGTTTTCCCGGTGCCGGGTGGCCCGAAGAGCAGGAATCTGCAGTTTGATGCATATCCGAGTTCAGACATCTTTCGGCTGAACGCAAGCGAGATATGGTTCAGAACCTTATCTCTGATATCGTGGAGTCCGCCGATCTCATTTCTTGAAACTTTCGGACTGACCAAGTAGACTGCGTCGGTGATCTCTCGTGATTTTTCTCGCTCCACATAGAACTTCATGGAATGTGCGGCTTGCGCGAAATCATCCAAGCCTACTTTGTAAATTGGTTTAGTCCACTTCGATAATGGCCCTGGCATCGAGCGCCTAATCGTCTCCAGCAGGGGCACTTCTTTCGCTCGCTTCACCTCCCGAAATACTCCGAGTATATCGTTGGGTGTGATCGAACCGTGTCTCCGTAGAACCGCTTCTCGTTCCAGAACCTCAAGGATCTCCATTGACGAAATGCCCCTCCAGCTCTCGGCGGCAAGCCTATCCTCAACAATCGCGAGCAGCATCTCCCTCGTCACCCCTGAGTCCAAGTCGACACGCGTGAGCCGACGGCGGATGTCTTCGCGAGTTTGCTCGTAAGAGTTCGTGGCGACTATTACGAGCGTTCGTGCTTCATTAGTGGTGATTTTATCCAGCCAACGGTTTATTTCGTCCTGTACCCTCGTGTCCTCTAGCTCAGTTCCTGTGTCGCCACGAACTTTTCTTCCGAAGCTCTGGAACTCATCAATGTAGACAACGGAAGGGGTCGAGGCCGCTTGCTCCAGAAGTTTCCCTAATTGCTTAGTGCTTCTACCGTAGTACTCGGAGAATACGTCTGATCCCTTGATTATGATAGGCGACAGGAATATTCCGTTCTTGTGAGCCTCAAGCAGCATCTGTTTCAACGAAACCATCGTCAGAAACGTTTTCCCAGTGCCACTTTCGCCAGTGAGGCAAATCGCTTTCGGAAGCTCGTCCCTGTCGAACCATCTTCGGAGCATTGGGTGCTTTAGGACGTGTAGTCTGAATGAATCCAACAGCAGGTTGTATTCTTTGTCGCGTCCGATCAATTTCGTAGCTGAGAACCTAGTCGGAGGGTACAACCTGTCCAGGCGTAGTTGTATCTTCCGAAACTTCCTGGGCGAAATCCTTGACTTCCGCCATTTCACAAACTCCCGATCCACAAGACGAAGCGGCACATAGTTGACCCACCGCAAGGGTGCAGCCCTCCTCCACCAGGTATCTTTAGATCCAGTTTCTGCATTGGTTTGGGAGCCAGTTTCAATATCGTCAAATTTTTCAGGCATATTACTCACTTTCCAAGGGTTTCAGATCGAACGCTTTTTCAAGAGTGAAACGGATCAGGTAGGCTATGATGACCGCTCCCGCTGCAAATCCCACGACGAAAAGATCCCAAAGCGAGAGGAGGTTCAGCGAGACCAGAAACATGAATCGCAGCACGAATAGTAGAATCAGTTCACCTCCCATAATCGCCACGATTGCGACAAACGATGCTAGGAGGAATTTGTATCCGATATCCAGCCAGAGGTAGGCTCTTTCCCCGCCGTCCAACCGTTGTGCGGTCCCTTCCTTGCTTGCAGCCTCGCGCCTAATCCACAAGCCGCCTACTGCGAGAAATTGTACTCCCAGGAGTAAGTATAGGGCTTTCACCCATAGCGGGAACGCCTGGCCGAAGCTGCCGATCCAATCCACAAAGCTGTCCCATGGGGAAATCGAGGACGCTATGGCTGTGAAGTTGACAGGCTTTGGGTTGAAGTAAGCGCTCACGTCGAGTTCGAACGTCCCACCGGAAACGTAGTAACTCGTACTGTTTTGAACGGCGTTAGTTCCACCCTGCTTGACGAATAGGTTGACATTGTAATCTAGCGCCTGATCGAAAATGATTCTCACCTCATAGTCGCCGGCCGCTGCGGCCTGGAGTTCGAAATTGTTCGTTGGGTATTGACTGGGTTTGGTGAGTTGAGCGGCTGAAAGGTTGCCTTCGACAAAGACTTGTTGTATGGCAGGGTGGTCGCTTTGAATGATCAGCGAATCCCCGACGTTAAGCTGTACGGACTCAGTTCGTACTAGGGTTTGGTCCGCGCGGATGGCTTGAATGCCGGCCGTTAGGATGGGAAGAATGAGTATGAGTAGAATGTATAGCACAGGCTTTAGTTTTCCATGTGATTGCACTGTGACCATACTCTCCGGGATGGAACCGGTTTTGTTCTGTCAAAGTGTGGCGTATATTAATGTTCCGAACATGGAACATTGACGTTTCATCACTGGTCTTGGTCTTCAGCTGACTCGTCCAGCTCCAAAACAAGACTTCCAACGTAACCGCACTGCTCACACGCGTAGAGTGGCGGCAACAACCACCCATTCAGGGACCCCTGTTGCTTGATCTTGACGCTGCCACATACGGGGCACGCCTGAGGGACGGGCCCCGAATGTTTCAGATTCTTCATTGCGTCGAAGAAAGAACTCAAGTGAATTTCACGAGAACGCGCATCAATGGATTTCTATTGAGGTTTCCGGAAAACCAAACTGTACGAGCAACTTCTTGACTTTCCCTCGATGGTCGCCCTGAAGTATTATCAAACCTTCTTTCGAGGTTCCACCGCACGCACAGTAAGTCTTGAGCTTCGCGCCGAGATCTCCTAGATCAACGCTCTTCGAGTTAATACCTTCGATTATGGTAGTGGCTTTGCCCCATTTTCTGGTTTCAAGGCGGACCTTGACAAGCTGCTGCTCCATGCTGATAGTTCCGCAGACACAGAGATCTTTTGGAAGCCCACAAGTTGGGCATACTTCCGCCATTATTTGAGTCAATTACTCCTTTTCTAGTTAAGACGATAGCGGCCCGAATAATATTTAAGCCTATGTCTAAACTCTCAGATTTTCGGCACATGAAACTCTCACCCGAAGCTCATATAGAAATCCAATAACGGCTTGATCGCAATGTCTCAACCCCCTAATCACCACGATCACGATAACCATCATGAAATCTCGATTGAAACGCTCTCAACCCCGCCACTCAAGATTACCCCAGCCCCAATGAGCAAGCGACTTCTAGCCGGCCTGCTTGATTCGACCATCATTGCCTTAATCTGGTTTGCCTTGATTAGTGTTCAACATGAAACCGCCACGTTATACCCGATCCAGCTGACACTAAGCGAAGCATACCTTTGGGTCATCGTATTCGCATACTACTTCCTACAAGAAGGACTATTCGCGTCAACTATTGGTAAAACTCTGTTGAAATTGCGTGTCGTAGAAAAGACTGGCGACCCATGTTCATTCACTGGGTCATTCAAGAGGAACATTTTGCGTTTCGTTGACTGGTTACCCGCCCTATACATTCTAGCTGCAGTAATCATTTCCGTGTCCCATGAAAGGCAAAGGCTAGGCGACATCGTTGCCAAAACGATTGTAACCATTGCCCCTACAAAGGACATCAATCCACCACCTGCCCCGTTTCTTTTCCATTAAGAATTCCATTATGACCAGTGAGAACAGTTGCCGGCAAACCTTACCGCCGAAGCCAAAGCCAAATGGCAACTAGCTCAGATCTCGAAGAACCCTAAAGAGAAGCTTCAAGCCTATGCGGAATTTCTCGCCGAGGTTCCGCCGCATAAAGGAAATGAACGGCTCAGAGCCCAAGTCAAAACCAAGATCGCCGAACTCAAACAGGAAATCATGACCCGGCGCGGCAGACATGGCGGCGGGAAGTCTCCTTGGTCTGTAGAACGCGAAGGAGCGGCGCAAGTTATGATTCTCGGACTGACCAACACCGGCAAGAGCAGCCTCCTCAGGTCGCTTACTAATGCACAGGTAACAGTCGCTTCATACGAACATACAACACAGCATCCAATACCTGGGATCCTGCAGTTTCAAGACATCCAGATTCAATTAGTGGAAGTCCCTGCACCGCGACTTGCTCGAACTGGACGATACGAGCTTCAACCAGAAGCCATCGACCTCATTCATCATTGCGACGGATTAATCGTCCTCGTAGATTTGACGAACGATCCGAACCGTCAGCTCGAGTTAATCACCAATACGCTAGAGGAGGCTGATATATCAATCCAGAAACCTCTATCGCGAGTTGAAATAATTCTAACGAAAGGTTCTGGAGAAATACGGGTTGCGACCACGAGCACGCAAAGTTCAGTGTCACATGCGCAGATTCGTGAATTGTTGCACAGCTATGGCGTCGGGAACGCGCTAGTAAGAATCTATGGAAGCGCGTCCATTGACGATGTGGAGGACGCCGTATTAGAGAATGTGACGCTGTACAAGCCGACTTTGTTAGTTGCAAACAAAATCGACCTCTACTCAGCACGTGAAATCTCATCAATGTTCATTGGAAACATTCCAACCTCTCTCCCAACAGCCATCACATCGTGTTTGACTGGGCAGGGATTGACAGCGATTGGAAGTAAGCTATTCGAATCTTTGGGACTCATCCGGGTTTACACGAAGGAGCCAAACGATTCGAAGCCGTCCGACCATCCCTTCGTGGTACACGCAGGGACAACCGTCAGAGAGCTTGCCAGCAGCATACACACCAACTTGGCTGAAAGGTATCGCTATTCACGAATCTGGGGTTCCACTAGCAAGTTCGCGGGCGAACGAGTCGGCCCGGAGCACGTGCTAGGCGATCAAGACATTGTGGAGATTCACACTACGTAGGCGTAACTCCGAGCAAAGATGCTCTGTTAGCTCAGATTCTGGCGCGGCGTCGTCTTCTGAAGTTTTTGATCCTCCAGAAGCCGCTTGAATCACGATAATATTCCATAACTTCCAATTTATCTCACCAGCGACAGAACTCTAATCGCTTCGCCACTTAGGGGTTTCACCGTACGAGTAGGAATGGTTTCATCCATTCACGCCGATAATCAGCGGGCGGAATTGCAACTTCCAAGCAAACCTCGCCCAGTAAGTGCGCACAGCTTGATACATGGATCTAAACAATTGCACCAAGTTGAAGCTGGGTCGTAAAATTCGTTGAAGGGTTTCAGTGAATTCTGAGCGCACTACAATTGCAAGAAAGGCAAGTCCAGTACCGAAAGCGCATTTCTGGACATGATTTAGAAAGTTGTTGAAAATTATCGAGAAATTTCGTTAAGAGTTGCGGCGCGCGATCGCGAGTATGCCGCCTAGGATTCCCAAGATCATGCCGGCTATGAATCCTCCGCCGATCATGAGGCTGAAGATTGCGAATGGAAATATTATCACATCAGCGAGAGCGCCATTGCCGATTGCCATGATTATTGCCCCCAGAACCAACGTGAGACCGATTAGCGCTCCTAGCATGAAAGCATACGACGGTCCTATCGTCGGGAGCCAGAAGAATATGGAAGACCACGTAGCCCAGAAGGTAGGTGATAGCAATGCGGCGCTATTCAGCAATACCATGATTCCTGATAGGAGCGATAGTACAACTGCTATGATATTTCTTCCACCGAGTCGGCCGGCGGAAACAATTCGGGGCGCAGGGGGCGGGAGAACAACTTGGGGTCTTCCGCAGAATGGACAATAGACCGTGTTCAGCGGCATGACTCTGCCGCAATATCTGCAACGAACAGTGGGCATGGGCAGGATATACCGTACTCGCTGCCTCGGCGGGGCGACTGGAACAACTACCGGAACGGCGGCACGGACTACACGCTTTCGTTTCCCTGAAAGCGCAAAGGCAAGCAGAGCCAAACCAAGCGCGAGGAGAAGCATGCCGATGACGACCCAGAAGACCAATGGGTTGAACGGGTAGATGATGACAGCTGGTCCCGGAATGCTCAGAATAGCATTGGCCGTGTGCACTGTCGAACCGCTTGTCCCAGCAATTACCATCGTGTAGTTGCCGGGGGACGCGGTAGGCGCCGGGCACAACTTGAGAAGCGACTGAACAGTGGCCCCGGCTGGAGGCGTTATCGGGTTTGATGTGAATTGGCCAGAAACATGCGCGGGCAAACCGGTTAGTGTGAGATTAACGGCTGAACTGAACGTTCCAATAGAATTCACAGTGATAGTGAAGTTCCCGCATTGGCCTTGATTGACCAAGAGCTGACTGGGCGACACCACGATGCCGAAGTCACTGGGTGGAATGGTGACAACGAGACCCACGACTACGCTGTGGGTGATCAAGGGCTGGCTTGTGCTGCCTGTGATTGTTAGGTTATAACTGCCAAGGGGAGTGCTCGTCGTCGTCAGGACGCTAAGCGTCTCTGTCACTGACTGACCTTGACCAAGTGAAACGGATCCCGAGGGAGCAAAAACCGCCTGAGCACCAGGAGGTAGGCCGGTCACTTGAAGGTTGACGGTCCCTGAGAAACTGCTAATCGAGGCAACCGTGACTTGGTATGTGGCGGTTTGAGTTTTTGATACCGTTATCGAGGATGGGGAGGCTGTAAGTGAGAAGTCGGCGGACAGCCCTTCGACGAATTTGTTTCCATAAATCTGGTAGACAGCATAATACCCGTTGTAGTCCGCGTAGGTCGGGTACAGTTGCTCATAGGGTTGAAGCGCGAGCCCTTCAACTATACCATTTCCATATGGGAAGTAGAAAGCAAGAATCGAATAAGGAAACTTTGGTATTCCGTAATTCGTAGTATCCATTAGAATCCTTACGTCGGCAGTGTGGGCAGGTTGAATCCCGTTAGGGACCCAATTTCCAACGCCTTCTTCAGTGAATATGGTAACCGCGTTCGGGGTTGGGCCCGGGTTGTAGTATTGGCTTGGAAATTCAGAATCGAATCCGGAGCTGCCTTTAGCGGGGTTGTTCATCATGCTCTTCCATGAGCCAGTCTCGCCAGGATTCCCCAGCTTAACGTAACCTGGGAAAGTGGAATTCAAGTCGAATATCGCGGCGTCGGTATACATGACTTCATTTCCGGCTGAAACTCGGGATTGAATCGTGTTGTAGACGGCCGTAATTTGCGACCTATGCAGCGGTGTATAGGCGGATGGATTTCCGTACCAGCCAGGGCTGTCCAGTACGATTAGCGTATACTGATTGATCATTGACGGATTTGCCATAACTTGGGCGGTCGAGACTTGAGTGTAACTGATACCCATCCTTCCAAGCGTCAGGAAGGTTTTACCCCAATAACCGTCACTAATCACTAGAATTCTCGTAGGTTGCCTCACGAAGAACACACGATTCGTCGTAAAAGTTGTTGAGAGGCGAGTGGTCGTTACCTTTGAGAAAGTCGCATTAGCCAACATCGCGTTTACAGCAGAAGTGAAACTAGAATCAATAAGGAACGGGCCTCCCTGGTAGAGAACTCCCGCGGGAGTCAAATCTGTTTGAAGAATTACATTTGGCGGTTCAATAACACGAGCGACTGCGCTCCCTGGATTGTTCCTCAGGAATTCGTGAATGAACCCGTAAACATGAATCCTATCAACCTGCTTGTCATCCATCGGAACCACGATGGTGCCCGGAGAAAATGTACCAGCAGAGAGAGGAGGAAGAGCAAACGCGATTTGAGTCGCGGGGATGCTAAGGGCTAACAAGAGCACGAGGCATGCGAACAATTGTCGAGATCGTTTCATCGAACAGTGCCTCAATTCAGTTTCATATTCGAGCGATTTTCAGTTTTCCGAAATGCTCCTTAGTTAACCGGTCCGTTGGTTACTTAAGACTTAACACAATTCCCAAACGCGGACTATTTAACGGCTCAATGGCGTAAACACAAACATGGCAGAACAGCACAACTTGTTTGTCGCAATTTCAGCCCCAAAATTGGCCTCCATTTGCACGAAATTGCATCGTGCATGTGTCGGGCATCTTCCAGGGCATAAGGAAGGCCAAAAATCACCATTACGCTCCATTAACGATCTTGAGGTAGCGGATGAACCCCAGGACGCTGACCTTTATCGATACAGAGAGATAATCTGGCATCATACCGAGGGATTGGGCCACGCGGCGAGCGGTTTCGTCAGTCAGAACTCTCACAATTTGCTCCTGCAATACCCCATCCTTGAGCATACTGCGAATTTTCACGTCCCAGTCGTTCAAGGAGCGGATATTGTCGGCAATCAGATTCGTCGCATCGTCCATCACGCCATAGTGGGGAGCTAAGATTCTTGCTGGCCGTGTTTCTTTGATCCGTTCCAGTGAAGTAACCGCTAATCGAAGGTTGAAGCTTGTGGGAGGAGTTGTGGGTACTAGCACCGGGAAGTTTGGATAGATTATGCCGACCGCGTCCCCCGTCGCTATAGTGCCGGTTCCTTCCAATTCGTAGCTTAGGTGGTGTGAGGCATGTCCCGGCGTCCAAAGTGCCCGTAACGTCAGACCGCGTCCGAGCGAAATTTCTTCGTTATCGTTAACCTCTCTCAAACGATTTCTGTTGATAGGTTGAGGCTTTCCGAATTGTTCCATGAGTCGGGGTCCGAATAGCTCTCCCGCCCCTTCCCACAGCCTGGTCGGGTCTGCCAAGTGGGACAGCCCTTTTGGATGGACCCGGATTGAGGCGTTGACGTACTTGTCAGCGAGGGTGCCGCAGCCCCCGGAATGATCTAAGTGCACGTGAGTGGGCAAAAGGTAGTCGATGCCATCAGTTCTTATTCCATTATGTTCGAGGTCATTGATGACGGTTTGGGCTGAGGATCTGTAGCCCATGTCGATTAGTGCTCTTTCCTTTCCTGATACAAGATAGGCTGCGACGACTCCAGGTTTTCCTAAAGCCATGGTGTCGATGATTGAAATGCGATCATCGAGTTTCCATAGCAACTCTACATCCTCAGCCTTGGATAAACGAGACAAGTATATTCGTGTGTCCCACGCTTGGTCAAGTAGGTTTGATTAGAGATGAGCCGACCGGACTTGCCAGATGACCTCGAAGTGTACGTCGACACGTTAGACGAGCAGGGTAGGGTGACATACATTTCTGGATATTTTGAGTACAAAAGAAATCGCCTGAAGTTCGGCGCGATTGGCATGGAGGGGTATGGGGGCCCGAACATTAATGCGACGCTCTCAGAAGAGACGCTTGCAGAGCTGAGAAAAATGAGTCTAGATGATCAGGGAATTGATGAATTGATTACTGCCCTACAAAGAAAGATCATGGAAGGACAAGCGCATATCCAGCTACGCGAGGAGCCGACCGAAACCCAGAAGCCGACAGAGGAAAAGAAAGAGAATCAGTCTCCTTAACGCCACTTACCTCAAGTTAGCGATCTCAGTCACTGGCATCATGCTGTGGTAAACTGCAGTCCGGGCAATTCTCGGAGTCCTTAGGAATTTGTTCCATGCAATACCAGCAGAATTTCTTCCCTGGTTCAGGCTCTAGAGGTTTCGGTTCCGCGCGTAACAGGCCAACAACAACCATAATTCCGCCGATCATCGAAATAGGCAGACCGAAAAGGGAAACTCCCAACGGAACGTAAAAGTCGGTGAAGACCAAGAAAGCACCGAATACTGCGAGGATGGCCCCTGAAACAACCAACCCCCTGTACAATGCAATCGGACCGGATTGATTATACCGAGGAATATGGGTTTTTTCGCAGAGGTGCGTGATGAAGCTTGATCACTCGAGTCGGAAAATGTTCCGCCGACGTCCTACGATCTATTGCGAGTTTTGTCTACCAAGACCGCGAGTTCAGGGAACAGGAATTCCCACATTCAACTAATACTGAAGAAGTGGGCATGGCCTTAGCCACGTTGGGAAATTCATGGCAGGCCCTTACGTTAGACCGACCAATCGCCGTGTTCAAAGCGGAAATTTCGCAACCCACCGCGAATGTAACCCGACTTTGTTATGATCACGGCGCGCCATTCGAGTCGGTTATCGCGAACCTACGAGAGGATCTGCGGCGGATAGGAATTACAGACCTCCACGTGAACGTCTCGCCCGACCAGACGGATACGTTTCAGTCTAAGGGTTTCGAGAAAGGTGCGGTCCGGGTCAGACTATCGCGCGCTCCGATAGAAACGAAGATGATGCCAATTCTTCCTCTCATGAATCCGACCGAGAAGCAGATTCCCATCTTATCGAACTTGATGTACGAGGCATATGCGAAGATGAAGGGCGCGTACTCCGATGCTCAATCGACGCAAAGCGTGGTTCGGGGCATAGTCTCAGGTGGGGATTACGTTTCAAATGCTTCTTTCGCGAGTGGCGCTTTCCCGAACCTCGTGAGTGCATGTCTCGTTACCAGAGTATCTCCCGTCGAAGCTAATGTTTCGCAATTGTTTACGCATCCACTTTACAGGGCGCGTGGGTTGGCAACCACCGAAATAGCCTCTGCAATGAATAGTCTAGTGAAGGCAGGGAAGGAAGTAACGAGGCTAACGGTGTGGAGTCCAGAGGCCAATGATGTGATGAAACGCCTTCTCAACAAGATGGGTTTTGCCCAGGACAGAAGGCTAGTGGAAATGACTTCGAGGATTTAGCTCAGCCCACAAGATTGTAAGAGACATTTTATGCTTTGAACCATCGGAAAACTAAGTAATCGACCTTACTGCGGCGGTTTGGTACAGCTATGGTGAACTGTTTTCGGACGGTTGTTGCAAGGCGTCCCGCAAGAACGACTTCGAAAGGACCCATTGTTTCCTGCTCCTTCTTCACAGTCACAATGAACGGCGCATGGTCGATCCCGGGGCCATGTTCATAAATTGCGAAATCTGAACCGAACCTAATACCCGGCGTCACGATGAGTCCCTTCTCACGAAGGTTCTCGTAAGCGGTATAACCTAGGTTGAATTGTTTGTACGTGCGGTTAGCCAGTTTGAGCAACTTAGCCCTAGGAACTGACTTGCCCGTCTGTGCGTCCGTTACTCTAATGATCTTCCGATCCAGAAGGTACAGGCCCTCCATTAGATCTAGAATGAGGGGGGCTTTGAATTCCTGCTCGGGCTTCGGTTTTGGGATTCCCACGGGTTTCCCGAAGAAACCCATACGGTAGAGCCGCACCGCTTCTGCAAAGTTCCACACGACTAGCCTAGTGCCGATTAGTTCGGCTGAAGTCACGTCTGCCATCCGAGAGTCTACCTACGCGGTCAGCGCGAGTACTCGGATATGATCCACCACGTCTACACCGATATCCGCAATCCTCTCTGCTCTATCGACCAAGTCTCGGAAGAATAATACCGATGCAATAGGCATCTTGCTTGCCATAAGTTCCATGTCCAAATTGCGAGACTCAGCGTCGATTTCACGCTCCAACTCCTCGACTGACTTCGCAATATCAACGGCCTTATCCGCATCAAAGGAAAGCGAGTGAAGTGTCTCTCTCACCTTTGATATCTCCTTCAAAACGGATCCCATAAGATGCGAAACCTGTTCAAGTCTCTTAGTGTCCAATTTCCATTTCAAATCAACAACGCCCATGAGTCTGAAGCCCATCGCCTCGCAATATTCAGCCACCTCACCAAGCCGGAAAAGCAGGCGCAGGAAATCCTCTCTGCTGATGAGCAGGCTTCCGACTGAGGCAACTTCAGCTAGAAAGGTTGTTTTATTCTTCTCGTTCTCTTCGAGAGCTTTTAGCATCGCTTCGTAGCTTTCCTTAGCAAGCTTCGTCTTCTTCTCACAGATATTGTCCATGAGAACTACAAGTTGTCTCGTTATCTCGACGACATTTCGGGCGTGGATTTGACAAAGATCCAGCATCCTACGACGGATGTTTGCTTCTGTTTCGATCGGGAATGCCACCTAGATACACCGCAGTTTCTTTCAGAAACAAGTAGTGTGCATCAGAACTTAAACCATAGCCCAGCTGACCGGTTTTCCCTACTCATAATCGGTTTCAACCGTCGTACCGAGCGCTTCGAATTCTGTCTCACCCCGGAAGTAGCGTAACACTGCTTTCGGGAGTTTCTCCCAGTCTCCTCGAACTTGCTTCCAAGTGTCACGATCCCGGATCGTTACTGTTTTGTCTTCCTTGGACTTGTAATCCACGGTCACCGATAGTGGAACACCAACTTCGTCAGCTCGAGCGTAGCGCCTGCCAATTGTTCCGGATTCGTCGTATTCTACTTCAAATCCACTCTCGGACAGCCGCGTCTGAATCTCGGATGCTAGTTCAGGAAGTCCGTCTTTTGCCATTAGAGGAAAGACCATGACTTGAGTTGGGACTAGGTTTTTGGGGAGTCTTAACACAACCCGATCGTTAGACCGTGTGTATGCGTGTTCTAGCGCTGAATACACTAATCTCTCGGCGCCGAAGCTTGGCTCCACCACATATGGGATGACCCGGCGGCCCGCCTCCCGCACGGTTTGCTCCTCGAAACGTACGTGTGTCGGCAAAATCTTGAAGCCTTGTACTTCGAAGAAGCCAGATTTCTCGAAGCCTTTCATAACCTCGTCCGGATTACTCGACTTTAGTGCATCAATTACCGGCTTGCTCTTTTCCCTCAAAAGTGGACCTAGAACCGAGTCTATCGGTACAATGGTCTTTACCTTTCTTGAGATAGGGTTGTCATATGGTTTGAAGATTGAGAGGTCGGCGCCTGAGGAGTTGATGTGTGTGGTTAAATCGAAGTCCGTGCGGTAGGCATGGCCTGCTATTTCTACCCAGCCCCACCTGTCGAGCCAAATCTGATGATCGAAAGTTTGGCTAGAGTAGTGCGCCCTCTCTGCAACCATTTTCTCCTCGAACCTTTGCTTGTCCAAAGGTATGCCGAGGCTTTTCACGAACTCCACTGAAAGAGCCAAGAAGTAAGCCATCCATTCAGTAAGCACAATGCCCTTACTCACCGCCTCCTGTGGCGAGACATGTGTAATCTGCGACTCTTTCCTTTCGCGCTCCTTCGCCAAGAGAATCGGCAACAAAGTTCCTTTGACCTGATCCAAATACGGGCAACTGGACTCGTTCGGATCGAAGAACAATTCCATTTCCATTATCGTAAATTCTCTCAACCTAATTGGCCCTTGTCTGGGGGAGATTTCGTTTCTCATGACTGTGCCGACCTGCGCAATGCCAAGCGGGAGTCTCTCGCGGCTCGCTTCATAGACACGTTTGAAGTCTACGAATATTCCTTGAGCTGCTTCGGGTCGACCATATCCCGTCACGTCGCCATATGGGCCAATGTTCGTCTTGAACATGGTCGAATAGAATTCTGCCTTGCTCAGGGTGCCGCCGCACTCGGGACAACGAACTAGGTTTTCAGTGATGAAAGCGTCAGTTTCCGCGGGGGTCATTGCTTCGGCGGCGATGTCGGTTCTGGCAGGCATCGCTTCTGTTATTACGTAGTCGGCTCTGAAATGCCTCTTACATTGAAGGCAATTTACCATTAAGTCCTTGAAATGTTCAACATGACCTGACGCCTTGAAGACTTTCTCGGGAGTGATGACCGGAGTCGATATAGTTGCGTACCCATGACGGTATACGAACAATTGTAGCCATGCGTCCTCTATTCGGCGTTTCAATTTCCAACCTAAGGGTCCGAGGTCAAGATAGCCACTTATGCCGCCGTAGATTTCAAAGGATGGCCAAAAGAACCCTCGACGCTTTGCCAGGTCTGAGAGCAGTTCGTATTTGTCTATTCCTGCCAAGGCAAAACAACCATTCGACTGGGATTATGCTGCGGCCTCTTTTGGACGTCGTAGCAACAATCCTACACTGGCTCCTTTAAAGAGGCACCCGGTTTCCTTTGGCGGTAAGTTTCCTCAAATCAAGAAATCAGAACGATCCAACGTCATGATCAGAAGGGACGACATCTACGTATGATTTACAGGACTCGCAGAACGGCCAGACCTCGCCAGCTGAAGAAATCGCGTTAATGAACACGTCAATCTTGCTGCCGCACACTGCACATTTGACGATCATCGACGCTAATTTGTTATCCTTTTTCAAGAAGGCTGAATCAACACCCATCGTGCGTCAACCCTTAGTAGTCTTTACGGGCATTAGGGAGCTACCAATTCTGTTTGCTGAAGACTTGGAAAGAGTAAGTCCTCTGAGCTTTTGAATGGCTAATGCTGGATCAACGCCCTTCGGGCAGACGAAACTGCACGACCCGGCAAAGTGGCACCGCCAAATTCCATGTTCTTGATCTACGGCCTTTAGCCGTTGTATCGCACCTTCGTCTCGCGAATCCGCGACGTAGCGGTAGGCTTGTCCCAGCGCCTGTGGGCCTATGAACTTTGAATCGTTCGCCATCGTTGGACATGCGGCATTACAGAGGCCACATTTTATGCAGTACGAGAATTGAAGAAAACTGTCCAGCTCCTCACTATTCTGATAATACTCTGAATTCGACGTTTCTTGCTCCGCGACATTCCGTCGCAGAAGATATGGGGACACGGACTTGTGTTTATCGAAGAACCCGTGAAAGTCAGTCACCAGATCTCGCACGAGTGGGTAGTGGTCAAGTGGCCCTACCGTGATAGTCTTCTCGGGGATTTCGTTGATTTGTGTGTAGCACGCCAGTCTTGGTAGCCCATTGATGAGCATTCCGCACGAGCCACACGAGGCCATTCTACAAGAGAAACGAATTGCTATGGAATGATCGAACCGTTCCTTTGCGCGCAGCAGCGCTTCGAGAACGGTCAGTCCTGGTTCATATGGTATATCAAACTCTTGATACGCTCGTCCCGTGTTAGTTGCTGGGTTCTCGCGTTGAACTCTCAGCTTGAATGTTTCTCCAACGCGCAATCCGTTCAACCCTCAGTAGTGTCGTTCGGTTGGCTGGTAACTGGTGATGGTCACAGGCGCGTAGTCAAGTCGCGGCACCTCGCCTGCGTAATACGCTAAAGTGTGCTTCAACCAATGCTCATCGTCCCTCTTCGGGTAGTCGGTGCGCGAATGGGCGCCTCGGGATTCTATCCGACTGAGCCCGCCGATCAAAATGATTTCGGACATTTCGAACATTGACTCCAACTCGAGCACGTTAATGAAGTTGCTATTGTATTCCTTCGCCTGATCTTCAACATGCCTGAAGGCTCTCTTGTGAAGCGCGCGCAACTCTCGCAAGCCCTGCTCAAGGCCGGTTCCAGTTCGGTAGACATACGCGTACTTATCCATGATTGTTTGCGCCTGGTCTCGAATTTCGTAGGGATTTTCAGAGCCGCTTCCGTGTAGAATTTCGTCAAAGACTCGCTTTTCATCTCGTGCCACGGATTGCATGTCTAAACTTCTCTTTGCTTGCGTCAATGCGTATTTCGCGGCACCTGCCCCGCTCTGTGCGCCAAACACAAGGCATTCGGCTGTTGAATTCGCGCCAAGGCGGTTGGCTCCGTTTATACTCACGCAGGCCGCCTCGCCTGAAGCCCAAAGCCCAGCTATCGGCGTTTCCGCGCTGACGTTTGTTTTGACTCCGCCCATCATGTAATGACACACAGGACGTATCGGCAGAGGTTCGTTAATTGGATCGATTCCTTTGAATTTGAGCGCAATTTCCCGTATGCCAGAGAGCCGTTCGTTAATTTTTTCAGCGCCCAAGTGACGAAGATCGAGCAGCACATAATCCATCCCACTCGCAGCATCCTTGAGCCCCCGGCCTTCCAAAATTTCGGTCATGATCGCTCGTGATACGACGTCACGTGAAGCGAGGTCCAACTTCTGGGGCGCATACTTCTTCATGAACCTCTCGCCATCCTTGTTGATCAAGACGGCCCCGTCTCCGCGTGCACCTTCGGTGATCAGGATGCCTGACGGAATTAGTCCGGTGGGGTGGAATTGCACGAACTCCATGTCCATTATCGGTGCACCAGCACGGTAAGCCAATGACAGCCCATCCGGAGTCGATGAGTAGCCGAATGTGGCAAATCTATACAACCTTCCGGCTCCGCCTGTGGCAATTATTCCCGCCTTGGCATTGAATGGATGGAAGTCTCCGGTCTTCATATCTATCGTTGTCAAGCCTCTGAACGTGCCATGGTCCACGATCAGTGATGTGACGAACCATTCTTGAAAGAATTGGATATTATCGAACTTGCGGGTTGTATCGTACAGGGTTTGCATTTCGAAAAATCCAACACGATCGGCGGCAAACGTTGCTCGTGGAAAGTTGTATCCACCGAAGTTACGTTGGGCTATCCTGCCGTCTTCGGTTCTGGACCAGGGCATTCCCCAATGCTCAAGTTGGTATATCTCCGCGGGCATAGCGCGAACGAAGAAGTCTACTGCGTCTTGATCGGCGAGAAAATCGCTGCCCTTGATGGTGTCGTAGATGTGAGATTCGAACGTGTCGCCCTTGTCAGGGTATAACACCGCCGCCGTGCCACCTTCGGCAGAGACGGAATGTGACCTCATCGCCTGAACTTTTGTTATAACCGCGATGCTGCTTTTACCGTCTGACACTCGAGCCGCCTCGATCGCGGCGCGGAGGCCTGCGAGTCCAGAGCCTACGATAACAACGTCGAATGTCAGCGTTTCACTCACGCCACTCGACCCCTAAAGTTTCTTGTGTCTTTGCATGCGCGATGGTCGATGCATATAAGTGTGAACGAGTACCGCTTCATGTTCGAAAGGCTTCAGGAGGCCCACTAGGATTGCGGACTACCAGAAGAGAAACGATCAGTCGCCTCGCTGGCTTCGTAGTTGGATTTGCTGTTCTCCTCGGATTCTTGCTTTACGTTGGAATCGATTCCGTCGTGAGGATCCTGCTCAGCGTCAATCCTATCGTCATACTTCTAATGGTAGGACTCCAATTGTTGGGTTTTGGATTCTACGCAACGGCGTGGTATCTGTTGATCCTAGCCGCAGGTTATCGTATGCGTTACTTAACCTGCGTAGGAATAAGCCTGGCAAGCATCTTTGTAGTATACACGATGCCAAGTGGAGTCTTCCTTGAAGTGGCTCGGTGCATTTTCGGTTCAAGGGAGACCGGCATGCAACTCGGCGAATCCACCTCCACGGTTGTTCTTCATAGGATCCTTTACGTTCTTGGTTTCCTAGCCACGACCGCATTCGCGCTCTTCGCCCTTCTTAGCGAGGGCATGACTTCGATCGGCTTAATCGAACTGGCTTCTATCCCGTTTGTGACAGTGGCTGGGTTGGCCGTACTACTCTACCTGTCCTTCGATCCTAAGAAAATCGCGCCAATTCTAAACCGCATCTTGACGTTCGCACGACCGATCATTAAGCTGATCCAGAAGGAAGCGGTCGTTGAGGGCAAGGCCGACCAATTTCTATCCGAATACAACATTGGTTTCAGGAAGATGATATCGTCAAAGCTTCACTTATTCCTATCATTTCTTGCAAGTCTGGGCGATTGGATTTGTTCAGTTGCAATACTCTGGATAGTTCTCGTCTCGCTGGATACAAGCGCATCACTTTGGGCGGTTATGATAACTGTCTCGATAGGTAAGATGATACAGATGACACCCGTTGCGATTCCGGGCATGATTGGAGTCTACGAGACTGCCGTAACGACTGTCCTTGCGCTATTTGCCGTACCGGTTTCGATCGGCGCGTCCGCCGCCATATTATCCCGACTCGTAACCGTTTGGTTAGAACTGCCGATAACCGGGATTGCAGCATACCATTATGGGTTCAAGCTTTTAGGCAAAGGAAACATTCACGCTTAGTCGGTTCTAGGCAGCGAAAATGCCTTCCTCTACCACGTACTTCCTCCGAGCCAAATCCATAAGGTTCCTCGTGAAAAATATCCCATAGATGGACACGACAACGGCAAACAACAATGAAACGTAGGCTGCGGGCCCTATCGCTCCTTTCGCCATGTTGGAAGTGATATAGTACATCATTCCGAAGGGAGCTTGAAGGCCGTGAGGAGAAACCCTCGGGGCGATGTCAGGCCAGAACTCGCCAATCGCCATACCCGCCCATGCACTGTTAATCGTGCTAGAGAGGCCTGTAATGAGGTATGGTAGGCTTGCCGGAAGGATTACACGCCTCATCTTAGCCCAGAATGGTATCTCATGGTTTCGTACCACGTCAAGAAATTCTGACGGGATGGCCTGCACTCCTATCCAAAAGTCAAAGAAGACGTAGTAAAAACAGCTCAGAAAACCTAGAAGGAAGATGTAAACTTCCGTATAGAAAAATGGGAGTGCATTCTCGAGGAATGGAATGGTCACTATGAAGAGCAAGGGGAAGTAGGTCGGCGCGGGAAACGCTGCAAACGCCTGAATCGTAGGGAAAATTACGTCACCCATCCTGTGATGTGTAGCGAGGAAGTACCCTGCGAAAATCGCTAGACCCAATGAGGCGAAGGTTATGACGCTCACTCGAATGTAATCTGCACCTACGTATTCGAGAAGTTGCGGCGTCTCACGCAGGAAACCGAGCCATATGGCAATTGGAACCGAAATTATCAGCATGAGGGAGGAGTAGGCAAGGTAGGCAACAATAGCAGTCACCAGGACGATGCATATGTACTTCACAATCTTGGCTTGATCAAAACGATCGCTCTGAATGTGATTGTGCCAGTGTGGTCTCATTCTCAATGCATATCGCGAAAAAGGAAAGGTTTGGCCTCGAAAGGTATGATGTGCTCGCCATTTGCGCCAAGGATAAGCAATGCGTCCCCGCCACCTACCCGCGTGGCGTTTGATAACTCCCGGTGTATCTACGCCGTATTTGGCTACAGCCCATCTACTCAGCCATGAGAGTACTAGTGTAACTATAATGACCGCGACGGCGATAGATACGAGGGAATAGAACACGCCGACATAATTCCCAGCCACCAAAAACCGGGTAATTACGGTTCCGATCCCGAAGGTTGAGCAAACGCCGCCTTGGCAGACGCTCGCCGTTGCGGCTCCGGCGGTAAACACTTCGCTAACTGAGATATAGAAGAATGCGTCAGCGAAACTTGAGAAAATGTTCGAGGTTATTCTTGGGATGGAGTGAGGAATGAATAGGTATCTCATTCTCCTCAGGAAACCGAAGTTGTAGTTTTCAGAGACCTCAATCAGGTGCTCGGGTACGGTTTTGAATGCTTGATAGACGCCAATCCAGACATTCCAGGCAACAGCGTCGAAGACAAGAAAGTCCACAGCCGCCTCCACTCCTATCGCGCCAGGAATCGCGAGAACGAATGCGACCAAAACTAGAGGGAGGAAGCCTATGACGGGTATCGACTCGAGCACGTTGGTCAGTGGAATGTATGCGTTTTCGAATCTTCTGCTCTTGATCGACGCATATGCCAGCAGCCATCCAGTTATGATTGAGAGGGCAATGAGTGCGAATATTCTGCCGATGGTCGCAAGTGTAGCCAGTGGAATGAGAACGTCAAGATCCACTTATCAGACCCTTGCCGTCTTTAAAGATAGTTCGTCGTATAGCCGATCGATATAGTCTAGGAATCGAGGATCACGCTCAGTTCTTGGCCTGGGTAAGTCAATTCTGATCTCATCAACGATTACGGCTGGTGATCCGTTCATTACGTAAACCCTGTCGGCGAGTTGCACGACTTCATGTAAGTTATGCGACACAAGAATTGCGGATTTGAGACTGGTCTCGGGGTTGAAGACCAACGAATAGATCTCTCTTCTCAAACCGTCGGCGGTTAACTCGTCTAAGTGCACGAACGGTTCATCCATCAATAGAACTGCAGGTGAAGCTGCTAGGGCTCTTGCGATAGCTACTCTCTGCCTCATCCCTCCGCTCATTTCTTTTGGGTAATCATTCTCGTCCGCCTTTAATCCTACAAGATCCAACATTTTCTTGGAGATTTGTATCGCTTCGTCATGGGGTGTTTTCTTGCAGATTAGCGCGAGTTTGACATTGTCTAACGCAGTCATCCAAGGAAAGGTCGCAATGGATTGATGAATCAGTGAGATTGTGGAAGACGGTCGTGTAATTTGTTTTCCTTCCAGAAATACTTGGCCGGTCGTCGGAGGAATCAGATATGCGAGAGTTCGAAGGAGGGTTGATTTTCCCGTTCCAGTTGGACCTATGATTGCGACAAGTTCGTCTTTGAAGGCAGCTAAGCTGACGTTTTTGAAGATGAATTTGGAGCCGTACGCGAACCCCAGGTTCTCACAAGCCAATTCAGCTTGATCGTGCTTTGCTGGAAGCGCGTTGACAACCGCGTTTGTGGTCACTGGGAGAGCCGCCCATCCTAGCGTCGGGAACTACGTAGACGATATACGCCTTTCCGATGGGATTCAGCTGAATTTACGCAGGGAAGATGGTCGAAGCTTAAATGCATTGATGGTTCTCCCGAAGAAATTCTAAGAATCTGTTCATCACTCTTATATCAAACGGAACGCATGCCTTTCTCAGTGTTAACCTTGGCACTGGTAGGCTATGAGTGGCTGATTGTGCTAGGAATCTTACTAGTCGTATTCTTATGGGGCCCACAGAAGCTGCCTGAACTGGCAAGGTCGATAGGGTTAGCCAAGAAGGAATTTGAGAAAGCAGCAAAGGAAGTTTCGTCTCCTAGCACTAGTACGTCAACTGCGCAGCCTGCCACAGACCCCTTGATTGTAGCGGCGAAGAATCTAGGTCTCAGCACAGAGGGCAAGACAAAAGAAGAGATCACAAAAGAGATAGCCGACAAAACCTCGCCTAAATGAAACTCATTAACCGGATTAGTACGCCGCTTGGCTTCCACGTCGTAACAGACAGACCTGCTCAAACAATCATTATTGCGAATAAGGTGTAAATCAGAAAGGCTTTCTCTATCATACGTAAATGTAATGCGAGTTCCGGTTTGTGACCAACCCCACATGCAAGTCCATTCCAACTGTGGCGTGAACTTTGTCCGAGAAACAGGATGGCGAAAAAGTAGGCACGATCTGGGAACATATCTCTGAACTGAGCGTCCGGTTAAGAGTTGTCCTCTACGCAGTCTTAATTTCAACTACGTTCTTCATGGTCTTCCCTGCAAACGCGTCGTTTCTTCGTAATCCTCTAGCTTTCTACAATCCTGTCATCGAGTTAGTGCTTAAACAGGTAGTCAAGGATGTTCTTCCGTCAAGCATTCAGTTGATCGCGGGCGAGTTCACAGCACCTTTAGAGATCTATTTGATCGCCTCCGTAATCCTCGGAATCTCTGTCAGCTCGCCAGTGATCGCATATGAAATCTACAGGTACGTTGCACCTGCCCTGTATCCCCACGAGCAAAAAGCAATTTCCCCGTTTCTGGCGGCGTTCACGATTCTGTTCTTTATCGGCGTCGTGTTCGGCTACAAGGTGCTCGCGCCATTCATACTCTGGGGTATGATTCCATTTTTCATACTCACGAGCGCCCTTCCAATCATCACTGCCATGGACTTCTACAACCTTGTCTTCATCACAACTCTCGTCTCAGGTTTCAGTTTCACAATGCCAGCTTTCTTTGTCCTATTCGTCAGGTTTGGCATAATCAAAACGAGCTATGTAACCACAAGAAGACGATACATCTACGCAGCGTTGTACATTATTACGGCGATCGTCACACCTGACGGTGGGCCGCTCGCGGATATAGCGCTCTTCGTCCCGATGGCTATTCTGCTGGAGGTTGCGGTGTTCTTCGGTAAGAGGTACGAGAGAGAGCACGCCGGCGAGCCTCTGCTAGCTACGAGGGAAAAGGCGGTATATGGTAAGTGTAGGTGGTGTGGAAACCTGCTTACCGCGGGGGAAGTTTTCTGTCCCGCATGTGGCAAATCTAGAATTTAGGAACCTATCGGGCTTTGACTCGTTTCACGATCGGGGGACGTGACTTCCTTAGAACTCTGTAGCCGCAGAACGGGCATTTGATTTCCGGCGTCATAGCTAGTTGATCGGCGGTTAGGTGCTGGCCGCAGCTTATGCACTCGTACATTATGCCTGTCGGCTCGCTGGTTACATCAGACATCGACATGAACCACAAACCACCCTGTTCCAGCCTGAATTAAACCTTTACAGAATAATCACGAGTGACGTTTCATGAAGCCCTCGATCGCATCGAACGCCTCGGATATCATTGCTTCCTCGGGAAGGAAGACGGACCTGAAATGGCCACTGCCATATACTGGGTCGAAGCCAGAACCGTGAACCACAAGCACACCCGTCTCTTCCAACAGTTCAGTCACGAATTCGTAGTCACTCTTCCATTTTGTGCCTTGCAGTTGAATCTTGGGAAAGAGATAGAAGGCACCCCGCGGTTTCGCCGCCGTCAACCCAGATATTTCAGTCAATCGTTTCAATGCGAAGTCACGACGGCGTTTTAGGGTTGAGACCATTTGCGTGATGTGCCCCTGAGGGCCTGTCAAGGCTGCTATGCCGCCATATTGTGCGGGCGTGCTGGCG
>Ga0074046_10000686_pt1 | contig 30992 bp, 25 predicted proteins | sample BogForMeECP23OM3_FD_94441 | JGI IMG/M metagenome (GOLD analysis project Ga0074046, IMG submission 94441) | Bog forest soil microbial communities from Calvert Island, British Columbia, Canada - Bog Forest MetaG ECP23OM3 | ecosystem: Environmental > Terrestrial > Soil > Wetlands ... | reverse complement strand
TCGGACTTGGAACCGTCCGGAAATCAACGGAGTACCTGGACATACGCGGCGCGCGGGACCTGGCTGAGTAGGGTAAACCCCAACCTATAGCGGTCTGCTGAAGCAACCAGATAAGCAGAAGCGGGCTAGAGTCCTCCTCTGAAGATTAGCTGTCGCACGATTACGTACTGCGACCGCATTTTCACGTCACGGTATCGAGTCACTTACTGAGGCTTTTTAACCATCCTCGCGAGCACCTCGCACGTCACACGATGCAAATCGTCGTCTTTCTTCTGGTTGGCGATCACCTCAAGTGCCACCCGAGCTCGTGGCGACTGCGCATACTCGAGCGCCCGTGCCGCGTTCGCACGTTGCCAGCCCACCACAGATTGGTCTTGTAATAGCGCCAACGTGTCAGGCAACCCGCGTTGGTCTCCGTTGCGCAACAGTTCCATTGCGATCACCCGTCTTGATGCGACTGGCGAGAAGCTCATGATGCGGGCCAGTTCGTTCACGCCTTGGGACTTCCCATAGATCTCGAGAATGTACGGCGCATAGATGGCGGCCACATACTCCGGCTGTGCCAGGGTCTGAAAGCCGTATGCCTGGTCGGGCACGTGCCCTTGCGCGATGACTGCCTCGATCTCGGCGGCGAGCGCGCGACGTATGCTGCTTTCGGAGCCATCTACGTAGTAGTCTGGGGGCACGTCAGCCAGCGGAAGGCACGTGGCATACACCGGCACGGTAACTCGCCATACGTTCGGAGAGTTCGTTGCCCGCAGAAACAGAAGATTGCGGCCGGGCGAAACGAAGCCAGTCGGGGGGCCGGCATACGCAAACCCCGTCTCCCCGTCCTTCCAAGCGACAACTGTATCGCCCAGCACAGTGGCGACACTTACAGGTAGCACGCCTTTGAAACACGATTGAAGCTCGACTCGGACGGAGAGTTGATCGCGGTCGGTGCCTCCCAGGTCTTCCACAACGCCAGTACGCTTGGGCTTCGCTGCCACGCCAGTGCACACCAGATCGGAGTAGTCCCAGCGGAATTGCAGACCGCCGGCAGAGAACGGCGGCTCTTTCACAGCTAATGCCTGGCTGACCCGCATCGGCGGCCAGGTGGTGTCTTGCATGACCGCCAGCGTCGACGGTGGCTCGAGACACGGCAGCGGAGTCCAAAGCAGCGAAATCACCGCAATCGACAGCAGCACAGCGAGCATGGCAACGACACGAATCGTCCGCATATTGGTATGGACACTTTCGTTCGCACGTTTGTTCCAGGCGTGAGCGGTACCCATTGTTCGTTGGTGTACCGTCGCCGAGCCCATTAGAAGGACGTGGAGTTTCACGTACAAGCAGTAGCGCTCGCATCTCGATAGTTCGCCGCAGCCGGCACCGGACCGAACCTGAGCAACCCTTAACCCGTTTGATATAATACCGCTACGGCACCCAGTCGAGGGTCGGGCGCCTGCAGTGCGATCGAGCATCGTGGCTTTTCCAACGGCAACAATCCATAGGCTTCGGTTCGGCGCACGACGGGTAGCGTAGCTCGAACCCAGAGTTCACAGGAGCTTGTTCTGACTTCACGAACGATTCCCTATAACCAGGCGTACCACCGCTTCGCGGAATTCCTTGCGGGAGCGACGCTGCTGCTGATCGTGCTCGGCGCGCTGGTCACCAGCAATGATGCCGGTTTGTCCGTTCCGGACTGGCCGACTTCGTTCGGCTCCCTGTACAAGATTCCTCCCATGGTTGGGGGCGTGAAATACGAGCACGGCCATCGCATGTTTGCCGAGTTCATCGGCCTGTTGATCATCGCCATGGCGGTCTGGACGCAGCGCGTCGAACAGCGCAAGTGGATGCGAGTGCTGGGATGGACTGCGCTGGCGGCGGTCGTGGGGCAGGGAGTGCTTGGTGGACTTACCGTGCTGTTCTATTTGCCGTGGGCGATTTCGACTGCGCATGCCACGCTGGCGCAAACCATATTCTGCGTGGTAACGGCGATGGCATTGTTCACCAGTAAGAGCTGGCTGCAGGAGTCTGAGCCGATTGCAGAACAGGGCCTGACGCCGGGGACGCCGGCGCTGACGGCAATCACCGCGGCTTGCGTGTGGGTGCAGTTGATATTGGGAGCGGCATTCCGGCATTCAGGGATCAAGTTGTTACCGCACCTGATTGGCGCTTGCGTCGTTACGGCGATGCTGTGCTGGACGGTGGTACGGGTGCTGACGCGCTACGGCAACGTCACGCAATTGCGGCGGCCGGCGCAATTGATCCTGGCACTGTTGATGGTGCAGCTTGGTCTGGGATTTGCCTCATACCTCACGCGACTGCAATGGATGCTGAATGCGCCACAGCCGACCACGGGCATCGTGCTGAGCACCGTTTCGCACGTGGCCGGAGGCGCGCTGCTGCTGGCGACGACAGTCGTTCTCGCCATTCAGACGCGGAGGATGATTACCGTTGAAGCCAACCAAGCAGTGGTGACAACTTCGTCGCGAAAGACGGTCGCCGCATGAGCACAGCCACCCAACCACTCGCGATCCCTCGTGTCGGCTTCCCTGCCTTGCTGCGCGAATACTCGGTTCTAGTGAAGGCGCGGGTTACCACGCTGATCATGCTGACGGCGTGGTGCGGGGCTTATCTCGCTGCCGCCAAGTCGGGACTGCCCTCGCTTTCGTGGACCATGTTCAATGCACTGCTGGGCATCGGACTGGTCAGCGGTGGTACGGCTGCGATCAACGAGGTGATGGAGCGCAATCTCGATGCGCGCATGCGCCGCACAGCGATGCGTCCGCTGGTGACGGGAAGCCTGAGCGTGGTTCATGCTTCGATCGTCGCCTTCGGCATGACGCTTGGCGGATTGGCTTATCTGTGGCTGACAGCCAACTGGCAGGCCGCGCTGCTGACGGGATTGACTTCGGCGAGCTACCTGCTGGTCTACACGCCGATGAAACAGGTGCATCCCATCTGTACGTTTCTGGGAGCGTTTCCCGGCGCCATGCCTCCGGTGTTGGGCTGGGTGGCGCTGCGCGGGCGCATCGATCCCGAAGCCATCGTCTTGTTTGCCATCATGTTCTTCTGGCAATTCCCTCACTTTCATTCGATCGCGTGGCTATATCGCGAGGACTACGAAAGCGCCGGCGTGCGCATGCTGCCGGTGGTGGAGAGCGATGGCCGCTCGACTATCCAGGCCATCGTGGCTTACTCGCTGGCGCTGGTGCCGGTGACGCTGGCTCCCACGCTGATGGGCATGGCTGGCTGGACGTACTTTACAGGCGCGTTGCTGCTGGGCTGCAGCCTGTTGTGGTTCAGCCTGCGCATGTGGACCATGAAGCTCACTCCGATGGCGCCGAGTTCTAAGCTGCGCGCGCGTCACCTGCTGCAAGCCACAGTCATCTACCTGCCGCTGCTGTTTGCCCTGATGATGCTCAATCGAGCGGCATAGAATAGAAGCATCGTGAATTCCAGTACCGCAACCCCTGAAGCCGAGAAACAGCACGCCACCGACTCCCGCGATCTGGCAGTCGCTCCCGTAATTCAGTTGCAGGATTTGCGCCATCAGTATGGCGATCGGATTGCCCTTGCGGGCGTTTCGTTCGAAGTGCGCCCGGCGGAGATCTTCGGACTCCTTGGGCCTAACGGAAGCGGTAAAACGACAACGTTCCGCATCCTCTCCACACTGATGATTCCGTCGGGCGGACGTGCGCTCATCATGGTGCACGATGTCGCCAAGGAGCCCGGCCGCGTGCGCAGGCTGATTGGTGTGGTGTTTCAGGAGCAGAGCATCGATGTGAAGCTCTCGGCCGAGGAGAACCTGACGCTCATCGGCCACGTGTATGGCTTGCACGGAAGTGCACTGAAAGCTCGCGTGGCGGAGATGCTGGAGCGCGTCGGCCTCGCCGATCGAGCGAAAGAAAAAGCTGAGAGCTTTTCCGGTGGCATGAAACGCCGGCTGGAACTGGCCAAGGGGCTGCTGCATCATCCGTCGGTGCTGCTGCTGGATGAGCCGACGACTGGGCTCGATCCCGGAGCGCGCCGCGATTTGTGGCAGTACCTGCAGATTCTGCGCGACGAAGAACACGTTTCCGTGCTGGTGACGACGCACCTGATGGAAGAAGCGGAGCGCTGCGACCGGCTGGCGATTTATGCCGAAGGCAATGTGGTGGCGCTGGGCACTCCGTCGGAATTGAAGAGTGAGATCGGCGGCGACATAATTTTGCTTGAAGCGGAAGAGCCAGATGCTCTCGCGCAACATATCGAGCAGCGATTCGGGCTGCAGGCGACGATTATCGACAACCGTGTCCGGCTGGAAATCGAGCACGGACACCGCTTCGTCACGGACGTGGTCGAGGCGTTCCCCGGTGAAATCGAGGGCGTGTCGGTGCACAAGCCGAGCCTCGAAGATGTGTTCATCCGCCGAACGGGACACCGTTTCTGGACGGAAGAGAACACTGGTGACGAGGCGTAGTCATGGGCTCAGAATACATTCGCCATGGTGTCGGCGCAGTGCGACCTTACCTGTATGGCCCGTCAACGCTGGTCGACTGGGTGAAGCGGACATTTGGCGCAGCGGAGCTTGAGCGCACCGCATCCGAGGGCGGAGAGCATGTCGAGTTGAAGATTGGTGATTCCGTCGTGGTGCTGGAAACCGGTGATCTGCCGCCGTCGTTTGCCGTTCCAGCTTCTGTGTACGTGTACGTAGAAGATGTGGACGCGACGTACCAGCGCGCCGTAGCAGCCGGTGCTAAGTCTCTCGGCAAACCGGAAGATAAGCCTTATGACGAACGAGGCGCAGGCGTGAAAGACAGTTTCGGCAATACCTGGTGGATAGCGACGTTTTCCGGCGAAAGAACACCGGTCAACACATTGGTGCCTGAATAATGGCTACTCGCACTGCATCTTTATCTACATCTACGACGAGTCTGAGCGCTCCGGCTCATGTCGGCATCGTCCTGCCGTCGATTTCCCTGTGGTGGCGCGAGATCGTGCGCTTTTACCGGCAGCGCAGCCGGGTGATCGGCGTCGTCGCCTCGCCGCTGCTCTTCTGGCTGGTGATTGGGTCGGGCTTTGGCACGTCGTTCCGTTCAAGTGGCGCCGGAGGCCAGCACTACCTCGACTACTTCTTCCCCGGCGCACTTATTATGATCGTGCTGTTTACCGCCATCTTCACCATGATGTCGGTGATCGAAGACCGCAAGGAGGGCTTTCTGCTCTCGGTGCTGGTCGCGCCAGTGAGCCGCTCGGTGATCGTGCTGGGCAAGGTGCTGGGCGGAGCCACGCTTGCAACACTGCAGGGGCTCATCTTTCTAGTATTCGCGCCGTTTCTGGGAATTCACTTCACACCGGTGAGCCTGGTGCTGACGATTGTGGCCATCTTTCTGGTGGCATTTTCACTGACTGCGCTGGGGTTCATCATCGCGTGGCCCATGGATTCAACTGGCGGCTTCCACGCTGTCATCAATCTGTTCCTCATCCCGCTGTGGCTGCTGTCGGGTTCGATGTTCCCGCTGTCCGGCGCTTCATTCTGGATTCGCGCGCTGATGCGCATCAATCCTCTGACGTATGGCACCGATGCGCTGCGCATGTTGCTGTACCCAGGAACGCTGGGCACGAACCTGCCGTTGAGCACCAACCTGCTTGTGCTGGCGTTGTTCGCGCTGGTGATGTTCAGCCTGTGCTTCCTGGTAGCTAACCGGCGAACGACGAAGCCCGCGGCGTGATGATCGCCTGGAACACGCCTCTGGCAAGTAGGGGAATAATGGCTCCGCAGGCGCAAGTTCTCGCCGGTCTGCGGTGAGGGGCCATTTTGGTCAGCGTCCCAATAATCTCGTCATTTACGCCGACGTACGCTGACGTGGTTTGGCCGGCCTTGGTGCTGGAAAAACGGCTCCTGAGTGTTCTACCTATCACGACTGGGCTGATCGTCGAATGGCTCGCCTTGTGGTTCGGTGGCTTTGGCTTGTCTTGGAAGCGGGCTGCGGTCGTCAATGTGGTGATGAATGCAGTATCGACCGCAGCGGGAATCGTACTGATACCAGCCCTCGGGCTCGTCTGGGAGTTTCTTCCGGGCCAAGTGGTCCACAGAGTCTTCGACGTTGGGACCTTCAACCCCATCACCTGGATCGCGACGTTTGTCCTAGCGGTACTCGCAACGACAGCGATCGAGGCGTCAGTAGTCCGGTGGGGATTCAAGGTTGGTCTTACTGGACGACGGCTTTGTATTCTCTGTGGAGCAAACTGCGCCAGCGTATCAGTTGCGTTTGTTAGCATCTGGATGCATGCCCCGAGATGATTAGTGATGCAAATCAGTCCCACCTTCTTCCCCGCCCTGAACGCGTTTCTCAATGGCTCGAGCGCCGTGCTCATCGGCACGGGCTACTACTTCATTAAGAGCGGCCGGCGCGAGGCACACAAGCGGATGATGCTCGCGGCGTTCGTCACGTCCACTCTGTTTCTGATCTCTTATCTTTACTACCACGTGGTGCTGCGCGCGGGCGTCACGCACTTCCGGGGCGAGGGCCTGTGGCGGCCAGTGTATTTCTCCATCCTCATCTCGCATACGTTCCTGGCGGTGATGGTAGTACCGTTCATCCTGGTGACGCTGTATCGCGCGCTGAAGGGCAACTTTGCGCGGCACCGGGCGATCGCGCGCTACACATTCCCGATTTGGATGTACGTCTCGGTGACCGGAGTGGTTATTTTCGTAATGTTGTACAAGATTTTCGTCCAATAGAAGCGGTTTCATAAACTGGCTTTGAAGGGCACGGCTTTCACAGCTTGCGGAAAAAGTCTCGTTTGCGTCAGTTTTGAAGGGGGCGCAGCTTTAGCTGCGGCATACAAGTCCTTTATCTTCGACCCGCCGAGCGGACTTCAGTCCGCGAGGCGTGAGCCTTTCAAGACTTTTTCCGCGGCCTGTGAAGCCGTGCTCTTTCAAAGCGTGTGAAGCTCGTGAATAATCCAGACTAAACGATGGTCATCCTTCTGATGGGTGTCACGGGTTCCGGCAAAACTACGATCGGCCGCGCGCTTGCCGACTCGCTGAAGTGGCAATTTGTTGACGCTGACGATTTTCACCCGCCAGCCAATGTGGCGAAAATGCATGCCGGCATTCCGCTGGACGACACCGACCGTGCGCCGTGGCTGGCGGCACTTCGCGCAGCAATCGACAACTGGCTGCGGTCCAAGACTAACGTTGTGCTCGCCTGTTCGGCGCTGAAACAGGCGTATCGCGACCAATTGATATTCAGCTCCGACGTGAGGCTCGTGTATCTGCGCGGTAGCCAAGATCTGATTGCGCGTCGACTCTCTGAACGCCGTGATCACTACATGGATCCCGGCCTCTTGCCCACTCAGTTTGCGGCGCTGGAGGAGCCGACAAACGCCTTAGTTGTGGATGTCGATGCGAGCGTGTCGAAAATCGTTGGCGACATCTGCGCAGCTCTTCCTCTGTAGGTGCATTACCTCCAAACGCACTGACTTACTCCAAAGTTGTGGCTGAAGCAAATTCACTTTTGGTGTAACGGGTGGAGTACTGCTTCAGCGGTGCACTGAGTCGGCAGGCGCTACGAGGTGCCAGCTTTACTTCACCCCGGCGGGTACGCGAAGCGATCGATAAGTTCGTGGCCGCCTACAATGAAAAAGCCGCACCCTTCGAATGGAAGAAATCCGTCGTGCACCCGTCAGCGCCCAAACATAATTACTCTGAATTACACAAGTAAGCACTAGCAAAGTTCCGTCGTTCCAACTTGCCTCACCAAAGTGATGCCCATCGCTAATTAAAGCGTGTTCCCTTCCACAAAGCGGCTCCGCAAGCGGCGAGGAAGAGCAGAAGAATGATCGAGAGGACGCTGATTGCCGGCCAACTCAAGGCCATGTCGGGAACGCGGCTGATGGCGGCCAATCCGATGAATATCGCCGTGGCAACCGCGACAATCGACCAATCAAGCCAGGATCGGGAGCGACTGTCGGAGCCAGCGCCGTTCGATTCTCTGCCCGCCAGGCCTGCCTGCACATATTGAGCCGAGACTCCGTACCGTCTCCCTTCACGATGAGCCGCCTCGCGCCATCGGCCGTGCTCTTTGTGCGTCACAGACGACAGAGCAATCGCGCCGGCGCCAGCCGCCATCAGCAGCGATCCGCCGATTACCTGCGCATAAAGTGAGGGCCCGCGTCCCCGCAGCTCTCCAAATACGAGGATGCCCCATGCCAGTCCCCACAACTGGTTTGTGTTGGAGAGCGGAATTCCGCGGCTGATGCCAACGTACTTGGCGGCATACTGCTGAAACAGGTCGCCGATCACCCACACGAAGCCGCCCAGCATCAGCCAGAACAGGACGTCTTTCGCCTGCAGCAGTTGCCCTATTAGAAGCGTCGCTCCACCGCTGTAAACGATTGCCAATATCGTCATTGTGACAAGTTCACCGATGGTGAAGAACGCCACGAAGGACAAGGGGTTCATCCCGGTCAGATACGCCTTGCGATAAGGAACGTACATGGTTCCCCATAGCAGGCCTGCCGCCAACGCCGCAAGGATGCCGCGAGTCGCATGTTCAGGTGTGGTTTGCGCGGATGACGCAAACGCCAGCAGCGCGGCGCCGACAAACATCAGCACCGCGCCACCCAGCACGCTGAGCCAGCGCCGCACGCCCGCATTACGCAATTCCTGAAACAGAGTGACACCCCAGATAATGCCTACCAGGCTGTTCATGTTCCACAGCGGGAATGCGATGCTGAGGCCAACATCGCGAATCGCAAATATGGTCAGCGTATTCGCCACCGCCCACAGGCAACCGGCAAGGATGCCCCATACCACCAGGTGCGGTGCCTGGCGAAAGTCACATCCAATCTGGCCGGTACCGCGGATCAACGCGGGCAAACTCCAGCGCGCGAGAAATACTCCGGCCACCATCAGCAGCGAAACCACGAACGGCGATATCCCCACGTTCACCAGTTTGGTCGGAGCTTCGGCCGCTCCCAACCAGGCGCCAGCGCCAAAACCACAAAGAACTCCGATGGCCTGCAAGCGGCGCAGACGGCCGGCGTCGATGGCTGGCGGCTGCATCCCCGAGTTCAAGGGCTGTTCGGGAACGATCAACTGATCCAACGCAGCACCGCCAATCCACCCAACAATACCAGCGCGGGAATCCAGAAGTGGACGTCGCACAGGATCACGACGGCGAGATTTCCTGATCTTCCTGACGTGCCGTCATTGCCCACGGACCAACCTCCAGACAGCGCAGCATCACGACTGGATAGTTATACCAACAAGGCCGACGGCTGTGGGTCAGATTCGGCCCTGCTTCGTTCCACCTGTTTGCGGCATCTACTGAGAGTCGCATCATCTGCGTCTTTTTCAAAAGGATTTCCATGTCAGACAGAATCTTGCCCCTGCCCGCCGCAATCAGCGCGCTAGACCCGTATACCCAGGCATTCCCTACCTTGACCGTTGAGCAGATCGATCGCGCGCGGCCCTACGGGAAGATCAGGCCTGTCAAAGTGGGGGACATTGTTTTTGAAGCAGGCGACAGCCACATCCCCATGTTCATCGTGCTTTCAGGCAAATTGGACATTGTGCAGCCCCGTAAAGAGGGTGAGCGAATGATTACGACTCACCTTCCCGGTGCATTCACGGGCGAAATCAACATGATTTCTGGACGGCGCAGCCTGGTCCGCGGCCTTGTTGCGGAAGCGGGTGAATTCCTGGAGATCAGCCCGGACAACCTGCGCACCTTGATCGCGAAGGATGCTGAACTGAGCGAGGTGTTCATGCGCGCATTCATCCTGCGCCGCCTCGCGCTGGTAAAACAGGGTTTTGGCGACGCAGTCGTGATGGGATCCATGCATTGCGCGGCCACGCTGCGGCTCCGCGAGTTCCTGGGTCGCAACGGACACCCCTACGAGTTTGTCGATCTCGACAAAGACAGCCAGTCCCAGGAGCTACTCGACCAGTTCCACGTCTCGATTGAAGATGTGCCCGTATTGATCTGCCGGGGTACGAAGGTTCTGCGCCATCCGACTTTGCAGGAGGTGGCGGATTGCCTCGGCTTTAACAACCCGGTTGACGAGTCGCAGGTCCGCGACTTGATCGTGGTGGGCGCGGGCCCATCGGGACTGGGGGCAGCAGTTTACGCGGCTTCGGAAGGGCTGGATGTGCTGGTGATTGAGACCAGCGCTCCCGGCGGGCAGGCGGGATCGAGTTCCAAAATCGAAAACTACCTCGGCTTTCCGGTTGGAATTTCCGGAGCGGAACTGGCGATGCGAGCGATTAACCAGGCACAGAAGTTCGGCGCAGAGATGATGGTCGCTCACGATGTAGTGCGGCTCCATTGCAGCCAGCGTCCCTACCAGATTGAGCTCGACAATGGCACCAAGCTGACCACCCGATCCATCGTCATCGCTACTGGCGCGCAGTACAACAAGCCTGAAATTCCCAACCTGGCGCGATTCGAAGGCGTCGGCGTGTACTATGGCGCGACCAACATGGAGGCACAACTGTGCGAGCGGGAGGAGGTCATCGTGGTCGGCGGAGGAAACTCGGCGGGCCAGGCCGCGGTGTACCTGTCAGGCTTTGCGACCCGGGTCCACATACTGGTGCGCTCTGGGCAACTCTCAGACACGATGTCGCGCTACCTGATCCAGCGCATTGAAACGCATCCGAAAATCAGTTTGCACCTGCACACGGAGATAGTAGGACTCGAGGGCCAAACACACCTCGAAAGCGTGCAGTGGAAGGACAAGCAAACCGGAAACGTCGAGACCATGCCGATCCGGCACGTATTCATGATGACCGGTGCCCGCCCTAATACGTCCTGGCTGCAGGACTGCCTAGCGATGGACAACAAGGGATTCATCGTGACGGGCCATGATTTGCAGGACAACGGGGCCGACAAACCGCAATGGTCGTATCCTCGCGCCCCATATTTGTTGGAGACCAGCCTGCCGGGAGTGTTTGCGGTTGGAGATGCGCGCTCGGGCAATGTGAAGCGCGTGGCATCGGCGGTGGGCGAGGGATCGATATCCGTGCACTTGGTACACCGCGTACTGGCGGAACTGTAGGGCGAGAACTACCGCTCGGCGACCTGATGCTGCGCTTCGTAGCGTGCGATGTCGGCTTCGTGCACCAACGTCATGCCGATCTCATCGAGACCGTGCAGTAGCCGGTGGCGACGGTACGGCTCGACCTCGAACGTAACCGACAGGCCATAGTCATCGATGATGGTCTGTTGTTCCAAATCCACGGTGAGATGATACGGGCGATGCTTGTCGGCATGTTCGGCGATAGGCTCGATCACCGAGTCTGACAGTTCGATCACCAGCAGTCCATTGTTGCCCGCGTTGTTCCGAAAGATGTCTGCGAACGACGGCGCGAGAATGACGCGAAAGCCAAATTCTCCCAGCGCCCATGCGGCATGTTCGCGCGAAGAACCGCAACCAAAATTCTTTCCTGCAACTAGTATGGTTGCGTTGCGGAAGTGTTCGTGATTGAGTACGAAGTCCTCACGATGGCTGCCATCGGGATGGTAGCGCCAGTCGGAAAACAGGAACTGGCCGAATCCTGTGCGCTCGATGCGCTTCAGGTGCTGTTTGGGGATGATCTGGTCGGTGTCGATGTTCTCCCGGTGCAGCGGGGCGACCACACCACGATGTTTGCGAATCGGTTCCATACCTACTTCCTGTACTCCCAGCCGCGAACGTCGACAAACCGTCCGGCTACTGCCGCAGCGGCAGCGGTTGCGGGACTGACGAGATGTGTGCGTCCGCCGCGCCCCTGGCGGCCTTCAAAATTGCGGTTGCTGGTCGATGCGCAGCGTTGTTTGGGAGCGAGAATGTCAGGATTCATACCCAGGCACATCGAGCATCCCGGCTCGCGCCATTGTGCGCCAGCTTCCTTGAAGATGCGGTCGAGCCCTTCTTGTTCAGCGGCCTGCTTCACCGCTTCGGAACCCGGAACAACCAGCACCGCAACACCGGGCTGCACCCTGTGCCCGCGCATGACTTTTGCCGCAGCGCGAAGATCTTCCAGGCGTCCGTTGGTGCATGAACCGATGAACACCCGATCGACGGACACGTCTTCGATGCGAGTGCCCGCTTTCAATCCCATGTATTCCAGCGCCGAAAGCATCGCCGCTCGCTCAGATGGGTTGCGTGCATCTTCAGGGTTGGGAACGCTGGCGGTCACCGGCACCGACATTCCGGGATTCGTGCCCCAGGTCACGATCGGTTCAAGCGTCGCACCGTCGATGATGATTTCGCGGTCGAATGTCGCTCCGTCATCGCTGCCGAGCTGCCGCCATAAGCTAACAGCCTTGTTCAATTCGCTGCCCTTTGGCGCGTACGGACGGCCTTCCATGTAAGCAAACGTCGTGTCGTCGGGAGCAATCATGCCCGCGCGAGCTCCACACTCGATGCTCATGTTGCACATCGTCATGCGTTCTTCCATGGTGAGGCTGCGAACCACTTCGCCAGCGTACTCGATCACGTATCCTGTTCCGCCATCCGTGCCGAGCCGTCGGATGATCTCCAGAATCAGGTCCTTGGAAGTCGTGCCCTCGGGCAACTTCCCGGTCGCCGATATGCGCATGCTGCGCGGCTTCTTCTGCGAAACACACTGTGTCGCCAACACCTGCTCGACTTCGGATGTGCCGATACCGAAAGCAAGCGCGCCGAATGCCCCGTGGGTGCTGGTATGGCTGTCGCCACAAACGATTGTCATCCCCGGCTGAGTCAGCCCAAGTTCGGGTCCGATCACGTGCACGATGCCCTGTCGTCCTGAGCCGATATCAAACAACGGGATGCCGCTGGCCTCGCAGTTCTTCCGCAACGTGGCGATCTGCTGCGCCGCAATCTGGTCTTTGATCTGGAAGCGCTCGTCCGAGGTCGTGGGAACGTTGTGATCGATGGTGGCAAACGTCAGGTCGGGGCGGCGGACTTTACGGTTCGCGAGGCGAAGGCCTTCGAACGCCTGCGGCGACGTAACTTCGTGGACCAGGTGGAGGTCGATGTAAAGCAGCGCGGGTTCGCCCTCGGGAGCCCGCACCACATGCGAGTCCCACACCTTTTCAAACAACGTTTTCGGCGTCTGCATCCGAACCTCAGACTGCGTGGTAGGCCATCTGCATCTGCAGCAGGTCGGTCACGGCCTCGACCACCGCTTGACCGATGGTATCGGTGGAAACTGCCGTGCGCGGGCGGCGTCCGCTCAGGTCTTGCGTCACCAATCCGCGCGAGAGCGTGCGATCAACCGCTTGGATGATCTTGTCGGACTCATGATAGAGCCCGGCAGTATAGCGCAGCAACATCGCGGCCGACTGAATCGCGCCGAACGGATTCGCCAAGCCCTTGCCCGCGATATCTGGAGCCGAACCGTGGACCGGCTCGTAGAGTTCTACTTTGCCTCCAACGCTTGCCGACGCCAGCATTCCGAGCGATCCGCTGATCACCGCCGCTTCATCGGAAAGGATATCGCCAAACAGGTTTTCCGTCAGCACCACATCGTAGCGTGCGGGCGTTGTGATGATTTGCATGGAGAACGAATCGACGTAAGCATGCTCGAGCTGCACGTCAGGATATTGTTTCGCAACTGCGGTCACGGTCCGCCGCCACAGCTGCGAGGTTTCGAGCACGTTGGCCTTGTCTACGGACGTGACCAGATGCTTGCGGCGGCGCGCTTCCTGGAACGCCACATGCGCCACACGTTCCACTTCATCCACGTGGTAGCGCATGGTGTTGTACGCCGAAAGCCCGTCTTCATTGAGCGCACGCGGTTGCGCGAAGTAGAGACCGCCAAGCAGTTCACGAACGATCAGAATGTCCGCGCCACGCGTTACATCCTCGCGCAGCGGCGAGCAATCCGCAATCGCTTCATAAGCTTTAACCGGACGTAAATTGGCAAACCCGCCCAGCGCCTGGCGCAGCGCTAGCAGGCCCGCTTCCGGACGCTTCTCGCCGGTAAGACCGTCGAATTTCTTTGCACCCACCGCGCCGAGCAGAACAGCATCGGCTTCCAGACAGGCTGCCAGCGTTTTCTCCGGCAGCGGCGATCCGTCCTGTTCAATGGCCACTCCGCCGATGCGATGCTGCTCGAAACGGAACTCGTATCCGCAGACATCCGATACCGTCTGCAGGACCGCAACTGCCTGCTTGGTTACCTCGGGACCGATACCGTCTCCCGGCAATACGACAATTCGCAACTTCATGCCGGGCGCATCTCCTGCGGGTGAGACTTGTTGTCACGCATGTCGCTGCGATGCGCGAACAGCATCGCCAACAGGTCCTGCTCGTAGATGTTCTTCTTGCGGTCAGCCAGCCGAGTGAATTCGGAGTAGATCCGGTTGAGTTCCTCGCTCGACAGCTCGTGACCGAGTTCGCGGTACTTGTAAACAAGTGCGTGACGGCCCGAGTGCTTGCCCAGCACGATGCGCTCCGCGGGCATACCCACGGTCTCCGGCGTCATGATCTCATAGCACAGCGGATTGCTCAGCACGCCGTGCTGGTGAATGCCGGCCTCATGCGCAAAAGCATTGCGGCCCACGACCGCCTTGTTGGGCTGGACCTGGAACCCGATCAGTTCGGACAGCAACTGGCTGGCCGAGTAAATCTCAGGGTGGTTAATGCCGGTGTCGATCCCGTACCGGTCGGCGCGTACGTGAAATGCCATCGCGACTTCTTCCAGCGAAGCATTGCCGGCGCGCTCGCCGATGCCGTTAACGGTACACTCCACCTGGCGCGCGCCCGCTTCGACTCCAGCCAGCGAATTCGCCACCGCAAGGCCGAGATCATTGTGGCAGTGAACCGAAATGGTAACGTTCTCGATGCCCTTCACCCGCTGACGGATGGTGCGGATCAGTTCCCCGTATTCGCCCGGCGTAGTGTAGCCAACCGTATCGGGAATGTTCAGCGTAGTGGCACCAGAGTCTACGGCGGCTTGCAGCACCTCGCACAGGAAACCTACGTCCGACCGGGTTGCGTCCTCCGGGGAAAATTCCACGTCGGTGCAGAGCGAACGGGCATAGGCGACCATCTTGCGGGCCTGCCTTAAGGCCTCGTCGCGCCCAATCTTCAGCTTGAAGGCAAGGTGAATGTCGGAGGTAGCCAGGAAGGTGTGGATCCGCGGCCGCATCGAGCGGCTAACTGCTTCCCACGCAACGGCAATGTCCTTCTCGACGCACCGCGCCAGCGCTGCGATTACCGGACCCTGAACCTCGCTCGCGATGCGGCGTACCGCCTCAGCATCACCTGCGGACGCGACCGGAAAGCCCGCCTCGATGATGTCAACCCCCAACACTTGGAGCTTCTTGGCGAGCAGCAGCTTCTCGTCCCCATTCATGCTGCAACCGGGGGCCTGCTCGCCGTCGCGGAGCGACGTATCGAAGATTAATACGCGGTCTCGCTTCACGTTTTCCTCCAAGGTATTGTCTTTTAACCTTATCGACACTTTGTCGATTAGTCAAACTAATAACTCTTGCCAAATCATTAGCAAGTGTGATTCAATCACTTATCCTTCCCAAATCCGGAACGCAGGTAATACATGGAACTCTTTCAGCTGGAAACCTTTCTGGCGGTCGCCGAGGAGAAATCCTTTTCCCGGGCGGCAGCCCGTATGCACCGCACCCAATCGGCCGTAAGCCAGACCATCTCCAAGCTCGAAGACGAACTGGGCGAGCGGCTGTTCGACCGTTCTTCGCGGGACGGCTCGTTGACCGATGCCGGCCAGGTCCTGCAGTCGTATGCCAAAGAGCTGCTCAACGTCCGCGAAGAAGCCCAGGAGGCCCTGAAGGAGTTACGCATGCTCCACCAGGGCAAGCTGGTCATCGCCGCCAACGAATTCACCGCGCGCTACCTGCTTCCGGTGCTGCACCTGTTTCACCGCATGCATCCCATGATCCGCATCCAGGTCATGCGCACCCTGGCGCGTGAAGTCCCCGGCCAGGTGCTCAACCACAACGTGGAATTCGGCGTCGTCTCGTTCCGCACGGAAGACACCGAGCTGACTTCCCACATGCTCTATCGCGACGAGCTGGCGCTGATCGTGTACCCGCGCCATCCGCTGGCGCACGCCAAGAGCGTCGGCATCAAGGACCTCGGCGCGGAATCGTTCATCGCCCACAGCGTGCTCAGTCCGTATCGCGAGAAGGTCATCCAAGCGTTTAAGAAGCACCACACGCCGCTGCACATGAACGTCGAATTGCCGACCATCGAAGACATCAAGCAGTTCGTTCGCATGGAAAACGGCGTTGCCCTGGTTCCTCTCATCGCCGTCGAACATGAGATCGCATGCAAAGAGTTGGTCCACGTTCCGTGTCCCGAACTTGCCATGGAGCGCAAGCTGCGCATCGTGTACCGCACTGGAACCGTTCTCTCTCATGCTGGTCAAGCCTTCCTCAAAACCTGCAAGGCCGTCTCGCAAGCGCCGGGATCGCGCTACCTGATGCTCTCCGATCACTAGCTCCTGACAGCCTGCTTTACTTCAGTTTGCGCAGTCACTGGAGTCAGCCAGCCCTGGTGCTTTGGATCGCGTCCCGAAGTCGCCGCGAAGTACGCACGTTGTAATTCCAATGTGATCGGACCCGGCTTGCCGTTGCCGATCGGCTTACGGTCCAGCGCTGCAATCGGAGTGACCTCCGCTGCCGTGCCGGTGAAAAATGCCTCGTCGGCAACTTCCAGTTCTTCCAGGTGCATCTGCCCGACGAACACCTTGTAGCCAAGATCGCGCGCCAGGGTGATGACCGAGTCGCGCGTAATGCCCATGAGCACGTGATCACGCTCATCGTTGGTCAGCACGTTGCCGTTCTGCACCATAAAGAAGTTCTCGCCGGAACCTTCCGCGATAATGCCCTCTTCGTCCACCAGCAGCGCTTCATCGAAGCCACGTCGCACGGCATCCTGCACAGCCAGCATCGAGTTCAGATACTGGCCGCAGGCTTTCGCCGTGGCCGGCATCGCCAGCGAACTGAACTTCTTCCAGCGCGAGACGGTGACCTGAATTCCCTTCTCCAGGGCTTCAGCGCCGAGGTACGTACCCCACGGCCACGCCAAAATCGCGACTTCGACCGGGCAATTTCGCGGATGCACGCCCAGGGTGCCGCTGCCGTACGTCGCGATCGGGCGCACGTAGCAGTCAGAGAAGCCGTTGGCGCTGATGACCTCCAACGCCGCACCCGTGAGTTCTTCCTGCGAGTAGGGAATCGGCAGGCCGTAGGTCCGCGCCGACTCGAACATGCGTTCCAAGTGCGCATCGAGACGGAACACCGCCGGCCCATTCACCGTGTTGTAGCACCGAATACCCTCGAAGACGCCAGTCCCATAGTGCAAGCCATGCGCCGACAGGTGGACCGTGGCTTCTTCCCAGGGAACGATCTTCCCGTTCTTCCATACCCACTTGCTCTCAGAAAAAAGCGCCATCCTGAAACCCCTGGTTTGAAGTCCCTCGCGGACTAAAGTCCGCGATGGGATAAGAAATCTGCGTCCTTGACGCTGGCCTGAAGGCCAGCTCTACCTTGCTGCCACGACCGGTTCTTCCTTCTTGGCCGCAGGGGCCTCGATCTCCGCCACCTTCACCGGATTGAGGAACGGCATCATTTCGCGCAGTCCCTCGCCCACTGACTCAATCAGGTGTTGACGCTGCTTCTCGCGTTCCGCGATGAAGTTATGCCGCCCAGTCTCGTTCTCCTTGATCCACTCTGAGGCGAACTTGCCATTGCGAATCTCCGCGAGAATTTGCTTCATCTCCTTGCGGGTTTCATCGGTGATCAGACGCTTGCCTGCGGTGTAGTCGCCGTGCTCCGCCGTATCGCTGATCGAGTAGCGCATGTAGCTCAGCCCACCGCGATACATCAGATCGACGATCAGCTTCAGTTCATGCAGGCACTCGAAGTAAGCCACTTCGGGTTGATAGCCGGCGTCCACCAGCGTTTCGAATCCAGCCTTGATCAGCGCGCTGGCGCCGCCGCACAAAACGGCCTGCTCGCCAAAGAGGTCCGTCTCGGTCTCTTCCGTGAACGTGGTCTTCAGTACACCCGCGCGCGTTGCACCAATTCCCTTCGCGTACGACAACGCATACTGCCAGGCCTTGCCCGAGGCGTCCTGCTCAACGGCCACCAGGGCGGGTGTGCCGCCGCCCTCAACGAACACTTCGCGCACGCGATGTCCCGGGGCCTTTGGCGCAACCATACTCACATCCACGCCCGCGGGGCACTGGATCGTCTTGAAGCGAATGTTGAAGCCGTGGGCAAACATCAGTGTCTTGCCCGGCTTGAGGTTGGGATGGATGTCGCGGTGATAGATCTTCGCCTGCTCGGTGTCAGGCGCGAGGACCATGATGGTGTCGGCCCAAGCGGCGGCATCGCTGACCGAAAGCACCTTCAGCCCAGCCACCTCGGCGCGCTCGCGCGAACGGCTGCCGGGATGCAGTCCGATGCAAACATCCACACCGCTGTCGCGCAGGTTCAGCGCGTGCGCATGGCCTTGCGATCCGTAACCGATAATGGCGACCTTGGTGGCTCTCACCAGCGAAAGATCGGCGTCCTTGTCATAAAAGATCTGTGCCATTGCGTTTCCTCTCCTGCGTCGAATTCATAGTTGAAGTTATACTTGAATTAGTACCTGTAGATAGCGCTCCAGGAACCACCTCCCACGTAGGCTGCGGCCTGGTCGCATGGCGCGGCGATTTGTGACGGATGACGATAGGGCCAGTCTCCACTGCCTCGAGAATCCCGTAAGGTTGCAGCACCTGCAGTAGACCTTCGAGCTGTTCGGGCGTTCCCGTCATTTCGACCAGCAGCCACTCGGTGGTCAGCTCGAGCACGCGGCCGTTAAAGATCTCCAGCAACTGCAAAATCTGCGGCCGGGTCTGCAGGGTGCACGCGATCTTCATCATGCCGAAGGCACGGAATGTGCCTTCTTCATTCGAGATCATGTCTACCTTGAAAATGTCGATCAGCTTGGCAAGCTGCCCCTTGATACGCTCGGCAGCGCGGCGCTCCAGGTCTGACGTAACCACGATGCGCACGATCGACGGATGCTCCGTCTTCGCCGTTGACACCGACTGTAGGTTGGCCCCGTGCCGCCGGAAGATCAATGAAATGCGCGTCACCACGCCGGTATGGTTTGCAACGTCCAACAAATAGGTCATGTTCATAAGCTTTTACTCGTCCGCCGCCGTCTCCACGATGGCGCTGGGCCGGCGGATCATTTCGTGCAGCGCCTTTCCCGCCGGAACCATGGGATAGACCGAATCTTCCTGCTCCACGCGAAAATCGATCAGCACCGGGCCGTCGTGTTCGCGCGCTTTGCGCACGGTGGAAGCCACCTCGTCGCGATGCGTGACTGCGAAGGTAAGGATGCCATACGCTTCGGCGATCTTGGTGAAATCCGGATTGACCAGCGGCGTGGCTGCGTAATTGCGCTCGTAGAAAAATTCCTGCCACTGGCGCACCATCCCAAGGTAACCGTTGTTGATAATGGCGATGTTGACCTTGATGCCTTCCTGCACCATGGTCGCCAACTCCGCCATGGTCATCTGGAATCCGCCGTCGCCCACGATGACCCAAACGTCAGCTTCAGGCCGGGCGAACTTCGCACCGATGGCTGCCGGAAGCGCGAAGCCCATCGTGCCCAGGCCGCCGGAGGTAATCAGCGAGCGGGGATCGCTGTGGTGGTAATACTGCGCCTCCCACATCTGGTGCTGGCCGACGTCAGTCACAATCAGGGCCTTGCCCTTGGTCTCGCGCCACAGGTCATTGATCACGTGCGCGGCATAGAGGTGCCCGGTGTCGGGCATGTTGCGGATATCGTGCACCGCAACTTCGCCCTTGGCGCCGTTGATCTCGGCCCAATACTCGGTGCGCTTCTGCTGCGCGACTTGAGGTATCAGCTTGGGGAGGACTTGCTTCAGGTCGCCGACAATCGCCACATCGGCCCGTACGTTCTTGTGAATTTCCGACGCGTCGATGTCCACGTGGATTTTCTTCGCATTTTGCGCGTAGCTGTCGAGCTTTCCCGTTACGCGATCGTCGAAACGCATACCCAGCGCGATCAGCAGATCGGCGGACTGGATGGCATGATTCACCCAGGCTTCCCCGTGCATCCCCATCATTCCGAGCGACAGCGGATGGAAGTGCGGCAACGCGCCGAGTCCCAGCAGAGTAAGGGCCACAGGCAGGTCGCTTGTCTCCGCCAGCAATTGCAGGTCCTGCATGGCGCCTGATTGCATCACGCCGTGTCCGGCGAGAATCACCGGACGTTTGGCGCTGTTGATGAGCTCTGCAGCGGCTGCGATCTGCGCCGGATCAGGCTCGCCCCAGGTTTCCAGCTTGCGCAACCGAGGCATCACGAATTCCCACTCGAAATCGCACGACCCCATTTGCGCGTCTTTGGTGATGTCCACCAGCACCGGCCCCGGGCGGCCGGCGCGCGCGATGATGAACGCTTCGCGCAGCGTGCGGGCGATGTCGTTCACGTCGGTCACCATGTAGTTGTGCTTGGTGATCGGCATGGTGATGCCGGTAATGTCGATTTCCTGAAAAGCGTCAGTGCCGATGAACTTGCTGCCCACCTGCCCGGTGAGGCAGACGATGGGGGAGGAATCGAGCATGGCGGTCGCGATACCCGTTACCAGATTGGTCGCACCCGGCCCCGAGGTCGCCAGCGCCACTCCGACTTTCCCGGTGGCACGAGCATATCCGTCGGCCATGTGGGCCGCGCCCTGCTCGTGCCGCACCAGCACATGGTGAATGCTGGGCGTGTGCTGCAGCGCGTCGTACATGGGCAAAACGCATCCGCCGGGATAGCCGAAGATGGTGTCAACACCTTCGCGCTCCAGACATTTCCAGACAATTTGTGCACCTGTCAATCGCATCCTGCTCATCTCCCTCGTGCTCCCGCAGCAGCAGCAAAATCAGAAACACGGATTCCATCCGCCTCCGAGTCCGCGTGTCCTCTGCCCGGAGTGGTGACTGCGCCAAACGACGCCGAGGAAACGCTCAGCGCATACTTGGCGAAGACTCCCGTCTTGTAGCGCAATCCCGGCGCCACCCACTTCGTCATCCGGCGCCGTATCTCAGCTTCTGCAACTTCAAGCTGCAGCCGGCCGTGGGCAACATCGATGCTGATTATGTCGCCCTCGCGCACCGCGGCGATCGGGCCGCCTGCCGCAGCTTCCGGAGCGATGTGCGCGATCATGAAACCATGCGTTGCGCCTGAAAACCGTCCATCCGTCAGCAGCGCTACTGATTCGCTTAACGGTGTCGCAGCCAGCGCCGCGGTTACGGCTAGCATCTCGCGCATGCCCGGCCCGCCGCGCGGTCCTTCGTTGCGGATCACGATTACGTCTCCCGCCTTGATCTGCGAACTCTGCACTGCTGCAAATGCCTGCTCTTCACTCTCGAAGACGCGGGCCGGGCCGCGATGCTCGCGCCGACCGTGGCCGACCAGCTTCACGACGCACCCTTCGGGCGCGAGATTACCGCGCAAGATGGCCATCCCCCCGGTTGGACTCAGCGAACGTTCGATGGGGCGAATCACTTCCTGTCCCGGTTGCTCTTGCGCTTCGGCGACTTCTTCGCCGATGGTTTTGCCAGACACGGTGATGCAATCGCGGTTCAGCAGCTCGCCCTCAGCGAGGATGTGTCCGAGCAGCTTCGTTCCACCGGCGCGGAAGAAGTCGGTCGCCATGAAGCGGCCGCCGGGCTTCAGGTCGCACAGCAGCGGAGTCCGCCCACAGATGTGGTTGATTTCGTCGAGCGGAAAGGGCAGTCCCAATTCATTGGCGATGGCGGGCAGGTGCAGCACGGCATTGGTCGATCCGCCGGATGCCACGACGCAGGTCATGGCATTCTTCAGCGCCGCGTCGGTGATGATCTGCGACGGACGAATGCCGCGCCGCACCAGCTCCATGACCAACTGGCCGGCACGCTTGGCAACTTCAGATTTCAGAGGAGAGGTCGCGGGAACTGCGTTGCTGCCCAGAGGAGAGATGCCGAGAAATTCGCATGCGGTGGACATGGTGTTGGCCGTAAACTGCCCGCCACACGCTCCCGGCCCCGGACAGGCATGGTCCTCCATGTCCTTCAGCTCGGCATCGTTCATCTTGCCCTGCGCGTACTTGCCCACCGCCTCAAAGACATCCTGGATGCTGACGTCACGGCCCTGGTAATGACCTGGCGCGATCGATCCGCCGTAGAGCATCAGCGAGGGAATATCAATCCGCGCTAGCGCCATAACCGTGCCGGGGATGGTCTTGTCGCAACTCGACAGAGCCACCACGCCGTCGAACATGTGCCCGCGCACCACCAACTCAATCGAGTCAGCGATCACCTCGCGGCTCACCAGCGAAGCGCGCATGCCCTTCGAGCCCATGGTGATGCCGTCGGAAATTGCGATGGTGTTGAACTCCATCGGCGTGCCGCCGGCCGCCCGCACGCCGTCCTTCACGGCCGCGGCCAACTCACGCAGGTGGTAATTGCAGGGCCCGACTTCCGTCCAGGTGTTGGCAATGCCGATGATCGGTTTGCTGAGGTCCTCGTCGGTGAAGCCAACCGCTTTGAACATCGCGCGCGCAGGAGCCCGGTTCGGCCCGTCGGTGATTGCTCTGCTGTGCGACTTACCGCTGTCTGCTGACATTTGCTCCTCTTCACTCCCCGTGCCTGAGCGCCTGGCTAATATGAGAAAAGCCACTTCCGCTTAGCGGGTCAGTGGCTTTTCAGAAACTTAAATTTGCTGATTGCCTACGTCCCCGCGCCTCCAGATTCACCCGCTACCCCGCCTAGAAGGAGTAGGAGCGTGAAAGCGCGTACTAGAGCCAGTACCAGCCCGCGGTTAACGAGTGTCAAACCCTTGTTGCGACGAGATTGGGCTGTAGACCTCATAGCTGATTTGTGATTTATACCTAACTTGGTCGGCTTTCGTCGAGTGAAATTAGAAATATTCACATCAGAGTAAGACTTCTTAATGATGTACCAAATTTCATAAGAGGCACTAATGGGCTAGCCTGTCGCAAACGGCCCTCGTGCCGGCCAAATTATAAGGCTACTCCTCTGCCCCCAAGTCATTGCCGTTGAATGCTATCGCCGGAGTATGCCCCGGAGCTACGATCCCATACTTCACGTCCAGGAACTCGCAGAGCGTTTCAGGCAAAACCAGGCTTAATTCCTGCCAGGTCAGCATTTTGCAACGCACTCGCAGCTCCACAGGGCGAACGCAGCGGAGAACCGCATACCAGCTTTCCACCAAGTCAGGCCGCCGCGCGTCGAGCAACACACAGAATCCGCAATCGCTGGCATGCGCGGCAAGCACGTTGCGGATCAGTTGATACGAAACCAGCTTCTTTCCCTCATGCGGAAGGTCCCGTGAGTTAAAAACCTCGTCGAAGTCGCGATAGCCGCGCACCACCGCCATGTTGCAGGACTGAAAGTCTGATTCGGTCAGCTTGGCTTCGAACAGCATGTTGCCCAGCTTCATGTCGACCTCGGTGCGATCAGCCAAGCCGTTCTTCAGCGGCACGCGCGCCCGCCATCCGAATTGCGGCAGCGCGGCGCCCTCGATGCCCAGCATCGCCAGCACGCGCAGATCGTCCGCGACATACGGACAACAGAAGATGTTCATCAGCAGCGCGTCCGAGCTCATCGACGAGTCGAGCTCCTTCCAGCCACGGCCGCTCTTAGGCAAAGACGACTTGGCTTGCGTGTGGACTTTCTCGAGCCGTTTGCGCCATTCCTGGATCGCGACCATCGCCGCGTAACTTTCATCAAAAAAGTTGCCATGCCGGCGGCGTGTCGGGTGCGGTTGATACACCGTGACCGGCATCCCGCCGAAGCTCTCAGCGTGCGAAAGCCTTCGCTGCAGCGCGAAAGCGCGGTTGCGCAGGCTTAGTTCGTAGCGAAGTTGTGAAGCGTAATAAGCGCTGCCCGCAGTCATGGCGATTCCTGTACGACGGTTGCTGGCCGGCTCGTCAGCGTATCCACCCCCCGCAATTCCGGGAACAACCACGCCCACAGCCCGATTACGATCAGGGTTCCTACCCCTCCCAGCACCACTGCGGGAACCGTTCCGAACCAATGCGCGGTCAATCCCGATTCGAATTGCCCGAACTCGTTCGAGGTACCGATAAACAGCGAATTCACTGCACTGACGCGCCCGCGCATGGAATCGGGCGTGGACAACTGCACCAGCGTTCCGCGGATGATGACGCTGACCATATCCGATGCGCCGACAAGCAAAAGAGAAACGAGTGATAGTACCAGGTTCCGCGACAGCCCGAAGACGATGGTGAACACGCCGAATCCCGCGACGCACCAAAGCATGGTCACGCCTGCGTGGCGGCGTAGCGGACGATGGGCCAGCACCACCGCCATCGCCGTGGCCCCCACTGCCGGGGCGCTGCGCAGAAGCCCCAATCCCCACGGCCCGGTGTGCAGAATCTCGCTCGCATACACCGGCAGAAGCGCTACCGCCCCGCCCAGCAGCACCGCAAAAAGATCGAGCGAGATCACGCCCAGAACGAGCTTCTTCTGCCAGATGAAACGAAATCCGGCGAACAGCGTATTCAGGCTCACCGGCTCGCGCGGGCGTTTGGCCGGATTCAAGCGAATGCGGCTGGCCGCGATGACTGACACGGCTGCTGCGACCATGGAACTCGCATACACGGCTGCAGGTCCGCGAAAAATGGCGTATATCAATCCGCCCAGCGCAGGGCCGATGATCGTCGCTGTGTTGAAGACCGTCTGGGCCCACGCGACGGCGTTAGGAAAATGCTCCTCGGGCACCAGTTGCGGCACCATCGACTGACCGGCGGCTCCGTTGAACGAGCGCACGACTCCTACCAGCACCAGCACAGCATAGATCGCGTGCACGGAGTGCGATCCGCTCATTGTCAGCAGCAAGAGCAGCGTGGACGCAAGCGCAAGTCCGGCATAGCAAAGGGTGACGATGTTGCGCCGGTTGAAACGATCGGCCGCATGTCCAGCGACGAGAAAGAGCAGGATCGTCGGGAGAAATTGCGCCAGCCCAACGTAGCCGAGATCGAGCGGCCGCTTGGTGATCTCGTAAACCTGCCAGCCGACTGCGACCGATTGCATCTCGGTCGCCATCACCGTGAACAGCCGCGCCACCTGATACAAGGCGAAGTCAGGATAGGTAAACGCTACTCGCCCTTCACGTTGCCAAGTTTGGCGATCGGCCATGTCCCACTACTGTGCCACAAGATCACAATTCGCAAGCCTCCCCTCCTCGGCTTTTTTCTTGGCAGTGAAGTTCCCTCTTCAATTGCACAGCACATTCCATATATAGTGGACTATGGGTTGTAGCAGCTTTTCTTCTGGTGGAAGCAACCTCGTAAGCTCCCGCTTCGATCACGACTCCTGCGGGGTCGGGTTTGTTGCTACCCTCCACGGCCAGTCTGACCACGAAATCCTTCGGTTAGCTTTAACCGCACTCGGCCGCCTTGCTCACCGTGGCGCTATTGCCGCTGACGGCAAGAGTAGCGACGGCGTAGGCATACAAACCACCGTTCCTCGAAACTACCTTCTCACCCAGACGCGCTTCATTTTGCGGCCCAAGCAGCCTTTGGCGGTTGGCATGCTTTTCCTGCCACAGGATGAAGAGCAAGCCCAGCGCGACGCGCAGCGTTTCAAGGCTTGCATATATGCCCAAGGCTTCGAGTGGCTGGGCTGGCGCGACGTTCCGGTTGCGCGAGAGGTTCTTGGCGAAATAGCATCCGCTTCTCTGCCCGTGATACGCCAGGCGCTGATGACCACCGCCGGTGACTTCGACGGCAACACCAACGAATTGGAACGTCGGCTGTACCTGGCGCGCAAGGCCTTCGAGCGCGGCGGTACGAGCACTTATATTTGCTCGCTTTCCACCCGAACTCTCGTGTACAAGGCGCTCTGCACCGGGCGCACGCTGCACGAGTTCTATCTCGACCTGCAGAACAAGCAGTATGCCACGCACTTCGCGGTGTTCCACCAGCGTTACGCGACCAACGTTTTGCCATCATGGGACCGCGCCCAGCCGCTTCGAATGATCGCTCATAACGGCGAGATCAACACCATCTGGAGCAATCGTGCGCACGTGGATGCACGTAGCGCCCTGCTGCCGCGCGAATGCGATCCGTTGTTCACTCGCGATGCCTCGGATTCGATGAGCCTCGACGAGGTTGCCGAGCTGCTGTGCAACTACGAGCGCAACATCGCCGAGGCGGTTCGCATGATGCTGCCTCCGGCCATCGGAATCAGGGAATCGGCCTTTCATCGCTATCACGCCGATTGCATGGAGCCCTGGGACGGCCCTTCGGCTCTGGTCTTCACCGACGGGCGCCTGGTGGGCGCTGCGCTCGACCGCAACGGACTTCGCCCCTGCCGCTTCGTCATCACCGACACCGGATTGGTGGTTGCTGGCTCCGAAGTCGGCCTCGCCGATGTCGATACCGACACCATCATTCGCAGCGGACGTCTCGGTCCCGGGCAGATGATTCTGCTTGACCTCGAACGCTGCCGCCTGATCGAAGGCGAAGAGCTTGACCGCTACTTCGATGACCTGTCTCCCTACACGAAGCTGATTGACGACATTCCGCTCGAGCCTGTTGCGACCCCGGTCGCCACGCTCGAAAAAGACGAACTCATGCGCCTGCAGCGCGGCTTTGGTTACACGCGCGAGGAAGTGAAGATGGTCGTCGCTCCCATGGCGCTGGAGAGCAAGGAAGCTGTGTGGTCCATGGGAGACGACACCCCTATTACAGCTCTCGCGCGGACACCACGGCCCTTGTACGGATTCTTCCGCCAACGCTTCGCCCAGGTCACCAATCCGCCCATCGATTCCCTGCGCGAATCGTGTGTGGTGTCGTTGCGCACGCGCCTCGGGCCGTGGCCACATCTGCTCGATAAACACGCGCCTCTCCCGGGACTGGTGTTGCCCACGCCGTTCCTGTCGCTCGGCCAGATGGCAGCCCTGCACGAGGGAACGTATGCCCTTCGCGATGAGCTTCCGTTAGCGCACTTGAATTGCACTTTCGCCGACGACGGCTCGCTCAAACAGGCGGTCCTCGATTTGCAGCAGCGCTCCGTCGAGTTGGTTCACGGCGGGGCGCGCATCCTCCTCATGACCGACCGCACCGCCTGCGAACACGTATTGCCGGTTCCGATGGCGATGGCCACTGGCGCCGTCCATCACGCGCTCGTGAAATCAGGCTTGCGCACCAAGGTCGGACTGGCGCTCGAAGCCGGCGATTGTCGCGACGTGCACCACGCTGCGGTGCTGATCGGCTACGGCGCGGGCTGCGTGTGTCCCTGGGTTGCGTTGCAAACGGCCCGCTCGCTGTCAGCGGCAGAGGGCGAAGCGCGCCTGCTGAAGACCCTCGAAGGTGGCCTTGCCAAGGTGATGTCAAAGATGGGCATCTCGGTGCTCGATAGTTACCGGGCTGCGCAACTGTTTGATTTGCTCGGACTCGCCTCTGAGATCACCGAACTTTGCTTCCCCGGCACCGAATCGCCGATGGGCGGGCAGGCCTTCGCCGATATCGAAGCAGCGATTCGCATGGCATGGACGGCGGAGCCCGACGGCGGAGAGCTGCCCGACTACGGTTGGGTTCGCTTCCGCAAGGCGGAACGTGCCGAGCCTCACACCTGGCAGCCGCAACGCACGCGCGACCTGCAGGTCGCAGTCGGCGCAGCGCGAGCGACTACACAAGCCGCGGTCACGCTGGCTCCAACTGAAGCGTGGTCGGCGTATGCGCGCGCTGTGGACGAACGCGAACCTGCCGTGCTGCGCGATCTGCTCCAAATCAAAGCGGCAGCACCGAAGCTGGACTTGGCTGAGGTCGAACCGCCTTCGAGCCTGGTGAAGCGTTTCATCGCCAGCGCCATGTCGCTGGGTTCGCTCAGCCCTGAGGCGCACCAGACGATCACGATTGCGATGAACCAGCTGGGAGCGCGCTCCAATACTGGCGAGGGTGGCGAGGACCCCGCAGCTTACAAACCTGACGGCAACAGCGCCGGCGTACTCTCGCTGACCAACAACAAGATCAAGCAAGTTGCCTCGGGACGATTCGGCGTCACCGCTGAATATCTAGCACACGCTGAAGAGCTCGAGATCAAGATCGCACAGGGCTCGAAGCCCGGCGAAGGCGGCCAACTTCCCGGACACAAGGTAAGCGAACTCATCGCGCGCTTGCGGCACGCGCAGCCGGGTGTTTCGCTCATCAGCCCGCCGCCGCATCACGACATATACAGCATCGAAGACCTGGCGCAACTGATCTACGACCTCAAGCGCATCAACCCGCGCGCGCCGGTTGGCGTGAAACTGGTCTCGCAATTCGGTGTGGGTACGGTCGCTGCGGGCGTCGCCAAAGCCTACGCCGACTACATCGTCATCGCCGGACACAATGGCGGCACCGGAGCCTCGCCGCTCAGCAGCATCAAACACGCGGGCAACCCATGGGAGCTCGGATTGAGCGAAGCGCAACAGGTGTTGCGGATGAACGGATTGCGTGGCCGTGTTCGCCTGCGCACCGATGGCGGCCTCTCCACCGCGCGCGACGTTCTCATCGCTGCGCTGCTCGGCGCCGATGAGTTTTCCTTCGGCACCGCCGTGCTGGTCGCGCTCGGATGCGACATGGCGCGACAGTGCCATCTGAACACCTGTCCCACCGGCATTGCGACGCAGAAGCCCGAACTGCGCGCCAAGTTCCGTGGCAAGCCGGAAAACGTGGTGCGCTTTTTCGTGAATATCGCCGAAGACCTGCAGCGAATGCTCGCCGATCTCGGATTGCCGACACTGCAATCGGCCATCGGGCGCACTGACCTGCTGGCCCAGGTGCGCCACGAAGGCAAGCTCGATCTCCAACCGGTGCTGGCGCAAGTCGGAGAGGGTCCGCTGAGCTGGCAAGGCGGCCGCAACATGCGTCCGGAAGAGCGCCCGCCGGTGGACGACGCCTGGGTTCGGCCTGCGCTCTCTGCCGTCTCCGCGGGCAAGCCTTTTGAATACAGCGTGACCGTGCACAATGAAGATCGCAGCCTGGGAGCCAGACTCTCGGGCGAACTGGCGCTGTTGCGAGCACAGGAGCCGGAGCTGCGGCCTGACATACATTTCCGCATCCGTGGCACCGCCGGGCAATCCTTCGGCGCCTTCGCCAGCCAGGGAATGAAACTTGTACTCGAAGGCCAGGCGAACGACTTTGTAGGAAAGGGCCTATCAGGCGGCGAGTTGGTAATTCGCACCCGCGGCAAACTGGCACGAGCCGAGTCGGCGCAGGTGATCGTCGGCAACGTCGCCCTTTATGGCGCTACAGGCGGTTCCCTGTTTGCCGTGGGCAGCGCGGGCGAGCGATTCGCCATTCGCAATTCGGGCGCCACCGCCGTGGTCGAAGGCGTCGGCGATCACGCCTGCGAATACATGACCGGCGGCGCCGTTCTGGTCCTTGGACCTACCGGAACAAATTTCGGAGCCGGGATGACCGGCGGGCTCGCATTCGTATGGGACCCCAGCGGTAGCTTCGTGAAAGAAAAGAAGTTTCACCCCGAGTTTGTCGGGGTTGAGATTCTGGGCGCATGCGAAGAGCGCGATCAGGATTTAGTCCGCTCTTTGCTGGAACAACACGCCATCAAGACCGGCAGCAAAGTGGCCAATCGCCTGCATCACGGCTGGGCGGTGAGTTTACGCCAGATCGTGCGGATTGCACCGAAGAATTAGCTCTCGACTAATACAAACCTGGTGCTCATCCTTTCCCTCCTTTTGGGAAAGGGTGGGAGTAATACTCGTCACGCACAACACACACGAATGGTGAAAAAGGAGTCTATCGTGGGGCGGGGTCTTACGCTAACCACATTTCCAATTTCTGATCCGTGTCATCCGCGAAAATCCGTGGTTGCTCTTGTCTTTATCTTGAAACTCGACGCTGCCCCTATCGCGCAACGTACGCCACATAACTGGCACGCAATTCCGCAACAATTTCGTAAGCTGCCTGTCGCGCCACTTCAGAATTTTCAGGTGGGAACGAGATCGCGCCGACGCGCGCGTGTCCGCCGCCACCGTAGCGTTCGCACATCTTGGCGAGGTTCTCCACCGGCTCTACCGGCGCCCACGGATTCGACCCAACCGACACCTTCGTCCGGAAGCTGCTCTTGCTCAGTCCCACGCTGTACGTGCAATCCGGATGCAGGTAATACGGAATGAACTTGTTGTATCCCTCGAGGTTGTGGTCGGTAACGTCGAAGAAGACCGTCCCATCCTTGCACTCGGTACGCTCACGCAGGATCTCGATTGACCTGCGATGGCGTTCCATCAGCTTCGGAAGCCGGTCAGCAATTTCCGGCAAGGCGATGATTTCCGCCAATGGCTGGTAGGCCAACATCCCGATCAGGCGCGGGATGAAGCCCGGCTCCTGGTTCGACTCGATCACCATCGTCAGCTTCATCGCAGGCTCCCGCATTTCCACCGCGGTTTGCGGGTCCGGGTACAGCGCGCCGTCGATGATGTCAGCCCACTCCACCATCTCCGCGACCGGCTCGGGATTGAAACCGAACCGCTCCTTTGCCACTTCGGCAATGAACTTCGTGCACGAGCGGTAATCGGGATCGTAGAACTTGGTGTTGCTGGTGTCCTGCTCGAAGTGCGATGCGTCCTCGGGCGTCAGGAACGCGCTCTGGTGATGATCGAACCACCAGGTGATGCGCAGCGACGGAGAGTACTTGAAATCAACAATCGCATTCTCGTCGCCGGTGAAGTCGGCTTCGTGGAAGAGCGCTCCGGCACGATGCACCAGGCCGACGTACTCAAATTCCGCGTGCTCGCGGATGCGCTCGCGGTAAAAGCGCGAAAACAGCGCAGCCGAACAGGCCCCATCAAAGCATTTGTCGTGGTAAAAGACCCTGACCTTCACTGACCCTTTCCATTGCCTCCGGCCTCTGAGACACCGGACGTTTTATCGTGTAACAGAATTGATAAGGATACGCTTCTGGAGAGTGAAAAGTAGATAGAAATGACATGTCGCAGCGTGATCTGTCAAGTAATCAACTTCGGTCGTC
>Ga0074046_10000685_pt1 | contig 31005 bp, 34 predicted proteins | sample BogForMeECP23OM3_FD_94441 | JGI IMG/M metagenome (GOLD analysis project Ga0074046, IMG submission 94441) | Bog forest soil microbial communities from Calvert Island, British Columbia, Canada - Bog Forest MetaG ECP23OM3 | ecosystem: Environmental > Terrestrial > Soil > Wetlands ... | reverse complement strand
TCTCGAACTTTGCACGTTGGCTTTTTTGAGCGTGCAAAAATCTCGCTCTCCGGAATCCTGCTTCCGAAATCATGTGTCGCAATCTGCGCTTTCCGAAATCGTGCGCTCCGAATTCGTGTTCTTCAAAAATGTGCTGCAAAATGCGCTGGACAATTTCCCGGCCCCCCCTCGCCTTTCCGGGAGCACGAGCGTGGAGCGAGCCGGAATACCAAGCCGTTGGCCAGATTAGGGAAGCTCGCTTAGTGCAGCGTGCGCTTGGCGTCGATCTTGCTGTGCTGCTGCTCCCGCAGCGGTGCCAGTTCCTGAAGCTTCCGCTTGAGGTGCTCCGGCGAGCGGGAGAAGACAAAACCAAACGATACACAGCCATCTTTGCCATCGACGGCGTGGTGCAGCCGGTGCGCCTGGTAGAGGCGTCGCAGATATCCCTTCTTGGGATTGAGGCCGATATTGACGCGGTGATGAACAAGCACGTCGTGGGCGAGGAAGTAGACGGCACCGTAGGCCGTAATGCCGAGGGCGACAACCAGCGCCCAGGTGGGGCCGCCGAGCTGAACGCTCCATTCAAACAGGGCCATCGAAATTACGACGAAGAATATGCCGAAAGCGTCGTTCAGTTCCCAGATGCCTTTACGAGGCTCGTGATGACTCTTGTGCAAGACCCAGAGAGATCCATGCATAACATACTTATGCAGAAACCAGGCCACGCCTTCCATTGTGAAAAATACGGCAAAAAATATTCCAGAGTACAAGAGCCAATCGCTCATTGACACCTGCTATCCGCTGGCCGCGAGTTCCCCTTGAAACTCCGGCATCAAATCCGAAAACGCGGCCGCAAGCCTGCCAGCGAAAGCGGTGAACATCCGTCCATCTCCGCCGGAAGCTCTTGCCGCCATGCAAGCCGAGGTCACGCCACCCTCTATCTTGGCACGCGCGAGTGCCGCAGCACCCTTCACGCCAAGTAGGCTTGCAAACGTGGTACGCCCGCAATCCTTATCGACATCCTTGCCCGCGCGGTCACGGCTGCAACGCGCGTCGAGCACGTCATCTAACATTTGGAATCCGACGCCAAGATCAAGACCAAAACCGCGCATCGCCGGGCGCGCAGCCGGATTTTTTGCGACAATGGCCCCGCATTCGGCGGCTGCAGCGAAGAGCGCGCCCGTCTTTCGGGCATACATGCGCTCCAGCTCAGCGTGCGTCATCGTGGCGCGGGCATCGGCAAGGTCGTCCTGCTGGCCACGGACCAGGCCGTCAAGGCCAATCGACCATTGCAGCACATCGACGGCGTCAACGCGCTGCTGAAGGTTCAGGGCGTCCGAGGAGGCGGCGACGCCATAGGCGCGGTTCATAAGGCCAATCGCGGCGAGAATCGCAGTCGCCTCGCCGTAAACGCGGTGGTTGGCGGACAAGCCTCTGCGGGTCTCCGCGTCGTCCATCGCCGGGAGATCATCGAGGATCAGCGATGAGGCGTGGAGCATCTCAAGCGAGCAGGCCAGATCGAGGGCATTTTCCTCTTTTCCGCCGAGTTCGCGCGCGGCAATCATCATCAAGACGGCCCGGACGCGTTTTGCCGGGGCCAGCAGGCTGTGCCGCATCGATCCCTGCAAAGCGTCTCCCGAAGCACCCGACGGAACAAGCTCCGCAAGCCGTGCCTCTACGCGAGCACGCAGCTTCATGAAATACTCTAACTGGCCGCTCATATGACGATCCCGCAGTCCCTTCCTCGACGATGGCTAACCATTACCCCGATCATTTGAGCGCAAGTACGATTCGCCCACTTGAAAGCCTGTGGAAAACAGCTTAGCCATCAGCACCGTATGACCCATAAGCCAACTTTTGTAAACTAGAGTTTACAGCTTAGAGTATCACATTGTCTATTCTGGTTGACGGAGAATCCTGTGCCGAAAGCATACTGGATCGCGCGCACCGATGTCTGCGATCCCGAGAAGGACAAGGCATACGCATCCGGCGCGGCCGCGCCATACAAGCACCATGGCGCGAAATACCTAGTTCGCGGTGGGCCTTTCACGGCGGCCGAGGGACAGGCGCGCAGGCGTAACGTTGTTATCGAATTCCTCTCGTATCAAGCGGCGCTCGATTGCTACAACTCGAAAGACTATCAGGCAGCGCGCGCGCATCGCCTCCCAGCCGCCACCGGTGAAATCGTCATTGTCGAAGGCGTCGAGCCTTAAGAATAAAAAGGGTAAGTCATGGATCAGATCGTCGCACAGACAGGCAACCGCGTTTCGTCCGGATTGAGAAACAAAGCCGTTGTGGTCGGCGCGGGATTTGGCGGCATCGCTTCGGCTTTGCGGCTTTCGGCGAAGGGCTACCGAGTGACGCTGATCGACCGCGCCCCAATGCTCGGCGGACGTGCGCAGGTCTTCGAGAAAGACGGGTTCAAGCACGACGCGGGCCCGACGGTGATCACGGCGCCGTTTCTCATCGAGGAACTTTTCGAACTCTTCGGCAAGAAGAGCGGCGATTACTTCACGCTGAAGCCGCTGACGCCTTGGTATCGCTTCTATTTCGACGAGGACGGCTCGACGTTCGATTATGGCGGGACGCTCGAAGAGACGCTGGCCGCCATGCGCCGCATCGACCCGCTCGATGGCGATGGCTATCTACGAATGCTCGAGCACTCCAAGGAGCTGTTCGACGCCGGTTTCACGAACCTCGCCGACCAACCCTTCCACAATCCGCTCACCATGGTCGGGCAGATCCCGCGCCTCGTTCAATTGGGGAGCTACCGGAGTGTCTGGGATTTCGTGACGAAATACTTCCATAGTCCGAAACTGAGGCAGGCGCTTTCCATTCAGCCGTTGCTTGTTGGCGGCAGCCCCTTCGATACCACCAGCATTTACGGGTTGATCCATTACCTCGAACGGAAGTGGGGCGTCTTCTATGCCGAAGGCGGCACGGGCGCGATCGTGGCGGCGCTTGGCAAGCTGATGGAGGAGGAGGGCGTCGACATCCGCCTGAACACGACGATCGCCTCCATCGTGCTCGAGGGCGGAACCGCGACAGGCGTTCGGCTCGAAAACGGCGCGGTCGTTCCGGCCGATATCGTGGTCTCCGACGTCGATCCCATGCACCTTTTCGGAGACATGATCGCTGCCCGCGACCAGGGTGTGACCGCGCGCCTGAAGCGGAAAACGGCCCGGCTCTCGATGGGCTTGTTCCTTCTCTATTTCGGGACGGGACGGCAATATCCCGATATCGCCCGCCATACGATCTGGCTCGGTAAGCGCTACAAAGGGTTGCTGGACGACATCTTTAGGAGAAAGGTGCTTGCCGAGGATTTCTCCTTGTACATTCACCGCCCGACCGCAACAGACCCGAGTTTCGCACCGGAGGGATGCGACGCCTATTACGCTTTGTGCCCGGTGCCTAATTTGTTGTCCCCAATCGATTGGAAGATCGAGGCCCCTCGCCTCAGAGACCGCATCGTGGCTGGCCTCGAGCGCACGATCCTGCCGGGGTTGAGCGAGACCATCAGGGCAGAAATGATGATGACGCCCGAAGACTTCAAAACCGACTATCTCAGCCATGCCGGCGCCGGTTTCTCGATCGCGCCGCACTTCACCCAGTCCGCATATTTCCGCTTTCACAATAAGGCGGAGGGTATCAAAAACCTCTATCTGACAGGCGCAGGCACTCACCCCGGGGCCGGCATCCCGGGCGTGATCTGCTCCGCCAAGGTTGTTGACCGGCTTGTACCCCAATTCGCCGCGTAGTAAATATCCAGTTTCGGTAACGCAGCGCTGCGCAGCATTGTGTATTGGTACAAGATCTTACAATAAAAGCGGGCGCTTTCCCTCGTTTGATCCGTCCAAACTGCAGCTGACAGGAACAAAACCTCAGCTGCAGTTTTCGGTTGAATATCAAGATGGCTCCAAGCCATCGCTCTTCTTTGGCCGAGAAGGGATCGTAAACGAGATGAGGAGCTCGTTGTGAAATGTCTATCAAACGAATTACTGTCGCCGCCATTGCGGCGCTTGGGCTTTCACTTGGCGCGTTTTCCGCCTCGGCTGGCCCTCTGAGTGAGGGTGCTGCTGTATTATCGCACTCGCCGAGCACTTTCACGCTTGTTCGGGGCATGGGCGGCGGTCACATGGGCGGTTTCGGAGGCGGCTTTGGCGGCATGGGCCACGGCTTCGGCGGAATGGGCGGCATGGGAATGAGGGGGATGGCGTTCAGCCCCCGCGCGGGTGTCGGGACCAGATTCGCAGCCATTCCCAACGGAGGGATTAACCGCTTTGGCCGCGTGGGCGCCTTCAATGGCCGGCACGCAGCCTTCTTCCATGGGCGGCGCGGATTCTTCCGCAACGGGCGTTTCATCCCGTTCGGCGTTGGCGTAGGCTTGTGGGACTGGGATTATGGCTATGGCGGTGGGAGTTGCTACTGGAACTGCCAAGCTTCGGGGTATAGCTCAGCTTACTGCAGCGTGTATGCTTACAACTTCTGCTACTAGGAACGTCTGTGATATCTGCCTGGGGCCGCATGAGCGGCCCTTTTTTAGCGGACAACGCGCCGTTCAGCCCCCGTTAAGGAAATTTTTAACAAAGTTCGATTAAATACGCCTGAGCCTCGCAAAGATGAACGCAATCGGAGGCTCAAGCGTAAGCATGATTCAGGCGGCGTCGACCCCGTAGTGGCCGAAGTAGTCAGTGAGTAGGGAGGGGTGTTCATGTCTATGACGCGAGTCATGGTTGCTGCTTTGGCGGCACTCGGGTTGTCCATGACCGGGGATGGAGCTTCGGCTGCAGGAGATAGTGCAACTGGCGCCGCGTCCATGAAGCCGGCAGTTGAGGTAAATCCAAATAGCACATTTACGGTTGTTCGGCACGGCGACCGTGTCGGCGTGCCGTACGTTAAAGGCGCTGCTCATGGCGGCCCCCGTGTCGTTAGCCCACTCCATGGGGCGGCCCGAGTGGCGGGTCCGCCTTATAATGGCGCCCGCATGGCTGGGCCTTATGGCGGTCCTGGTATGCATGGCCCATATGGCGGTCCCCGAGTGGCGCAATATAACGGCCCCGGAATGCGTGGCCCCTATGGCGGTCCTAGAATGGCTGGGCAATATGGCGGCCCTGGGATGCGTGGGCCCGATGGCGGCCCCGGGATGCGTGGCCCCTATGGCAGCTCTCGTATGGGTGCGCCTTATGGCGGTCCTGGCATGCGTGGCCCTTATGGAAATCCGCGCATGGCCAGGCCTTATGGCGGCTCGCAGATGAGTGGACCCGGCTATCTCCCCCCCCGCATGGGCGGTTCTGGCTATGGAGGCCCTCGCATGGGTGGACCCGGTTATGGCGGTCCTCGCATGGCTGGGCCGGGTTACGGCGGTCCGGGCATGGGTGGCGGCCAATTCTACGGCGGTCCGCGCATGAGTGGACCGATATACGGCGGCCGCCGCATGGTCAGTCCAGCACAGGGTGATCCTAATTACGGCGGTTACGGTCCTCCCATGGGTGGCCCGCGCGGCTATGGCGGCCCCGGTCCTTACGGCGGTCCCGGTGGTGGTCAGGGCTATGGCGGTCCCGGTGGTGGTGGTGGTGGCGGTTATGGCGGTCCCGGTCCTTACGGCGGCCCCGGCTATGGCGGTGGTCCCGGTGGTGGTGGTCCAGACTATGGCGGCCCAGGTCCCTACGGCGGTCCAGGCTATGGCGGTGGTCCCGGTGGTGGTGGTGGCGGTTATGGTGGTCCCGGTCCTTACGGCACCCCCGGCGGCGGCGGCCCAGGCTATGGCGGTCCTGGTCCTTATGGCGGGGGTGGCGGCCCATATTAGCCGCACAGAGGTTTCTTCCAGGAGGGCCGCGCGAGCGGCCCTTTTGCGTTGTGCGCCCGGCAGGGTGTTAGCTGAACGGCAAGGGTGTCTTGGGCGACCGGGAATCTGAAGGCCCTGCTCGCCAATAACTGCGCTATCGCCGCGCCCGTTAGTGCTTTAAGTTTTCAAGTTGTCTTCTTCGGAGCTGCGCCGGCTGATTTCGCCGCCTTGGGCGCGGCAGCGGGCTTAACAAGGCCATCGAGTTTCTTAAAATGTTCCGCGAGGAGATAGTACACCGTCACCCGGCCCTTCGCGCGATCGGCTTTCATCTTTTGCATGACTTCGTGAATGGCCTTGTCCAAGTCGGCATCGCTCTCTGTGAGGGCGAGTTTCTTCTTTAGCCAGCTTTCGCGCACACGTTTGAGTTCCTCGGGATCGGTTCCTGCGACAAGGGACGAGTCGCGATTGCGAAGAGCGATGCCACAATGCCTTACGATACCGGCGACCGCTTCTTCATTCACAGTGCTCGCATATTTCTTGATGTCTTCGATGTATTTCTGGACGTCAGCCATGCGTGTTTCCTTTCAATAGATCGATAACCGCCTAGGGAGATAACCTCCAGCCTTGAGCGCTACAAGGGGCCCGCGGTCAGACGATGAACTACCCGTGTTTGCAGTTTTTGTGAGGCGGTCATCCTTTTCGTAGATGGCGCCGGACAGGCTCATTGGAACGCCTGCGCTTCCCCTGCGTTGTGCTGTCTGAAAAAGCGGGCCAAGCGGGCTTGCACCGTTCACGAAGAAGGGGACCATCGACATGGCTAAAGAGACCATTCACGACATTAACGCCACAACCGATTACGCCGCGGACAAGGGTAAGAGCGAAGTTGAAGAGCTTCGCCGCCAGGTCAAGGATTTGACCGAAAAATACGGTTCAGTGGCGCAGAACACGATCAGCGACGTAAAGGAAAAAGTGCAGCAGAACGTGGGCGACATCGAGCAGCAAATCCGCGATAAACCCGTGCAGGCGACGCTGGTCGCGGCAGGCGTGGGCTTCCTGGTGGGCGCTCTTCTGAGCCGTTGAAGAGGTAACGCCTATGTTTGGAGCAGCTCTGAGGCTATTGGCCGTCGGCGAAGCAGGCCGTCGCTTGAGCGATTACGCGAGAAATTTGACGAAGAGATATCTCATGCTCGGGATAGCTGGGATTCCGTTCGTGGCAGCGACCGCGTTCGGAATCTTGGCCGCTTTCTGGGCTCTCAACTCGCGGACGCAAGATCCGATTTGGTCAGCGGTGATCATGGTCGGGATTTTGGTCTTAGTGGGCTTGTTGATCGTGCTTATCGCCTTTGGAACTACAAGGGAGGAGACTCCCAGCGCTAGGCAAGCTCTCACCCAGCCCGTTCGGGCTGTTCAGGGCCAATTTCCGGCCACGGACGAAGTGGGGCGGCAGATCGAGCGCGCCGTGCAGCTTTACGGCCCGGTCCGCGTGGCGACTGCCGCGGCGGCCGGGGGTTTGCTCGCCGGGCTTTTGGCAAAAAAATTCCGGCAGGTTTAGGCCACCCGCTCACACATTCACATTAATGGCCGGGCTCTGCCCCGGCCATTTTTGCGCCTGGACCCGCGGCAGCAGCGGACAAGATTACGCTTGCCGCGCACCCGCATTATCAGGGGGACCGTGAAGAGGATGTCACGATGTGGCCCGCAACCGCGCCAGCACCTTGAGCCCCGCATATCCATCGGCAGGCGTCAGGCCAGACTTGAGCTGGAAATCGCGAACCGCCTTCATCGTATCCTTGCCCACGCGGCCGTCGGTTCCATCCGTGTTGAACCCGAGCGCTGTCAGCCGACGCTGAATCTCCTGGACTTCGGCTAGCGTCGGCGGGCGCTCGCTGCCGGGGAATTGCTGCACCAACGGTTCTTCGCCGCGGATGCGGTCGCCAAGGTGGCACACCGCCAAAGCGTAGGTATTGGCGGGATTATAGGACTTTACCGCATCGAAATTATGCGTCAGCAAAAAGACAGGGCCGCCCGGCACTGTCTGCCAAAGGCGAGCAAATTCCGAGGGCCTCGGAAACGGTTTCCCATTTGCCCGGCGAACGCCGCGGGAATGCCAGCTCGCGATGGAACGCATTCCCCCTCCGCCTGACATGCCCGCCGGCAAAAGAACCTCGTAACCCCAGCCCTCGCCACGGCGGTATTTGCCCCGTTTGGCGAGATACTGCGCCGTGCCGGCGATTGCGTCGTCAGGCTTTCCAAAGGGCGAGATTCGCCCATCGCCGTCGAAATCGACGCCCATATTGAGCCAGACTTCCGGCATCCACTGCGTATGGCCCATCGCCCCCGCCCAGGAGCCGATCATATCTTTTGGATCGGCCCATCCACGCTCAACGATGACCATCGCGTTGAGTAGTTCCTGCTCCCAGTAGGAACGGCGCCGGGGTTCGCCCCAGGCCAGCGCCGCCAGCGCCGGAATAACCGGCCGCATGTGCTTCGGGTTGGTAACAAGATCGCCATACGCGGTCTCCATGCCCCAAAGACCGAGCATGACGTAGGGATCGACGCCATAGGTGTGTTCGACGCGCTGAAGGAGCGGCATGGCTTCTTTCGCCCGCTCCTTGCCCGCGGTGATGCGCCAGTCGGATACGCGGCGGTTCAGATACTGCCAGACTTCCTCGCGAAATTCCGGCTGATCCTTATCGAGTGCGTAGACCGAGGTATCGGGCTTGATCGAACCCATGACGCGGTCGTAGGTCGTGTCTGAAATACCTTTCGCGCGGGCGCGGGAACGGAAAGCCTGCACCCACTGCGTAAAAGGCAAGTGCGCCGCTTGAGCGAATGAGCCGCCGCAAGCGCCCGAGGCCAAAGCGGCGAGGGTGCCCGAAAGCACGGCACGGCGTGAAAATGTTGTCGTCATCGCGCGCGTATGGACGAAAAGAAGAGCAAAATTGTGGTCTATTTGCCACGTTACGCGAGAATCTGGCGAAGGCGAAGCGCGCGCCTCCTACGCTTGCCGCCAACGGTGTTGTCGGCGGCAAAAAAGCTTCTGGCGAACAGTGAGGCAATATCTGCGCGCCTCGTCGTTCAGCGCATGCGTGGCATGCGCTCTACTCTTTCAGATATCCGACGTAGTAGATGCCGATGACATTGTTCGCCGAATCTCGGATTGGCACATAAGCTGTCTCGTAGGTTTTGCCGAGGATCGTCGCCTCCCCATAGTAGGGCTCGTTGTTTCGGATGTTGACGATGACCTTGCCCTTCGGATCGAGGACAGTCCCCACAGCCCGTGATCCATCCTCCTTCTTTACATTCGTAGCCACACGGACGAAATTCTCGCCCTGCTTCACAAAGACGGTAGCCGTACCGCCCATTTTTCCAGCCACGACGTCGACCAGATCGAAGTTGTTGTTCATTTTGACGCCGCCGAAATAAAGGGCAGGAACGTCAAGATTGGCGACACGATCCGTTCCCTCTATCTTTGGAGATCCTAACTTTTCTGCCTCCGACTGAAGCAACGCCATGGAGGTCTTTACCTTCTGCGAGGCATCCTCCACTGCCTGAGCCAGGCGCGGCATGAACATTAACGCCGCAAAGAGGCAGACGATCGCGCTCATCGCGAGATGGGTTTGCTTTGTATTCATTGGGACGAACTCCTTTTTCCCTATGCAGGCAACCCGGCCCATTCGGTGAAAAAGAGCCCCAAGGTGGGCCGCTGTGACGCTATTAATGCTCAGTGTCCGGTATCGTTCCGCGCATTCCTGCAACTGATACGGACCGCCATATGTCCCGATGCCTTTGCCCCATCGCCGTGCTTGGTGGCAAGAAAAAAGTACTTATATGATTACTTATAGCCTTTTTGCGAAACAAACCCAATGTGCTTAACCATTTGTGAATCTCACAGGATGATGTGCCTGGAAAAGCTCCAATTGACGACACGAGCCGGAACGCTCTGAAGGTTGGCATCAGACGCAGCCCTGGAATTACGCTGGAACCGCGGAAATCAGCACGAAGGCTTGGGCGAGCGGGAAATCGTCGGTGATTGTGAGATGAATTTGCGCTACGTGGCTTTCCGGCACGAGGCTCTGCAGGCGCTCCGCCGCGCCGCCGGTAAGCGTCATCGTTGGCTGTCCGCTCGGCAGATTGACGACGCCCATGTCGCGCCAGAATACGCCGTGGTTGAGGCCAGTGCCGAGTGCCTTCGCGCACGCCTCTTTTGCTGCGAAGCGTTTGGCGTAGGACGCGGCGCGATTAACCCGGCGATCCGACTTCACACGCTCCATTTCTGTAAAGACGCGGTCGAGGAAGCGGTCGCCATAGCGCTCGATGGTTTTTTCGATGCGGCAAATGTCGATCAAATCGCTGCCGATGCCGATGATCACCGCGCCCCCGCCATGCCGTTATTGTTGCTGCTGTTGTGCCTGCTCGCTGGGACGGGCCGCAACACCTTTGGCGATCGATTCGCGCATACGCGAAATCGCCGCCGGTAAGCCAACGAACACGGCCTCGCCGATGATGACGTGGCCGATGTTCAACTCGTGGATTTCAGGCAGAGCGGCAAGGTGCACTGCGGTGTCGAAGTCGAGGCCATGGCCTGCATGGACCTCGAGGCCTGCTTGCGCCGCAAGCTCAGCGGCTCGCGCCAGCCGTCGCAATTCGTTCCTGGCCGTGATTTTTTCACCTGCCAGCCACGCTTCGCAATACTGGCCGGTGTGCAGTTCCACGACGGGCGCCGAGACCCTTACGGCTCCATCGACCTGGCGTGGATCGGGATCGATGAAAAGTGAAACGCGGATGCCGCTGTCCGACAGACGCCGCACGATAGGGCCGAGCTTGGCGTAGCTTGCGGCTGCATCGAGGCCGCCCTCGGTCGTAATCTCTTCGCGGCGTTCCGGAACAATGCAACACGCATGAGGGGCGGTCTTGAGGGCGATGACGGTCATCTCCTCCGTCGCCGCCATCTCAAGATTGAGGGGGGCATCGATCTCGGTCATGATCCGGCGGATGTCCTCATCGCGAATGTGACGCCGGTCTTCGCGAAGGTGCGCCGTAATGCCATCGGCGCCCGCCTCGACAGCGATATGCGCCGCGCGGATGGGATCGGGGAGGAAGCCTCCTCTGGCGTTACGCAGCGTCGCGACGTGATCGATGTTCAAGCCAAGGCGAACGGCAGGCATAGTCCTCATCGGGCGGATGCCGCTGCAGTCACATGGCTGGTTCTATGAGCGCGCCTGTCGTGCTGGGCTTGGAGCAGACGGCGCACAATGAAATAGATCAGGATCGCCGTGAGGCCGCCAAGCGGGAGAGCGCCAAGCGCCATCGGTTTCAGGATCGGCCAGAGGCCTTCCACCGCCGTTGCGACGCCATTGGGAGACGCCTCGCTGATGCTGACTCCGAGAGCCTGTGCCCCCGTTGACAGCTTGCCGATCTCGGCGTTTGCGGAGTCGCCCAGAAACAGGTTCCCAACTGCAAAAGTGGACCCCCAAATGATGGGATAGGTTAGCGGGTTTCCCGCGAAGGTCCCGACGGCTGAGGCCACAACGCTCCCTCTGAACAGGAGCGCCAGAGCAGCGGCCAGTAACATCTGGCAGCCGAGGAACGGTGTAAAGATTGCAAAAACCCCAGCGGCGCAGCCCAGCGCGATACTGTGCGGCGTCGCTTTGATCCGCCATAGCCGCAGGATCATGTAGCGGAAAGACCTCTCGAAACTGCGAGTCGGCCAGATCGCGTTACGCAGACGCTCGACAGGGGAAGGCTGTTCTCGACGTTTAAAAAGCATGTCTCCCAGCCCTACAGAGCTAACAGAACTCAAAAGCGTAGCCACCCCTCGTGGTTCCCTTAGGGCGGCTGCCGCTAAGCCTTCAGGCCCCGGCTCCCGGGCTTGATAGGCGGTATGCCGACTATAGAAGCAGGCAGTTGATCGGGCGTGAAATGAGGAATGTCAAGCCGAATCAGGGAAATGAAGGGAACAGAAAAGTTGGCCCGGCCACCGGACCGGTCCACCAGCGAAATGGCTGCGACAATATGGCCGCCTACAGCCCGTACCGCATCCATGCATTCCCGAGACGACAGCCCCGTTGTGACCACGTCTTCGACGAGCAGGCACGGCTGACCGCTTTCGATCTTGAAGCCGCGCCGCAGTTCGAATGCGCCATCGACACGCTCAAAAAAAAGCGCCGGTAGCCCGAGTTGGCGGCCCATCTCATAGCCCACGATGACGCCGCCCATCGCCGGCGAAACGATGAGGTCGGCAGCGATGCCCGCGGCCCTGATCTTTTCGGCAAGGGATGCGCAGAGCCTTTCCGCGCGCCGCGGATGCATCAGAACGCGCGCGCATTGAAGGTAAGCGCTCGAATGAAACCCGGAGGAAAGGATGAAATGGCCCTCGAGCAGGGCTCCGGCTTCGCGGAATTCTTCAAGGACGGCGTCGTCGGACAGCATCGGCGCCTCTAAAAGGACACGGGTAGGGTTTCTCAGGTCAGGATGCGGCTTGCGGAGCTGACCACATTCAGGTTTTTTACCCCATTGAGCATATCGGTCAAATGCTTAAGGTCCAGCACCTCGACGTCGATCAGCATTTCGGTATAATCATGCCCACGGTTAATCATCTGTAACTTATCGATATTCGCGCCCGCGGCTCCGATCACGCTTGCGATTCTCCCAAGGCTTCCCGGCTCATTGACGGCTGTAACCTGGATGCGGGCGGGGAAAAGCTCGGTAGCACCCTCGTTGATGTCCCAGGTTACGTCGATCCAGCTGTCGAGTTGATCTTCGTAGGCGCGCAAATGCGGCGAGTGGATCGGGTAGATTGTTATGCCTTTGCCAGGATCAAGAATTCCGACAATGCGTTCGCCGGGGACAGCGCCGCCTTCACCGAAACGAACGATGGACGCGCCATTCACGCCCCGGATGGGAATAGCTTTTGCGCTCCCCTCGTCCTCGGACCCGGCCAAAATCCCAGGCCACCGGAACTTGAAGCTCGTGACACGGCGTAGATTGAACCAGCCTTCGTCGTTGCGGGTGATTGTGCGGCGCTTCGGGACGCCCTCCTGGACGAGATTGGGATCGACGGCTTTCAGAACCTCGTCGGCCGTTGTCTCGCCGCGGCCGACTGCACTCAGCAGATCCTCCACACTCCTCTGGCCAAGCCGCAGCAGGACGGGAGTTAGATCGGTGTCACCGGATTTCCCGGCGCGCTCCAGAGCCGCCCTCATGATGTCGCGGCCGAGAGAGAGATACTGTTTACGAACGGCTTCCTTTGTCGCACGCCGGATGGCCGAGCGAGCCTTTCCGGTAATAACGGCGCCTTCCCAGGCCGCGGGCGGCGTCTGGGCATCGGAGAGGATGATCTCGACCTCGTCGCCGTTCTTCAGCTCGTTCATCAAAGGCATGTGGCGGCCATTGATTTTCGTGCCGACGCACCGATTGCCGACATCGGTGTGGACGGCATAGGCGAAATCGATGGCGTTCGCGCCCCGTGGCAACGCGATCAGCCGACCCTTCGGCGTGAAACAGAACACCTGATCGAGGAAAAGTTCGAGCTTCGTGTGCTCCAAAAACTCCTCGGGATTATCGCCCTCCAGGAGATTGTCGACGAGCTTGCGAAGCCATTGATAGGCGGTGCTTTCGCCGGGCGCCGGGCCTTTCACGCCACGCGCGTCCCCATTCAACCTGGCGAGCGCCGCGAGCTTATAGCCGGAGTGCGCGGCGACGCCATATTCGGCGATCTGATGCATTTCCGCCGTCCGCACCTGCAGTTCGACGCGCTGATGGCGCGGGCCGACGATGGTGGTGTGGATCGACTGGTACTCGTTGTGCTTTGGAGTCGAGATGTAGTCCTTGAAACGGCCGGGAACAACGCGCCAGGCCCGGTGGACCACGCCGAGCGCGGCGTAGCACTCCGCCTCAGTCGGGACAATGACGCGGAACCCGTAAACGTCCGAAAGCTGCTCCAGGCCGATCTGCTTGTTCTGCATCTTAAGCCAGATCGAGTAGGGCTTTTTTTCGCGGCTGAAAACCTCCGCCTTGATGGACTGTGCTTCAAGCCTGGTTTTGAGTTCCGTTGCGATTTCTGCCGTCAGGCCGCGATTTTGGTCGCGCAAGATATTCAGCCGCGACATGAGCGTCTCGTAGGCCGCTGGATGGAGCCATCGAAAGGACAGTTCCTCCAGCTCGTCGCGGATTTCCTGGATGCCCATGCGGCCGGCCAGCGGCGCGTAGATGTCCATTGTCTCCTGAGCGATGAGTCGGCGCTTATCGGGCCTCATGTGCTCAAGCGTGCGCATGTTGTGAAGCCGATCAGCGAGCTTGACGAGCAGCACGCGGACGTCGCTTGAAATCGCGATCAGGAGCTTCCGGAAATTCTCGGCCTGCTGTGTTTTCTTGGAAACGAGATTGAGCTTCTCGATCTTCGTAAGACCATCCACAAGGGAAGCGATGTTCGGGCCGAACAAGCGCTCGATCTCGTCCTTGGTTGTCTGCGTGTCCTCGATTGTATCGTGAAGAAGCGCAGTCGCGATCGTTTCGTCGTCGAGCTTCAGCCCGGTCAGGATCGAAGCGACTTCGAGAGGATGCGAGAAATAAGGATCGCCCGAGGCGCGCTTCTGTTGGCCATGCGCCTTCATCGCATAGACATAGGCTCGATTCAGCAGAGCTTCATTCGCCTTAGCGTTGTAGCTCAGAACCTTTTCTACGAGATCGTACTGCCGCATGATTGGCTGCGATCTCGTCTGAGTTTCAAGCTGCACGGCTTGGCCAGCCTTTTAAAATTCAACTCTAGATATTTAAAACAATCTCCAACTCTGGACAAAGTCAAGGAACGACTTCCCAACAGTTTCCTAGCCCTTCGCGCGCCCACCGCTCGCTGCTTCGGCCGGAATGCTGCGAGCCAGCCCTTGCAACAGCTCTTCTTCCGTAATGCGGTCGATCATGGCGTCGGAATACTGATCGTCCGGGCCCAGGACATTGACGGGGCGCGCACTGGGGAGCGCGGGAGCAGCTTCGGGCTCGGGCTCGTCAACCTCAACGTGCGCTTGCAGGGAGTGTATGAGATCTTCCTTGAGATCCTCTGGCGATATCATCGTGTCCGCAATCTCGCGAAGGGCGACGACGGGATTCTTATCGTTGTCCCGGTCGACGGTGATCGGCGCGCCCGCAGAAACCGCCCGCGCCCTGTGCGCGGCGAGAAGAACGAGTTCGAAACGATTTGATACTTTATCGACGCAATCTTCGACGGTGACGCGAGCCATGAAAACCTCAAATGCTGGGATGACGCCAAAATAGGCGCTACCTGCCGCGTTTGCAAGCTGATGTTGAAGCATGGCCGCTTCATGGCAGGGAGGAATCTTGCAACCCACAGGCCTCCTTCTCAGAATGACGGCCTCGTTGGAGCAGCAGCAGACGGGGTAAGACGAGGAGGAAGATGCCCCCGTCTCGCCGGTACCAGCCAATCGACCGATTAAGTCAAAGCCAGTGGCGAGGCTATTTTCAGGCGGGCAGGGCAAGCAAAGAGCAGGGCGCGCGATGGAGAACCTGTTCCGTCGTACTCCCTCTCAAGGCATCGAGGAATCCGTGACGCCCAGCGGTGGGCATGACGAGAAGGTCCGCCAGGTAAGTATTCGCCGCCGAGAGGATGGTGTCCACCGTTGGGCCTTCCAGGCTCATCACCTTCTCGCGCGCTCCTCCCGGGCCGGTCAATTCGAAGCGCCCATCTCCGACGTGGATATAGCGTCGAACAAAGCCAAGTTTGCCGAAGAGACGGTGGAAAAGCAGGAGAGCGCGAGCTGGCGAGGGATCACGCGCGACCGGGATCAAAGCGCTCTTCAAATGCAAACGGCCTGTTTTCGCGTTGACGAAGGGGCGGGAGTTCGGACCCAGGAAGAGCGCTGGCACATTCGTTTTCTGCGCTATTCCCTCCGCGACGGACTCTGAAAGAAAGCGGCTCAACCCTTGGGCGCCGTGCGTCGCCATGACGACGAGGTCCGGCCGATGCGACAGCAGAAACCCGGCCACCCCTTGAAGTGGGTCGTGATGCTCGATCTCGATTTTTCTTATCTCGATGCCGAGCTTCTCTTGGACTTGCGAATGAGGGGCATTGGCGGGCAACAGCTCCCAACGCGCCAGCGTCTCCCGTACGTGCGGGAATGACGACCACTCCCCGTCGGCGGATCGGACGTGCAATAAATCAAGGCGGCAGCGGAACTCCAACGCAAGCCGCAAGCCATGCGCGAACGCCTCGGCGCTGGCTTCAGAGAAATCGGTCGGGTGAGCGATGGCTTCGAGAGGGTCTTGTTGCATCTGCAACCTCCTTCCGCAGCTTAGTCGAAGAAGCTGCAAGATAAGCGGCTTCCGCTCCGGCTGCGCCTTAATTTAAACCCGCCGAATAGGCTGCCGCAACCGTGGGTTTCAGATGCAAACAGCTAAGCGAGCGAGGAAACCTCAATACACGAAGCGATCCGCGCCTGCCTCGACGGCGAGGTCCCGGCCTCCATCCTCGCCCCGACCGCGACAGAAAGAGCCGCCCCGCCGCCGCCATTTAGTCTCAGCGGCGCGCGTGCGCCTTGTCTCGAAGCCGCGCCTCTTTTAATGCTTGGATATGCAAGATGCGAAGCCCGCGGGCCGGGACGACAGAAACAACATCGACGCGCTGGCGGCGAATGTCCGCGAGGGCAGCCGCGTCTCGATCGGGCGCGCCATCACGCTCATCGAGAGCCGCAAGCCCGAGCATCGTGCGCAGGCGCGGCGGCTTCTGACGCTGCTGAATGACGCGGCGGGGCGCTCGCACCGCATCGGCATCACGGGCGTGCCGGGTGTGGGCAAGTCCACGCTGATCGATGCGTTCGGCAGTTTCCTAACCGCGCAGGGCCATCGGGTTGCGGTCCTCGCCGTCGATCCGTCTTCCACCCGTTCCGGCGGCGCGATCCTCGGTGACAAGACGCGCATGGCGCTCCTCGCCGCCGACCCAAACGCATTCATCCGCCCGTCGCCCTCGTCCGGCACGCTGGGTGGGGTCGCCCGCACCACCCGCGAAACCATTCTTCTGTGCGAGGCGTCCGGCTTCGACATCGTGCTCGTCGAGACGGTAGGCGTCGGGCAATCCGAGGTCGCGGTCGCCGGCATGGTGGATTTTTTCCTTCTGCTCGTGCTGGCGGGCGGCGGCGACGAGTTGCAAGGTATCAAGAAAGGCGTCATGGAACTCGCCGACATGATCGCGATCACGAAGGCCGACAGCGGCAATGAGAACGCTGCGCGTGGCGCCGCCTCGGATTATTCGTCCGCGCTCAAAATCCTGACGCCGCCGAGCGCCTCCTGGAAGCCGCCGGTGATCACCATTTCATCGCGCGATGGTCGCGGCCTCGACGATCTCTGGGTCAAAATCAAAGCGCACCGGGCTGCGCTTGAAGCCACGGGCGAGTTTGAGGCCAAGCGCCGCGACCAGGATGTGCGATGGATGCATGCGATGATCGAGGATCATATTCGCACGACGTTTCTGTCGAGTGAGATCGCGTCGGCGAAGATCGCCAGGCTGGAGGCGGAAGTGAGAAGCGGCATCAAGCCTCCCTCCGTCGCCGCCGATGAAGCAGCAGCTCTCATTCTCGAACGCCCATGAGCCACGCGTCCGATCAATCCGTTCGCGTGCTTGTTACGGGGTTCGGCCCATTTCCCGGCATTTCCCATAACGCCTCGGCCTCTCTGGTTCTCGCGCTTGAGAATTCGCCCGCCGCACCGGGACTCGAAGTTACGACAGCGATCATTCCGGTGATCTGGGCCAGCGCCAGGGCCGCCACCCGGCAGGCGGTCGCCGGGTTCCAGCCGCACGCGGTTTTGCATTTCGGCGTCTCGAGGCGGGCGTCCGGCTTCGAAATTGAAACGCGCGCCTTGAACATGAGCGGCCCAAAGGAGGATCATGCCGGCGTGGTCCGCCCCGAGAAGCCGCTCGTCCAGAGAGGCAAGCCTGTCCTTATGTCCACGCTTCCGCCGCACGATCTCGTGGGAGCCTTGACGAAAGACGGGCTTCCGGCCGCGCTTTCCGAGGATGCCGGCCGCTATCTCTGCAATGCGCTCTTCTACTGGAGCCTTTATGATTGCGAGACGGACGGCAGGCTGGTGAGCTTCGTCCATATGCCGGCTCTTGGGGCCGTGTCGGACGTTGAACCGCGCCTCACAATGGAGGACGCTGTGGCGGGCGCGCGGATTCTCGTTCGCGCCAGCGCCGAAGCTGTGCTACGCGCGCAGCAAAACGGGCCTAGTGAGCGCGGGGGAAGCATCGGCCATGGATCGCAGACACTTCATCGGGATGGGCGGCGCGGCTGCATTGCTGGGGGCGGCGACGGCTGAGGCTCCGGCTCTGCCGCAGGCGGCGCTGGGCAAAAGCATTGCCGATTTCGGAGTGGAGACCAACGCCGAGCGCGATCAGTCGGCGGCGATGCAGCGGGCGATCAATGAGCTGGCGGCGGCGGGACAGCCGATCGTCATTCCGGCCGGGAAATATCGGCTAGCGAAGGTTCAACTTCCGTCAAAGGCTGCCGTTTTCGGAGCGGCCGGCCTGACCATTCTCGCCGCGCCCCAAGGCTCACCTGCCTTCGAGTGCCACGATGGAACCGATGTCAGCCTTCGCGGCGTCGCCTTTATGGGGGCGGGGCTCGTTGCAAGGGAATGCCGCAACCTCACAATCGCCGATTGTCAGGTGCTATCGAGCGGCGGCGACGGGCTTGTCTGCTCCGGCTCCGGCTTGCTCGTAACCGGCAATAGGGCTTCGGCCTGCGCGCGCAGCGCGATCTGGGTTGAGGGCGACGGGCTCGTCTCTAACAACCTCGTCGGGGGCGAGGGCCAGTTCGGATTGCGCCTCGGCAGCGTGTGGCGGCTCGGCACGATGAGCGTCATCAACAATTACATCGACGGCGCCGAAGTCGGCATCGGCGTCTCGTCCTCGGAAGCAGGCTATGCCTTCATCGCGATGAACATGATCACGGGCGCGAAAAACGGCGGCATCCGCGCGCTGAGCGGCAACGATCTCATTGGCAAGGATCTCACGCGCGGCGGCTCGGAAGCGTTCCGCAACCTCGCCATCGCGGCGAACGTCGCGCTTTGACGACAACGAGCGGTTCACATGATGGAGTGCCTAGCCTTGCGCTGTAAGGCTAGCGTAGCGGTCGTAGGCGCTCCGCGCCCTCGCCATCGAGTTCCAAACCTGCGTCGTCCCGGCCAAGCGAAGCGCGAGCCGGGATCGTTCCGTTGTAATGATCCCGGATAGCCGCAAGCGGCTTCCGGGACGACGATCGTTCTCAAAGCGAGACATTCGGGGAATGGCGCCGGGCTGCTGCGGCGCTACCGGCCGCCCTTATCCTTCCGGTCCTTGCGCGCGGTCGCCTTGTCGATGATGGTGTCGGCCGCCTTCTGCGCCGCATTTTTCACCACTTTGCTGCCAAGCGTTTCATGCGCGGCATGGCGAGCGGCATGATGGCTCGCATGGGCGATCGCTTTTTTTGCCACGAACTTCCCCGCCACCTTCGCCAGCAATAAAGGCAATAAATGCACCGCCATGGCGCCCTCCAATTATAATGCCCGGAATAGGAGCTGCGACTTTGTTCGAAGTTTGCTCAAAACCCGGCGAAGGCGACGCTCGTGTGCTCGACCACGGGCGCGGACGCAAAGTAGGGGCCGACCAGCCGCCGCCATTCCTGGAAATTCTCCGAGCCGCGGAAATGCACGATATGGTCGTCCAGCGTCTCCCACTTGACGAAGAGCCGGTATTTCGACGGCTTCTCGATGGTGTGATGCAGCTCCATGCCGCGGCAGCCTTTGAAGCCTTGGAACAGCGGAATCGCTTGCGCCACCCCGGCCTCGAAGGCGGCTTCCTCGCCCGGCTTCACCTCGATTTCCACGATTTCGGTTATCATCGCATTCCCTCCTGCTTCGGCGTCGCAAGCCGCATCCCACGAGGCCGTGCGCGCGTCAATCGATGATTTCGGCAATTCGAGTAGGGTCTAGATCTGGTATAGGTGCGCCGCGTTCCAGGTGGCCGGGTTCGGAGGCGCCCCGTCAGGAGTGCGCCTTCGCGTGATCAAAAAGAGGGGCGCATCGTGACGCCACAAGAATTAGGCGCATCGTGACGCCACAAGAATTAGAAGACGCCAGAAGGGCGAGATTGCGGAGTATTTTTCGTCGATTTACCCTTCGCTTGGTCCAGGGATTCTCGGAATAGACGTATTTTGGATAATTCGCGGAGCGCAGAGTCGCGTCTTTGGGGATCAACCATCATAAAAATAGCAGCTATGGCCCGGCCATTTTGCAGAAATTGACGCAGACCTTGGCAGGTTGGAGGCCTCCAGCCTTGCAAGGGGTTGGGTTCCGGCCCATTGAACAGATTACCTCGCCGTTCATGAGTTTCACCGGTCCACCATTGGCAGTGTACCTCTGCTGTTGGTGAGGTTGCGTGGTTATCTCGGTTCCGCCGTTACTTGCTGTGGGTTGTCGAGCGCAACGAATGCCACTCCGCGAGAATGGTTAGAGCACCTCTCTGACGCCTGTATCGTTTCAGAAACTGGATTTCTTTTTAAGCGTCTTCTTTGCTTTTCGACTCTTAATTGACGCTTGCAATAGGCCGCCGACAGGTCAGGCAATTGCCAAGGCTTCCCATCCTTTGTCCTCGCCGCGGCGAAAAAAACTTATTTCACCTTTTCGCTGGGATAAACGCCCCACAAATTCTTCTGCGGCACCCAGCCCTTCTGGCTGCCGACGTAGACCTCGCAGTTCTCGCCGTCGCAATGCATGATGTCGACGACGGCGCCGGGCTCGATCCTAGCGACAGCGGTCGAGCCGCCCCGCGACGAAGTGAGCTCGAAGAGAGTGCGGTCCTTCACCCACGGCGCGACCACCGCTGTGCGCCGCGCGCTGGTGAGCCCGGCGTTGACCCAGCCCGTGCTGCCGCTGTTGTCGCGGACCTGCCGCCAGTTCTCGAATTCGCCCAGCACCTCCACCGGCAGCCCGGCGCGCCGGAAAACCCAGGCGATCTGATAATCGCCGCCGGGGCCGACGCGCGCGTTCACCTCATCGGATTTGAGGCTGACAAATCTCGGCAGCGGCAGTCCCGTTACCGTCCCGACACCGCGCGCTGCGCCATCCTCGGCGCGCGCTGCCCCAACGGACGCGAGTACACATATTATTAAGATGCCACATTTGATCCGAGTCTTTGTCATCGTGTGCCGTATCTGGTAGATAACGGAAGTGAAGTAGCGTTGCACATATCCATAAAGGCCGAGCCGGCCATACCGAGCCCCCTATGACAGCACAAAATGTTAAAGTCGTAGTCACCCGCAAACTGCCCGAGCTCGTGGAAGCGCGTATGCGGGAGTTGTTCGACGTGACGCTCAACGCCTCCGACGCCCCGATGAGCCGGGATCAGCTCGCGGCGGCAACGCGGACGGCGACGGTGCTCGTTCCTACCGTAACTGACCGGATTGACAAGGCGCTTCTTTCGCTTGCGGGGCCGCAATTGAAGCTCGTCGCCAACTATGGCACAGGCGTCGATAATATCGACCTCGAAACCGCGCGCAACCGTGGCATCATTGTGACGAACACGCCGGGAATCCTCACGGAGGATACGGCGGACATGACCATGGCGCTGATCCTCGCGGTGCCGCGCAGGCTGGTCGAGGGCGCGGATTATTTGCAGCAAGGCCGCGAGTGGCACGGGTGGTCGCCCACCTGGATGCTCGGCCATCGCATCTGGGGCAAGAAGCTCGGCATCATCGGCATGGGCCGGATCGGGCGCGCCGTGGCGCGGCGTGCGAAGGCGTTCGGCCTGTCGATCAACTACCACAACCGCCGCCGCGTGCCCGCCGCCGTCGAAGAGGAGTTGGGCGCAACCTATTGGGACAGCCTCGATCAGATGCTCGCGCATATGGACATCGTATCGGTGAACTGCCCGCACACGCCTGCCACCTTCCATCTTCTGTCGTCGCGGCGGCTCAAGCTTCTGAAGCCGACGGCCTATATCGTGAATACGGCGCGGGGCGAAGTCATCGACGAGAACGCCCTTGCCCGGATGGTCGAGGCGGGAGAGATCGGCGGCGCGGGTCTCGATGTGTTCGAGAACGAGCCTGCCATCAATCCAAAGCTTCTGAAGAACAACAAGGTTGTTGTTCTGCCACACCTTGGCTCGGCGACGCTCGAGGGGCGCCTGGACATGGGCGAGAAGGTGATCATCAACATCCGGACCTTCCTCGACGGCCACAACCCGCCGGACCGCGTTCACGCAGCCATGTTTTGATCCGAGAGGCCGGGCGGGCGGATTATTGCCGAGCCCGAAAGCGGGGGGTTAATACTCAGCGCTACCCAAATTTGACATTGGTCAAATACTAGGTTTAGTAATAGTATCATTATGCTTCCGCCATTGCAGGGCATGGGGCAGCGGATACCTCCGGCTAAAACTTGTGATGATTTCCAAGGATCGAATTGTCGCGGCATTCGATGGGATCGCGCCTCACATCGCGATCGTGGATGCGGCTGGCAATATTGTTCACGTGAACGAAGCGTGGCGGCTGTTCGCTGTCGAGAACGATTGCCCCGATCCCAAAGCCTACGTTGGCCAGAATTACCTCGATATCGTCCGGCGAGCTATAACGGCTGGCGATGAGCTTGCCGGCGAAGCCGAAGGAGGCATCGCCGCGGTCTTGTCTGGCGCGCAGCAGCGCTTCAGCCAGAAATATCCGTGCCACGCGCCGGGGGTCGAGCGCTGGTTCCAGATGACGGTGACGCGGGTCAGTGGAGGCGGCGATCTCGTCATCGCCCATGATGCTGTGACGCCGCTCGTTCGCGCCGAGCGCGCCAGCGCCGCCGCCGAGGAAAGGCTGAAACTCAGTCTCGACGCCGGGCAGATGGGAACTTTCGAAGTCGATATCGAGAAGGGGGAGATCGTCTTCGACCGTCAGGAGGCAGAGCTCCTTGGCCTTCCAGGCGACGTGGGCCGCCTGAGCCTCGCCGATTTCAACCGCATGATCATTTCTCCGGATGTGACGCCCTTCGAGGCGAGGATTGCAATGGCGGGGAATCGCTTCACCGATGAACTGCATCTCAAGCTGTCGGACTCGAGCGAGCATTGGCTTACCTTCGCCGCCGCTGCGCGAACGAACGGCGCGCAGGGATCCAACCGGTACATTGGTCTCAGTTTCGATGTGACGGGCCGCAAAATCAACGATGACAGGAATCGCCTCTTCACGCGCGAAGTCCGCCATCGCGCGAAGAACCTGCTTGCGGTTGTTCTCGCTATCGCGCGTCAGACGGCCGGAAAAAAGGATCCGGCGATGTTTGCGGAGGAGTTTTCCAGCCGCGTCGCGGCACTGAGCTCGACGCTCGACCTTCTCGGCAGGAGCGACTGGCAGGGCGTGGACATTCACGAACTCTTCGAGACGCATTTCGAGCCGTTCGCCGAAGCAAGAGATCAGGTGAACTTTGCCGGGCCTTCGGTCATGGTCAGGCCCGAAGCGGCGCAAATGCTCGGAATGGCCGTGCATGAACTGGCCACGAACTCGTTGAAGTATGGCGCACTTTCGACCCTCAATGGACGAATATCCATCGAATGGCGAACCGCTTTCGATCTCCCGGACCAGGAGTTCAATCTGACATGGTTGGAGCTGGGCGGTCCCGAGGTGAAGCCCTTGACCCACAAAGGGTTCGGCTACTCCGTTCTCATGGAGCAGGCTGCGTGGGCGCTGAGCGGCCAGGTCGAAGCCCAATATCCAAGTTCCGGTCTGATTTGGAAGCTATGGGCTCCTTTGCAGGAAATCGGCGCCGGTCTTCCGTTGCATTGAAACTAAGCCAACTTTGTTAATCTGGCCAACTGTCATCCCGGCCGAGCGAAGCGCGAGCCGGCATCGCAAAAACATAGGCGCTTCAATTTGTTACGATCCCGGATAAGGCTTCGCCTTTCCGGGAGGACGGCGGTGGCCCTCGGCGCTTGGCACGAAAAAGGGCCTGGACGCCTCCAGGCCCTCAATCCTTATCCGGCGATGTGAGCTTACCGCAGCTGAAGCTGGCCCAGGCCCGCCCCAATGGCGAGGCCGGATTCGGTTTTCACGCTGACTGGTTGAAGCGAAACGGTGGCGTTGCTGCCGCCGACAAGCACGTTTGCACCGCCGCCGACGCCAATCGTAGCGTCAGCCGATGCGCCGACATAGTTGCCGACGAGCGCGCGGCGCCTGAGAGAGGTCGGTGCGTAAACGCTCCATACGAGTTCCGACTTGTTCGTCACGCCGATATCCGCCCCAATGCGTCCGAATTGGGCAGCATAGCGCTCGTGGCGGCCGTTAACGCCCGTGAACACGCAGCGCGCTTGCTGAACGGATCCGATGATAGCGCCGACCTTCGGCGCGCCGAGGCAGCGCAAGGTGCCAACGCGGACAGCGGCATCAGCAGACGAAACACAACCCAGCGCAAGCAAAGCACCGGATACAGCGGTTAGTAGCAGTCTCATAGTCAATCTCCCTTCGACCCCCACATTCGAGTCAAACTGCAGCTTCATGTTAAAAGGTTGGAAAACCGTAAATTGCAGATGACGAGAGGCACGTTAACAACAGCTAAGGTCGTGCTATTTGAGTCGCGGGTCCGATGTCTACCCAGAACTGTCGCAGGTTGTAAAGGAGAAAAGTAAATTCCGGGGGGGCAGCTTAACCTTCGGCTGCGGAATTAGCCGCGTTGGCCACGCAGTTCGATAGGTTTTCCTTCCTGGGCTGGGGGCCGACGCCGCGCCGCCCGATTTCGGCCGCTAGCTTGAATGGTCCCGCCCCTTGCCGGAAACGCTTTTCTGAGCATCGCAGGCACGACGCTGGCTATCGCCGCCACCTTGCCGCTCGGCGCGCTCGCTGCGCGGAACACGCACAGCGGGATCGGGGCGCCGGTGTGGGGCGACTCAACCAGCTTAACCGCGAGCCTACGATTCCCGCTCCCCAAGGAAGGGACGTGGCGGCCAACAAGCCAGAGGGCAACATTCAGCCTCATAGGCCATTGCTGGCACGGTCCCCGAGAACCCGGAAAACCGAGTGTTGGCAAAACGCGGCAACCCTGCTCAGCCCACGCGCGACAAGTATGCCTTTTGGATGAGACGTGCGATGCGCTCCATCTCGCGCAAAGGCTCATAAGCCCAGGCTTCGATCTCCCCTTTGAAGAAGCGGATGCGTCCGCTCTCCTCGAGCCCGCGTTGGAAGCGCGCGAACTTGTCCCGCTCGCTCACCCGCCGCCCTTGAGCGGGAAGCTGCGCGACGTAGACCGGCTTGCCGGTGCTGCAAGCTTCCGTGATCATGTTGACGGAGTCACAGGTGACAACGAAAGCGTCCGCGTGCGCCAGCATGCCGAAATAGGGATTGTCGCCGCCCCCATCGGAGATGAACGCCGCGCATCCGGCCAAGGCTTCGCGGAAAACGTTGAGGTTGCTTTCGCCCGTGCGGCGCGATCCGGTGATCAGAAGTCCGTATCCTTGCGCTGCGAGGGCTTTGAGCTGGCGGGCAAGCGCGCTTGCTTCGGCTTCGCCGAACTTGTAGCGTGAGTTGTCGCCTCCGAGCAGCACCGAGAGTCTGGGCTGAGGTATCGCAGCAAAGGCTTCGGCCCAGCGTGGCGCCTCGGCCGCCAGCTTTTGCGGCGTTATGCGGTGAAGCGCTCCGTCCATCACGATCACGTTTTCGCCGGAAAGGCCGTCGTGAGCCGGAACCACGATACGGTCGAATCGCCGGCGAAGCGAAACCGGGTCCTGAAGCTGCACCATGAACGTTCGCCCGCCGCTTTGCCCCTTCACGTGAAGCGCGGGCAAGATGCTTGGCCTGCCCGTGGCGATCAGAATATCCGGCCAGGGAGGATCGACGGGATCGCCTTTTTTGCTGAAGGCGAATCGCTTGAACGCCGTGACGTGCGGGCTGGCGATTCGCCAGGGCGTCTTGAGAATCACCCGCTTCACGACGGGCGTGAGCCCCATGGCTTCCGCAAGGCCGACGGCTTGATTTTCCATGCCGGGGCGGCCATCCGTCAAGCACCAGCACGTCGGCAAGGGATGCGGCCAAGTCAGACCGGTATCGGTTTTGTGGGGCGTCAATTCAGTCATCGAGTCGCTCTATGTTGCCGGATGCGCTCCGCCCTAGCACGGCACTCTGTGGAACGAAAGTCCGTCCTTCAGGAGAGAAAGCCGCGCTTTTGCCACGAAGCGGATTTCTGTCTGCGCCATCGGCTGGCATCAACGGGGGATTCGCAGTGGCCTGGGTCGAGGGCGGTTCGTCATTGCGAGCGGGAAGGGTTAGCTCGGCCGCTTCCGAAGGCGAGACCGCTTTGCGGACCGGCTTGGCCGTAATCGCGACTCTCATTGTCTTGCGATTCGTGCTCGCCGCGACAGCGAATCTCGCCGAGGACGAAGCCTATTACTGGCTCTGGTCGACGCACCTCGCTTCGGGATATTACGATCATCCGCCGATGATTGCCTATTGGATCCGGGCGGGTACGGAGATCTTCGGGCGGACGGAGTTCGGCGTTCGCTTTATCGCATTGTTTAGCGCGCTGGCAGGATCTTACTTGCTCTACAAGACGAGCCTCAGCCTTTTCCGCGACCGCGCCGCCGCCTGGCTTTGCGTGTTCTGGATGAACGCAACGCTGCTCTGCAATGCGGCGGCGATTGTGGCCACGCCCGACACGCCGCTGGCGCTCTTTACAACGGCTGCCCTGTTTGCACTGGCGAAGCTCATTGAGTCGAAGCGGGGCGCATGGTGGTATGCGATTGGCGCAAGCCTGGGTCTCGCTTTCATGAGCAAATATACGGCGGCGCTGCTCCTGCCAGGTTTGTTCGTGTGGATGATCGCTTCGGCGGAGGGGCGGCGCTGGTTCGCACGGCCCGAACCCTACATCGGCGCGGCCATCGCCATCCTCATCATCGCGCCCGTCGTCCACTGGAATTACGCCCACGACTGGGCCTCCTTCGCCAAGCAGGCCGAGCATGGGATCAAGGACAAAACCGCGAATGCGGTCTTGAGCGTCGCGGAGTTTTTCGGGGGGCAGGCCGGTCTCGCAACGCCTCTCATCTTCCTCTTTTGCCTGTTCGGGAGCGGTTACGCCCTTGTTCGTGGCTTTCAGCGAAGGGAGGCGCGCTGGCTTCTGCTGGGCGCCATGAGCGCGCCCATGCTTGCCTTCTTCTTCGTTCACGCGGCAAGCCAGAAGATCCAGCCGAACTGGCCGGGGCTGGTTTATCCCGCCGCCATTTTGGCCGCCGTTCATGCGTTTCGCGCCCGATCTGCGGAGAAAGGCGCTGCACACTGGCTGAGAGCAGCGTTCCGGTTCGCGCCATGGATCGGCATCGCGTTTACGCTCGTGGCGTTCCTCCAACTGGGGCTGGGGCTTCTTCCCCTCAACGCGAAAAAGGATCCCACGTCTCGCCTGAAGGGCTGGTCGCAGCTTGGCGGCGATGTCGAGCGTCTTCAGCGCGAGCAGGGAGCGGGCCTGGTCTTGACCGACCGCTACGCCATCACGGGCGAACTCGCCTTTTACGGTTCGGGATCGGACGGGGTGGCCCAGATCAACGAGCGCATCCGCTATGCAAGCCTGCCGCCTCCGGACGAATCCAAACTCAGGACCGCGCCGGCCTTGCTCATCTTGCGAGCAGGCGGCTACGCGACCCCGGAAGCTTCATTCTTTGCAGATTCCCACAGAATTGCCAAGCTGACGAGGGAGGCTGGGTTTCATTCGTCCGATTCGTATGATGTATACCTACTGAGCGGCTATCGGGGCGGCCTTTTTGGCTGTGGAGCGGCGTTAAACAGGGCAGGCAATGCAACTAGCAACAATTGACCTTAAGCGTCCCGAACCGGTGCGGACGCCCAATAGAGGTCCGGAACTAACCGTTATCGCACCGACTTTCAACGAACGGGACAACGTCGGGCCTCTGGTGGACAAGCTTGCGGCCACGCTTCAGGGGGTCCGGTGGGAGGTCATTTTTGTCGATGACGACTCCCCCGATGGAACCGCCGATCGCGCGCGCGAAATTGCCCGACTCGATTCGCGCGTCCGCTGCGTGCAGCGGCTGGGACGGCGCGGGCTGACATCGGCCTGCGCAGAAGCGATGCTGGCGTCGTCCTCGCCTTACATCGCGATTATCGACGCCGATCTTCAGCACGACGAAACCCTCCTGCCGCGCATGTTCGAGGTTTTGCGGAAAGGCGACACCGATGTTGTCATTGGCAGCCGTTATACCGAGCGCAACTTGTCCGAGGGGTTCTCTCCTGTCCGGCAGGCCATGAGCTTCATCGCGACGCGGCTTGCGCAAACGATATTGCGGGCCAGCCTGAGCGATCCGGTCAGCGGATTTTTCATGGCGAAGCGGGAGGTTTTCGAAGGCTCGATCCGCAACCTATCCGGGATCGGCAACAAGATCCTCGTCGATGTCTTCGCCTCCTCGAAGCGGCCTCTGCAGTTCAAGGAGCTTGCCTATCAGTTCAAACCGCGCGTCCACGGCGAAAGCAAGCTCGATACGCTGACGGTATGGGAATATGTCGTGCTGCTCGCCGACAAAATGTTTGGCCGGTTCGTTCCCATTCGTTTTCTGCTGTTCAGCCTTGTGGGTGGGAGCGGCGTCGCCGTTCACCTTGCGACCTTGAAGCTTGTCCTGACGGCGACGTCGTACGATTTCGCGTACGCGCAAGCGTTCGCAACATTGACTGCCGCCATCTCGAATTTCTTCCTGAACAACTGGCTGACTTATCGCGACCGGCGCCTGCACGGCTGGAGCGTGGTCACGGGCCTTATCTCATTTCTTCTCGTTTGCAGCGTCGGCGCGGTGGTGAACGTTGCCTTTGCAGAACAGGTTTTCCAGGTGACCAAGATCTGGTGGCTTGCCGGCATCGCCGGTGCGGCTGTGAGCTCTATTCTGAACTACTCCGCTACGGCGCTCTTCACTTGGCGGAAGAAGTAGCATTTTCCCGAACGCCATTGACATCCTCCCCGTATCGCGGGGAGGAATCGCGTTTGAGGGTAGGGCTGTGATAACAGAAGTCACAACCTTCCCTTACTCGTGGGATGGGGACTGCATCGCCTTCCCGATCTCAGTAGCCCCATCCGTCTTCATCATTTTCTCAGCATCACGCGCCATTTTTAGGCATTCCCGCAAGGACACATAGCTCGGAAGTGCGGGAGGGGTCACCAGGTGCATGCATTGGCTGTGCATGCTGGCCGGGTAGGACGCCCACTCCTTTCGCAATTGCTCTCGTGCCTTGCGCTCTTCCGAAAGACATCCCCGATAATCTGTCGTCTTGTTGAGGTCGTTCTTGGCCACGTCCTGGCATCCGGCCTCGATATTGAGGTTCGGAAGACCAGACTGGCTTTCCTGGCTAGCGGCTGAAGTCCGGGCGTTCATGGCGCGGACGGTATCGGCTACGCCTAAGATTGAAAGCGCTATGAGCGGAATGATGAAGATATGTCTAAGCATGGGAAGTCCCCGTATTAAGGCGGTCTCAGCGCGCCAGCGCTGCTGAGGAGTGAAACCCCAGCATCCTCGACTGGTTGCGCAGTTCAGCGGTGCGCGCTTAAGCGAAAATCGCCATGCGAAGGCCCTTGGCGTCGGCAAGGAGATCGGCGGGAAAGGTGATCGCCTCATTGCGGAAAATGCGGGCGGCGGTCCAGGAGCATGCACAGGCATCCAGAACGTCGTCGTGACCGGCCTGCGAGCCGGGAAACTTTGTCTCGCGCAGAAAAGCGTCGGAAAAATCATGCATCATGAGCAGCGCCCTGCGCTTTTCGAGCCCTGCTGCATGCAGACGGTTGCGCAGCTTTTTCGGCTCGGCCAGTGGCTCACACTCGTTCATGGCCCAGAAAGCCGCCTCGGGATGGCATTCGAAAACGCGGCCTTGCGAACCGGGCGTTATGGCGCGGTCCACCTCCCGGATCTTCGCGAAAAGGTGAAACATTTGCTTCGAAATTTGACGAGGCGGGTCCGACATGGAGAGGGCTGTGGCGCAAGCGCGGCGATAGTCCGTTTCAGAGAGGACCGCGCGGGCGGGCGGGGCGAATACTGAGGAAGCGCGCTTTCCAAGAACTTTCCTTGCGCTGGAATCGCACTGGCGCCCAACGCCCGTGATGCGCACGGGAAAGCCGATGGGGATGTCGACCGCAATGACGGAGGGCGCAGCGGGATGGGCCAGAATTTCGTCGAAGCGGCTGGCAAGGAAAGCGCGCTCCTGAAAAGGCGGCTCCGTCTGTCTCAGGACGCAGACCCAGCCGGCCCGGCACCCATCGACGCCCGCGACAGTCACCGTCACGGTATCGCTGCTCTCTCTGGCAGGGTGAAAAGCGATGCGAGCGCGGGTTCGGCTGCCGCCCACTGTCCTTGCGTTTCTATGAGCGCAAGCTCGCTCCGGCCTTCGCTCCGGTCGAGAATGAGATCGATGGCCGAAGCCGACGCGCGCAGCGCTGCGATGCCGCTGTATCCTCTCAGCTTGTGCGCGAGGAAGACGCTGGCGAAAAAATCTCCCGTGCCGTGGGCCTGCACCGTTCGGCGCGGTGACGCCGTAGCGGCAGTTTCGCGGCCCTCGACAAGGATGTTAGCGATCATCCCGTCCCCCGCGGGAGCGGAGGTCACCACGACCATGGGCGGCGCCAAGGCATGTGCAGCCGAGACGGCGCTCGCCGCATCCGGGATGGCGCGGCCGGAGAGCCATCCGAGCTCGAACACGTTCGGCGTCACGATATCGGCGAGCGGCAGAAGTTGATCGCGAACCGCCTTCGCGGCGGCTCCGTCAATGTAAATGCCGCCCGGTTCGTCGCCGATGATCGGATCGCAAAGGTAGAGCGCGTCTGGATTGAGAGTCTTGATCTTTGCGATCCAGGATGCGCAGAATTCTGCATGTTCGCGCGCCGGGACATATCCCGTTAGAACCGCATCCACGCCGGCGAGCCAGCCGTTCTCAAGCACGGCTTCGAGCATGGCATTGAGCTTCCGCGGATCGGTGCGCTCGCCCGCAATGGCCTTGTAGCCGGGGCGGTTCGAAAGCATGATCGTCGGCACGGCAAGGACATCATGCCCCATTCGCTGCATCACGAATGCGGCCGCCGAATTGCCGACATGGCCGTAAACGACCTGAGACGAGATCGATAACACCTTCGCCATAGGCACCGCAATTTCCCTCTTACGCCGATTGCGCGAGCCTAGCTTGCGGCGTTAATCTGGCCAACGTATTTATCATGCCGCCCGCTTCGTCATCCCCGTCAAGCGAAGCGCGAGCCGGAATCGC
>Ga0074046_10000684_pt1 | contig 31042 bp, 32 predicted proteins | sample BogForMeECP23OM3_FD_94441 | JGI IMG/M metagenome (GOLD analysis project Ga0074046, IMG submission 94441) | Bog forest soil microbial communities from Calvert Island, British Columbia, Canada - Bog Forest MetaG ECP23OM3 | ecosystem: Environmental > Terrestrial > Soil > Wetlands ... | reverse complement strand
CTCGTGACCACGTAAGCGCAATGGAAATCCTAAGGCTCGGACTGAGCCTTCAAGACGTAACGAAACCTGATGTAAGGGTATGCGTGTCTTGAGAAGCCGCCTCGTTCACGAGGCGGAGTATGTTACCCTCTCTGTGCTACTCACCGACCGGCCATGGCCGCACCAAACTCGCTCCGCGTCTGTATCACTCGCAATATGGCGTCTCGCGTTACCATTCCGACTATATTTGCCGCGCCTTCCTCGCTGTGCTGTACCACCGGCATTTGGTTCACGTCCGCCGACATCAACCTCTCTAGCAACCGCTGCAAGGGCTCTTCCGGGGCAGCCCATAATATCTTGTCTCGTGGCACCATCACGGCTTGCACCGAGTTCATGCTCCACTCATCCCGTGGCACGGTGTTCAGCGCTGCCACATTCATCAACCCAACCAGACGACCGTCCGAGGTGACGATATGGACGCGACGCCCTGTACGCAACACCTCGCTACTGTATTCGTCGAGACTCATATTTCCGGGAATGGTCGGCACTTCATTGCTCATTACATCCGCTGCGGTTAGGCCGGTGAGCGTTTCGCGAATGGTCACCTGCTGCACGCTCGCGTTCGCCGCATTCAGCAAAAACCATCCGACCAGCACATACCAGATGCCTTGCCAGTCATGTTTCTCTGGTCGAAATGCTGTCCAAAGGCCGAAGGCGATCATCCCGTAGGCAATCAATTTCCCGCTAGCCCCCGCCACAAGCGTTGCCTTACTGAAATTGTTCGTTATGCCCCATACGATGGCCCGGAAGATCCGGCCCCCGTCCAGGGGGAACCCCGGCAGAAGATTGAACAGGGCCAGTAGTCCATTGGAGATGCAAAGATAGGTCGCCAGAGCGACGACCATCTGGTTGCCGAGAAATGTTAGCAAGAAAAATATTGCGGACAGAAAACCACTGGCGATCGGTCCGGCGATCGCAATATTGAACTCCTCTAGGGGCTTCGAGGGTTCCCGGGCGATCCGTGCCAACCCCCCAAAGATGAACAGAGTGATGGAGACGACCTTCAGTTTGTAGTGCTGGGCGACCACACTGTGGGCCAACTCATGGAATAGAACGGATCCAAAAAACAACAAGCTGGTGAGAATTCCCACGGCCCAGTGCTGCGCCGCGGTCCACTGCGGATGCAGTTGGTTGAACTGCGCAGAAAGTGCATAAGAAATGAGGCAAAAAATGATAATCCAACTGAAGTCAATGTAGATGGGAATTCCGATTACTCTCCCGATCCGGAAGCCCTGCGATTGCGCCATGAACGTATTTCCTCGTAAGCAGCTACATCTAGACTAACTCCGAATGCAACCATCACCAAGACCACCGCGCCCGAAGCAGCTCGGAAATGCCTCCTGCTAGACACATCGTGTTCTTCTATCCACGGCTCGGCGCACCAGAGCCCCCGCTAACTCCTCATTTCTCAATCGACTCGTCGTGGCGCTGTGCTTGCCATAGCTGCAGGCGTCAGGCAGAGAGCAAGTCCTCGGCGATAAAGCAGTTGCCCAGCCGAGCAAAGGAGAACACCAATGGATATGTTCATTGGTTTTGCGGCACTAATCATCACCTCGCTTCTATCCCTGTTCGCGGCACTCGCGCTCGATTGGCTGCTTTTGCGTGGAGTGTTCTTGATCATAGAGCCAGCTACAGCCGACCGCCGCGTTCTGACGACCGGTCTAGATCGTGGCACACAGTTGGCTGCCCGGGCCTATGCCCGCACCAGATCTTCGCGCCATAGCGAGAGCACAAGATTTCCTGGCTAGCCAGCGGAACACAGGGAATCGCAAAAAGAGGGCTACCCTAGCGCCACCGGGAGTAGAGCAGAAAGGACAAGATCATGTTGGCTTTGAAATATCTGTTGGTAATACTCAGTCTCGGCATTTTTGCGGCCGCGGCAGGAATCGTAGCCTACGATGTCTATCAGGCCATGCAGCTCAATTGGCTGCTCTCGCCTAACAAGAGCGTAGAACCAGGAACGCCGGCGCTATCCTCTGCAGGTACGCGTCGCCCGTTGAAGCCAGTTCGCTGGAGGTTCGGGTATCAGTTGGCGCTCATCGGCTTGCTGCCACTCCTCGCGGCGCTCTCTATCACCGTAGTGCCCGACGGCTCCGCCGCCATCCGCATCAGCCAGTTTTCTGGCGTCCGCGCCGGTACCTTGTACCCGGGCGTGCACTTCATCACTCCGCTGGTCGACAACGTCGTTCTCTATGACACCCGCGAGCGCGTCTACACCACCGCGGCCAACGAAGCCGCAAAGACCACCGCCAAAACGGCTGCTGAGGTTCTCGTAGTGCAAGCCCGTGAAGGGCTGAACATCGGCCTGGCCGTAACCGTGCGCTACCGCCTCGATCCCTCGAAGCTCAGCAGCATTCATCAAAATCTACCCCAGCCTGTCGATGAACAGGTTGTTGGCCCCGTCGTTTCCTCGACCTACCGGCAACTTTGCCCTAGCTACGAAACTCGCGAAATTTTCGCAATCAAACGGGAAGAACTCCGAGCAAAGGCAGCGGAAGCGATCAAGACTCGGCTGGCCACCGACGGTATCGTCGTCCGCGAAGTTCTGCTTCGCGACATCCAGCTGCCTGCGGAATACGCCAAGGGACTGGAAGGGTTGTTGCTGAAAGAGCAGGAGAACGAGCGGCTCACGACAGAACAGGACATAAAGCTGAAAGAGGTAAAAATTGCTGAACTGGAGTCTGACGCGCAGAAAGCCCGCGACGTAAAGAACGCTGAGTCTCAAGCGCAGGTCCGTGTCCTGCAAGCCAAAGCCGAAGCGGATGCGATGCAATACACCCTTCCACTCAAGCAGAAGCAGATTGAGCAGAGTAAATTGGAAGCGGAAGCGCGCAAGGAAGCAACTTTGCAGAACGCCGAAGCAGCCGCGCAGGCCAAAATCATAGACAGCAAAGCTGAACTCGAACGCCAGCACAATCTTTCGGAGGCGGAAGCTAACCGCATCCGCGTAACCGCTGCTGCTGATTCCGAGCGCATGAAGTTTGAAGCCGCCGTGCTCAAGCAGAACCCCATGCTGATCCAGAAGATTATCGCCGAGCGACTTTCCGACAAGCTCCAGATCATGATGGTGCCGATCGACGGCAAGAACTTCTTCGCTTCTGATGTCCTGCGCTCTGCCTTCAGCAATGGCATGGGAAATAACAATGGCAACGGAGCCAGCAGTTCGAGCGATGGCGACGCGGAGGCGGCTGCTCCCGCGCCCGTAGCCACAGCGGCTACCCAGCACAAAACCAACAAGCGTCCATGAAAGGAGCATCCCGGAACAACCACACCCCCTGACCGGCCGGGCGGTGCCACGCCGCCCGATAAACAATTTCGGTTGGTGTTAGCATCGAAGGGTTCGACGGGGTGAAGATTGCGCCGAATCTGTCTATTGCTGCTTGTGGATTGCATGTTGTTCGGCACGGGTCTCGCTGCGCAGGCAGCAATTCCCCAGGATAAGTCAGCGGATCAACCTGTAACTTGCGACTCCTTGCGCGTTTCAAAAGCCAAGATTTTTAATTTCAGTCTTGCGCAGCTCGACGAGACGCAAATCGACGCGAAGAGCAAGGAGATGGACGCCTTCTGGAAGCAGGTCGATACCGCCGGAGCTGCAGGGATAAATTGTGTGAAACAAATGCTGCAAGCGGAAACGACTGACCATTATTTCCAGTTTGAGGCTGCTGCTTGGCTCTTCCCCCTGGACAAATCCCCGGGGGCGCTGCTGTTGATTCGCGATTCAATCGGCCAGGCCGATTTCCAGGTGACTGATCCGGCGAACTATCTTTCGCTTTCTTTGGAACTATCCCACAACGGAGTTGATATTCGACCCTTGGCTGCTCGACTGCTGCGTTACCCCAATGCCGTCATCCAGATTCCGGAGCACGCTCTCGATCTGGACGCAGATACGGCGGCGTTGTTCCTCTACGGCAGTATGCCCCCCGCCCAAGCTAGCAACGCTCTGATCGATGAATTGCAAGGCCCGGAACAGTTTGTACGCTCCGCCGCCGCCCACCTCCTCGCAGAACAGATGACGGAAGAAAGTTACCGGGCACTGTCTCGCTGGGATGGGCTGCCCAAAGTAGAAGAGGAGTTCCGTCGTAACGATATTCAGGCAATTATGAAATATCAGCCAAACGATGCCGCGGTATTAGCGGATCCCAAATTTTCACGTGAACAAGTTCTGAGCATGATGAGCAGCCTGCCGCATACTAGGGCGGAATTTGACGAGCGCATGGCCACCAAGGGTGCCGAATTCGACAAACGGATGCGTGAACTAAAGGCCACGCAGGCAGACTTGGATAAGGCCGTCGCGGAAGGTGAACCGATCTATGGCATCGCGAACCATACCGCCTTTAGCAACAGCGCCATCGCAACGTTGCAACCTGAAGATTTCGATAAAGTGCGGGAGGCACGGCGTAGGTCGCTTTATGACGTGTCGGACGAAAGCCTGGAAGAATATCTGGCGTTTACCCGCGTGATGTTGGGTCTGGTCAATCGACTCGATCTGTACAAGGAATATCGCAAGCGTTGATTGATCGGGCGCACTAGAATTTCGCGAGGAATGACCGTGCTATCATCGGCCATTCAGAGCATCGAATTCGGTCTTGTCTCAATCGGATTGAGATTTTAAGGGGCGTAGCGGTGAACGCACGATGAGCTTCCGCACAAAAATATTTCTAATTTTCTTGATCACCGTGTTGGCTTCCGTGTCTCTGGTCGCCTACGGCGTAACCCACTATACGCAACAAGCGTTCGAAGAGATGGATCTGCAGCGCAGTAAGGCGCTTGTCGCGCAATTCAACCAGGAATTTGCCCAGCGCGGGGAGACAATTGTCCAGCAGGTAGAAAACATTACCAATGCCGATATCACCTTGCGGATGGCTATCGACTTGACGCGCAGCTCTACCGCCGACGCGTCTTTGTATGTTCACGACGCGAATGGCGCAGCCCAGGATCACGGCCTTGATTTCGTGGAGTTTGTGAATGGCGACGGTGCGCTGATTTCCTCAGCCCAGTACCCCTCGCGTGTTGGTTACAAGAATGATTGGGTAACGGCGACAAAAGATTGGAAAGGCTCCAGGGCATTTTTACGACGCGAAGAGCTCCCTGACGGGGTGACGCTTTCTATGACTGCCGTGCGAACGATTCCGGTTGGCGATAAAAATTTTTACGTGATCGGCGGCCGCAAACTCGACCAAAACTTCCTGGCTTCCCTGATTTTGCCGACGGGGATGCGTGCGCTTCTCTATCGCAATCTCGAGCCGAGCTTTGTGCCCACTTCGCTGACCGACGCCGCTGGTGCGGTCCCCCAAGCTGAAGTTCTTGAACCAATCGTCGAACAAATCCAGAAGCAACCGGAAGAAATTACTAAGACGATTGATTGGAGCAGCGATCCTGCCTCCTCCGAGACATTTCATGCCATGCCCCTCAAGGGCCGCAACGGCGAACTCCTTGGTGTCCTGTTATTGGGCAGTTCCCGCAAAGAACTCATCAATTTGAAACGCGACATCTTGAAAACAGCCGGTGCCGTATCCCTTGCTGCGGTCTTAATCGGCTTACTCCTCTCCTGGTGGGTCTCGCGCACGATCACCAGGCCTGTGGAAGAGCTCTCCGAGGCGGCGCGCGAAGTCGCTACCGGCCGCTGGGATACGCAAATTGAAGTAAAGAGCAATGACGAAATCGGCCAACTGGCGGGTGCTTTTAACGACATGACCCGCACTCTTGCGGCGCAAAAAGAAAAACTGGTGCAGACCGAGCGCGTCGCCGCGTGGAGGGAATTGGCCCGCCGCCTTGCGCATGAACTGCGCAATCCGCTCTTTCCACTGCAAATTACTGTCGAGAACCTACAGCGCTCCCGGCAACTAGGCCCGGCACAGTTTCAAGAAGTCTTCAGCGAGGCTACCGCAACGCTTAAGGCGGAACTGGCTAATCTGAATTCGATCGTAGGCCGCTTCAGCGATTTCTCGAAAATGCCACCGCCCCAGTTTGTTCGCGTAAATATCAACGAAGCCCTTAGAAACGCGGTGCGCCTCTTCGAGGCCCAATTCACAGCCGTAGGCAAGCCATCCATCACCACCGAATTTTTCTTGAACGAGGCCCTTACTGAAATTGATGGTGACTCTGAGTTGCTTCACCGTGCATTTCAAAATCTCGTGCTGAACGCGATGGACGCCATGCCCGCCGGCGGCACCCTCACGCTACGCACGACAGAGGGAGACAAATCCGTGGTGATCGAACTGACCGACACCGGCAAAGGACTCACTCCCGAGGAATGCTCTCGTCTGTTTACGCCGTATTACACCACCAAGCAACAGGGAACTGGCCTGGGCCTCGCCATCGTGCAGTCTGTCATTAGCGATCATCACGGGACGATAACTGTCAGCAGCGAAGAAAATCGCGGCACGACTTTCCACATCGAATTGCCGCAACGCCAGGCTGGTGCAGTTGTGCCACCACGCCTGGCACCCGCCGAACGCTCCTCCGAGCGAGCGCAACCCGCAGCGGCCACCGACTAGCTCTGCGAAAGGAACGCTGTGCCTCGTAAAGCGCATTTGCTTCTCGTCGATGACGACCCCAATACGTTGGCCTCTCTAGCCCGCGCGTTCCGCCTCGCCGGGTATGAAGCCACGGTTTGCGATAACGCTTTGCGCGCCGGAGAACTTATCCGCAACGAGCACTTCGACTTGATCCTCTCCGATGTGGTTATGCCTGGGAAAAGCGGCATGGAACTGCTCGAGGAATTGAAACATGCTGGGGTACAAACGCCAATCGTCCTGATCTCTGGACAAGCGAATATTGAAATGGCCGTCAAGGCTACCCGCTTGGGCGCCCTTGATTTCCTCGAGAAGCCGCTCAGCACGGACAAATTGCTCGTCACTGTCGACAATGCCTTGCGGCTGACTCGCCTCCAGGATGAAAATCGCGAACTGCGCCGCCGCCTCGGAAAACATGAACTGATCGGCAGCGGCCCGGACATGAAAAAGCTCCTGGCGCAAATTGAGCGCGTAGCCATCAGCGAGACGCGCGTTTGCATCCTCGGTGAGACCGGTACAGGCAAAGAATTGGTCGCACGAGCCATCCACGAAAAGTCAGCTCGCCGCGAGAACACCTTCATCACGCTCAATTGCGCGGCTGTACCCGCGGAACTGATCGAATCAGAACTTTTTGGCCATGAAAAGGGTGCGTTCACGGGGGCCGGTGGCCGGCACCTCGGCAAATTCGAACAAGCCGAGGGTAGCACGCTGTTCCTGGACGAAATCGGCGACATGCCCGTGGCAATGCAGGCCAAACTCCTGCGCGTTCTCGAAGAAGGAGAAATCGAGCGCGTTGGAGGGGAGAAGCCCATTCAGGTGAATGTTCGCGTCGTCGTAGCGACTCACCGCAATCTCGAAGAATTGATCAGGCGGAACGAGTTTCGTCGCGATCTCTTCCACCGCGTCTATGTATTTCCCCTTTCGCTGCCCCCACTTCGCGATCGCCCAGAAGACTTCCCGGAACTGGTGGCGCATTTCGCCCAGCAAATTGCCAAACAGAACGGGTGGAAAGAAAGGGCCTTTAGCGAGGAGTCGATCACTGCGCTCCAGAAATATTCCTGGCCAGGCAATGTCCGAGAGCTTCGCAATATCGTCGAGCGCCTGGTGCTCCTCGCTAGCGAAGAGACGGTCACAGCGGACGACGTCGGCTTGGTGCTTCCCTCCGGTGACCCAAGTTCGGCCAGTCTGTCGAGCGTAAAACGAGCGAGCGGGCAGGGGACTCTAGTCGAGCGCAGCGAAGCATTCGAGCGCGAAGTCCTGCTGGCCGAAATCCGCCACCACAATTTTCATATGACCAGGGTCGCGCGGGCCCTCGGGCTTGAGCGTAGCCACCTCTACAAGAAGTGTCAGCAGCTAGGCATCGATCTCAGCGAATTGCGCAAGCCCCAGTAAAAAATTGCCGCAGCCATCTCTCAAGCGTTCCTCAGATCAGCATAAATACCACAATATAAATGGTTTAAAAGTGCAGTCGATTCTGCTTGACAAATTACATATTGCTATATAGATTTTGCATATTGCAATATGCAGACTAGGAGTTGCTCCATGAATCTCGGCGACAAACTTCGCTCCCTCCGCGCCATTGAGGGTTCGCTCCGCGGCCTCGGCCGCCCCATGACCCAATCGGAAGTGGTTGAAGCCATGAAGGCCGAAGTTGGCCGCGGGCTCAGCCAGGCGTATCTCTCGCAAATTGAGAGAGGCGCCCGGCCGCATATGACCAACACGTCGCGGGAACTTCTGGCGCGTTTCTTTCGCGTCTACCCAGGCTTCCTTGTGGACGACCCCGCCGGCTTCACTCGAGAGCTCCAGTCGGAGTTGCGCATGGCCGACTCGACAATCGATTCCTGGGTGTATGCCGGCGCCGATCAGTTCACTGCCGACCCCCAGCTCGAACGCGCGCTTCTGGCAATAGCCGAAGTTCCCGATTCGCGCGGAGCTTTACTCCTGCTTGGTGAAATTTTGCGCACACCGGGACTGGCAGAACGGCTGACGGAAGTTCTGCAACCCAGCGCGCAAAGTCGCGAGCAATCGCGCAATTAGTGCTCGACGGCCAAGTTCTCGGGCAGTCGCGTCTCGAGGTGAGCTATGTCCTCCATGTCTTGGTCTGATTTTTATCTGCTCTGTTTCCTGATTGGTTTTTCTCTGAGCGTGATCTCATTCCTAGCCGGGGCAGTGCATCTGCATTTGCCGTTCGGGATGCATTTCCACCTGCACGGCCACGGGATGCACCACGCTCATGCGGGAGCGGCCAGCAAGAGCAGTTCTCACCTTTCTTGGTTCAATGCCACGACGCTCATGGCATTTCTGGCCTGGTTTGGTGGCACCGGCTACATCCTGACGAAGAAGTCGCATCTGGTGGCCTTTATGAGTCTGAACATCGCCCTCCTTTCGGGTGCGCTCGCCGGTTGGTTGGTCTTTCGCTTCATGTCGCGCCTGTTGAAGGATGGGACTGGCGAAATGAACGAGTGGGATTACCGGGAGGAAGGCTCTGTCGGCACGGTGAGCATCAGCATTCACGCCAGCGGCACGGGAGAGGTCATCTTCGAGCAACACGGGATCCGCCGCAGCGCGGGCGCCCGCAGCGACGACGGCACAGCGATCGCGAAGGGCAGTGAAGTTGTCATCAGCCGCTATGAAAACGGGATCGCCTACGTGAAGAGGTGGGAGGAGTTTACAAACTCAGAGTGACCCCGGTCTGTGAACCCGGATGGACAGGGCACTGGATTTCGGGACTGAAGAACGCAGCCAACAGTTCCCGTCGACGGAAAAAGGGAGGTCTATATGTCGGAGTTCTCAGGTGTTTGGATCATCGCCGGATTAACGGTCGTTGGTCTTCTTCTCATCATGGGCATTGTCGCCCGGATGTACCGCAAGGCGGGTCCCCACGAAGCCTTGATCGTGTACGGTTTTCGAGGGACCCGCGTCATCAAGGGTGGCGGCACCATCATTTTCCCAATGGTCGAACAGTGCCGCGATCTTTCACTCGAGTTGATGTCATTCGACGTAGCCCCGCAACAGAGCCTGTATAGCAATCAGGGGGTTGCGTTGACCGTTGAAGCCGTCGCACAACTCAAGGTGAAGTCCGATCCGGTTTCGATTCGAACCGCCGCCGAACAATTTTTGACCAAACGGCCGGAACAACGGGAAGGCCTGATCCGCCTGGTGATGGAAGGTCACCTGCGCGGCATCATCGGCCAACTCACCGTTGAGCAGATCGTAAAGGAGCCGGAAATGGTCGGCGGAAGGATGCGTTCGACTTGCGCGGAGGACATGAGCAAGATGGGACTCGAAGTGGTCAGCTTTACGCTGAAAGAAGTCCGCGACAAGAATGAATACATCACCAACATGGGCCGTCCGGATATCGCGCGTATCAAGCGCGACGCCGAGGTGGCCACTGCGGAAGCCGATCGCGATATCGCCATCAAGCGCGCCGAAGCCTCACGGACCTCCGCCATCGCCAAGGCGCATGCCGACCAAGAACGCGTTGCTGCTGAGACTGCGTCGCTGGCAAAGCAGGCCGAGGCGGAACGGGATCTCGACATCAAGAAAGCCAGCTATCTCGAAACCAGCAAAAAAGCCCAGGCGCAAGCCGACAAAGCTTATGAAATCGAAACCAACCGTCAACAGCAGACTGTGGTGACCGAACTTGTGCGCGTGCAGCAGGTGGAACGCGAAGCACAGGTCAAGGTACAGGAAGCCGAAATCGAGCGCGTCCAACGCGAATTGATCGCCACCGTGTTGAAACAGGCGGAAGTCGAACGTCAACGCATCGAAACGCTGGCAAGCGCCGAGCGTCAACGCATGATGACCGAAGCCGAGGGCCGCGCTGCCGCAACCCGCGCGCAGGGTGAAGCCGAAGCCGAGATCATCTTCAAGAAGGGTGAAGCGGAGGCCAAGGCGATGAACGTCAAGGCGGAAGCCTTCCAGGAGTACAACCAAGCGGCGGTCGTCGACAAGCTGATTACCGGTTTGCCGGAAATCGTTCGTGCGCTCAGCGAGCCGCTCAGCAAAGTGGACAAGATCACCGTCGTCTCGACAGGCAACGGCGATGCCGCCGGCGCGTACAAGATAACCGGCGACGTGACCAAGATAGCCGCGCAGGTACCGGCGCTGTTTGAAGCGCTCTCTGGCATGCAGATGGCGGACCTGCTGGGTAAAGTCCGGATGATTGGCGACAAGGCGCCGAAGGCCGATCCATCTGTTCCGATCAAGTCCTAAACCCTTTCCGCCCGGGCAGGCCAACAACCCGCTTCGGCGCTTTGATGACGGGGGGATGTTATGAATCTTACGACGCACCAGAAAAAGAAGAGCCTGTATGGCGGCCTGACCATTTTGCTGGGAGTGATCATCGCCAGCCTGGCGTGGGCGCAAATCGTGGCGGCCATCTCGCAATGTTTCTCGCCTTTTTGAGGAGTTCGGCCAGATCGGTAGTTCGAGAAGAAATAGAAGGGAGAATGACAATGGGACTTTTAGAACGAGTGAGCACTTTAATTCGGGCAAATATCAATGACATGGTCGATCGTGCCGAGGATCCTGAAAAAATGATCAAGCAGGTCATTCTCGACATGGAGAATCAATATCTGCAGGTCAAAACACAGGTCGCGGTCTCTATCGCCGACCAACACATCCTTGAAAAAAAGCAGCACGAACAGGAAGACACAGGCAAAGACTGGATGCGCAAAGCCGAAATCGCGGTGGACAAGAAGGAGGACGATCTGGCCCGCTCTGCGCTTGACCGCTATCAGACTTCGCAACGCTTGGCGCAAAGTTTCCAGGAGCAAGTGAACGATCAAAAGGCCCAGGTGGAATCGTTGAAAACCGCTTTATTCAAGCTCGAGCAAAAACTCGATGAAGCAAAATCGAAAAGGGAACTCCTTCTCGCCCGGCATCGTCGCAGTATCGCGCTCGACCGAGCCACCAGAGCCCAAGTCGCAATCGGCGATGGCTCGAAAAGCGCGAGCTTCGATCGCTTGAAAGATCGTGTCAATCATACCGAAGCCACCGCGACCGCCGAATTGGAGCTAATCACCGATGATGTTGCTGACCGACTCAACCGCCTCGATCGTGACTCTGAAGTCGAACGACTTCTGAGCGAGCTGAAAACCCGGCGGTCGCTTCCACCCGATCGCCAGTTGTCCTAAGGCGCACAGGCGCGTAGGGGTGGAGAAGGGTGCCTGCACTGCTCGATCGGAATCGGAACCGAGCGGGCGGCGGAATGCCGCCCCTCGGTGGTTCCATCCTTACTACCCAATCAGGTGAACATATCTTACTGATTCCAATTCCACCGCACCCTTCCCTGATGTAGAATTCCTCAGCGCGACGCCACAATCTCCGTCTAGGCTTCTGACGGGCCAAGCGTGCCACGCCGGCAGAGAGGTGCCCAATGATCCTTACGATCGACCAGAAGCAGATCGCGCCAGACATTACTGTCCTCGAAATGGTCGGCCGCATCATCATGGGCAATAATTCCCGCGACGTTGAATTGAAGCTGGCCCAGGTTCTCAACGACCGTAAGAAAAAAATTATCCTGGACCTTGCCGGAATTACCATGCTCGACAGTACTGGTGTCGGTATTCTCGTTTTGAGCCAGGCGAAGGTGAAAAAAGAAGGCGGCGAATTGCGTATCGCCGGAGCGCAAGGTGTCGTAGATGAAATTCTAAAGATGACCAGCGTCGATAAGCTGGTGAAAGTATTCCCAAACGTCGAAGCCGCCGCCGCCAATTTCTGATTCAATTTGCCGCCGAAATATCCAAAGGCTCTCAAAAGCTGCACCGTTACACGCCTCATGCGAGAATGTTCTGAATGAATCCTTGGTGGATTGCCGCTCCCACAATTGTTACCGGAATGGCCGGAATGACTGCCTATGCCGCGGTGAATTCGCGCGCGCAATTATTCGGTCCTGCGCTCTCTTCGACCAATTCCGCTCGAAAACTCGCTCTGACATTTGACGATGGGCCAAACCCTTCGATTACTCCCAAGCTGCTGAATCTCCTCGGGCGTTACCAGGCCAAAGCTGCATTCTTTGTGGTTGGAAAATTTGCTCGTAATTGTCCAGAATTGCTAAAGGAAACCTACGAGCGCGGGCATGAGATTGGAAATCACACGGAGAGTCACCCCAATCTGTTCTTCTGTGGACCGCAAGAAACCGCGATTGAATTGAGAAGATGTAGCGAAACGATCGAGAGCACCATTTTGGAGCATCCGCGATTTTTTCGTCCGCCCTTTGGCTATCGGAGTCCGTGGCTAAGCGAAATCGTCCATAGCCAGAACATGCAAATGGTCATGTGGTCGCTCCTTCCAGGAGACTGGCGCGCCAAATCTGTCGTGTCGCTTAGAGAACGCATGCAACGGATTGCCACCCACGCCGAAGCTCCCTACGCAAAGCGAAAAGGCCACCGGTCAACTGCGGGTGAAATTCTCTGCCTTCACGATGGCAATTACCTGCAGCAAAACGCCGACAGAACCGTGACACTGGCTGCGCTCGAGTATTGGCTACCTCGGTGGCGCGATTTGGGCCTCGAATTTGTTACAATGAGCGAAGCGGAGAAACATTCCGCGTGAACTTATGGACGAACGCGCCTTTTATATCGAAAAGGAAGAAACCCGCAAGGTCAAGCTCGTTTGCCCCAGTTGTCGCGGCGAATTTGAAGCCCCTGTGCGCTGGAAAGTCTGCCGCAAAAAGAAAGAACTACCGCGCGGCATTGGTGAAGAAGACCGCCGCAAATTCGCCAAAGCCACCTCTTTCATGGTTCGGCTCGACGACTTGGTTGCCTGCTACAAATGCAGGAAACGCTTTGAATTGACGGGCCAGTCGACAGTCCTAATTAACGATAACTTGGGAGATCCCACGGAAGATCCTGAAAATTTCGGCAACCGGTAGGAATGGTTTGCGTTGTAAGTTGCTAGTAAGCCGAGCACATCCAACCACTGGTTGCTCCTCAAATCTCCGGGTACATTTCAAAGAACGCGTCAATCGATTGTCGAAACGTATTTTCAATTTCTTCCTTGCTTCCTTCAATCAGGTGCATTGCCACTCGCGCTGTTTTTCCGTTCTTTAATACCACCAGCGCTTCTCGTACTTCTCCGAGGTCGTCGACCGGTAACAGCCGCATCCCATAAATCAGTGCCAGTTTCGCCATCGAGTACTCCTCGTCCCATTCTCTCAGTAAGCGTACCTGCTGCCGGCCGGCAAGGTCAATTTTAGGGCCCGATGACCTAGGCACGTTCGCTACTTTCGACTATGCTGGGCGCAGGCATCCCGGGCCTTAGCTTGCGGCATCCGACCTGGCACGAAGGAGGTTTTCCGTGAAGTATGCAGCCATCACTCGTACGTTATTACTTTCTGCCGCAGCTTCCCTCTACGCCACCTGCGCCGGGGCTCAGGCCCCAGAAGGCCCGCAACCCGAACCGTCATCTCCTGCCCAGCCAGCCGCGGCGCCCGAGACGAGTACCCAAAGCCAGAATAAAACCGGTCAACACATAATCGTTCCCACCGGAACGCGCATCGGAGTAACCTTGGAGAACGGGATTTCTACGGCCACAGCCAAGCCCGGAGACTCGGTTTACTTTCGAACTTCATTTCCGATTACCATCGATAACAAAGTGGTCGTTCCTGTAGGTTCTTATCTGCGTGGCGAAGTGAGCGATGCCAAACGACCGGGCCGTGTAAAGGGGAAGGGTGAACTGCGGCTGCGCTTAAATACCATGATTTTCCCGAACGGCTATACCGTGGACATGAACGCCGAGCCTCACAGTACCGATAGCGGCAGCCAGACCAAGACCGATTCCGAAGGAAAAATCACCGGTCCCGGCGGGAAGGGCGCGGACGCAGAAAAAGTAGCCACCGCGACAATCGCTGGTGCAGGCATCGGCGCGATTGCAGGCGGTGGAAAGGGTGCCGGAATTGGCGCAGGAACGGGTGGCCTGGTGGGACTTGCCGCAGTCTTGCTCTCCCGCGGTCCGGAGGCGCAACTCCCTCGCGGCTCATCGATGGATCTCATTCTCGAGCACGATCTGAAACTGGACGCCGACCAAATCCACTACGCGCACGTAGGCCAATCCAACACAGTGGTGATCCAACAAAATCCGCAAAACTAGCGTGAAACTGTCCTCTGAGCGATGGAACTAAGCGCTCCGGATGTTTGGTGCTTCCAAAAACCGCAGCGGACTGAATCGCTCCCAATCGACACTGACTCTCTCTGAACAGATCCATTCTCGCATTAATCGGGCCGTAATCGGTGCCAGCAGAATTCCGCTCCGAAAATGCCCCGTAGCAATCAGCAGTCCATCCACATCCGTCGGCCCGAGAATTGGCAAATGATCCGGGGAGTCCGGCCGTAATCCCGCCCAGGTTTCCTCGATCTGAGCTTTTTCCAGTCCCGGGGCAAGCTGCAGAACTTCGCTCAATATTTTCTCGATCCCGCCGGCGGTCACACTGTGATCGAATCCTGTGTGTTCAATCGTCGACCCGGCAATTATTCTTCCATCATTCCGTGGCACGAGATAGGTATGCTCCAGCCACAGCATGCGCCGAATCTCCACGGGCGCGCAACGCAGGGCAAGCATCTGTCCTTTTGCCGGAAAAACCGGCGCGTATTGTGCGGCACCATCAATCTGCGCAGAAAAACAACCCGCTGCGATAATCGTCGACCCCGCTTCAACCCGCCCGTGCCGCAAGATCAACCCTTTGCAGCGTCCGTTTTCCTTCCAAATCGATCTAGCACCATTCCCGGCAAATATTTTCACACCCCGAGACTGGGCCGCTTTCAAGACGGCATTGGTAAACGCCCGATTGTCCAGGGACGCTTCATCCGGTCGAAAGATTGCTGCCTTAATTCTGCCAGAGAGCGCGGGCTCCATCTCCCGCGCTTGTGGCCCATCCAAGGCCTCGGCACGCAATCCAACGCCATGTTGCAACGCGATGACCGTGCTTAGTTCTTCCTCCACGTTCTCATCGAACAGGGCATCGATCGCGCCCTCTTGCCGGTAGCCCACATCAATTCCGGAAAGCTCTTCTACGTTGCGAATAAATTCCGGATACAGCGCCACACTCGCCAGACTGATTGGCACGTACGGGATCGATCCCAAATTTTCCGGTGCGGGCGAGATCATCCCCGCGCTGGCCCAGGAAGCTTCCTTGCCCGGTTGGTTGGTATCGTACAAAGCCACTGCTAAGCCGACGCTCGCGAGTTCGAACGCAATGGAAGCTCCAATTACGCCTCCGCCTGCAATTACAACGTCATATCGATTCATACGCGTAGTCTATCGCAATTGGGCCTTGGAAAATGAAACGTGTCAAACGAATCACCGCAACTACAGATTTGCTACCAATTCGTGGGAAAGTACTTCCGCTTTTTTTGCTAGATTTTTCGCCCGCTGCCAGTCGCTGTTTTTCATCGCATCGCGCGCCGTATCCATAAATCCCCGAATCTTCGACGCCACGTCCTCTTGCGTGCTGTTCAATTGCTTTCCTTGCGTTTGCGATAAGTTCCATTCCGCAATTTCCAGACTGTGCTCGGTCTCTGATTTCGCAGCATTCATTTGCTCCGGGCTCAATTCGCGAACGATGACCGGATCAGCCGCTTTTACCGTGGCAGGTTCAGCGGGTTGTGCTTGAGCAACTCGCGGCTTGGGCGGGGAACCGCGCGGGATAACCAGTTTCGGCGGGCCAGCCAGTTCAAGCGGGATATCCGGGGCTTCTCCGATCGACGCGACCGATATCGCCGAGGGAATGATCGGATGAGCAAAAGCGATCGGAACTCGGCGCGTTGCAGGCGGTTTCCGCGTGAAGCACCCGCCGCACAATGTGCACAGAGTGACGGCCACCAGCGCAACTCTGTGCGTGATAGAGGCTCGTTTCGCGGTGCTGCGTTTTCCGATATCCAGCATTCTCAGGCGGCTAGCGGCAATTCGATGCGGAATGTCGTTCCGCGGCCAACCTCCGTTGTAAAGTTTATCGAACCATTATGAAGCTGCACAATTCGGAATGTACTCGCCAATCCGATGCCGCTCCCTCCGGGTCGCGTTGTAAAAAATAATTGAAAGACTTTTTGGCGATTCTCTGGAGGAATTCCTTTTCCCGTATCTCCCACCGTAATTTCGGCCGTTTCGCCACGTCGGCTCAACGTCAATTGCAATTGCCCGCCCTGCGGCATCGCCTCCGCCGCATTCAATACCAGATTCAAGACGGCTTGCTTGAGCAACGCGCGGTCGACAAACGCTTCCGGCACGCCAATCGGAATCAGCTGCGCCACCTCTACGTTTGCCTGCTGCAATTGTGGTTGGGCAATTTCGAGCACTTCGTGCAGCACATCCGCAAGCTGTGTGGGTTCTAAGCGCACTTCCATTGGGCGCGCAAAATCCAGGAACCGTTTCACCACTGCGTCCAACCGGTCGATCTCCACATCCAACACGTGCACCGCTTGTTGAGCCATTCCATCTGTTTCCGGTGGCAAAGCTTCCTTCAAATTTTCCAGCCACAACCGCATCGAGTTCAGCGGATTTTTCACTTCGTGCGCGACGCCTGCCGTAATTCTCCCTACTGCCGCCAATCGTTCGCTAACCTGCAATTGCGTATTGATGCTCTCGATGGAGTCCAGATCACGCAAAGTGACCAACGCGCCCATGCGTTCCCCGGCTTCTTGAATTTCCTGCACACTAACGCTGATGCGCTTGCGCCCCGCTTGGGTTTCCAGCTCTGTCTCGGAAGCGATCTCATGGAACTGGTCGCCATCTAGATGAAGCGCTTCATACAACGGGTGCCCCGGAGGGAAAATGTCGGTCACGCGACGGCCGAGAAAGTTAGATGCAGGCGCACCCAAAAACTTTTCCGCTGCGGGACTTACCATTACCGCGCGCGCATCCCTAGTGAACAAAAGCAGGCCGTCTTCCATTCCAGCCATTACCGAATTCATATTCTCTCGTAACGAGCTGAAAATTTCGTGTACCCCCCGCAGTTGTTGCCCAACCTGAGAAATTTTCTGACGCACTTGACCAAGTTCGTCGATACTGCCTTTGGCATCCTTGGTAATGAGTGGCACTGAATCATATTCGCCAGCGGAGATTCGTTCTAGCTGCGCAAGGATATCGCGGATGGGAGCCAGAGCTACTCCGCTTACGACCGCGGCCAGGATCGTCGAAAGCACCAGCGCAAGTGAAACCAAAGTCGTCCATTGCTTCAAGCGTGGCTTGATTTCGTCGAGCAAGAGCGCGGTTGAAATCGATACGCGTACGTCGGCGAATGGGTCTCCGCGAAGCCCGAAGGGTAGATCCACTTCGTAGACGTGGGATTTGTCCATCAGGATGCGAACTTGACGGACGAATGGACTTTGTACCAGTTGCGAAAATTTCGGCCGGGGAGTTGCTGGTCTGCCCGGGGCGGACGGGTCGCTCGAGACCAGGACAATTCCGTCGCGATCGACAATGGAAACCTCATAAATGGATTTCGAATCGGCCGTCGCCGACTTCAGGCTTGAATCGAGTCCCCCGCTCATTTCCAACGCCCGCTTCACGTACTCGTGCGTGTCCAGGGGGTTGTCAGATGCCGGCCGCAGTCCTTGAGTTTTTGCGTCGATCACCGCTTGATGCGCGGAATCGAAAATTTCCAGCGCCAATTCATTTGCATGTTTATCGGTGTCGTGCATGACTTGTTGCAGGAGTTGTTCGAAGAAGACGCTAGAGAGCACGGTGACGGACAGCAATACCAGCCCCGTCATGATCAGCGTAAGTTTTGTGCGCAGCCCGAGCTGCATAGCGGCTACGACTCCGTTTCGGTACGCTCGCTGCCGTATTCTTTTAGCTTATTGTGCAACGTCTTAAGGCTGACGCCCAGAAGTTCCGCCGCGCGCGTCTTGTTATTTCCCGTTGCCGATAGAGTCTGCAAAATCAATTCGCGTTCCATTGCATCGACCGTGGTTCCGATCGGGAATTTAATAGCAGACAAATCGTTCGGCCCCTTCGCGGCCGTTTTTCCAAACTCTCCCGGCAAGCTCGATCGGCCGATCAATTCCTTTTCGGACATGATCGCCGCTCGTTCGAGCACGTTGCGCAGTTCGCGAATATTCCCCGGCCAGGTGTGACCCATAAAAATGTCCAGAACTTCCGCGCCAATTCCCCGCACATTTTTGCCATGTTTGGTGTTGATATCGCGCAACATATATTCCACCAGCGGCGGGATGTCATCCTTGTGCTCCCGCAGGGGCGGCAAATGGATGTGAAAGACGTTCAGCCTAAAATACAAATCCTGGCGCAACTCTCCGTTGGTCACCGCTTGCTCAGGGTCTTTATTCGTCGCAGCCAGTACGCGAACGTCGACCGGAGTTTCTACTTTGCTGCCGAGCCGCCGCACCTTGCGATCCTCCAATACCCGCAGAAGCTTTGCCTGTGTCGGAGCCGGCATTTCGCCAATTTCATCCAGCAGCAATGTTCCGCCATCGGCTAATTCAAAACATCCAATGCGCCGCTCCGCCGCACCGGTAAAGGCACCGCGCTCGTGGCCAAAGATTTCACTTTCCATCAGCGATTCGGGGATTGCCGAGCAATTGATTGCAACAAACGGCCCGTTATTTCTAGGAGACAGCTTGTGAATCGTGCGCGCCACAATCTCCTTGCCAGAGCCGGTTTCCCCGGTAATGAGCACGGAAGCAGAACTCGGCGCGGCCATTTCGACAATTCGCATCACTTCCTGCATCGGCTTCGATCCGCCCACCAGATCGCCAATGCGTCCTGCTTCACGCAATTGCCTTTGCAATACCGCCAGATTCTGCGCGTCACGCGCTTTGCTTAATGCCCGGTCCAGTAACGCGCGCAGCACCGGACCCTTCAACGGCTTTTCGATATACCAGAAGGCGCCGGACTCAATTGCGGCAACGACCCGTTCTTCGCTGCCTTTGCCGGTGATAATAATGGCCGGCACATCATGCAGTTCGTCGCCCAATTGCTTCAGCAGATCAAGACCATTCATCCCGGGCAATTCCACATCCGCAATCAAAGTGTCCGGTTGGAATGTAGAAAATTTTGCCAAGGCATCTTCGGCATTTCCTACCCCAAGCACCTCATATCCCCAGCGCTGCAACAGCTGCTCGTAGCCTTTGCGTGCGTTGTCCTCGTCCTCGACAATTAGCACCCGATCCCTGCGCTCACCTGTTTCAACCGTGCGTACAGCTCGAATCTCTTCCGCCATGCGGTTCGCCTCACCGAAATAATGATCAATTCGTCTGGGTGCTACGACTGTAGCAAGCTACCGATTGGATGCCAAGCAAGAGACTCTAGAATGGAAGCGCCTTCCGCTCAGTATAGTAATCGCGGGCCGTTCACTCTTTCAGAAGATAAAGCGCGCGTTCGAGCTCCAATTCCAACTTCGCGCCCTTTGGCAATTGCAGTTCCTGACCTCGGCCGGATTCGACTAGATAGGCTTCTAAGGCGGCCAGCGCCGCGCCTTCCGCCGCTTCTTTTTTATTCTTGTCTTTCACACCCTTCACCGCACCTGTAGCAGCCCCGGCCGCTGCGGCCGTTGCGGCGTCTTTTTGCGAGCTGCTGCGCCCTTCAATCACACCCTCCTGCAATGGACCAGACTTGATGCTGTGATCGCCAGGCACCGAAATCACTTCCGCAACGATTGGCAGCGCTCCAAACTTTGCGTGCAATTCATCAAAAGTCAACCAGAGTCTCGCTTTCCCTGTGACACCTGCAGGTTCTACGCGACTGATATGCCCGCGAATCGTCGCACCAGAAGGCAGGTAGATCCCGCTGCCTGCTTCCAACGGTTCCAACGTGCGCACACGGAAAGCCTGGTTCTGGTGAACGTCCTTGGTATTCAGATCCTGCTCGAGGCTGACGAGGAATCTCGTGCCCGGCACAACCGCATACGTTTCTAGCGGCAATCCGTGCCGTTGTCCGTCTGCCACTCGTTGATCGACATTATGTGCGGACAATTGCTGTCCCCCGGCCGCGTCCTGACCCGGCTGTGAATTCTGCGCAGGGGTTGCGGCAGCCAGTAAGAACAGCAAAAAGGCCGTGGCGATTCCGGACAGAATCGGAAACCCATAACGAGAAACTTGGCTCTCCATAAACATCCTCCAGTGTATTCGACGTTTGGCCCCCTCGGGAGTTCTATTGTTGCTTAGATGCTACTTCCGGCCGATAGGTAAGCTCCCCGGTTGTTCCTCGAACGGGACAAAAGCGTCACTAAGAAAACCTTCCCTCTATACCTAAAAAGACTCTGATGCGTTCAAGAGCCTTAGCATACATCGTTTCGGTCACGCGCCCGGTTTGCGTGTTTTGCTGGCTCGGATGATACACACCGAACAAGCGCGGAAGGCCGTCGGCGAATTTCGCTTCTGCACTGTGGGTAAAGCGATAGGCAGTGCGTGACGCAATTTTCCCTTGCTGCCGCAAAAGATCTAGGTAGGCGTCCCACGCAATTTTGCCGAGGGCTAAGATTGCTTTCGGCCTCAGAATGGCCAGTTCGCGTTCCAAATATCGCCGGCAATTCAAGATTTCACGCGGCCAGGGCTTGTTGGACGGTGGAGCGCATCGAACCGCCGCAGCGATGTACGCATTCTGCAATTCTAAGCCATCCTCTTGGTTGATGGATGTGGGCTGATTCGCGAAACCCGCTCCGTGTAGAGCTTTGTAAAGAAATTCTCCCGAGCGATCGCCAGTAAACATTCTACCCGTGCGGTTCGCCCCATGTGCGGCTGGCGCTAGCCCAAGAATAAAAAGTTCCGCCTTGGGGTCGCCAAATCCGGGCACTCCGTGTCCCCAATAGGTCCAGTCGCGAAAGGCTCGCCGTTTTTCGCGCGCTATGGCTTCACGATAGTTCACCAATCGCGGACATAGCCGGCAATCGCTGACCTCTTCCGCCAAGATATGCAGTGCTCGGTCAGCGTTCACCTAGGCCCCCGAGTTCAGAAGGTCCAGCACTTCCTTGTGTAGTACACCATTGGTACTAATGAGCTGCCCTCGATAAATGGATCGCTCTCCTGCGAGCGTCGTCGAGTCTCCGCCTGCTTCTTCTACGATAATGCCGAGTGGTGCGAGATCCCACGGCTTCGAAGTCCAGTCGATTGCTGCTTCCACCGAGCCTTCCGCGACCAGCATGTGCTGCCAGAATCCGCCCATCGAGCGGCTGTTGCGGGCCGTATCGGCCAGCCGTCGGATTGCGGCACGAGCGGCGGGATCCTTGCTTGGCCCTGTTCCTGTCGTGAATACCATGGCCTCCTTCAAGGTGTCTACGGACGAAACGTGAATTCGCCTACCGTCGCGGAACGCTCCCTCCCCACGGTAAGCCCACCAACGCGTGCCGCGCGATAGTGCAGGAGCACTAGCCATTCCCGCAACGATTTCACCATTCTCTTCAATTCCCAGCAGCGTGCCGAAGGTGGGAATGCCGCGTGAAAATTCTTCGGTGCCGTCGATGGGATCAATGATCATTCGGGCGCATCCCTTTTTCGCAGGCTCCTTCGCACTGCCTCCTCCCAGCTCTTCGCCGAGCACATCCAACTCCAGTCCGCTGGCGGCTACCTTTGCGCGCGCCATTTCTTCGATTGCTTTATCGCCTTGCGTCACCACGCTGCCGTCGTATTTCCACTCGACGCGCAATTCCGCGCTGCGAAAATATTTCATCGAGATCATGTCTGCTGAATCGGCAATCTGTCCGAGCAGCGCTGCATATTTTTTCGCGTAATTCATTCCACCATCCTATTCTTTGGTCGCGCCAGTTGACACTCGCTCCGCACATCTCTAGCATACAAACTTCCTGCGATGACTGCTCACGTGAATACCGGAACTGTGCTCGACCGAATCATCGAAGCGCGCCGCGCCTCAGTCGACCATCGCAAGCGCGTCCTGCCAGAGGCCGCGCTGAAATTTGGAGTGAAAGCTGCTCCTGCTGTCCGCGATTTGCAAGCGGCGCTGTCCGTCGACGCTATCAACATTCTTGCGGAGCTGAAACCCGCTTCCCCTTCCCGCGGGGTGCTGCGCGATCCCTTTGATGCCATTGAACTGGCCAAATCCCTGGAAGCAGACGGTGCCGCGGCGCTTTCCGTTCTCACCGAAGAAGACTTTTTTCATGGGTCGCTCAAGAATCTACGGGACGCTCGCAAAAACGTCGCGCTCCCGATTTTGCGCAAAGATTTCATCTTCGATCCGTGGCAAGTCTGGGAGTCACGTGCAAATGATGCAGACAGTTTCTTGCTGATCGTAGCCGCACTGGGCGACATGCAATTGAGCGAACTAATTGCGCTCGGCCGCGAACTCAGCATGGAGCCATTGATCGAAGTCCACACCCACGAAGAATTGGACCGCGCCCTGACAGCAAGCGCCCGGATTATCGGCGTAAATAATCGCGACCTAAAGACTTTGACCGTGCGGATGGAAACCTCCTACGAGTTGATCACCGAAATTCCCGATGAATGCATTGCCGTTTGCGAATCGGGATTGCACTCGCACGAAGACCTCAGCAAGCTTCGCGCCGCAGGCTTCGATGCCTTTCTCATTGGGGAACATCTCATGCTTTCCCCCGATCCAGGCACAGCTTTATCGGAACTCCTCAGGCCTTAGAGAATCGCTGCTGCTCGCCTCGCTTGGGGCGGTTTGTCTCCCACTCGGCTGAGTTCAAGTAAGATGATTGGTATGGTTCGCGTCAAGATTTGTGGCCTCACCAACCCCGCTGATGCTAGGCTTTGCGCTGAGCTCGGTGCGCACGCCATCGGCCTGAATTTTTACCCGAAGAGCCCTCGGGCTATTTCCCCCTTCACGGCACTGAAAATAATTCGCGAGCTTCCTCCGTTTATCTCTACCATCGGCATTTTTGTGAATTGGACGGCTGAGGCTGTGATCGCCCTTTCGCAAGCTTTGCAGTTGGATTTCGCGCAACTACATGGCGAGGAAACGCCCCGAGTTGTCGCGGAAGTGGCCAGGAAAATTCCGGTGCTTAAGGCGTTGCGCGTGGCAGAGGGCGATGAGTCGCCTGACTTCGCTAGGTACAAAGCAGCGTCGGCATTTTTACTGGATGGGGCGGACGCAACGAATTTTGGCGGCACGGGGCAAACAACCGATTGGATGCTGGCTCACAAAGCGGCCGAAGCGCATCGAATTATACTCGCCGGCGGCCTGAACCCGTCGAATGTGGCCGAGGCCATCACCGCCGTACGTCCCTACGCAGTCGATGTTGCCAGCGGAGTAGAATCGCGTCTTGGCAAAAAAGATCCGGCAAAGCTGCGAGCCTTCTTCGATGCCGTGAATGAGACAAATCCGCTTTAATTGACAACTTGGCAAGTTTGCCTCCTTGGTCGAGTAGGCAGGCCCGGGCCAAGACAGTTCCGGATGCAGTCTTGCCAAAGCCAGCGAAGATAGGCGCTCGTTTGGGTCTGTGCGACAATACTCGTTTGATGGCCAGCCAACTCACAGCTCCTGCAAATGCTCCCGGGCGCTTCGGGCCCTATGGGGGACGCTACGTTCCTGAAACCTTGGTGGCGCCACTGTTTGAATTAGAGCGCGCCTACGAGCTGGCCAAAGCGGACCCCGCATTCCAAGCGGAAGTTCAGCATCTGCTGAACAACTTTGCCGGACGCCCGACGCCCTTGCAGTTTGCCGCTCGCTTGACCCTGAAACTCGGCGGTCCGCGCATTTATTTGAAGCGAGAAGATCTGCTGCACACCGGCGCACACAAAATTAATAACGCCATCGGGCAAGGTTTGCTGGCGTCCAGGATGGGCAAGCCGCGCATCATCGCCGAGACCGGCGCGGGACAACACGGAGTCGCTTCGGCAACGGTCGCCGCGCATCTCGGTCTCGAATGCGTGGTGTACATGGGCACGGAAGACATGGCTCGGCAGGCATTGAATGTGGCCCGCATGCGGATGCTGGGCGCGGAAGTAATCGGCGTTGAATCGGGCAGCAAAACGCTGAAAGATGCGATCAACGAAGCGATGCGCGACTGGGTGACCAATGTCCACACCTCGCATTATCTGCTGGGTTCTGTGCTCGGTGCTCATCCGTATCCAACGATGGTTCGCGATTTCCAGTCGGTCATTGGCCGCGAAGCACGTCAGCAAATTCTCGCGGCGGAAAAACGCTTGCCCACCCACTTGTATGCTTGTGTCGGCGGCGGCTCTAATTCGATCGGGCTGTTTTTCGAGTTTCTGCAAGACGCGGACGTGCAACTGGTAGGCATCGAAGCGGGCGGCCGCGGCAACGGCCTCGGCGAACACGCGACGCGGCTTGCCACCCAGCAAGGCTTTACCGGCGCACGCCCTGGCGTATTGCAGGGCACCTACACCTACGTGCTTCAAAACGAAGACGGCCAGATCGCGGCCACCCATTCGATTTCTGCCGGCCTCGATTACCCCGCTGTTGGCCCGGAGCACGCCTGGCTTGCCGAACAACATCGCGCCGAATATGCCGCCGTTTCCGATGAAGCCGCGCTCGAAGCTGCGAAGCTGCTTTCTCGCACGGAAGGAATCATCCCCGCTCTCGAATCGGCGCACGCCCTTGCCGGTCTCATCGAGCGCGCACCGCAACTCAAACCGTCCGATCTTGTCATCCTCAATCTCTCCGGCCGCGGCGATAAAGACATGGATACCTATAAGCGCCTGATATAATTCGGCAAAAATCCATGACTAGCGTGTCGCAAAACTCGTCCCGCATTTCCCAACGATTCGCGGAATTGTGTGCGAGCGCAGAAGTTGGCATCATCGCCTACATCACGGCTGGCGATCCAACACTGGATGCAACGTTGGAATTTGTCTTGGCTCTCGATGAAGCGGGAGCTGACGTGATCGAGCTTGGCGTGCCTTTCAGTGATCCTCTGGCCGACGGGCCCACGATTCAGCGAGCTTCCGAGCGTGCGCTGAAGGCTGGTGCGTCACTTGCCGGCGTCTTGAACCTGGTCGGTCGCATTCGCAGGACCAGTCAGGTTCCGCTGGTGCTGTTCAGTTATTTCAATCCAATTGTGCAGCTGGGACTGGAAACCTTTGCTTCAGCAGCCGCGGCAGCCGGCGCGGATGGAGTTCTGGTCACCGACCTAACCCCGGAAGAATCCGAGGATTACCGCCGCATTCTTCGCGCACATCGTTTGGATACAGTTTTCCTCGCCGCGCCTACTACTACAGAGGAGCGCCTGCAAAAGATTGCGGCCTGCTCTTCGGGATTTCTCTATCTCATTTCGCGAACTGGCGTGACCGGGGCGAAAGATCTCTTGCCCGATGATTTGCCGGCATTACTGCGACGCACACGCAGCTTCACGTCACTTCCGATCGCGGTGGGATTTGGGATTTCGCTGCCGGGGCATGTCTCCGTGCTTGGTGGCCTTGCGGACGCTGCCGTGATTGGCTCCGCTTTGGTTTCGGAAATTGAAAAAGCGACTTCGACCGCCTCGGCCTGCAGCGCATTGCGGGAGCGAATGCGCGTGCTGAAGGATGCAGGGCGAAGAGGGTTGTCGCGACGAGAAGCTACGTCATGAATATTTCGGATTGGCGACGCCGCATGGACGAAATCGACAAGAAACTCGTCGAACTACTCAATGAACGATCTCATTGTGCGCTGGAAATCGGCCGCATCAAGCAGGAGCAGGGAATTCCGATCTATCAGCCGGCGCGCGAATCGGAAGTGCTCTCGAACGCGGAGAGCAATAACCGAGGTCCGCTCTCGCATGCGGCGATCCGGCGGTTGTTTGAACGTATCATCGACGAGGCGCGTAGTGCAGAACGCCTGGCCATGCACAAGGACGGTTCGGATCCTGAAAAAAGCTGAACAGGATGGAAGAGTTTACTAGTACCCGCTCGGGCGGCATACTTTTTAACCCATTGAGGATAGAGGTCGAGCAACTATGGTAATCGTGATGCAAGAGGGGGCAACGGACGATCAGATCCAGCACGTAATCGATCGTATCGTTTCCAGCGGCTTTGATGTGCACCGCTCCACGGGTGCTTCCCACACAATTTTGGGAGCCGTTGGAGTTCACCGCGATTTCGATCATCGCGATTTCGAACTGCTAGAAGGTGTGCGCGAAGTTGTACGCGTCACGCAACCGTTCAAGCTTGCCAGCCGGCAATTTAAGCCGCATGGAACCATCGTTGATTTGGGCAATGGGGTAACGATTGGGGGGACGGAACTTGCCGTGGCCGCTGGCCCTTGTTCGGTAGAATCCGCCGAACAGATTCACTCGGTGGCGGAATCGGTCGCAAAGGCAGGCGCCAAAATTTTTCGTGCCGGAGCGTTCAAGCCGCGCACCTCTCCCTATGCATTTCAGGGGCTCGGTGAAAAGGGCCTGGAGTTGATTCGCCAAGCCGCCGACAGGTACAAACTGTTTGTCGTCAGCGAAGTGATGGATCTTTCTCAGATTCCCATGATGAGCAGTTATGTGGACATTTTTCAGGTTGGCGCGCGCAACATGCAAAATTATTTTCTGCTCCGCGCACTTGGAGAAGTCCACAAACCGGTTCTGCTGAAACGCGGGATGTCTGCCACCATCGAAGAACTCCTGCTCAGTGCGGAATATATTCTTGCCGGCGGCAATTCCAACGTGATTTTGTGCGAGCGTGGTATCCGCACGTTTGAGACTTATACGCGGAATACCTTAGATATCGCCGCGATTCCTGTGATTAAATCCCTCTCACACCTTCCGATCGTGGCCGATCCTTCACATGGCACCGGGCGCCGCGACAAGGTGCCACCGATGGCCCGGGCCGCGGTGGCTGCCGGCGCCGACGGGTTGCTGATTGAAGTGCACAACGACCCGGACCACGCACTGTCTGATGGCGCCCAGTCGCTCGACCCCGCGCATTTCGAGCGCCTGATGGCGGAGATTCGCATTATCGCTCCAGCCGTCGGCCGCACAGTTGCTTAGCTTGCCGGCTCCTTGAAGTAGCGGAAAGTGACCCCTCGAATTAAGCTCGGCCTGTTATCCCCTTGCCATCCCGGCCGGGAAAGCTGATAACGTATAGCCTCCTATGGCACACCTTATCCAACGTGTCGCGGTTCTGGGCACCGGCTTGATCGGAGGTTCCTTTGCCCTGGCTCTTCGCAAATTCACTCCAGACATTCAGGTCTACGGGTGGGATCGCGCGGAAGTAGTCAACGAAGCGCACGCGCGCGGCGCGCTCCATGAAAAATATCACGGCGACCTCGCCTCTCTGATCGGCAAGGCGGATCTCATTTACATCGCATTGCCCATTAGCGCGACCATCGATTTATTCCCGGAAATTGCCAAGCACGCCGCCCCCCGCGCATTAATCACCGATGCATGCAGCACTAAGTTGCGCATCATTCAGGCTGCGGCGGAATTGTTCCACCCGGAAGCCGGACCACTTTTTCTAGGTGGCCACCCTATGGCAGGTCGGGAACTATCCGGAATTGTCCAAGCGGATGCCGATCTTTTTCGCAACGCTACGTACGCTCTGATTGGAGGATCCGAAGAAGCTCATGATCCGCGCGTCGTGGCATTCCTTAAAATCGTCGAAAAGCTAGGAGCACGCCCTCTTTGGCTGGGTGCGCAGCAGCACGATTACGCGGTTGGCCTGGCCTCGCATCTACCGCAACTCGCCGCTGTCGCGCTTGGATCGTTTCTCTACGACCATCTGGATGAAAATGGATTACCGATTACGCTCGCCGGGCCGGGCTTGCGCGATTCGCTGCGCCTAGCGGGGAGTTCTTATGCTACCTGGCGCGACATCGTGCTGACCAACAAAGAAGTGCTTTCCGCTGCGCTCGATTTGTATGCTCGCCGCCTTGACGAACTTCGCGAACGACTCGGTTCGCGAGACCTCGAAACCGATTTCGACGCCGCAAACGAACTCTATAAACTCCTGCGCAGCCTCTAAAGCATCACCTCTGCGTTTGCTCTGTGGCCGCAGCTTCCTCTTTCACATAAGCAGGGCTGAGCGTGCCCTTCTTCTTGGCAATCTCGATCAGCGTTGGATAAAACTGCACGAAAGTTGTATCGACTGCGGCATGTTGCTGGTGGCAGGAGTAGCAGTCCATTTCCTTAGGATCCATTTTTGAAGGCGCGTCGGTGTCGAAACCGAAAAAGGCCCACCTGCCAGTCGCTGTAAAGCGAGCCTCATCCTTTACGTGAACTTCCAGCCCCATCCTCTCTGGAGTTTGGTACTGCCCGGCCTTGTTAATTGCATTTTTATTCGCGGCACTGCGAACTTCGAGAACCAGCATGGTTTTGTCCGGCCAGGTTCCCGTAGCTAGGAAAGCTTTATAGGATTCCGGGTTGACAAAGACATTGTCGAACATCGAATGGCCCATGTTGGAAGCCGGCCCGTAACTCATGTCGATTCCTGCGCTTAGGTAAATCCATTCGCGATAATTTGCCGGGAACTTCAGGCGGCCATCGGCCGTATATTCAGGCGTAGTGCTCGTGCTCGCCTCCGCCTGAGTCGCTTGAGACCGATGAGGTGGCCGGGCGCTCAGCAAGAGCAGCACGAGCGATAAGGCCAACCAAGCGGCAGTTCGAATCATCGATAAGTCCCCCCTTGCGAAGTTGTTTGTTATTGAACACGCTAACGGATTTTGGGGCGCCGCGTATAGAATAAAAGCAACCTCTTTTGACGATCTTTAAAGGGGGCCTCTGTGGCGAGTTCGTCTGCAGTCCAAATGGGTGAGAATCGCCTCGGCAGCGGTAATTTTTTTGGAACAGTGCGCGGCAGGATTACACACACCAGTGCGCTGTTCACCGACCTCCGTCATTCCCTTCCACGCCAATTGCCTTGCCACTCCCACGAACTGCCATTTTTCGGATTGCTCCTCGAGGGGGAGTATGGGGAGCGTTATGGACGAGAGAACAAGCAGTTTGGACCGTTCTCGATCATCTTCCGCCCAGCGGGAATTCCACATCAGGATGAAATCGGCCCGTGCGGAGTGAGATTTTTTCACATCGAATTGCGCCCGGGTTGGAAAGAGCGGCTGTCTGAGTGTTCGGGCAACCTCGAACGGGCCTGCGAAGACTTGCACGGTGGAAAACTGCTTTGGCTGGCCATGAATCTTCGGCGCGCCACTTTCGGAGTTCCTCAACCGGATCCGCTTTCCGTCGATAGTCTGCTTTGGGAAATAGTGGCGTTAGCCGCGCGCTGGCCAACCGGAGAAAGGCGTCGATCGCCGTCCTGGCTTGCGCGTCTGCTGGATAAGTTGCAAGCGGAGCACTGTGAGCGGCTCACGCTGGAGGAACTGAGCAGAGAAGCGCGAGTGCATCCGGTGCATTTGTCGAGGGTGTTTCGCCGATTCAAGGGCGAAGGAATCGGGGAATACGTGCATCGATTGCGGACGCGCTCGGCTTGCGGTTTGCTGCTGAATCCAGAGAGGACCTTGGCGGATATAAGTTTTGCGACAGGCTTTGCGGATCAGAGCCATTTCACCCGTGCGTTCCGGAAAATTACTGGAATGACACCAAACGCTTTTCGTGCGAGCATTCGTCGGGGCTGATGATTCTACGAGTTGCGAAGTTCCTAGAGACATTCAGGTGGAGTAAACTCCTACGGGTGATTTCATCTCGACTTGACATATGGATAAACGCATAGCATCGGCTGACGAGGCGATCGCCAATCTGAGTGATGGGATGACCGTGCTCATGGGCGGCTTCGGGCTGTGCGGAATTCCGGAAAATTTGATTGCGGCAGTGCAGCGCAAGGGAACGAAAGAGCTCACCGTTGTCAGCAACAACGCGGGCGTTGATGACTTTGGAATCGGGCTGTTGCTTCAAAATCGCCAGATCAAGAAAATGATTTCGACCTATGTGGGCGAGAACAAGTTATTCGAGCAACTGGTGTTGAGCGGGGAATTGCAGGTGGAATTGAATCCGCAAGGAACCTTGGCCGAGCGGTTACGAGCGGGCGGTGCGGGCATTCCCGCGTTTTACACGCCGACAGGATACGGCACGATGGTAGCCGAGGGAAAGGAGACGCGCGAGTTCGGTGGTCGGCAGTGCGTGTTGGAGAGGGCCCTGCGCGGCGATTTTGCGTTTATCAAGGCTTGGAAAGGGGACCACTGGGGCAATCTGGTGTTTCGCAAGACGGCGCGCAATTTTAATCCGATGATGGCTACTGCGGCGGATTTTGTCATCGCGGAAGTGGAACATCTGCTAGAACCAGGGCAACTGGATGCCGATCAGGTTCATACCCCGAGTATTTTTATCAACGCGATATTCAAGGGCACCGGTTACGAAAAGAGAATCGAGAAGCGGACCACTCGCAAATCATAAAAACATGACTTTGACCGAAGAACAAAAGAGGGAACGTATCGCACGGCGCATCGCCCAGGAACTGCGGGATGGATTTTACGTGAATCTCGGCATCGGAATGCCGACGCTCGTTGCGAGCTACGTACCGAAGGGCATGGACGTCGTTCTGCAATCGGAAAATGGGATGTTGGGCGTTGGCCCGTATCCGCTAGAGTCAGAAGTCGACCCCGATCTGATCAACGCGGGCAAGGAAACGGTCACCGAACTGCCAGGAACGGCCTATTTTTCGTCGGCGGATTCATTCGGGATG
>Ga0074046_10000683_pt1 | contig 31067 bp, 24 predicted proteins | sample BogForMeECP23OM3_FD_94441 | JGI IMG/M metagenome (GOLD analysis project Ga0074046, IMG submission 94441) | Bog forest soil microbial communities from Calvert Island, British Columbia, Canada - Bog Forest MetaG ECP23OM3 | ecosystem: Environmental > Terrestrial > Soil > Wetlands ... | reverse complement strand
GGTCGTTCGGGTAGTACGAGATTTTCGACTGCATGATTTCCTGCTGCTCGCCGTCCGAGAGCGGAACGTTCTCGCCGCGGACGATCTGGGCGATGCGTCCCCCCTGGGTCGAGAGCAGTTCCGCAGCCGAAGGGTTGCCCGCGAGGTCGCGGACGTGGAAGACAAAATAATCTTCATGCAGCCAGCTGTCGTAGAGCTTGACCAGCGCCGGCCGGGCGCGCTCGATTTTCTGTTTGACGATCTTCTGGGCGAAGCTGGTGAAATCGGTGTCCCAAACCCAGCGGCCCGCCAAGCGGACCAGCGTGTCCCAGTCGCCGGAAAAAGGCAGCTCGAAAACCACGCTCAGCACGCCGTAATCGTAGTACTTGATCTGGACGTCAAGCCGTTCGCCACTTTCCAGGATCAGCGGTTCAACCGGTTCGACCACCGGAGGCCGCTGGAAGCGGACGTATCCCGGCGCAGGATGCTTGAAGCTGGCCTCCTGCCGCCGAGCTCCAAAGATGTCACGCAGGGCGTCAAGGTTAATCTCCTCGCAAACGTCGAACTGGATCAGCACCAGCACCGAGCCTTGCAGCGACTTGGCTAAAGTGCTGGCGGCGGACTGGGCCGTTGTTGGGGTTGGAACTGGGGCGTGAGCGAGAACAGTTGAATTTGTGGTTTCCATCGGGAGGCCTGCTGTCTATGTCTATTGTCCCAGAAAGCGGGCAAGATGGGCAGTGGGGTAAGTAAGTCTATATGTATCAATAGCTTGTGTGTTGTGTGGGGACGGGCATCTCGCCCGTCCAGCCGAGCGAAGCTCGGCAGCGGCTGGACTCGAGATACTCAGCGCTTCCTCGCCAGCGCTAGCAGCAGCGCCGCCCCTGCCGCGATCCCAGCCACAGCCAGCCCGGCTCGCTTCATGGATTTCTCGACCGCAGCCTGGTGAGGCCTCACCCAGGCGTCTTCAGGATAGTGTTGCGGCGCAGGGTCAAACATCGGGTAGCCTTCCGGAGTTTCGGTAGCTTCGCGGATGGCCATCTGGAGAACTTCGGCCAGGTGGAGCGCGTGGCGGTCGGTTTCCTGCTCGATCTGCTCGCGGCAACTGAAACCGTCGGCCACGATCAGCCAGTCGGTCGGAGCTTGGCGGACGGCGGGCAAAAGTTCCAGTTCGCCGATGGCTTTCGAAACGTCGTATTTTTCTTTTTCGAAGCCGAAAGCTCCGGCCATGCCACAGCATCCCGGGGCGGGAGCGGTGAAGTCGACGCCCATGCGTTGCAGCACGGCTTCCTCGGCGGTCATCTTCATGACGGCCTTGTGATGGCAATGTCCGTGGATCAGAGCTCGGCGAGCCAGTTTGGGGAGCGGGAAACCCTTGGCCCTCTGCTCGAGAAATTCACTGAGCAGAAAGACCTGCTTTGAGAGCGCTTGCGCCCGCTCGTCTTTGGGGAAAAGGTTCGTCAGTTCGTCGCGGAAAACCGACGCGCAGCTCGGTTCGAGGACGACGATGGGCGTCGCGGCTTCAATTTCCGGGAGAAGCTCGTCCATGATCTGCAGCAGCAGGGTCTTGGCCCGATCCAGCATGCCGACGTCGTAGAGCGGGCGTCCGCAACAAAGGTGGGCACGTGGGACGGTGACATCGAAGCCAGCAGCTTCCAGCACTTCGGCAGCGGCTTTGGTGGTGGAAGGCAGGAAGTAGTTGTTGAAAGTGTCGGCCCAAAGTAGCACGGAGTTTCCACGGCTCACGTAGCGACGGCCGCCCTCGGCCGTCCCGAGGAGCGAAGCGCCGAGTCGAGCCTCCCACCATTGCTTGAATGTCTGCGGCGCCAGCGCCGGAATGCGCCGCTGGGCAGGAATGCTGGCAGCCAGCTTGGCGAGGTCCCGCAGACCGGGCAGTTGCGTCGTAAGGTTCACCAGCCCCGGCACGTGCGAGGCGGCTCTGAGCCACAGGTCAATATGCGAAAGCCCAAACTCCTTCAGTGGACGCCGATTCGTTTCATAATAGTGCGACAGGAATTCTGCCTTGTAGGTCGCCACATCGACGCCCACCGGGCAATCGCTTTTACAACCCTTGCAGGCAAGGCAAAGGTCGAGCGACTCTTTCACCGCTTCGTTCTGCCAGCCGTCTTTGATGACGTCTCTTTTCGTCATCTCCCACAGCAGGTGGGCGCGGCCTCGCGTGGAGTGCTCTTCGTCGCGCGTGGCGCGAAAGCTCGGACACATGACTCCGCCCGAGTCGCGCCGGCACTTGCCGACTCCAACGCAGCGCAGCGTGGCGGCCGCCAGGCTGCCGTGATCGTCGGGAAATTTGAAATGCGTCACCGGCTGCCAGGGGTCATAACCAGCTCCGAGGCGCAGATTCTCGTCGAGACGATAAGGCTCAATGAGCTTGCCCGGGTTCATTTTCCAGTCGGGATCCCAGAGCGATTTGAACTCGCGGAAAGCCTGCATGAGTTCCGGCCCAAACATCTTGGGAAGAAGTTCGCCGCGGGCCTGCCCGTCTCCATGTTCACCGGAAAGCGAGCCGCCATAGCGAACCACGAGGTCGGCAGCCTCTTCCATAAACTGGCGGAATTTGCGCACGCCCTCTTCAGATTCGAGATCGTAATCCATGCGCGCGTGCACGCAGGCGTGGCCGAAGTGTCCGTAGAACGAGCCGTCGTAGTGAAAGTTTTGCATCAGCCGGCGCAGGTCGCGGAGGTAAGCGCCGAGTTTGTCGGGCGCGACGGCGGAATCTTCGAAGCCTTCCCAGCGCAGCGGCTCGCCGGGAACATGCGAAGTCACGCCCAGGCTCGACTCGCGAACATCCCAGATGCGGCGGGCCAGACGCGGGTCGGTGAACAGGCGCATGTTGGGTGCGGCGGGGGAACGATCGAGAGCCTCCATCAGCTGTCGCGCCTGGGCCTCGGCATCGTCGGCGGTGTCGGCTCCGAATTCGACCATCAGCCAGCCCGCGCCTTCGGGCAGCAACCCGAGGCCTTCGAGGTTCACGCCTTTGCGGCGGCTGGCGTTGACCATGATGTCGTCAAAACCTTCCAGGCCGATAGGGCGATGCTCCATGATCTCCGGGACGTGATCGGCGCAGAGATAAATATCGGGCCATCCAATCACCAGCAGCACCCGTTCCGGTGGGCTCTCAACCAGGCGGCAGGTAGCTTCGAGAATCGTGACGCAGGTGCCTTCGGAGCCGACCAACGCCCGCGCCACGTGAAAGCCGTTTTCGGGGAGCAGGTGGTTGAGGTTGTATCCGGAAACGCGGCGCGGAATATCGGGAAACTGGCGCCGCACCTGTTCGCCGTAGCGGTCGGCGAGAGACTTGAGGCCAGCGTAGATTTCGGCGCGCCGCCCACCTTCGCGAATAAAGCGGTCGAAGTCTTCCGCGCTGGTCGCGCCAACGTGCAACCGCTGTCCGCCATAGGTAAGAACCTCAAGCGCTTCGATGTTGTCGTCCGTTTTGCCGGCCATGATCGAGTGCACGCCGCAGGAGTTGTTGCCGATCATGCCTCCCAGGGTGCAGCGGTCATGGGTCGCGGGATCGGGTGCGAAGGTGAGGTGGTGCTTCTCAGCCGCAGCGCGCAGAGTATCGAGAACGACGCCAGGCTCGACGCGCGCGATGCGGCGCGCGGGGTCGATTTCAAGGATGCCCGCCATGTATTTCGAAAAGTCGAGGATCACAGCCGCGTTACAACATTGCCCGGCAAGCGAAGTGCCTCCGCCGCGTGCCAGCAGCGGAGCGCGGTAGTCGCGGCAAAGGGCCACGGTGGCGAGAACGTCTTCTTTGTCGCGAGGAACTACGACGCCGATCGGAACCTGGCGGTAATTGGAGCCGTCGGTCGCATAAAGAGCGCGGCTGCCTGAATCGAAACGAACTTCTCCGCGAAGATGGCGGCGGAGAGCGGCTTCAAGCGCGGGGGCGTCCAGTTGCGCTGACTGGGCCGGAGGTGGAGCGATGTCTTGCGGCATAGTTCCAGACCATCTTCGAGGATGCGGGCCGTTGTGCGCAAGGGCAGAAAAAATGGTGTGTGGGGACGGGCGTCTCGCCCGTCCAAGCCGAGCGCAGCTCGGCAGTTGCCTGCGGTCACAACAATTCTGGATTCGCTAGAGACTCAGCGAGGTGTCTCGCGGCTTGTCGCGGCGAGGCGCCCGCGCTACACAAGACGCGTTTACCGCCAGGATCGAGTCAGGTAGTCCGCCAGAGACAGGGTTAGCAGAATCGCAAGAAAGAAGAAGCCTGAGACGACAACGGCGCCGGTCAGCTTTTCACTGGCACCTTTGACGTGCATAAAGAAGAGCACAACCAGCGTAGCTTTGATGGTGGCGATAAGCAGCGCAATGATGGGATTGAAAGGACCGAGGTTCACGAAGGCAGCGCCAACCGTGGTTGCCGTCAGGACGAGCAGGCCGATGCCAATGGCTATGTAAAATCCTTGTGAGCGACTAGTGTGTTCTGCTTGTTCCGACATATAGAAGTTCTCAGTTCTCAGTTCCATCACGAAAAAGTTGCGACAACCTTACGCTTCGTATCAGGGCGTCGCTTTAGCGATGCCGCAAATCTTCAAAATCAACCGCCCCTTTAGGGGCTGGGCCTCTGCCCCCGTCACGAGTGTCTGCTGATCAGATACAACAACGGGAACAGATAAATCCAGATGATATCGACCAAATGCCAGTACAACCCGGCGTTTTCTATGGGCGTGTAGTAGCCCGGCGTGTAATGTCCTTTCCATGCCAGGACAGCCAGCACGCTAAACAGTCCACAGCCAATAACCATGTGCAGGGCATGCATGCCGGTCATCGCGAAATAGATGGCGAAAAACAGCTGCGCATGCGGTACTTCGTCCGGCTGAAGGGGGATGATCGTACCGTTGTCGTTAAATGATTCCGTGAACTTGAAGGTGGGCCCGGGAACGTGGTGCTTCTCGAATTTTTCGTTGTACTCGAATCCCTTGACCACGAGGAAGGTCATGCCGAGCAGCACGGTAACCACGAGGTAGCCGACCAGCAGTCTGCGTTTGCCAGCCTCCGCTGCTTTCACCGCCAAAACAACGGTAAGAGAACTGATAATCAGCACCGCCGTGTTAAACGCCCCGAGCTTGATGCTGAGTTGCTGGCTTCCGGCCGCGAATGCGTTGAAATACTTCAGGCGGTAGATGAGGTAGGCGCAAAACATGCCGCCGAAGAACATGATTTCCGTCACCAGAAACAGCCACATGCCCAGCGAAGCCGCGTTCTTCTGTTGCTGCGCGTCGGCAAAGTGGTGGAGCAGCGCCGGATTGTGGGCTTCGTGTTCCATCGTGGTTACTGGTCCGGTGGTCGCTTGGCTATCGTGCAACGGGAGCCTCCAGTTCCTTCGGTGCTGGAATCTCGTCGTAGTTATAAGCTTCCCAGGTCACGACCGGCGTCTCCTCAAAATTAAAAGTCGGCGGCGGAGACGTGGTTTGCCACTCCAGGCCGGCAGCGTTCCAGGGATTGGCTTCAGCAATGGGCCCGTAACGCAGAGACCAGAACAGGTAGATCATGGGCAGCAGGTAGCCGACGGCGAGCACGCTGGCGCCGGCGGTGGAGAGCACGTTCAACACCTGAAATTCCGGCGGATACTGCCAGTAGCGGCGAGGCATGCCCACGTAGCCGAGAATGAATTGCGGGAAAAACGTCAGGTTGAAACCGACGAACACCAGCAGCGCCGAAAGTTTGGCCCAGCCTTCCGGATACATGCGTCCGCTGATCTTCGGCCACCAGAAATGCAGGCCTCCGAGATAGCCCATCAGCACACCGCCGACCATGACGTAGTGAAAGTGGGCGACCACGAAGTAAGTGTCGGTGACGTGCACGTTGATGCCGATGGTAGCCAGCATGAGGCCGGTCAATCCGCCAATGGTGAACAGCCCGATAAAGCCAAAGGCATAGAGCATCGGAGTGGCGTAGGAGATCGAACCCTTGTACAGGGTGGCGGTCCAGTTAAAGACTTTGACGGCGGAGGGCACGCCCACCGAGAAGCTCAGAAAAGAAAAGATCATTGCCGCATAGAGCGAGATGCCGGCGACGAACATGTGATGCGCCCACACCAGGAATCCGAACACGGCGATGGCCACGCTCGACAGAGCCACAAACTTGTAGCCGAAGATGCGCTTGCGGGCAAAGCACGCAATCAACTCGCTGACCACACCCATCGACGGCAGAATCATGATGTAGACCGCGGGATGCGAGTAGAACCAGAACAGGTGCTGGAACAAGAGCGGATCTCCGCCCAGCCTGGGATCGAAGATGCCCAGGTGGAAAGTTCGCTCGACCGCCACCAGCACGATGGTGATGGCGACCACCGGCGTGCCGAGAATCATGATCAGGCTGGTCGCGTAGTTCGCCCAGATGAACAGGGGCAGGCGGTCCCAGGTGAGGCCGGGGGCGCGCATGCGGTGAATGGTGACGATGAAATTGAGTCCGGTGAAAATGGACGAGAAACCCGCGATAAAGACCGCGAGCCCAGCTTCAATGATGTTGGTGTTGGTGCCCGTGCTGTAGGGGGTGTAGAAAGTCCAGCCGGTATCTACGCCGCCGGTCAGCATGCAGTGCAGAAAAAGTATGCCGGCGGTGATGTAGAGGTACCAGCTCAGCAGGTTGATGCGCGGGAAGGCGAGATCTTTGGCGCCGATCATGATCGGCACCAGGAAGTTGCCCAGCACGGCTGGCACGACCGGGATCAGAAAGAAGAACACCATGATCATGCCATGCATGGTGAACACCTTGTTATAGGTATCGGCCTGCATCAGGTCACCCTGCGGAGTGAGCAGTTCGAGCCGGATGAGCATGGCAAAAAAACCGCCGAGGAAGAAGAAGACCGTAACCGAGATCAGATAAAGCAGCGCGATCCGCTTGTGGTCGGTGGTCAACAGCCAGGACTTGAGGGTGTGCCCGTTGTTGAGATAGTTCAAATTCGGAGCCTGATTCGCCGGGATTCCTATGCTCGCCATGACTATTGCACCTGCATATTCTGGGGTTGTGCCGGGGAAGTAGCGGGCGAGTTTTGCAACCCTGCGGTTCCCGGGGGCGGCTGGGCTAACGATTTGACGTAGGCCACCAGCGCGTTCAATTGCTCTTCACTGACGATGCCCTGGAAGGTAGGCATCACCGGTTTAAAGCCATTTACGATCTTGGCCGTGGGATTGAGGATGGATTCACGCACGTAATTCTCGTCGGCGATCACGGTGCGTCCATCTTCCAGCAGGACCGGCTTGTTGTAGATGCCGAGCAGATTGGGGCCACGCCCTTGTACGTCGAAACGATGGCAGGTGGCGCATCCGAGCGAACTGAACAACTGCTTGCCGGTGTCCTGCAAGGGCGCGGACGGCCCGCCCGCCATCCACTGCGCGTAATCCCGCGGTTCCATGACCACAATGTCACCACCCATTCCGGAATGCTGGGTTCCACAATATTCGGCGCAAAACAAGTGATAGGTGCCGGGTTTGGTGGCTTTGAACCAGAGCGTGGTGTAACGGCCGGGCAGCACGTCCTGCTTGAGGCGGAATGCGGGGACGTAGAAGCTGTGGATCACGTCCTGCGAGGTCATGATGAGCTTGATGTTCTGGCCGGCGGGAACGTGCAACTCGTTGATCTCGCGCTGGCCTTCCATGTGCTCGATCTTCCACATCCACTGCTTGGCGACGACGTACACTTCGGTGGCGTCGGCGGGAGGCGTGCGCTCCTCGAAATAGATGACTGCTCCCCAGACGAAGAAGGTCATCATCACCATGAGCGGGATAATCGACCAGGTGACTTCGAGAATGGTGGAGCCCTCGATCGGCTGGGCTTCGCGGCTGGCGGCGCGACGATACTTGATCGCCAATACGGTGACGCTGACAAAGATGAGCGCGGTCATGACGCCCGCAACCAGTAGCAGATAGATGTAGAGAGCATCCACCTGACCTGCCATGGTCGAAGCCTGATCGGGCCACAATGGTAGAAATTTCGACATAGTTACGTAACTCGCCCCAGTTTGTCATGCGCCGCGCCAGGATCGGAACGACGATCGGCACGGAACATGACAAACACAAATGTCCCCAGAATGAGCATGGTCGCGAGCGCCGCCAGCTTCAGGATGTTGCTGACGACGGCGCCGTATTTCCCAGTCCTGGGATCGTAGTGATAGCAGTAGAGCAGCACCTGGTCGCCGATGTTGCCAATTTTGTTCCGCGAGGCTTGTACCAGTCCGAGGCGCAGATCCTTCGGAGAGAACTCGACTCCATAAAAGTATCCCGAAACGTGGCGGTCGGGCGTGAGCATAACGATGGCGGCGGCGTGAGCGTACTGCTCAGTCTTCGGATCGAACTGAAACTGGAAGCCCACCGCCTTGGTGAGCGCTTCGATCTGGTCGGCTTTGCCGGTAAGGAAGTGCCAGCCCTGATCGGCGTTCGCGCGGCCATAGCGTTTCATGATGTCCCGCTTTTTTGCGGCGGCCATTTCCGTGGTTTCGCGTGGATCGAAGCTCACGGTAAGGACGTCAAAATCCTGGCCGAGATTAAAGGTTAGTGCCTTCATCGAACCCACCAGCCCTTCCAGCAGTTCGCTGCAGAGCATGGGGCACTGGTAGTAACCCAGGTTCAGGATGACGGGGCGTCCGTGGCCGAAGTAGCCGGCAAGTTTGACCGGGTTTCCGAGTTCGTCTTTGAATTCGAGATTGGCAGGGACTTCGGCGTTGAGATGTTGTTCGATCCCGACAAATTCCAGTCCGACGGGAGGCTGGTTGACTGGCGGACTCATGATGCCGCCGCCCGACATCGGTCCGCCCTGCGCGAACAGCGGTACGACCGCAAGCATGAGCAAGAGAGCTGCGGCGGCGATCGAATAACACGTAGGGACAGCCGCCCTCGGCTGTCCAGCCGAGCGAAGCTCGGCAGCTTCTGTCGAATTGGTGAAACTGTGCTTACTGCGCACTGCTTTTTCCTTTTCCAGCTGTCCGGCTGGAACGGTTGCTTTGTATCCGGGCAGCGCTTGCGCGATGCCATGCTTCGTATCAGGGTATCGCTTTAGCGATACCATACTTGCTTCGAGCTCAGACGCCTCTTTAGGGGCTGGCTGGCTACTGCTTCGATGCGGCCGTCTTCTGTGCAGGCGCTTTGCTTTCCGCCGCTGTCTTTACATCCGCGCTGCCTTGCGCATGCACAGGCAATCCGCGCTGCACGATCAACTCCATGGCGCGGTCGATCGGAATGTGCGTCACTCCTGCTTTTTCATCGACCCAGCCGTAGCTGTTGAGTTGGTTCTCCTGATTGATCAGGAAGTCGCGAAACTGGCCGCGCTCGTTGGTTTCGAGCATGGGCGCGCCGTTGTCCTTGAACGCTTTATCCATGTCCGCCTGCGTCACCACACGCGACATCGCACCCTTGGAAGTAACCAGCGGACTGGCCGTGGTCATCTGCGACCGCTCGTAATTATCGAGGAACCTGTACATGCCGGCGATGATGAAATAAATCACCAAGCCGACGATCGCGAGGCCGATCATGAAGGCGAACGCGCTGCGCGTGCCCAAGTCTTCGTGTTCGTATTCGGTCTCGTGGCCGGAGTGCCCTTGATTCATTTCGTCAGTCATGCGCAGGCTCCAGTAGTCTCAGCGTCTGCGGGGCGTTAACGGCCAGCAGCGGACGCAATCTCAGGTTGTGGAAGAAATAGGCCATCCAAAGACCGCCCATCCCGGCAAGGATCGCAAAAAGCACCCAGCTCAGGTGAAACGTGGGATGCGATTCCGCTGGCTCGATATGCCAAAAGATATCGACGATGCGCATGACCATGAGCCAGGAGGCGATCCACACCAGAGTGCGCGCCTTGCGCTTCAACTGACGCGAAAGCAAGAGCGCGAACGGCACCGCGAAGTGGAACAGCACTAAGAACAGGCCGACGTACTCCCATCCGCCATTCATGCGGAGTTTGTACCACGGAATTTCTTCCGGCAGGTTGCCCGACCAGATGATGAGCCACTGCGAAAAATTGAAGTAAGCCCAGACCATGACGAAGGCAAGCATGAACTTGCCGTGGTCGTGGACTTCAGTATCAGCGAGGTATTCGGACATCGGCTTCCGTTTGCCGAGGATGCTCTCAATAACCACGCACAAGCAGAATGCAGAGAGCGCTTCGCCGGCAATGAACAGCAGGCCGTAGATGGTGGAGATCCAGCGCGCTTGCAGCGACATCGCCCAGTCGATTACCGCAAACGAAATGGTGAGCGAGTAGATGACCAGCCCAATCGAACTCATGGCGCGGAAACGCATCGTGCTTTGGCCCGCAATAGAATCCTGCTCGGTGGACCAGCGATTCAGGAAGTACGCCATCCCGTACCAGATAGCGAAGTAAAGAATGTAGCGCAGCAGGATACCGTTGAAGTTGAGATAGGCGTGCGCAATCTCCAGGATCTTCGGATCCGTCTTTGGATCGGCCAGCACTCCGGGCCGGGCCCAGAAATAAAGTTTCTTCAGATTCAGCAGAATCGGAATGAAGAGGACGAACATGAGGGGCAGCGTCATCATGCCCGCTTCCAGGATGCGGCGAATCACCGTGCCCCACGCCCCGCCAACCAGGTGATAAAGCATCAGGATGGCCATGCATCCGAGCGAAAGGCCGAGCCAGAACATGAAGCCGGTAAGGTAAGCGGAATAGAAACTGTCGGGAGCAAGGTAAGCTCCGGCGACGGAAGCAATGGCGGCGATCACTCCAATAATGAGCGACCGCTGCTGCATGGTCTGGGCCACGGGCGGGGCCATCAAGTCTGTCTTATTCATGGTCGCCGTGGTCATTTGGGTTCCTCTTGAGTTTCGGTGGTGGACGGAGCGATTTCAGGCAGTGTGGCTCCATTGCCGATGTCGCGGAACTGCGGTGGAGGCGAGGGGAATTTTTGTCCCGCGGGAACATCGTTCGAAGTTGCATTCTGGCTCAACTGCAGCGCACGGATGTAGGCCGCAATGCACCAGCGATCGCGCGGCGCAACCTGCGTGCCGTATTCGGGCATCGCCCCGAAGCCGTTGGTCATGACGTCGAAGAAATAGCCAATTGGCACTTTGCGCAGACGGTCAATGTGATATGACGGCGGGTGGCGGAATCCACGCGATGGAATAAAGCCATTGCCATCACCGACGCGTCCGTGACAAGGCGTGCAGTTGATGTTGAAACGCTCGCGTCCGCGGGCAAGAACTTCAGCGGTCGCCGGAAACGGCAGATAGTCGCCCGGATTGTTGCCGATTTTTCCGGTGTAGAAGTAAGTGTCTTCGCGTAGATCGCCGCGCGCCACCGTGCCTTCGACTGGCAAGCGGGCGGAGCGATCATCCGCGAAGAAATCGCTCTTCGCCATAGGCCGGTAATAGGGCTGCATGTGCATGTCAATGCGGCATCCCGCGGTGACGGCAATCAGCCCCAGCAGCGCGGGCAAAACTTTGCGAAGGTTGCAAGCGGAACTCATGGCTAGCTTGGCACCTCCGCGATCATGCGTGGGGCGAGGCCCGTGAGAAACGCGCGCGTGCGGGCGGCGTCATAGTTCGGGTCGCTCGAAAACACGACCAGGAAGAATTTATCCTCCGAGGCCTTGGCGAACTCCGGCACGTTGAACACCGGGTGATAAGGCATGGGAAGGCCGTTCAGAATCAGCATGCCGACGGCAGCGGAAAGTCCGCCGAAAAGAATCGTCAATTCGAAGGTCACGATGATGAACGAGGGCCAGGAGTGAAACGGGCGTCCGCCGATATTGACCGGATAGGTAATCACCGCCACCCAATACTGCAGCGCATACGCCGATATCCCGCCAATCAGTCCGCCGATTAGCACGACAAGAGGCACGCTGTTCTTGTGAAAGCCGATAGCTTCCGCAAGGCCCTCGATAGGGAACGGGCTGTAGGCGTCGATCTTCTGGTAGCCGGCTTCGTGCGTCTTGTGAGCGGCGTCTACAAGTTCTTGTGCCGAGTCGAATTCGGCCATCAGTCCGTAAATCGAAGCGTCTTTCACGCTCATTGCTTCACCTCCGCCGGCTCGTGCACCTGCGACTCCGGCAGCAAGGTGCGCAATTCGAAGATGGAGATCATGGGCAGGATGCGTACAAACAGCCACATGGCCGTCAGGAACATGCCGATGGTGCCGGCGAACGTCATCCAGTCCCACTTGGTTGGGTAGTATTGACCCCACGAAGAAGTCAGGAAGTCGCGGCTCAAACTGACTACCACAATAATGAAGCGCTCCAGCCACATTCCGACCAGTACCACGAACGAGATGAACCACAACCAGCCGGTGGAGACTCGGAACTTCTTCAGCCACAGGACCTGCGGGATCAGAATGTTGCACGCAAGCAACGCCATGTACGACAACCGATAAGGCCCGTGCAGCCGGTTCCAGAGCAGGAACGAATCGAACTGGCTGCCGCTGTACCAGCCCATGAACGCCTCCATGCCATAGCCGTAGGCGACGATGAGGCCGGTGGCCAGCATGACCTTCGCTGCATTCTCCAGATGCCGCTCGGTAATGAAGTCCTTCAGTCCGTAGATCGCGCGGATTGGAATCGCGAGACAAAGCACCATGGCAAAACCGGAATAGATGGCGCCCGCGACGAAGTACGGGGGGAAGATCGTGGTGTGCCAGCCCGGAACGATGCCGACGGCGAAATCGAAGCTGACGACCGTATGAACGGAGAGCACCAGCGGGGTCGCGAGCCCGGCGAGAAGCAAGTAGGCCGTCTCATAACGATGCCAGTGCCGCGCGGAACCACGCCATCCCATGGCGAGCAGCCCATAAATACGCTGCACCCAAGTACTCTCGGCGCGATCGCGCATGGTGGCGAAGTCGGGAATCAATCCCACAAACCAGAACACCAGCGAAATCGTGAAGTAAGTTGAAACTGCGAACACGTCCCACACCAGCGGGCTGCGGAAGTTCGGCCAGTACCGCATGGTATTCGGATACGGAAACATCCAATAAGCAAGCCACGGGCGTCCCATGTGAGCGAGCGGGAATGTCCCGGCGCAGGCCACGGCAAACAGCGTCATGGCTTCGGCAAAGCGGTTGATCGAGTTACGCCAGGTCTGGCGGAGCAGGCAAAGAATCGCCGAAATCAGCGTGCCCGCGTGGCCAATGCCGATCCACCACACGAAGTTGACGATGGCAAATCCCCAGCCAATAGGAATGTTAATGCCCCAGATCCCCGTACCTTTAATGAACAGATAGCCAAGGGCCACCATCAGCATGTTCATTATCGAGAACACAATCAGGAAGCTGAAGATCCATCCCAGTGAGACGGGGCGGCTCAGCACGATGTTGCTGATCTTCTCGCCAATGGTGGAGAAGGTGTGGCCCGGCGCGATTACCGGCACTCGCCTGTCTGCCACGGGGATTTGTGTGTTCGTCGCCATGCCTTACTTATGCTCCGCTTATGTTTCTAACTCGGGGTTAGGATTACGGACTTCCGCCAGATACGTTGTGCGCGGCCGCGTATTCAATTCACCCAGCAGCGAGTAGTTCCTCGCCTGCGCCTTCCACTTATTAACCAGACTGTTCGGATCGTTGAGGTTGCCGAAAACGATGGCATTCGCCGGACAGGACTGCTGGCACGCCGTTTGCAGATCGCCGTCTTTAATGGTCGAGTCGGCGCGCTCCGCGTCTATGCGGCGCTCGCTGATGCGCTGCACGCAGTACGTGCATTTTTCCATGACGCCACGGCTGCGAATGGTGACGTCAGGATTGCGCATGAGCTTGAACTGCGGTGTCTCCCAATCCTGAAACAGCAGGAAATTAAACCGCCGCACTTTGTAGGGACAGTTATTCGAACAATACCGCGTCCCGACGCAGCGGTTATAGATCATGTCGTTCAGGCCTTCACTGCTGTGCACGGTCGCCTGCACCGGACAAACCAGTTCGCAAGGCGCGTTCTCGCACTGCATGCAGGGCACGGGCTGGAAAAATCCCTTCGGATTCTCGCGCGGGCCGTTATAGTAAGCATCCACCCGCAGCCAGTGCATGTGGCGGCCTTTGAGCGTCTGCTCTTTGCCGACCACGGCGACGTTATTCTCCGATTGGCAGGCGACGATACAGTTATTGCATCCCACGCAAGCGTTCAGGTCGATCGCCATGCCCCAGGAGTAAGTCTCCTTCGAATAATCGAAGGGTTTGTAGAGCGTGAGATCGGCCGGCGGCTCGCCTTCTTTCGCGAAGTTTGGCTCTTTCTTGTACTCCTCCAGGCTGCGCTCCTGCACCAGCGGCCGCTCGCCACCGTCAGGAGTTTCCATCGTCTGATAACCCTGCGTGCTGGCCAGTTGGTAGATATCGCCGGTGGGAGTCAGTTTCGCGCCATCCGCAAACCACGGCGTTTGACTGGTGCGCAGCGGGTAAACATCAAAGCCCGTGCCCGTACCGACGCGGCCCGCGCGCGTCCGCCCGTAGCCGAGGAAAACAGTGATCGAGTTGTCAGGATGGCCCGCCTGAATCCAGACTGGGCCTTTAACTTTCTTTCCCTGAAATTCTAGTTCGGCAACGTCTTTGAAATTCAGGTTCCGCTTCTGAGCCAGCGCGGGACCGATCATGATGGCGTTGTCCCAAGTCAGTTTGGTCAGCGGCTTCGGGAGCTCCTGCAACCAGCCGTTGTTCGAGAAGCGGCCGTCGTAGATCGAGGGATCGCGGCGGAAGTTGAGCTCGACGGCGTCGGCTGACGTGGATTGTGATGTGGGGAAGCTGGGCGTCTTCAACGCAACATTCTTCGGAGCGTAGGTCGTGCCCGCAACCCAGCCGTCGTGCAAGGACTTGCGCCAGAAGGCGTCGAAGTCAGGGCCAGCGTGCTGCTTCTGCCAATAGCCTTGAACGAGATCATGCCCAGTGAAGCCGGACTGTCCCGCGAGGATGGTGATGATTTCGTGCGCGCTCTTGCCGCCGTAGAGCGGCTCGATAAGAGGTTGGATGATGCTGACGGTGCCATCGTAGGCGCGAGCATCGCTCCACGATTCGAGATAGTGCGCCTCGGGCACATGCCACTGGCAAAGTTCGGCGGTCTCGTTGCGATGCGAGCCGAGAAATACTTTCAAGTTAACGGCATTTGATTTCAGGGCAGAAGCGAATTCCAGTTCCGCGGGCGCGTCGTAGGCTGGGTTGCCGCCGAGAATCAGCAGCAGATCAACTTTGCCCGAGCGCATATCATCGGTGAGCGCCTTAAGCGACTCGCCCCGATTCATGGGATTGGCGTCCACCGGATCGCTGTAGAAAACCGTCTTGCCGACGTTGCCGAATGCCGCATTTATCGCGTGCACAGCAGCATGCACCCACGGCGGTTGATGATCTCCGGCAATCACCACGCATGAGCCACGGTGACTCTCAATTTCATCCTGAACGGCGACCATAAACCGCCACCGCTCCTCGGTAAGCCCGGTATTATCGGCTCCCAACTCTTTCAATGGATGCCCGCCAGCAACAAGACGCTCTACCAACCCTTGAACATCAGCGGCCTTCACCGGCAGCCGGTGATCCGCCTTCATCCCCGTTGACGACGGCGTACTCTCGACCACATACAGCCGGTTCATGTTCCCATCAGGATTGCGCCGCGCGGCAAAATCGCGCGTGTAGCGCGCTGAGCCAGGGAACCCCGCATAGAGGAAGTCGGCATCAAGCGAGACAATAACGTCGGCCTTCGACAAGTCGTAACGCGTCTCAACCGGCTCGCCGAACGCCAGCTTCGCGCCTTCATAAACATTGTCGCGGTTGATCGGCTCGTAGACGTGCCACTTGGCCATCGGATTCGCTGCGAGATAATTGCGAATCTGCGCGGCCAGCGTGGGCGACGAGACGGTCTGCGTCAGAATGCGGACGCCGCCGCCCGCCAGGCTCTTCTGCACATTCAAGGGCCCGCGGACGGCTTCCATGAAGGCATTCCACGATCGAACGTCCCCCAGGTAGGTGATGTTCTGCGCCCGGTCGGGATCGTAGAGATCGAGAATCGAGGCCTGCGCGTAAACGTCGGTGCCCCCGAGACTCGCTGGATGCTGCGGATTGCCCTCAACTTTCGTCGGACGGAAAAGATGGCTTTCAACCAGAATCGGCGAGGCGTAACCGCCGAGCGTGAACGCGGTCGCGTAATACATCGGTCGCCCGGGCACCACGTTTTCCGGTTGCCGCACATAGGGCACGATCTCGGTGTTCGGCATCCGCGTGCAACCCGTCAACCCGGCCAGCGCCAGCGACGCGCCCATGGTCTTAAGGAAGCCGCGGCGCGAGAAATCGTCGAGCCACTCCGAAGCGCCTTTCGGAAACTCGCGGTGCAGCATCTCCTGAAATTCTTCGCTGCCGGCCAGTTCCTCGAGGCTGCGCCAGTACTCGGGCCCGGTCGTCTCCTCGACCGCCTTTTCGAACTGGGCCTTCACGGTCGCCAGATCAAGCTGCTTGCGCTTGCTCGGGCAGACATCAGTTCCGGCCGCTTTTGTCTTGTGCTCGTCCATACTCCTCGTTGAGTTCAGCTCTCAGTAAAACTCCGCCCCTAGCGATGGCAGGTGTTGCAACTGGTAATGTCGTTGACCGAGCGCACCTTGTATGCCTCCTTCAGGGCAGTGCCAAGCGCGGTCTGGTCGTTGTACGCCTTACCGGCGAAGACAACTTCATTCTTGCCCAGCGGGTCGCTGACCGGAGGCTCATAGCGCATGTTGAAAACTTGTTCGCGCGGACGCAGATATTTTTCCGGGGCACGATGGCAGTCGAGGCAAAATTCCATCTGCAACGATGCGTACTGATACGTCAGCGGCATCTGGTCGACCGGACCGTGGCAGGTATTACACCCCACGCCCTTATTCACGTGAATGCTGTGATTGAAATATACGTAGTCGGGGAGTTGGTTGACCCGCGTCCATTCCAGCGAGCGTCCGGTGCGGAAACTTTCACGGACGGGCCCCAGATAAGCCGCGTTCGTCCAAATCTGCGCGTGGCAGTTCATGCAGGTCTTGGTCGGAGGAATGCCGGCGAAGCTCGATTGCTCCACCGAGGTGTGACAATAGCGGCAGTCGATGCCCAGCCCCGTGACGTGGTGCTGATGGCTAAATGGCACGGGCTGCGACTTTCTGACTCCGACGTAGGTGATGTAGGGGGAGCGCTCCAGTTGCACCAGGACCCAAAATAGCGTGGCTGCGGCAAAAACAGTCAGGACTATAGAGGCCCGAGCGATTGCATTAATGCTGCGTGGAAAAATCTGCATTGATTGTGAGTTTTGGTGTTGCGAAATTCGCTCGCGCCAGTCCCGGGCCGTCCCGCACTCGTATGACCTACGTCACATAGTGCTGTGATGCACGATACTGAAACAAGCGAGTATAGCAGCTACAGGCCGAAATGGAAGAGGGTGCTCAGAATTTCTTTTGTTCCATTCGGGATTTCGATCCGAAAAATTGAATCCTGAAAGAATCCAAGAGCATTGTCTCGAACCTGACCGGAAGTTAGAACCTCAGCGCAGATTCATGACCAGCAGTTTCGGTTCCGTCATTTCGTGAATCGCGTCGCGCAACCCCTCGCGGCCCAGTCCGGAATCTTTGATGCCGCCATAAGGCATGTGGTCGATGCGAAAGCTGGGAACGTCGCCGGCGATCAAGCCGCCCACTTCGAGTTCGTCATAGGCCTGAAAGATGAGTTTGGCGTCGCGGGTGAAGAGTCCGGCCTGCAGCCCGTAGGCGGAAGTGTTGACCTGTTTCAGCGCGGATGCAGAGTCGTTATAGGGCTCGACGGTCACAACCGGCGCAAAAATTTCCTGACAGTTCACCTTCATGCTCGGCTTGGTGCCGGTCAGCACGGTGGGCTCGAACAACGAGCCTTTGCGGTTGCCGCCGCACAGCAAGCGAGCACCACTGCGCACCGCCTCCTGCACCCAGTCGGAGGCGCGAATGGCGTCGCTTTCCCGGATGAGCGGGCCCAGGTCGCTTGACTCGTCAAGTGGATCGCCGACTTTCAGTTTGCGGACGCCCTCCAGAAACAGCTCGGTGAATCTTCCATAGACCGAGTGCTCGACCAGAATGCGCTGCACGGAAATGCAGGACTGTCCGGCGTAAGCAAAGCCTCCGGTGACGCAGCGGTCGGCAGCATATGCGAGATCGGTATCGCTGTGGACGATGACGCCTGAATTCCCTCCCAGTTCGAGAACCACTTTTTTCTTTCCCGCGTTGTTCTTGATGGCCCAACCGACAGCGGCGCTGCCCGTAAAGCTGATGAGCTTGATGCGCTCATCCGTGACCAGCACACCGGAATCTCCGTTGGCGAGCAAAACCGCGTTGAATCCGCCATCCGGCCATCCCGCTTGCTGGATCACTTCAGCCAGCAGCAGCGCCGTGAGCGGCGTCTCGGGCGCGGGTTTGAGCACCATGGAACAGCCGGCAGCAATGGCCGGGGCGACTTTGTGGGCAACCAGGTTCAACGGAAAATTGAAGGGCGTGATACCGGCGACGGGGCCAAGCGGATAACGTTTGACGATGCCCCAGCGCCCGGCGGTTGACTGCTGCCAATCCAGCGGCAAGTATTCGCCGTAGCCGCGAACCGTCTCTTCAGCGGCGATGTTGAACGTAAAAACGGCGCGATCAACTTCGGTGCGAGCGTTCTTGATCGGCTTGCCCGCTTCCAGCGCAATGGTGCGTGAAAATTCTTCTTTGCGATCATGAATGCCGATCGCGATCTGGCGCAGAACTCGTTGGCGCTCGAAGGCGGGCAGCCGCCGGGTGGTTCCAAAAGCCTTGACGGCGGCAGTAATCGCGGCTTCCGCGTGTTCGCGGCGTCCCTGGTGGACATGCGCGATGAGGGCGCCGTCGTAAGGCGCACGCACATCGACGATGTCACCCTCTTCCAGCCACTTCCCATCCAGGAAGAAACCGTGGGTTGCAACTGGAGTCACCGTCATCTCGGCCATGTTCCCCTCTTTTGATCGCGCTTAGTGATTTGTGTCTGCTGTTTTGCTTCTCGATCTGCGTCTAACGATTGGAGTCGCGTTCCCCACAAAAAGATTATAAAACTTCGCGAGAAGCGCGTTATTGACGGGGAAGTCTCAGGTGTCAGGTCTTGGTGTTAGGCCTCAGGGACGAAGTTGGGCCGCCTTTGGTTTTCCTGAGACCTGACACCTAAGACCTGCTTCATTTAAACCGCTCGTCGATTTCCACCCGGTATCCCGCGACCAGGCGATTGGTTTCGTTGGCCATCCCGACCACCGACATCAGCTCCTTGAACTGGGCGTCGGTCATGCCCTTGTTTTTCGCCGAGGCAGTATGCGAAGCGATGCAGTATTCGCACTGGTTCGTCACCGAGACGGCGACGTAAATCATTTCTTTGGTCAGCGGGTCGAGCGCTCCGGGAGCCATGATCTGCTTGATGTCTTGCCAGGTCCGCTTGAGCATCGCTGGATCGTGCGCGATTGCCTTCCAGAAATTGTTGATCCAGTCGGTCTTGCGCGTGGCCATGATGTCGTCATAGATGGCACGAACTTCAGGGCTGGCGTCGGCGTATTCGATGAGGCCAAAGATGGACATGGGCTCCTCCAAGAAAGGGCTTAGGTGTCAGGTCTTAGGTCTTAGGAAAACCAAGAGCGACCCAGGTTCTTCCTGAGACCTAAGACCTGACACCTGACACCTGAGACCTGCTCTTATGACACCCAATCTAGAATCTTGTAATAAGCCCCCGCGAAGGGCAGAAACCACGGCTTGCCGTTATACAGCCCGAGCGGCGCGCCGGGGAATGGGATCTCTGTAAAAGGGTTGTCGGTCTTCCCATCTGCGATCCATGCCGCCATTTTCTGCCCTTGATAGGTGGCCATGGCGACGCCGTGCCCAGCGTATCCCAGGGCGAAATAGACGCCGTCGATTTGGCCGGCGTGCGGCATGATGTCGAAGCAGAAATCGAGCGTACCGCCCCAGACGTATTCGACTTTGGTATCGCGCAGCTGCGGATAAACCTCAATCATGCCCAGGCGCAGAATCTCGGCGCTCTTGCGGATGGTCTGATCGGTCTCCGGAAAGAAGGCGGCGCGGCCGCCGAACAACATGCGGTTGTCGGGGGTGATGCGATAGTAGTAAAGATAGTTCTTGGAATCGTAAATCTGGCGGTTGCGCGGGCTTAACTCGCGGGCTAGCGCTTCCGGGAGCACTTCGGTCGTAATAATAAACGACCCGATAGGGATAATTTTCTTCCGCAGCGCGGGCGTTGCTGCGCCGGTGTAGCCACTGGTTCCGACCAGCACGTTGCGCGCCCAGAAGCTGCCGCGTGAGGTGTTGAGCTTGAAACCGGGCGCACCGTCACGCGATTCGCGCTGGATGTTCTGCAGTCGCGTATGTTCGCAGACCTGGGCGCCGGCGCGCATGGCCGCGGCCCCGAGTCCGGCAACGTAGCCCGCGGGATTGAGACCAACTGAGATTTCATCGACCATGCCGCCGTAATAAATGTTCGACCCGATTTCGCCGCGGAGTTGGTCGCGGGGCACGACGCGCAACTGGTGGTTGAATTCGCGCGCGATCACTTCCACCTGGCGGGCGTAGTCATCGAAATGCGCCTGTTTGCAGGCGACTTCAAGGTGTCCGGTGCGGGCGAAATCGCAGGCGATGTTTTCCTCTTTCACGATGCGCTCGACCGAAGCGATGGTCTCCAGCGACGCCGCGTACATGCGGCGCGTCAGCTCGCGTCCATACATGGAGATGAGCTTGTTGACGCCCAGCTTCATCCCCGTGAGCACCATGCCGCCGTTGCGCGAGCTCGCGCCCCAGCCAATCGTTTCCGCTTCCAGCACAACCACTTTCGCGCCGCGTTTGGCCAGCGAAAGCGCGGCCGAGAGTCCGGTGAATCCAGTGCCGATGACGGCGACGTCAGCCCTCTCCGGCAATGGCAGCGCCGGAGCGGTCGGCATCTGCACCGTAGTAAGCCAGTAGTTGAGTTCCTTGGGCATAGGATTTTCTTGATTCTCTTCCTTCGTGTCCTTTCGTGTCCTTGGTGGTTACGAGGTTTTCGTTAACCGCCAAACACATTAAGGTACACGAAGGAGGACCAAACTACAGCACCGCCGTCTCATGAATCATCCGTCCCTCTGCAAATCGCGAGAAGTTCAGCAGAGACACGTCAATCAAATCCGTTTTCCCGGTCAGAATCAGGTCGCTCAGAATTTTCCCGGTAGCGGGCGAGTGCATCACGCCGTGCCCGCTGAAGCCGTTGGCGAAGAAAAAACCGGGGACTTCCGGAGATTCGCCAAGAATTGGATGATGGTCGGGCGCCATTTCATACAGGCCGGCCCAGGCTCGCTGGGGATTAACCTCCACACTTTCGAACACGGGCACGCGATCCGCGGCGCGGGTCAGGATTTTCTCGATGAAGCTCGCGTCGAAATCAGTTTTGTAGCCGGGCGTTTCCTCCGGATCGTTCCACGCCAGCAGGAATCCGCGGCTCTCGGGGCGAAAGTGGAAACCGTTCGACATGTCGACAATCATGGGCGCGGTATGCGGAAATTGGTCAAACGGCTCGGTCGGAACCAGCATGCGGCGCAAAGGTTCGACCGGCAGATCGATGCCAACCATTTTGGCAATCGAAGCCGCCCATGCTCCGGCACAGTTGACCACCGTGCGCGTCGAGACAGTGTCACGCGTGGTCGCGACCTCAAAGCTCCCATCGTCGCTGTTACCAGTGATTCCAGTTACGCTGGCGTTCTTCCAGAGCCTGGCGCCGTGGTCGCTTGCCCAGGTCATGAAGCCGATCATGGCGCTGTAGGGATCGACGAAGCCGTCGGAAGAGCAGAAGCTGCCCCCAACGATGTCATCGCCGCGGAGTTGCGGGAACTGGCTGCGAATTTCGTCGCCGGCGACCAGGCGCACGTTCTTCAGTCCCATGGCGACCTGCTTTTCGTAGTTGGCGCGCAGGTAGGCCAGATGCTTTTCGCTAGTCGCGCAAAAAAGGTATCCCTGCGGACGGTAGTCGCATGGATAGCCAAGACGCTCCTCGAAGCTCGCATAAAACGGGATCGAGTAAAGCGACATCTGGATGTTGACGGGTGTCGAGAACTGGGCCCGCACGCCGCCCATGCTCTTGCCCGTTGATCCCTTGCCCTGCGCGGTCTCGCGTTCAAGTACGAGAACGCTCTTACAGCCGGCGGCAACAAGGTGGTAGGCGATGCTGGAGCCGACAATCCCTCCGCCGATAAGAACGACGTCCGCGGTGTGCATAGTGCGAGACCATAGTAAATGGTGGGTATGACGGTCGCGTGGCTATCGGCTATTTCAGCGCCGCTGGTTTCACTGTTGGCCCGGTCTTCTTCTCCCGCCGCATCTGCTCCGCCAGTTCCCGGATCTCCGTCAGGTCGCGCTGCATCTCGCTCCATCCGTACCAGAGCGCGTAGTCCGGGCTGCCGTGGAACGTGCCCTGGAACGTGCGCATGCGGTGCTCGAGGTACATCACGAAGAGCTTCTGCTCGATCACCGTCGGCGCGTCGTGGAACGTCAGCAGGTTCGGGAACGGATAAGCATAGTTTTTCGGCTGCGCTAGAACGCCGTCCTTATATAGACCAGCCACGGTCTTGATCGCTTCGGCCATCAGGTGGTCGGCGTTCTTGATCATGTCATCGCCCGCTTCCAGTTGCTGCCTAGCAAAGTTGCCGGAGTGGCACTGGTTGCAGGTCTTCAGCATCTTGTCGCGCTCGGTCTGCCAGTCTTCCTGAGTCAAACGCGCGAGGTCGGCGGCTTGCACCGTCGCCACCAGCGCGGTCGGCTTGCCGTCGGGATCGAGCACACCGAGAGCCTGCAGAACCGTGGCCCGATCCGCCGCCCACTGCTTGTCTTCCGGCAGCGGCAGACGAACCGCAAGGAATCCCCAGGCCGTGCGCACGCCGTGGTCGCCATTCTGCATGTGACAGGTCTGGCAGGTTGGCGCAGCCGCTCCGGCGGGCAGAATGCCGCGCTGCTTCAGATCGGTCCGCACGCCGTGCTTCGACGACGAATACATCTCCCACTGCGGATGGTCGAATCCCATGTGGCAGGTTTCGCAGGCTTGCGGCGACTTGGCCTCCTCAACTGAGAACGTATGGCGCGTGTGGCACGAGTCGCACGAGGCGGCGCCAAACTCGCTGCCGTGCTGCCGCAGTTTGACGATTTCCTCCACCGGCTTCTCGCCGATCTTGTGGCAGCCGCCGCAACCCTTCTGGCCCTCAATCAGCGCCATCGGTTGCCAGTGAATCGTCGGCATGGCGAGCATCGCCGCCCAGGCTTTCGAGTGCTTGCCGTGCTTGTACTGCTCAACCTGCGTCTGGTGGCACTGGGAGCAGGTCTCAGGCGTGGGGATCTTCACTTTGGAAACGTCGCTTGCCGACTGGTGTTGATCGCCATGGCAGGCGACGCAGGTCACTTCCATCTGGCTGTGCTTGCTCAGCTTCCAGTCGGAAACAATGTTAGGCGTCTGCTTGCTGTGGCATTCCATGCAGGACGCAGCTGGGTTCGCGGATTGCGCGTACAGGAGAGAACCTGTCCCCGCGCCTAGAACAACGGAGAGCAAGAGAAAAGGGCGCATAAACCCTCCCGATGAGGAGACCGCGAAAGGATAGAGCAAACGATTTCTGCGCGCTGTGATTTTTGTCACACCTCAGGAAGAAGCCCAAATTACGACGCCGCCATCTCCGGCGTGGCCGCCAGCAGCTTGCGCGTGTAAGCGTGCTGCGGTTGAGCAGTGATCTGCTCCGTGCTTCCGATCTCAACGATCTTGCCCTGATACATCACCGCGATCCGGGTCGAGAGATAGCGAACCACCGGCATGGAGTGCGAGATGAACAAATAGGTCAGGCCGAAATCGCGCTGCAGTTGCTGCAGAAGATTCACGATCTGCGCCCCGACGCTGACATCGAGAGCGGAAACCGGTTCATCGGCAACGATGAACTTCGGCCGCAGCGCGAGCGCGCGGGCAATGCCGATGCGCTGGCGCTGGCCTCCGGAAAATTCGTGCGGATAACGGGACATGGCGGATTCATCCATTCCCACCGCGCGCAAGAGTTCCCGCACGCGCTGGCGGCGAGCATCGCGGCTCAGGCTTTCACCGATGATTTCTTTGTGCAAGATGAGTGGCTCGGCGATCACGTCCTCCACGCGGTAGCGTGGGTCGAGCGACCCAAACGGGTCCTGGAAGATGATCTGCATGTCGCGCCGAAGACGGCGCAGTTCGGAGCCGTTCGCCTTCAGCAGATCGACACCATCGAAGAGGATGGTGCCCGAAGTCGGCTCAATGAGGCGGAGAATGAGCCTTCCAAGCGTGCTCTTGCCCGACCCCGATTCGCCAACCAACCCAAGAGCCTCGCCTTCGTGAATGTCGAGGCTGACGTCGTCAACGGCAAGGACTTCGCCCGAGCAGCCACTGCCGAACGGGGATTCGGCAAGGTCGAAAATCTTGCTCAGGTTGCGGACTTCAAGCAGAGGCACAAAGTCAGAGTAGCAGTGGATAGTGAATAGTGAATAGTGAATAGTGGTAAGCAAGCGCAACGCAGCAGCAACTATCCACTAACCACCATCCATTATCCACTATCCACTTCTTTCATCCCGCAATCATCGGCACAGCCGCAAGAGCCGCGACCATGCCGATGGTCCGGGCGCGGCTGAAGTGCTCGTGCAGAAAAATGCGGGCAAGCACAACGGTGACGGCAGGATAGAGCGAACTAAGCACGACCGCGACGTCCAGGCGTCCGATTTGAGCCGCGCGGATGAAAGCCACGCTGCCGCCGATGTCCATAATCCCGGTGACCACGGCGATGGCCAGTACCGGCGTGGGCACAGCTCGCAAGTGTTTTCCGAACAGAACGATTGCCCCCGTAATCACCAGCGAAGCGGATCGCGAGCAGGTGGCCACCCACAAGGCTGAGGCGCTGCCCGCCTGGTGGGTGCAAAGGTAAAAGCCAGCAAAGCCGATTCCCGCCAGCACGGCCACGCCGAGTCCTTCGGGACGCCCGGCATCGCCTTCGGTTCGTGAGATGAGCCAGACGCCGATGCCAGCCAAAACAAAACCGAGCGCTTGCCGGATGCCGGGAAAGCCCTCCGCAAAGGCGCTCACGAGGGCGGGAATCGCGGCGCTCAAAACCGCAGCCACCGGCGCGATCAGTCCCATATTCCCGCGGGCCAGTGCGCGATAGAAAAAGATCAGCGACACGCCCCCGAGCGCACCGGCGAGCAGCGACCAACCCAGGCTGGCAATCCCCGGAAATGGCGCCTGGGTTGTCAGCGCCAGAGCGCCCACCACCAACATCCCGCTGAGGTGCACGATTCCCGTGAACAGAAACGCGTTCGCCCGCCGTACCCCCAGGCCACCCAGAAAATCACTCGTGCCCCACACGCCAAAAGCGGTCAGGCTATAAGCAGCAGGAATGTATTGGGCTGGGATGGACATGGGAATTTGAGATTAACACGCACGTAGGGACGACCGCCCCCGGGCCGTCCAGCCGAGCGCAGCCCGGCAATGACTGCGGAAAAACTCAGGCTTGGTGTCAAGGCATTACTGTTTTGTATCAGGGTATCGCTTTAGCGATACCGTAATTTCTTCGAAGTCAGATGCTCCTTTAGGCGCCGGGCCTGCTACGCCGTCACCGCTTCCGGTTGCGCTTTCCCCGCCAGCAACTGCCGCAGCACGTACTGGAGGATGCCTCCGTTGGCGTAGTAGAGAGCTTCCTGCGGAGTGTCGATGCGAACGATCGCCTGAAATTCCGCTGTCTTCCCACCCTTCACGCGTACAGAAATCTTGCGTCCGGAAGAAAACTTTTCGACCACAGCGCGAATGCCTGCGATCTCGAACACTTCTTCGCCGGTCAACTTCAGCGTCTCGGCATTCTCTCCTGGCAGAAACTGCAGCGGCAGAATGCCCATGCCGACTAGGTTGGAGCGGTGAATGCGTTCGTAGCTTTCCGCAACCACGGCGCGAACGCCGAGCAGACGCGGCCCCTTGGCCGCCCAGTCGCGGGAAGAGCCGGAACCGTACTCCTTGCCCGCGAGAATCACGAGCGGCACTTTTTCGGCATGGTACTTCTCGGACGCATCGAAGATCGACATCTCCGCGCCATCGGGCAGGTGGCGAGTGAATCCGCCTTCGGTGCTCACCATCTTATTGCGCAGGCGGACGTTGGCAAACGTGCCCCGCACCATCACTTCATGATTGCCGCGCCGCGATCCGTAAGAATTGAAATCTGCCGGCTGCACGCCATGGCTGATTAGATACTTGCCGGCTGGGCCATCCTTCTTAATGGATCCCGCCGGCGAGATGTGGTCGGTAGTAACGCTGTCGCCGAGCACGGCCAGCACACGCGCACCCTTGATATCCTCGACCGCGGACGGTTTGACCGTCATCCTATCGAAATAAGGTGCCTGGCGAATATAGGTGGAATTATCTTCCCAAGCGTAGGTCTCCCCCTTAGGAACGGGCAGCCCGCGCCAGCGTTCGTCGCCCGCATACACCTCGCCATAGCTCTTGCGGAACATCTCCGATGTAATCGCACTCGCCATCGACTGCTCGACCTCCGACTGCGAGGGCCAGATGTCGGCAAGGTAAACCGGCTTGCCGTCTTTTCCTTTCCCGACAGGATCTTTGCGCAGGTCAACGTCGATGCGTCCCGCGAGAGCAAACGCCACCACCAGCGGCGGCGACATCAGGTAGTTGGCGCGGACTTCGGAATTGATGCGGCCCTCAAAGTTGCGATTACCGGAGAGCACCGAAGCGACGACCAGATTCTTCTCTTCAATTTCCTTCGACACTTCCGCGGGCAGCGGACCAGAATTCCCGATGCAAGTGGTGCAACCGTAGCCGACGATGTGAAACTTCAGCTTCTCCAGATACGGCATCAGCTCAGCTTTTTGGAGATAGTCGAGCACCACTTTTGATCCCGGAGCGAGCGAAGTTTTCACCCATGCCGGCACCTCCAGGCCGTGTTCGACAGCTTTCTTCGCCAGCAGGCCAGCGGCCAGCATCACGGATGGGTTCGACGTGTTCGTGCAACTCGTGATCGCCGCGATCACCACGCTGCCGTGATGCAGGTGCCCATTGGCGGGAGTTTTCGCCTCGCCCGTCGTTGTCCTTGCCTTCATCAATCCAGGCAAAGCCTTCTCAAACGATTCGCCCGCTTTCGACAGTACCACGCGATCCTGTGGCCTCTTCGGTCCGGCGAGACTCGGTTCGACCGTGGCAAGATCAAGGCTCAGCAACTCAGAGTATTCGGCCTCTTGCGTTTTGGCGTCGTGGAAAAGTCCCTGCTCGCGCGCGTAAGCCTCTACTAGCGCGATCTGCTCTTCACTGCGGCCGGTGAGTTTCAGGTAGCGCAGGCTTTCTTTGTCGATCGGGAAGATGCCGCAAGTCGCTCCGTATTCTGGAGCCATATTCGCAATCGTCGCGCGATCGGCGAGTGGCAAGTCCTGCAGCCCAGGACCGAAGTACTCGACGAACTTGCCGACCACTCCGTGCTTGCGCAGCATCTCGGTGATCGTAAGAACCAGATCGGTTGCCGTCGCGCCTTCGCGCAGGCGTCCGGTAAGCTTCACTCCGACGACGAGCGGGATCAGCATGGAGACGGGCTGTCCCAGCATGGCAGCCTCGGCTTCAATGCCGCCCACCCCCCAGCCCAGCACGCCGAGTCCATTGACCATGGTGGTGTGCGAGTCGGTGCCGACGAGCGTATCGGGATACGCCGTGCGCTTTCTGCCTTCTTCCTGTACAAAAACCACGCGCGCCAGGTATTCGAGGTTCACCTGGTGGACGATTCCGGTATCCGGCGGCACGATGGCAAGATTGCGGAACCCGGTCTGTCCCCAGCGCAGAAACGCGTAGCGTTCTTTGTTCCGCTGGAATTCAAGCAGCGCGTTCACGTCGAAAGCTTTGGACGACCCAAATTCATCGACCTGCACCGAGTGGTCAATGACCAGTTCGGCGGGCTGCAGCGGATTGATGAGCTTCGGATCGCCGCCCAGGCGCTTCATGGCGTCGCGCATGGCCGCAAGATCCACCACCGCGGGAACGCCGGTGAAATCCTGCAGCAGAACGCGGCTGGGCGTGAACGCGATCTCTTTTTCCGGCTTCGAATTCCTGTTCCACGCCGCGAGGGCGCGAATTTCTTCCTTCGTCACGTTGCGCCCGTCTTCGGTACGCAGCAGGTTCTCCAGCAGAATGCGCAGCGAGAAGGGCAAGTGTTTCGTCGAGATGCCCTGCTTGTCGAGAGCGTCGAGCCGGTAGATCTCATATTCTTTGCCGCCGACTTTGAAAGTTGCGCGAGCGCCAAAACTATTCGGTGACATGGCTGCCTTCCTGAAATGTATGGTATGCCCCAGCCAGCGCACCAACACTGGCTGAATAAACCAGTTTAGCCGTTTTGGGAACGAGTCGTCGGGTACTTAGATGCGCTTGTGCTGGACAGTGAAGTACTTGTGCTCTATGGCCTCTGGCGCTTCATAATACGACTCGGTTTCGTCCCGCGTCCATCCATATTCCCGCATTTGCTTGTCTCGCTTGACTGCCAACCTTACCAAGCGCTTCACATCGCCACGGTCCTCACGATAAATGCTGAACTCTACCCACGGTAGTAGCGCTACTGTCACGCCCTTTTCATTGCAGTCCTTGTGCTCGACGGAATCGGTCGCTGTTATACGGATTTCGTAGGCTCCCTCCGGAGGGGATTTCAGTGCAAAGTCGATATAGACCATTGGATGATAAAACCAGCCACCAGGATGGAGGAGCGAGACTTCCTGTAGGAATTCTGTAAACCGCACACGGCTTGCAAATTCCCTGTTATCGCTTCGATAAATTAGGTCCGGATTCAAGACAGTGAACCTCATTCCGTCCCTAAGTACGTTGTAGTCCGAGGCTGGAATGTGCTCGAGTTTTGCTGCAATCTGTTGCCATTCTTCGAGGCTCTTAATGAGACCGTAGTCGAGTAAAAGTGGGTACCAGTTTGGTTTTATCCATACCCAATAAGGCTCGAAGTGGGGTCGCTTGAGCGCACGCCAGAACAGCAGGACTGCCAAAAGTGCCGCAAGCCAAAAGCTGCGGCCTTCTGAAAACCCCACAACGAAAAAAAGAAAGAGGTAAAGGACGACACATGCAAGCAACTTGCCGATGTCCTTGACATTCCCTGTCATGTCTCCTTCTCGCCGCTTTTTCGCATCCTCAGCCGCAAGCGGGCCATCTAAGGTTCAGTTGGGTCTAGCCAAGGTCTTCATCCGTTCATACCGTCCTTCCGTTAGCAACAACACCGCCTTCGCTTCGTCATCGTGGCCCATGTCTAGGGCTTCGTTCACCTGCAAGAAAAGGTTTGCGACCGCCATAAATGACGCGTAGCACACGGGCGACGCCTGTTTTCCATCACCAAAAGCCCTTAAACTTTGCACCCAGCCCCGTCGTCGGCTATAGCTCAAAGTCTTGGTTGCGTCGGCGTGGCTGGCCCCCGATGCGTCTTGGTAGAACACTTTATGCGCTGGCCCAAGCCCAACGCTTTCCGCTAGGTCCTGCATTCTCTTTCTATGCCACGGCTTGTTTTTTGGAAGGCGGGCCCTGATCTTCTCGCATTCCTGCTTGATTGGAGCCAAATCCACCTCGGTTAAGCCTGCCGCCAACGCAGTTTCATAAAATACAAGCTTCCCATGATCGAGGAAGTCCGGGAGTACACTCGGGTTCTTCAGCAAGTAAAGCCCTCCCAGCACAAGCTCAAAAAGCGTTCTGCCGAGAACGAGACTCTGAACTCCGAATCCGTTAGCGAGAAGCAAAACCACGGCATTGTAATGTTGCCAGGCGACCCCACATTGCAACAGCACAGTATGCGTAAAGCCAAAGCTGTCCGACCGTGATTCGGTGAGAATGAGACCGGCGAGTCGCGCCAACGCGCAGTATTCTTCCGCAAGACCAGGATGTCTTTCGTCTGCGTCTTGAACGAAGTCGGGGATCGACAGAGTCTTTGTCATCTATATCATCTACATTGTTCCGTTATTGTTCAACATTCACAGGCCGATTGCAAAAGTGGTCGGGCGCCCAGAACGGACTGCTGGTTGAACAATCACTTCGCCTTGAGGAGCAGCACCGGCACGCCGATACTATGCCGGACGCGAGTGGCGGTCGCGCCCAGGAAGATGTCGGCCAGAAAGCGGTGACCATGCGTGCTCATGGCCACCAGATCACATCGCTTTTTTTCGACCCATTGGATGATTTGTTCGGCCGGTTCACCATACGCCAGTTCGGCCTCGGCAGGAATGCCTATGGATTCGAACTCAGCCCGCACTTTTTCCAAGTAAGCAGTGTCTTCGGTGATTTCCGGACTCACCGCGTCCGGGCCATAGGTTCTGGCCGCCCATCCATCGGCCACATGAAGGAGTACCAGGCGGCTGTGCGCCAGCTTCGCCAATTGCTTGATGTGTTCGATAATCGCTCGGTCACTCGGCGTGCCGTCCAACGTCATCAGAATGGTTTCGTACATGGTCATTCCACCTCTGCCAACCGTCGTCTTTCCGGCATCATCCGCCAGCGATGACATGCCACGCCGCCTTCAACGAGTCCGGTATGCCGTAGATGTCCATCGCGGTGATCAGAATAGCACTGCCCCACCCGGCGATCAGCAGGAACCAACCGTTCTTCCACGTTCCCATTCGCTTGCGCGAACTGGTGAACTGAAGCAGCGGGAACATGGCGAACGGAAGCTGCAGCGCCAGCACCACTTGGCTCAGCGTCAGCAGGTCGGTAACGCTGCTGTCGCCTCGCAACCCGATAATGAAAACCGCCGGCAGGATGGCTAATGTGCGGGTAATGAGTCGGCGCACCCAGGGCCTGATTCGCCAATGCATGAAGCCTTCCATCACGACTTGCCCGGCGAGCGTGCCCGTGATTGTGCTGCTTTGGCCACTGGCCAGCAACGCCACGGCAAACAGCGTGCTCGCGGCAGTCGTCCCCAGCAACGGCGCCAGCGTCAGGTAAGCGACCCGGATCCAATCACTGTTGGCGCTGAACGTGATCACGTGCCCGCCCGAGGCGATCACGCTTTTCTTTCCGAAGAACACCGTCGCCGCGAGCACCAGAATCGCTGCGTTGACGAAGAAGGCGATGGTCAGGGCCACAATGGAGTCGACCGTGTTGAATCGGATCGCGCTCCGGATCGACGGCTCGTCCTTCTG
>Ga0074046_10000681_pt1 | contig 31137 bp, 31 predicted proteins | sample BogForMeECP23OM3_FD_94441 | JGI IMG/M metagenome (GOLD analysis project Ga0074046, IMG submission 94441) | Bog forest soil microbial communities from Calvert Island, British Columbia, Canada - Bog Forest MetaG ECP23OM3 | ecosystem: Environmental > Terrestrial > Soil > Wetlands ... | reverse complement strand
CGGTCCCGGTCCGGCACGGCGGCGAAGTCCTCGACGATCTCCTGCAGCCGGGGATGCAACGCAGCCGGGGTCACGGGCTGTCCCCGCGGGTGATGGGGACCCGGACGCTGTTCCCCCACTCGGTCCACGACCCGTCGTAGTTGCGCACGTGCGGGTAACCGAGCAGGTGCTGCAGCACGAACCAGGTGTGGCTGGACCGCTCGCCGATGCGGCAGTAGACCACCACGTCGTCCTCGGGACGCAACCCGGCCTCGCCGGCGTAGATCGCCTCGAGTTCGGCCCGGGTCCGGAAGGTGGCATCCTCGGCGGCGGCCCGGGCCCAGGGCACGCTCCGCGCGCCGGGAATGTGGCCGCCGCGCAGGGCGCCTTCCTGCGGGTAATCGGGCATGTGCAGCAACGCGCCGGTGTACTCCCCCGGCGACCGCACGTCGATCATCGGCTGGCCGAGATGGTCCAGGACCTGGTCCTGGAACGCGCGGATCCGCTCGTCGTCACGTTCGACGACCGGGTAGTCGACCGAGGGGGGCCTGGGGGCATGGGTGCTGACCGGGCGGCTCTCGGCGATCCACTTCGCCCGGCCGCCGTCCATCAGCCGCACGTCGGGATGCCCGAACAGCGAGCAGACCCACAGGGCGTAGGCGGCCCACCAGTTGTTCTTGTCGCCGTAGAGCACCAGCGTGGTATCCCGGGTGATCCCCTTGGAGGACATCAGCTTGGCGAAGGCGGCCCCGTCGACGTAGTCGCGGGTGACCGGGTCGTTGAGCTCGGTGTGCCAGTCGAGCTTGACCGCGCCCGGGATGTGACCGGTTTCGTACAGCAGCACGTCCTCGTCCGACTCGGCCACCACCAGGCCGGGGTCGTTAAGGTGCTCGGCGACCCACTCGGTCGACACGATCATCTCCGGGTGGGCGTACTCACCGAACTTAGGCGCGGAATCATACGGCAGCGCCACGGTCACCTCCGCTTGCTTTCGGCCCCGTCCTCACGAGGCACGCAAACTATCCCCGACACGCACTTGTAACACGCCCGGCCCGCAGCGCCTTCCCGTCAGGCTCGGCCGCGTCAGCAGGTCGCCGGAACCAGGTGGTTGTGGCAGCGTACACACTCTAGGGGTGTTGGTCAGACAGCTACCCCATCAGCGGGTACAGCTGGGCGCTCGTCTACACCCACCAGCCCAGCCAGACTGCCGGCCAGGCCGTCGTCACCATGCTGGACTGGCTCACCCACGCCGGACAGGCCTCCGCCGCCGCCGGCTACGTTCCCCTCCCATCCCAGATCCAGCAACTCGCCCGCACCACCCTCCAGCAGGTCGCCGGCCCCAGCGGAACGCAGCTGCCGGGGGGAGCTGAAAACGACCCCGGGCCGGTGCGGGCTAGCCGTGCTCCCCTGGCCGGGGCGGGTCTAGGGCGTCTGGGTCGCCTGACCTGACCCTGCGTGGCGAGGGCGCATCTTTCGCTGCCCGGCCACTTCCCGAGGATAGTAACATCAAACTGGGTTGATGTATTATCGTGCCGTGAGCGCGCCGCAGGCTGATGTCGGCCCGGATGCCCTGGAATTCCTGCAGCTGGCGGGGCATCGGCTGCGGTGGCGGCTGCTGCGGGAACTGGCCCGCAGCGACCGGCGGGTGAACGAGCTGACGGGATTGCTGGGCGAACCGCAGAACCTGGTCTCTTATCACCTGGGCAAGCTCCGGACCGGACGGATGGTATCGGCGCGGCGCAGCTCGGCTGACGGCCGCGATTGGTACTACACGGCGGACCTGCCCCGGTTTGCCGGCCTGCTGGCGGTGACGGGCCGGTCGCTGCACCCCGGGCTGCTCCTGGAGCCCGGCCCTGCCCGTGTTCCCGGGGACCTCGCTGATGCGCCGGCGGCGCGGCTGCTGTTCCTGTGCACCGGCAATAGCGCCAGGTCGCAGATGGCGCAGGCGCTGGCGGAACGGCGCTCGGACGGCCGGGTGCAGGCATGCAGCGCCGGGAGCCAGCCCAAGCCGCTGCACCCCAACGCGGTGCGGGTGATGCGGGAAGCCGGGATTGACATCAGCTCACGCCGGTCCAGGCACCTGAGCGTGTTCGCCGCGGAGTCCTTCGACTACGTGATCACGTTGTGTGACCGGGTGCGTGAGGTGTGCCCGGAGTTCCCCGGTCATCCCGGTTACATCCACTGGAGCATCGGCGATCCGGCGGCCTCCGGTGGCTCGGACAAGCAGACCTATCCGGTGTTCCGGCAGGTGGCGGCCGAGCTGGAGACCCGGATCACCTACCTGCTCGCCGGCCTGGCGACCCGGCCGGGCAGGGAGCGGTGATGAGCGAAACCGGGGATGCGGCCCCCGAGGTGCCAGCGGCTGCGGACGCGGCGGCTGAACCGCCGGCGGCGCGTGTGCCGCTGGGCACGATACTGCGCGAATGGGGCCGGATCGGCTGCATCGGGTTCGGCGGGCCGCCGACCCACATCAAGCTGCTGCGCGAACTGTGCGTGGAGCGTAACGGCTGGCTGGACGGGCAGGAGTTCGAGGACGCCATCGCGGCCTGCAACCTGCTGCCCGGCCCGGCCTCGACCCAGCTGGCCATCTACTGCGCGTGGCGGCTGCGCGGCTGGGTCGGGGCACTCATCGGCGGCGCCGCGTTCATCCTCCCGGGACTGATCGTCATCCTGGCCCTGTCGGCGCTGTTCCTGGCCAAGTCCCCGCCGCTGTGGGTCCTCGGCGCGGGCGCGGGCGCGGGCGCCGCGGTTCCCGCCGTGGCCGTCAACGCGGGCACGTCGCTGATCAGCGCGAGCTGGCAGCGCCGCCGCAAGACCATCCGCTGGCTCATCTACCTGGCCGCCGGGGTGGCTGCCGCAGCCACCATCGGGGTCTGGCTGGTGCTGGTTCTGCTCGGCTGCGGGCTCATCGAACTCACCATCGAGCTGGCCGCCCGCGGCGACGCGCAACAGCTCCGGGGCGTCCTGGCCGCGCCGGCCGCGGCCGCGGGCGTGATCGGGGGCGGTGTCCTGCTATCGGTAGCGTGGGTGGCGTTCAAGGTCGGCGCCCTGTCCTACGGTGGCGGGTTCGTGATCATCCCGCTGATGCAGGCCGACGCGGTCGGCCACTACCACTGGATGACCGGCGCGCAGTTCCTCAACGCGGTCGCCCTCGGCCAGATCACCCCCGGCCCGGTCGTGCAGACCGTCGCCGTCGTCGGCTACGCCGCCGCGGGCCTGATCGGCGGGATACTCGCCTCCGTGGTCGCCTTCACGCCGTCCTTCGTGTTCGTCCTGGCGGGCGGCCGGCACTTCGACCGGATCCGCGACGACCGCCGGGCCCGCGCCTTCCTCGACGGCGCCGGCCCAGCCGCCATCGGGGCCATCCTCGGCTCGGCCATCCCACTGACCCGCGCGCTGACCCACCCCTGGCAGTACGCGGTGCTCGCGGGCGCGCTCATCCTGCTGCTCCCGCTCCGCCGCGGCGTCGTGCCAACCCTGCTCGCCGCCGCAGCCACAGGAGTCACCATCGCCCTCATCACCGGCACGCTCTCGCCCTGAAACCCCCAGCTAGGCGGCCGCCGGTCTGCCCCTGTCGCCAGTACCGGCACAGCGCGCCCGGAGTGGCGACACGCTATACAGCAGGTTGGTCGGGTGACGGCCGGGCTGGGCGTGCCGAGCACGCTGACCTGGAATGGCAGCAGCAAGACCGCCCTGGAGATCCCCGCCGACGTCGCCAGCGCCGCAATGCCGTACGCGGCCACCAGCGCAGCGACCTCAGTCCAGCCAGTCCCGAGTATTTAGTCACCGTATAAGGCGGCACCCCGGGATTACCCGCCAGCAGGCCAAGCGAAAAGCAAACCAGATTGGCGCATGGCAACAAAAACGGCAGTCGGCCAGCGCAGCCGACGAAAACAGGAGCGTCAAATGGTGAAGTGCCTGGACGGTCTAGCCCCAGGTAGAGGCCATGTCACAGGGCAGGCCGCCGAATCGGTCACGGCGGCCTGCCCTGTGCCAGCGTAGACGGCCGCAGCGGGCTCATGCAATGATCCTAAATGGGACGCCGCGTCAACAAAGGAGTTACGCGGCATGGGAGGGGAGAAATAAATGAAGACTCTTTCGATTGTAAAAACCGGCCTGGGGGGCGGCGCGGCGATTCTGCTCGCGGGGCTGGTGGCGGCTGCCCCGGCGGCTCACGCCTCCACCGGGGCGACGGTGCCCTGCAAGCCGGCGGCGCTCATCGCCGCGATCAGCGCCGCGAACAGCAGCGGCGGGGCGACGATCAACCTCGCCCCGTGGTGCACCTACACCCTGACCACGGCCAACAACTCGAACCCCATGACCGGCGCCAACGGGCTGCCCGTGATCGCCAGCAAGATCACCTTGAACGGCTTCCATACCACGATTGCCGGGAACAACAGCACCTTCCGCATCTTCCTGGTGACCGGCACTGGGAACCTGATGTTGCAGGGCCTGACCATCACCGGGGGCAATACCCCCGGGCCCGGCGGCGGCATCTTCAACCTGGAGGGCACGCTGACCCTCAACCACAGCACGGTCACCGGCAACACGTCGGCGGGCGGGATGATGAGCGCCGGCGGCGGCATCGCCTCCGGCACGAACGGCACCGGACCGGTCGGCACGACCACCCTCAACTTCAGCCAGGTCAACGGCAACACCACCTCCGGCAGCGCAGGCGGCATCTTGAACCATGCCGGAACGCTGAACCTCAACGCCAGCCAGGTCAACGGCAACACCGCGGCGGGCGGGGGCGGCGGCATCGCCAGCGGCACCGGGATGGGCGGCATCGGCGGCAGCGTTCTCACCCTCAACTTCAGCCAGGTCAACGGCAACACCTCCAACGGCGGGCCAGCGGACGGCGCCGGAGGCATCGCCAACGGCGGCACGGCGACCATCAACGCCAGCGCGGTCAACGGCAACACCGCCCCCGGCGCCCCCGGCGGCGGCATCCTCAACCACGGCACCATGACCATCACCGGCAGCCAGGTGAACCGCAATGCCGCCCCCACGGACGGCTCCGGCGACCAGGGCGCGGGCGGCGGCATCGCCAACCTCAACTTCAGTCTCGCCGGCGCCCCCTCCAACAGCGGCACGCTGACCGTCACCCTCAGCCAGGTGCGCAACAACACGGCGTCCGGGCTGGGCGGCGGGATCCTGGAGGACGGCGTCAATCCGGATTTCACGTTTGGCGCACCGGGTGGCCCGCTGACCGTCAAGCTGAGCACGGTGACCGGCAATACTGCCGCCCAGGGCGGCGGCATCTTCACCAGCAGCGGCAGCCCGGTAGCACTCAAGCTCACCCTGATCGCCAAGAACGTCCCCGACAACTGCTTCCCGCTGGGCAGCATCGCCGACTGTAAGAACTGACGATCCATCCCGGCCCGGGATCGGGCAGCTCTCTCTGTCGGATTCCGGGCCGGAAGTATCTTGCCCGCGCTGGTAACTTATGCCTCGCCGAGTCACAGGGTGAACGTAGCTTCGATCACCAGCCGGCGTGCTGAGCTGGCCGCGCTAGTGGATTTGATCAGACCCTATAGCGGAACGGGTACACCCACGCGGCGGGTAGCTGGCGGGGTCGCGGCGCGCGCCGCCAGGCGCGCGCCGCGACCCCGGACCGGGGATATCTGCGCGGTGAAGCTGGGTTGACGCGACGAACTGCTCACGCGCACGGAGGTAGCAGTGTTACTGCTGGCGGAAGATCAGAGTGGGTACGTCGCTTCGATCTTCAGCCGGCGCGCCTGGTTGCTTGGACTGATGTGGGACTTAGACAACTCCCCTCTTTGGTGCACGCTGCCACAACCATTGACTCGTAGCGGGACTAGACGGGGGCAGGGGCGGGGGCGGGCGGGGGAGCGGATTCCTCGGCGCGGACGGTGGCGCGGCTGAACGCCAGCGTCACCACGAAGCCGGTGGCCAGCGCCGCCAGCACGCCGAGGTTGGCGAAGGCCCAGGCGCCGGTCTTGTCGCCCAGGCCGAACGGGCCGAGCAGGTAGCCCTGCCAGGTCAGCCAGCTGGCCGAGCTGTTGGTGACCAGCCCCCAGCCGATTGCGGTGGACACGATGACCACCAGCACGGGCAGCCACCTGATGTCGCCGTAGCGGCCGGCCGGGGTGAACAGCTCCGGCTCGGCGTAGTCCCGCCGCCGCAGCGCGATGTCCGCCAGCATGACCCCGCACCAGGCCGCGATCGGCACGCCGAGGGTGATCAGGAACCCCTCGAACTGGCCGATGAAGTTGTGCGCGACGAACACTACGTAGATGGTGCCCAGGGTCATCACGGTGCCGTCGATCAGCGCCGCCTTGTACCTGGGCAGCCGCATGCCCAGGGTGAGCAGCGCCAGCCCGGAGGAGTAGATGTCAAGGACCGAGCCGCCGATCAGCCCGAGCACCGCCACGATCGCGAACGGGACCAGGAACCAGGTCGGCAGCAGCGTGGCCAGCGCCCCGATGGGGTCGTTGCTGATCGCCGAGCTGAGGCTGCTGGACGAGCCGGCCAGCAGCAGGCCGAACACCAGCAGGAAGACGGGTGCGACCGAGGACGCGAACGTGGTCCATCCGACCACGCCCGCGCCGGAGGATCGCCGCGGCAGGTAGCGCGAGTAGTCCGCCGCGCAGTTGACCCAGCCGAGGCCGAAGCCGGTCATCATGAACACGAGCGCGCCGATGACCGCCTGCGCCGAGCCGCTGTGGATGGCGGACACGGCGTGCCAGTGGATATGGTCCGCGGCGAGCGCGATGAACACCACAGTGAACACGCCGGTCACGATCGTGATCCAGGTCTGCAGCCGCATGATCAGGTCGAAGCCCATCACGCCGCCGAAGATGGTCAGCGCCACCACGATGATCAGCGCGACGACCTTCGTCCCGTCGCCGCCGCCCCAGCCGAGGCGATGGAAGACGGTGGCCGTGGCCAGCGTGGCCAGGATGACGAGCACCGTCTCCCAGCCCACCGTAAGCAGCCAGGAGATCACCGTGGGGAGCTTGTTGCCCCTGACCCCGAACGGGGCCCGGCTGAGCACCATCGTCGGCGCCGAGCCGGGCTTGCCGGCCACGGCGATGAACCCGCAGGCCAGGAAGGACAGCACGATCCCGGCCACGCCGACCACCAGCGCCTGCCAGAACGAGATGCCGAAGCCCAGCACGAACGCGCCGTAGCTGAGGCCGAGCACCGAGATGTTCGCGGCGAACCACGGCCAGAACAGGTCGCGCGGGTGGCCCTTGCGCTCGTTCTCGGCGATGACGTTGATGCCGTTCATCTCGATCTGGAGCGGCCGCAGCTCCGCCGTGCCCTGACCCTCAGTCGTGGCGGACCTCCTTACTGGTCCATGAGTGCCTTGCGTTGCGCCCCGTCCATGGGTATGCGGGCGCGCAGTCTCCGTCATTGATGCCTGCATTGATGCCTGCTCTGTCATGTCAATCCCTTGAAGTAGTGTGTGGAACCGCCCGATCCGGGGCTCTTGTCGAGCCCGAGCCCTGGACGTCGGCCATGCGTCACCCGCGCCCCGCGGTCGGCGGCGACGGACGTAGCCGTCCCTCCGGGACCTTGGAGGCATGACGGGATCTGACCTTACGGGCGAGCAGTCCCGGGCATATCCGTGCCATACACGGATCTCCGGTCGCGCCTGTGCACCTTGATAGGCCTGGCATCGGTACGACTACCTAGGTCGTATCGTCGCTTCGATGGTTAGCAGGCGGGCGCAGCGGATGTTTTCGGATTGGGAACCCTGGCCTATATAGCAGCCGGAACCGCAGACAAAGCGCTGGCTCTACAGCGACCTGCGGCGGAGCTTGACCCGGTAGGAGTAATGCTCGGGGTCGAAGTAGCTGACCGCGAGCTCGATCGGGGTGTCCTCGGCGTCGAAGTACAGGCGGTCGATCCGAAGTAGCGGCTCGCCGCTGTCGCAGCCCAGGTGCCGGGCGGCGAACGCGGGAGCGCCGGCCGCGCTGACGCTCTGCTCCGCGGCGGCGATGGATCCGCTCGTCTGCGCGTCGATCAGCCCGATGACCGTCACCCGGCTGCGTCGGCCCGCCGCGGACAGCTCGCCGAACCCGGTCAGCAGCTGCCCGATCCGCGGCGGCAGGTAGACCGAGGTGTAGCAGAACGGGACGCCGGCGTGCCGCCGGACGAGCGTCACGGTGAAGATCTCGTCCGATCCGAGCCGGAGCCTGCTGGCGGTCTCGACGTCGACCCGGCGCTGCAGCGGGCTGACGACCTCGCACTCGGTGTCGAGCGACAGCGCCATCAGCTCCTCTACGGAGCCGAAATGGTTGACGTACCTGTCCCGTTCGGCGACCGGGTAGGTGCCCCGGCCCGCCACCCGGTAAATGATTCCCTCCGACACCAGGTCCTGCATCGCCCGCCGGACGGTCTGCCTGCTGACCGAGTAGCTGGCCGCTAGCTGCTCCTCGGTGGGCAACTGGCGGCCGTCGGCGTACTCGCCGTTGCGGATCGCGTTCCGGATCTGGGCGGCCAGCGTCCGGTAGGCGACGGGTCGCAGCTCCATGTCCCGAGCGTACGCCCCGGATTGACGTGAGCCGTACTTTTGTGGCTAAATGGCCGTACATATTCGTTCATTAAGTCGGCCAAGTCTGCGCGCGGCTCTGTGGTGGTGGCGGGGTCGTGGGCGGGCGGTGGCCGGAGGACCGGAGGGAAAGGAGCCTCGGATGACATCCGTGGCCGTGACCCTGGCCCAGTGGGCCGCCCGGTTCGAGCCGGACCCAGGCGATCTGGAGCTGGCGCACCGGTCCTTGCTGGATACGGTGGCGGTCACGCTGGCGGCCCGCGACCACCGCGTTACCCACCTGGCCCTGCCCGAGGGCGCGCGCTGGGCCGTGGCCGGGCACGTCCTGGATTTCGACGACCTGCACATGCCGTCGACGACGCACGTCAGTGCGGTCTGCGTGCCGACGGCCCTGGCAGCGGGCGGCGGGTCGCGCGCCTACCTGGCCGCGGCGGGGGTGATGGCGCGGCTGGGGACGGCCCTGGGCTGGCGGCACTACTCGGCCGGCTGGCACGCCACTTGCACGGCCGGGGCGCCGGCCAGCGCCGCCGGAGCGGCCGTCGCGCTGGGACTGCCCGCCACCAAGATAGCGGTGGCCATGGCGCTGGCCGTGCCCGCCGCCGGTGGGGTCCAGCGGGCCTTCGGCACGGACGCCAAGTCGCTGCAGGTCGGCTTCGCCGTCGACGCCGGGCTCCGCGCGGCCCGGCTCGCGGCCGCGGGCGCGGACGCCGACCCCGAGGCCGTCGACGCGTGGCTGGGCCTGGTCGGCGGCGACCCGGCCGCGGTGGATCCGTCCGGACCGGCCATACCGAACGGGCTGGCCGTCAAGCTCTACCCGTGCTGTTACGCGCTGCAGCGGCCGATCAGCGCGATCTCGGAACTTGCCCCCGAGCTAGACCCCGCCGGGATCCGGCGGATCGTGCTGCGTACCCCCGAAGCCACGGTCGTGCCGCTGATCCATCACCGGCCGGAATCCGGGCTGGCGGGCAAGTTCAGCCTGGAGTACGCGGCCGCGGCCGCGCTGCTCGACGCGTATCCCGGGTTCGCCAGCTTCACCGACGCGGCGGTCCGCCGGGACGCGGCCCGGCGGCTGGTCAGCCTGGTCGAGACTAAGCTCGACCCGGGCGGCAGCTGGCTGCTCGACGGCGAGCTCGAGGCGGAGATCCACACCGGCGACGGGACGATCCGGCGGGCCAGCCAGCAGTTCCCGCCGGGCTCCCCGCAGCGGCCTCCCACGACGGCCCAGCTGCAGGCCAAGCTGGCCGACTGCGTGCGCGGCCTGGACACCGACCCGGCGTCGTGGACCTGGGATAACGCGGCAGCCGTGCTGCGGCGGTGGCTCCCCCGAGCGGAAAGCGAGCGGGCATGGATGAGCTGAACGAGGACGAGCGCGCCATGGTCGGGCTCGTCCGCGACTTCGTCAACCGCGAGGTCAAGCCGGTCGTACGCGAGCTCGAGCACGCCAACACCTACCCGGACAAGCTCATCGAGCAGATGAAGCAGCTCGGCATCTTCGGCCTGGCCATCGGTGAGCCCTGGGGCGACGCCCAGGTCAGCACGTCCTGCTACGCGCTGATCACCGAGGAGCTGGCCCGCGGCTGGATGAGCCTGGCCGGGGCGATGGGCGGGCACACGGTGGTGGCCAAGCTGCTGCTGACCTACGGGACCGACGAGCAGAAGCGCGCCTACCTGCCGCGGATGGCCACCGGCGAGCTGCGGGCGACGATGGCGCTGACCGAGCCGGGCGGCGGATCCGACCTGCAGGCGATCCGCACCGTGGCCCGCCGCGACGGCTCGGACTACCTGATCAGCGGGTCCAAGACCTGGATCACTAACGCCCGGCGCTCCGGGCTTACCGCGCTGCTGGTCAAGACCGACCCGGCGGCCCGCCCCGCGCACGTCGGCATCAGCATCATCCTGGCCGAACCGGGCCCCGGCTTCACCGTCTCCCGCGACCTGCCCAAGCTCGGCTACAAGGGCGTGGAGAGCTGCGAGCTCACCTTCGACGACTACCGCGTCCCGGACACGGCGCTGCTCGGCGAGCGCGAGGGCGAGGGGTTCGCGCAGATGATGCGCGGGCTGGAGATCGGCCGGATCCAGGTCGCCTCCCGCGCGCTCGGCGTGGGCCAGGCCGCGCTGGACGACGCGCTGCGGTACGCGCAGCAGCGAGAGGCGTTCGGGAAGCCGATCTGGAAGCACCAGTCGGTCGGCAACTACCTCGCCGACATGGTGACCAAGCTCACCGCGGCCCGCCAGCTCGTCCTGTACGCCGCGCGGTGCTACGACTCCGGCCGGCGCGCGGACATGGAGGCGGGCATGGCCAAGCTGTTCGCGTCGGAAACCGCGATGGAGATCGCCCTGAACGCGGTGCGCATCCACGGTGGCTACGGGTACTCCACCGAGTTCGACGTGGAACGCTACTTCCGCGACGCGCCGCTGATGATCGTCGGCGAGGGCACCAACGAGATCCAGCGCAACGTCATCGCCCGCCAGCTGATCCAGCGCCACCCGGCCGCGTCGTGACGGTGCAGCCCGCGCCGGGCCAGCCCGCCCTCCCGCTGGAGGGAATCGTGGTGGTCGCGCTGGAGCAGGCCGTCGCGGTGCCGTTCGCCACCCGGCAGCTCGCCGACCTCGGCGCCCGGGTCATCAAGATCGAGCGGCCGGGCGCCGGCGACTTCGCCCGCGGCTACGACCGGTCGGTGCTCGGCCAGGCGAGCTACTTCGTCTGGCTGAACCGGGGCAAAGAATCAGTGGAGCTCGACGTCAAGAGCGCCGACGGCCAGGCGGCGCTGGCCGCCTTGGCGGCCCGGGCCGACGTCTTCGTGCAGAACCTCGCGCCCGGCGCGGCCGAACGGCTGGGCCTGTCCGCCGACGAGCTCCGCGCCCGCCATCCGCGGCTGATCTGCTGCTCGGTCTCCGGCTACGGACCGGACGGCCCCTACGCCGGCAAGAAGGCCTATGACCTGCTGGTGCAGTGCGAGGCCGGGCTGCTGTCGGTCACCGGAACCCCGGACGAGCCGTGCAAGGCGGGCATCTCGGTCGCCGACATCGCCGCCGGGATGTACGCCTACAGCGGCATCCTGACCGCGCTGTACGAACGGGAGCGCACCGGCCAGGGGTCCAGCCTCGAGGTGTCCCTGCTGGACGCCCTGGGCGAGTGGATGAGCCAGCCCTACTACTACACCGTCTACGGCGGGCAGGAGGTGCGGCGCACCGGCGCCCGGCACGCGTCCATCTCCCCCTACGGTCCCTACCTGGGCGGGCAGGTGTTCCTGGGCCTGCAGAACGACCGCGAGTGGGCCGTGCTCTGCGAGCGGGTGCTCGGCCGGCCGGACCTGATCACCGACGAGCGGTTCGCCACCAACCCGGACCGGGTGGCCCACGACGGCGAGCTGACCGCGATCATCGAGGCCGCGCTCGGCGCCATGACGCCCGACGAGGTGGTGGCCCGGCTGGACGAGGCCGGCATAGCCAGCGCCCGGCTGCGCACGCCCGCGGAGTTCGCCGCCCATCCGCAGCTCACCCGCAGGTGGCGCGAGGTGGATACCCCGGCCGGCCCGGTCCGGGCGCTGCTGCCGCCGGTGACCGTCCCCGGCCGCGAGCCGGCCATGGGCGCCGTCCCGGCGCTCGGCCAGCACACCGACTCGGTCCTAGCCGAAATCCTCAGGAGGACATCGTGACCATGCTCCAGAGCACCGACCAGCCGCAGTACCAGCTCGTCATCGACGGCCGCCGGGTCGAGGCGGCGTCCGGGCTGCGGTACGACACCGTCGACCCCTACCTCGGCGCGCCGTGGGCCAGTGCCGCCGACGGCGACGCCGCCGACGCCGACGCCGCGGTGGCCGCGGCCCGCCGGGCGCTGACCGGGCCGTGGGGCCAGCTCACCGGGTTCGGCCGGGCCCGGCTGATGCGCCGGCTCGGGGACCTGATCGCGCGGGACGCCGACCGGCTGGCCGAGATCGAGACCCGGGACACCGGCAAGCTGCTGCGCGAGATGCGCGGGCAGCTCGGCAGCATCCCGGAGTGGTTCTACTACTTCTCCGGGCTGGCCGACAAGCTCGAAGGCTCGACCATCCCGGTCGACAAGCCGAACTTCCTCGTCTACACCCGCCGCGAGCCGGCCGGCGTGGTCGCGGCGATCGTCCCGTGGAACTCCCCGCTGCTGCTGCTGTGCTGGAAGCTGGCGCCGGCCCTGGCCGCGGGCTGCACGATGGTGGCCAAGCCGAGCGACTACTCCCCCGCCTCCGCGGTCGAGCTGGCCGCGCTGATGGACGAGGCCGGGTTCCCGCCGGGCACCTTCAACGTGGTGACCGGGTTCGGGCCCGCGGTCGGCAAGGCGCTGGCCGCCCACCCCGGCATCGACAAGGTGGCGTTCACCGGTTCCACTGGCGTCGGCGCCGAGGTGGCCAAGGCCGCCGCGGCGAACATCACCGGCGTGCTGCTCGAGCTGGGCGGCAAGTCCGCCCACCTGGTCTTCGACGACGCCGACCTGGACGCGGCCTGCAACGGGGTGCTGGCCGGGGTGTTCGCCGCCACCGGCCAGACCTGCATGGCCGGCTCCCGGCTGCTGGTCAGCGCAGGAGTGCACGACGCGCTGGCGGACAAGATTGCCGAACGGGCCCGGGCCATCCGCCTCGGCGATCCCCGCGCGCCCGAGACCGAGATGGGCCCGGTGGCCACCGAGCCGCAGTACCGCAAGGTGCTCTCGTTCCTGGAGGCGGCCGCCACCGAGGGCGCGACCGTCGCCGCCGGCGGCCGCGCCGACGACGCGCTCGGCGGCTTCTTCGTCCAGCCCACCGTGCTCACCGGCGTCAAGCCCACCATGACGGTCGCGTGCGAGGAGGTGTTCGGCCCGGTGCTGGCGGTGATCCCGTTCGAGGGCGAGGACGAGGCCGTCGCGCTGGCCAACGACAGCCGCTACGGCCTGGCCGGGGCGGTGTGGACCAAGGACATCCACTGCGGGCACCGGGTGGCGCACGCGCTGCGCACCGGCACGGTGTGGATCAACGCCTACCGCGTCGTCGGCCCGGACGTGCCCTTCGGCGGCTTCGGGCTGTCCGGTCTGGGCCGCGAGAACGGCATCGACGCCGTGCACGAGTACACCCAGACCAAGGCCGTCTGGGTCGAGCTCACCGGCGGCACCCGCGACCCCTTCACCCTCGGTTGACCCCCCACCGGGAGCTCACCGAGCTGATCACGCCCGGTCCGGCCGAGGCGCTGGCCGGCCTGCTCGACGTTCCGGCGCCCGGCCCAGGCCAGGAACTCCCGCTGCTGTGGCACTGGGTGTACCTGCTGGACCGGCCGCCGCAGGCCATCCTCGGCGCCGACGGGCACCCGGCCCGCGACGCCATCCCGTCGCCGCCCGGCCCCGGCCTGCGCCGCATGTTCGCCGGCGGCCGGGTCAGCCGGCCCGGCCCGCTGCGCACCGGCGCCGAGGCCACCCGCCGGACCTGGCAGGCCAGCTCGGCCCGCAAGCAGGGCCGGTCCGGCCCGCTGCACTTCGTCACGGTGCGCACCGAGATCACCCAGGGCGGCCAGGTGGTGATCACCGAGGAGCAGGACCTGGTCTACCGTGAGCCGGCACAGGCCACCGTCCGCCCGGCCCCAGCCGCCGGCCGCACGCCGGCCCGGCCGGCGGCTGATGCCCAGGCGGGGCCCGATCCCCAGCCGCCGGCCGCTGGCACCCGCGACTGGCCCATCGAGGTGAACCCGGTCCTGCTCTTCCGGTTCTCCGCGCTGACCTACAACGCGCACCGCATCCACTACGACCGGGACTACGCCCGCGCCGAGGGCTACCCCGGCCTGGTGGTGCACGGCCCGCTGCAGGCCCTGCTCATGGCCGAACTAGCCCGGCGCGAGGCGGCCCTGCCCGCGCGGTGCGACTACACCTACCGCCTGGTCGCGCCGCTGTTCGACGGGCAGGGCCTCATCGTGTCCGCCGCAGCGGACGCGGACGCGGTCCGCGTCAGGGCGCGCGACTCAGCAGGCCGTACCACCGCCACCGGCGTCATTCAGCCCGCCTCGGCCCAGACCGTCCCGACATGACCCTAACATGTGCATGCTAATGTATGTGTATGTTGACTCACCGGCTGCAGCTCCTGCTTGACGACGAGCGTTACCAACGCGTGCAAACCCTGGCCCGCCAGCGCGGGACGTCCGTCGCCGCGGTGATCCGGGAGGCTCTCGACCGAGGCCTGCCCGCGACGCAGCGCAGGCGATCAGCAGCGGCCCGGCGGATTCTCGCCGCGAAGCCCATGCAGGTCGAGAACCTCATCACCGAGCTGGACGACCTGCGCGGGCGCCACGCGTGATCGTCCTGGATACCACCGTCCTCGCCTATGCCGTCGGGGCGGACCACCCGCTGCAGGTACCATGCCGGCGGCTGGTGCGCGCCATAGCCGACGGCGAGGTCATCGCGACCACCACCATCGAGGTGATTCAGGAGTTCGCCCACGTCCGCGCCCGCCACCGGGATCGCAAAGACGCGGCGGAACTCGCCCGCGACTACATCGAGCTGCTATCGCCGCTGCTCGTTGTGGAGGAGCCCGACCTGCGCGAAGGCCTGCGCCTGTTCGAGGAACGCGCTGGTATCGGGGCGTTCGATGCGGTCCTGGCCGCAGCGGCACACGCGGCCGGGGCTGACGCGCTCGTCTCCGCCGATGCCGGATTCTCCGCCGTCGCGAACATACGTCACGTCATCCCCGACGCCAACGGCATCAGCTCTCTGCTCGGTCAGGACGAGGGCGATCAGAAGTAGCGGAGGTCGTGTGCCGGGCATGTGACCCGTTGCCTGCGGCAATGCCACGCGATATATCAATGATGATACTATCATATACATTAGCTGATATCTTGGGGGTGACCCGGTGACCAGGACTGTGATTGACCTCGATGATGACCTGGTCGCGGAGGTCGCCCGGGCGCTGGGCACCCGCACCAAGAAGGAGACGGTCAACACGGCGCTGCGGGAGGTGCTGGAGAACCGGCGCCGGGCGATGGCCCTGACCCGGCTGCGCGAGGCGACCGCGGACGGCGCCTTCGACTTGACGCTGCTGGCGGACAAGCAGAACTACCGCCGGTGACCGCGGCGCAGTTCCTGATCGACACGAGCGCGCTGGCCAGGCTGCTGCGCCCGGGCGCGGAGTCCTTCGGCTGGGACCAGGCCGCCGCTGCGGGTCTGATCGCGGTGTGCCCGGTCACCGAGCTGGAGTTCTTCTACAGCGCGCGTTCACTAGCTGATCGTGAGCAGGGAATCCAGGAGCTGCGGTCCCTGTTCGGCTGGGTGCCGGTCCACGACCGCGCCTTCGCCCGCGCCTGGGACGTTCAAGGCGAGCTAACCGGCAAGGGCCAGCACCGGAGCGCAGGACCGGTGGACCTGGTCCTCGCCGCGACCGCCGAGCTGCACGGCCTCACGCTGCTGCATCATGACCGCGACTTCGACGTCATCGCGCGGGTCACCGGGCAACCCGTGCGATGGTACGGGTCAGACTGAGGTACCACGCAGAAAGGTGATCGCAGTGACGGGGCAGCCCAATCCTAAAGTGACCCACGCGGCGGCGGCCAGGATCCTGGCCGACCGGGACCCGGTCATTGACCGGCTGCTCTTCCTGACCGGGCCGCCCAAGCTGGCGCCGCCGGTGGAGGGGCACTTCGCCGCGCTGGTCCGGGCCATCGTCTACCAGCAGCTGGCCGGGCGCGCGGCGACCGCCATCCACGGGCGGCTGATCGACGCGCTGGACGGTGACGTGCGGCCCGAGCCGCTGCTCGCCCTGTCCGACGAGACGCTGCGCGCGGTCGGCCTGTCCCGGAACAAGATGGCGTCGCTGCGCGACTTGGCGGCCAAGGTGCTCGACGAGACCGTGGTGCTGTCGACGCGGGGGCTGGCCGCGGAAAGCGACGACGAGATCGTCGCGCGGCTGTCGAAGGTGCGCGGCATCGGGCCCTGGACGGCCGAGATGTTCCTGTTCTTCCAGCTGCGCCGCCTGGACGTCTGGCCGGTCGGCGACCTCGGCGTCCGCCGCGGCTATGGGCTGGCCTGGCAGGTCCCGACGCCGACCGCCCGGGAGCTCCAGCCGCTCGGCGACCGGTTCCGGCCTTACCGGTCGGTGGCGGCCTGGTACTGCTGGCGGGCGGCGGAACTGTACGCGGGCGCCGCCGACAGCGCTCTGACCCGGTAGCCTGCCAGGCATGGTCCACATCGACGAGGAGGCGCTGCGGTCAAGCCTGCAGCGGTTGCGCCAGGAGGCCTTCGACGCCGATGTGGTCGCCGTCCTGAAGCGGACGGTCAACGCGGTGGACGAGGTGTTCGAGTACAGCGGCGCCGGGATCATGTTCATCACCGAGTCCGGGCATCTGGCCTACGTGGCCGCTTCGGACGAGGGCGGCCGGCAGCTCGAGGAGGCCCAGGCGGCGGCCGGGCAAGGCCCGTGCTACGACTCTTACGTCTATGCCCGGGAGATCGTTAGCAGCGACCTGCGCACGGACGATCGCTGGCCGGACCTGGACGTGCCCGCCCAGGTGCGGGCGGTGGCGGGCGTTCCGCTCTTGCTCAGCGGCAGCCCCGTCGGCACGCTGAACGTCTACCGCGACCAGCCCGCGCAGTGGGACGACTCGGACATCCAGGCGCTGCGCGGCTACAGCGGCCTGATCGCGGAGATCCTGGCCACCGCCCTGGCCGCGGCCGACCGCGGTGCCGTGGCCGAGCAGCTGCAGTACGCCCTGGACTACCGCGTGGTCATCGAGCGCGCGGTCGGTTACCTGATGGGCGCCCACGGGCTGGCGGCGACAACCGCGTTCAACCTGCTGCGGAAGCAGGCGCGCGATTCGCGCCGGCGGGTGGCCGACGTGGCCGCCGAGGTCCTCGGCGGGAGCACCGGCCCGGACGCCGATCAGATCCGTGACCGGCATGCGCCGGGCCGCGCCCTGACCGAGGCGACCTAACGCCAGGCGTTGCGGCCGCGAGCCGCGCGGAAGTATGGTACGTTCCTTTTAGTTCCGCCGTGTGTCCGCGGATCGCACCCAGGAGGTGACGATCTGTGGCATGTGCCAGTCTTGGCGGGGACAGTCCCGTCCCGGCGATGAGCCCCTTCCTTATCATCACCGAACACTATGGCCAGGGGTCATGGATGCGGCTCGAGGGCGAGCTTGACGTCTGCGGCACGGACCACCTGCGGCGAGCCATCAGCGACGCCCTGGACGCCGCGCCGAAGACCCTGGTGGCGGACCTGTCCGCACTCGGCTTCATCGACTGCGCCGCCCTTTCCGTCTTGGTATGGGCCCATGAAATCCAGGCCGGGCACGGCCGTGAACTGATCATCACCGGCTGCCAGCCCATCGTCAGGCGGCTGCTGAGCCTCACTGGGCTCAACATGTATCTGCACGTCAGCGACGAACCAGCGGGTATCTCCCGGCCAATAAACTGCCTGCCGACCCCAGACTCCTGATGAGGTCGATGCCCCGGCCGAGGTTGTCCAGGCGGGCGGCCAGGGTGTCTCCGGCCGGGTACAGGCGCACGGTGTCCAGAAGGCCAGTTCCTTCTTCCGGCCGGCCACCGTGGTGGCCAGGTCGGCCTCCTCCACCAGGTCGATCTCGGCGCCCTGGCAGATGTCCAGGTCAGCCCGCCTGCGCCCGGCCCGGGCCAGGCCGGCGTCCAGGTGGGTGAAGTATGCGTCGGCGCCCTCGGGAACGAAGCTCGTGCCGAGCCAGCCGTCGGCGATCTCGCCGGTCAGCTCCAGCATCCGCGGCGACAGCGAGGCCAGGTACACCGGCACGGAGATCGGCGGCAGGCTGACCCGCATCGGCCGGCCCTCCAGCGGGATGCGGTACTGGCTCCCGGCGAAGCTGACCTTCTCCCCGGTGAACACGCGCCGAGCTTGGAGGCTTCGACGGCGAACTCGACGCTCTCCCGCCCCGCCGAGGCCTCGATGGTCGTCGCGGTGCGCATCGCAGTGTGCATCACCGGGCGCATCACCGGGCCCGTTCGGCCATGTCCTTGATGGCGGCCAGGTTGTGCACCAGGCCGGCCTCCAGCTCGCGCAGCCGGACGAAGACGATCTTCTGCTCCTTGTCCGGCATCGCGTCGATGGCCAGGCTCAGGCCGGAGCGAGCCGGGCCCATCTGCATCCACTGCTCGAGCAGCGTGCCCGTCCCGTCGGGCCGCAGGCTGAACCGCCAGGTCGCGGACGGATGGCCGGGGTCGCCCACCGCCCACGCGAAGCAGCGCGGCTCGTCGCATTCGACGACCGTGCTGACCGTCTCCCAGCGGCCCAGGATCGCGTTGGCGTTGCGCCCGGCGAACCGGTGGCCGAGGGCCGGACCGGTGACCCCGTCCAGCCAGGCCACCTCCTGCAGCTCGCCGCTCAGCCCCGGCATCAGGTGGATGTCGCTCACCAGGGGCCAGACCCGCTCCAGCGGCGCCTCGATGTAGGTCTGGGCCGCTACCGTCGGCGTGTCGGCGTAAAGCTGTCCCGTCCACTCCATGACGCTAGTCTGCCCTGCCCGCCGAGTTCGTTAAATAACACGACCGGTGCAATGAGCCTCAAACACTCGCTCAATTCACACCAGCCAACCTCGTGAGAGCGGACGCGGGGCGCGGCGCTGGGAAAAGTTCGCTCCGCTTGCCTTGGGTCAAAGTATTACCAATTGGTCATTTCGGCTGATGCCGCCGCGCTCGTGTGCTCTACTTTTCCAGGTGACCGTGGCGCCGTGAGGCGCCTGGGGGTGGTAAATGTGGGTTCTGGCAAGCCCGCAGCGGGCACAGCGATTCCCCCCGAGCCATCGTGGGGGCGGGTCCTGGTTACGACGGTCAAGCGCTCGGTGGCGTGGCGGCTGCGCGGGGCCGGTTCTCGGCGAGGCCCGGCTGCCTGGTGGCGGCGCCTGGCCGCCCTGGCCGTGGCCTCGGCGCTCCTCACGCTGGCCATCTTGTGGTTCACCGGCCCTGCCTCCCCGGCGCGGACTCCTCCTCGCGGCGCGCCTTCCCCGGCTGGCGCGGCGGCACAGTCCCAGGCCGCGGCCTGGGTGGCCGGCCAGGTGAGCGACGACGCGATGATCGCGTGCTATCCCGACATATGCGCCGCGCTGCAGGCACACGGCGTCACCGCGGGTCGGCTGCTGCCGCTGTCGTCCGGGGCGTCCGGCCTGGTCGGCGCCAGCATGCTGGTCACCCCACCGTCGATCCGCACCGAGGAGTACGCGCCCGCGCTGATCGCGAGCTTCGGTTCGGGCGGTACCCGGATCGAGGTCCGCGCGGTCGAGCCCGGCGGGGCGTCCGCATACCAATCCGCGCTGCGGGCCGATCTCGCCGCCCGCAAAGCCGCGGGATCTGAGCTGCTGCGAAACTGGCGCCTGGCGTTCACCGCGGCGGACGCCGCGCAACTCCGAGCCGGTGAAGTGGATACCCGCCTGCTGACCACGCTCGCGGCGCTGGCGTCCCAGTACTCACTGCGCGTGACCGCGTTCGGCGACGCCTCTCCCGGCGCCGCGGTGCTGTTCCGGGAGGCGACGATCACCGGCACCGACCTCGCGGGAGCTCAGGCCCTGGTGCGTGCGCAGAGCCCTCCGTACCTGCCCGCTCATGTCGCGATCGTGCGTTCGGCCGCCGACCAGGCCGCACTGACCATCGAGTTTGCCGCGCCAAGCCCGCTGGGGCTGCTAACGGCGGTTCTTGTTGATGAGAGGTAAGTGATCATGAGACTACTGAAAAATGCTGCCCGGCTCGCTACCATCGCCTTGCTGCTCGGAAGTACCGCCGCCCTCAGCGCGCCCGTCGCATCCGCCGCGCCCGCGGCCATGCAGGACGGGTGGGTCCGGTGTGCCCATCTGTCCCCTGACGCGCCGGCCATGGACATCTACATGTATCCGTTCGGCGATCCCGGCCACCCGACCGTACTGAAGCACGTCGCCTACGGTGGCGTCTCTGAATACATGGCGGTCGGCCCGGGCCAGTACACGGTGGCGATGCGGGCCGCCGGCGCGCCGGCGTCAAGCGCTCCCGTGCTCGCCACGAGTTTCATGGTGAGCGCGCGGACGGCCTACACCGTGGCCGGCATCGGTCCCGATCCCGGCCTGCGGGAGGAAGTGCTGCAGGACCAGATGATGGCGCCGATGGGCAAGGCGCTCGTCCGGGTCATCCAGGCCTCGCTTAAAGAGCACCTGGTGACGGTCAGCTATGGGTCGGACGTTCTGGCCCGGCAACTGGCCTTCGGCGCGGCAACCTCGTACGCGGCCGTCTCGCCGGGCGCGCAGACGGTCCAGTTCACCGCGCCGGGGGAACACGCCGCCATGCCGGTCAAGGTAGCCGCCGACACGGTCCATACCATCGTGGTGCTTGACGGCTCTTCCGGGCTGAAGGTCGACGCCCTTACCGACGCGGTAGGCAGCCAGACCATGCCCATGGGCGGAGTCGACACCGGCTTGGGCGGGACCGCGCCGCGCCTGCCCGCCGACCCCGCGCCATGGCTGCTGATGATCGCCGCCGGGACGCTGCTGACCGGGGCCGCCCTGCGCCGTCAGCTCCGCGCTAGGTAGCGAGCACGGTGTCGATGTAGCCGGTCACGTGTGGGTCAAGCTGGCGCAAGGGGTGTGATCGAACCGTATTTCGCCCGGGTCCTCCTGGACAGCGGCTCCGTTCTGGTCCGAGACTGGGCTCATGGTGACCACGACCGAGTTCGACCAACTGCTCGAGGTGCTGCGAGACTTCATCGGGCACGAGGTGATGCCCGCCGAGGCCGACATCGACTCCTCCGACGAGATCCCGGCCCGGCTGATCGCGCAGGCCAAGGAGATGGGCCTGTACGGCTACGCCCTGCCGGCCGAGTACGGCGGCCTGGGCCTGTCGGTCGAGCAGCAGGTGCTGCTGACCATCGAGCTCGGCTACACCAGCCCGGCGTTCCGGTCGCTGTTCGGCACGAACAACGGGATCGCCGGGCAGGTCCTGGTCCTGGCCGGCACCGAGCAGCAGCGCAAGCAGTGGCTGCCGCGGCTGGCCTCCGGCGAGGTGGTCGCGTCGTTCGCGCTGACCGAGCCGGACGCCGGGTCTGACCCGAGCCGGCTGACCACGGCCGCGACGCCGGACGGCGACGGCTGGGTCATCGACGGCCTCAAGCGCTATATCACCAACGCCCCGGCGGCCGACGTCTTCATGGTGTTCGCGCGTACCGACCCGCAGGCGCCACCCGGCAAGGGCATCGGGGTGTTCGTCGTGCCCGCTCACGCTGACGGGGTGGCGGTCGCGGCGCGAGACCACAAGATGGGCCAGGCCGGCGCCTGGACCGCCGATGTCGTCTTCACCGGCGTCCGGGTTCCCGCCGACGCGCTGGTGGGTGAGGCGGCTCAGGCCGGCTACGCCACGGCCATGCGCAGCCTGGCGCACGGGCGGCTGATCATCGCGGCCATGTGCGTAGGGGTCGCGGCGAGGCTGATCGACGAGAGCGTCGGCTACGCCAGGGAACGCTCCCAGGGCGGCCACCCGATCGGCGAATACCAGCTGGTCCAGGCCATGCTTGCGGACTCGCAGACCGAATACCTCGCGGCTCGGGCGCTGGTGCTCGACGCCGCGGCCCGGTACGAGGCGGGCACCGACCGGCGGCTGGCCCCCTCGGCGGCGAAGTACTTCGCCAGCGAGGCGGTCGGCCGGATCGCCGACCGCGCGGTCCAGATCCACGGCGGCTCCGGGTATATCCGCGGCGTCCCGGTCGAGCGGCTGTACCGCGACGTCCGGCTGTTCCGGATCTACGAGGGCACCAGCCAGATCCAGCAACTCGTCATCGCCCGGGAGATGCTCCGGACCTAGGGCTTCAGGTCCGGAGAAATTAGGGACTTACGTCCCTGCCGCTGCGGGACCGCGGACGAGTGCAATGCAAAGGTGTTCGTTGGCGATGAGGTGCGGCTGGATGTCGGCTTCGCCGTCGCACGCGAGAGGCTGACGCGGCTCGGCGAGAGCGGTGCGCTGTCCGTAACATCGGAAGATGCCTACGGCCCTGGCCTGACCCGCGTGGGCGCGGCTGGCGCCTCCAAGCTGGTCCGGGTGCAGGTCCGCGAGCTGTCCTGGACCGACCGGTCAGCCGGGCTGGCCATGCGCTGGGAGGCCACCGGCCCGGGCGGCGGGTTGTTCCCGGTCCTGGACGCCGACCTCAAACTCGCGCCCGACGGGGAGGGGAGCACGGTGCTGACGATGGCCGGCTCCTACCGGCCGCCGCTGGGTTCGCTGGGCGAGGCGCTCGACCGGGCGCTACTGCGCCGGGTCGCCGCCGCGACCATCCGGAGCTTCGTCGCCCGGGTGGCGGCTCAGATCACCGGCCATCCCGTCCCTAACGGCGCCGGGTCCGTCCCGCCACCATCCCCGCCGGAGGTGAACGCGTAGTTCCGGATCTCGCGGATCACGTCATCTAGCTGGTCCAGCGCCTCGGACAGGCGCCTGCGCACCACGTCGCCGGGCAGGCTGGCCGCGGTCTGCAAGCTCAGCCCGACCTGGAACAGGCGATGAACCACCCGGTCGAACAGATCGCTGGTGATATGCGCCTGATCGGCTGCGGCGTCCCTGGCCAGGTCGGCGAGATCATTCCGCCGCTGCGTGTCGGTAGCGTCGCGGATCACCGCGAGGACGAAGTTTTCCGAGGCGGTCGGCACCGGGCTCAGGCTAATCTCGACCGGCAGCGTGGCTCCGTCCTTACGCAGCCCGGCGAGCCGGGCCCGTTCGGCCATAGAACGGGCGAGCGGCGCCTGCCGGTAGCCGGCCTGGTACCCCTGATGAGCGGTCCGCACGTCGGACGGGACCAGCACGTCGACCGGCAGGCCGATCAGTTCCTCCCGCTGGTAGCCGAACATCTCCGCGCACCGGTGGTTGACCAGGACGATCCTGCCCTCGTAATCGGTCAGCGCCAGGCCGTCGCCGAGGGCGTCGATCAGCTGCCACAGGACGGCCGGAGTGATGGTGCCCGAGCTGGGTGGGCTGAGCCTTAGGCCGTCGGGCTGCAGCCTGGCCGGGTTGGCCGGGTTGGCCGACCCTCGTCCGATGGCCGCCTCCAGCGAGGGATAGATGGAAACCAGGCGGTCCAGTCCCTCGATGCTGAGCACGCGCCGGACGACCGGAGCGGTGACCACCAGCCTGACCTGCGTCCCGTTCATCGCCGCCCGCTGGCAGGCCCGCGCGAGGGCCGCCACGGCCTGGTGATCGCACGACGCGGTTTCTGTCATGTCCGCGATCAGGACAGCGGCCCCGCGGTTGATCACCGAGAGCAGCCGGTCCCGGAGCTGGCTGACGTTAGAGACGTCGACATGACCGGGGAAGGCGACGATGGCCTGGCGGCCCGTCCATTCCACCGGGAAGGGGTCATCACCCATGGTGGGCACTTCTCCCCTTTCGGCCAGGTGTGCAGCCCGATCTTACGGCGAATTATCTCCAGGCCGTACTTTCAGCCGACCAGCAGCACGCCGACGAACAGCGCGGCCAGCGCGCTTATCCTACTGAGCGCTCTTGTCATCTTCCGCCCTACAGGTGTATCTCCCGTAGGGCGGACCGGCAAGGCGGTCGCCCGGCAAGACGAAGGCCCGGGTGTAATCCGGAGTCTTCCTGATTACACCCGGGCCGGTTAGGTCACCGCGAGAGGCGGTCCTACTTCTGCCCGGCGGGTTCGGGCTCGGGTCCGGTTTCCTGCTGCCCCGTGGGCCCGGCCGCCGCCTGCTGGTTCCAGTTCCGCCAGACGAGCCGGTGCAACGGTATCCACCTCGGGATGTCACGCAGGCCGGGGATGAACGGGATGGCCAGCAGGAGAATGGTGGCCAGGCCGGTCATGTAGATGGCGATCAGGTCGATGTTGGTGGAGTTACGCCAGCCGGGCACGTGGTACCACAGCTGGTACAGCCACAGCCAGGGCTGGCCGGGGTAGCTGCCGGTCTCGTTCATCACGCCCCACTGGTCCCCGGTCAGGTGCTCGGCGGTCGCCCGGTCGGCATAGTAGCCGCCGTCCTCCATGAACAGCAGCGGCTTGGTGTAGTCAGTGCCGTAGAACTGCCGCTGAGCGATCAGGTCCGCGTCGATGGCGCCGCTCTGGGCCAGGGCAAGCTCGGCGGCGAGCATGACCGGGACGGGCCCGTCGTTGGCTGGGGGGACCACCGGCACGCCGTTCACGAACTTGACCTTGGTCACCACGTTCCCGTAGTTGGTCGCCCACTTGTTCTGCAGGGCCGCGGGCGCGGCGTTGTAGACGGCCAGTGCGGCCTTCACCGCCGGGTTGATGGGGGCGGTCTGGGTCAGCGGCGAGATCACGAAGTCCTGCGCCGTGTCGATCGGCTGCCGCACCCCGGCCCAGTTCGCCGGGGCGAACAGGATGCTCTGCGGAGTGCCGTTGGTGTTGTACGGAGGCCCGTAGGTCGCGGTCAGGCTGGTGCCGTCCAGTTCGCTGGCGGCGGTGCCGAGGAAGTCGGCGGGGGCGGCCTTGGCCCAGCTGGCGACGGTGATCGGCGGGACGTCGGGAGAGGACAGCAGGCCGGCCAGGAGGAAGGTCAGCACCAGCGCCACCACTACCGCAATGGTGCCCTCCTTGAGGATGTCGTAGCGCTTGGTCGGGCCGCGCCACGCCGCCCGGTCGGCGGCGCGGTCGGCGCGCCGCTGCCGCAGGGTCGGCCGGGTGGCCGGCAGCGGGTGGCTCACGCCACGGACCCGCACGAGCAGCACGTGCGCGCCGATCAGCGCGATGAGCAGGACCGGGAGGAGCACCACGTGCCACAGCAGCATCTGGCCGAAGTTCATCAGGTTGAAGAACGCGCCAATCCCGACCGCGTTGAACGCGTCCTTGCCGTTGGTCGCGATCCACTGGGAGTCGAAGTTCTGCTGGGACAGGTACCCGGTGAAGCACACCAGGACCGAGCCGATGAAGGCGAGGACGCCGGTGATCCAGGTCCACGCCCGGCGGCCGCGCCAGGCGGCCATCCAGAACTTGCCCCACAGGTGGATGACCAGCAGCGCCATGAACAGCTCCACGCTCCACAGGTGCAGGCTGTTGAAGAAGTGACCGACCGGGTTGGTGTGCCACCAGTCGGTGCCGCCGAGCGCGATGGCGGCCCCGCTGGCGAGCACCACGCCGAGCGCGGCCAGCGACGCCACGCCGAACACGTACACCCAGGAGGCGACGTAGGCCGGCTGGCGGTCGGGCATCAGTTTCTTCGGCGGCAGAATGCGCAGGACCATGCGGCGGAACCGCGCGGTCCACATCTGCTCATCGCCCTGGGCCGCCTTGTAGCCGGGGATCTGGTCTGGTTCGGTCACGTCGTCCGGCGGCAGGTTCGGGCGGTGGCGTCCGGGGAACGGCAGCAGGAGCGCGACGCCGAAGATGACGACCATGACCGCGATGAGTACGAGGTTCGCCACTGAAATTTCGAAGATGTTCCAGTTCACGTAAGAACCAGGCTGGTTCAGGTCGATGGCAACGGGAGCGTGTCCCGCCAGAGCAATGGATCCCAACGGAGCCCTCCAGGTCGGCCCGCGGACCAGTCCGCACGGCAACAGATTGATGGGACGAGTTTTGCCGCTGGTCGAACGCGCCTGTAGTGATGAGCGTCATCTGGTTTAGGGACTAAGGTCCCGGACTGAGGGAGGTAAGACACAGAAACGGGCGCCGAGGCGGCCGGAAGATATTACGGCTCCCGTACCAAACGTGGTGATCGTGACTCTGGGCAGCTGACGGCGCTTACTATCAACAGATTGCGAGCAGCTCAACGTCCAGGGTTAGCAACTCGGCATCACGGGCTGGCAGCTCAACGCCCGGACCGAACGTGCGACATGGCCCTCCTTCGCCGTGCGTTATCGTCGGCTTCTGGCGGGCATGCCACCCGAGGGACACGGCGCCTGGGGAGGAACTGTGGACATTACCCAGCTGATCCTTGACGACCATCATGAGCAGCGGCGGCTGTTCGCGATCCTGGAGCAGATCGACCGCGGAGATACCGGGGTGCTGTCCGCGGTGTGGAGCCGACTGGCTGCGTTCCTCGAACTGCACGCGGCGGCCGAGGAGGAGATCTTCTACCCCGCCCTGCTGCAGGTGGGCCTGGCGGCGCACCGGACGGCCGGGGTGGAGGGAGAGACCCTCGATGCCATCCACGACCACAACGAGATCAGGGACGCGATCACCGAAGTCGTGCGCCGTCAGGTCGGCACCGACGAGTGGTTCGGCGCCGTCGGCGCGGTGAACCTGGCCAACAGCGATCACATGGCCGAGGAGGAACGCGAGGGCCTGACCGACTTCCGCCGCCTGGCCGGGTTGCAGCGCCGCCACCAGCTTGCCGTCACCTTCGCCGCCTTCGAGGCACGGAACTTCGCCGGAGTCCCCGTCGTGGACAAAGACCCGGTTGCCTACGTACGCGCGGTGGAAGGGCAGGTGCCCCGAGCCGGATCCCTCAGCATCGGCAGCCTCAAGCGGCGCTGAACCGGCTGGGTGGTGGTCTTCGGGCCAGCGGTCAAGGGCATGCACCGATACACCGACGCCATGGTGTTAGTGGTTCGGGCTCGCTCATCGTGTCCGGGTGACGCTGGCAGGGATCGCGTCCTTGCGTCCATCCACGGCGAGCCTTGGCCCATCGCGATCAAGCCCGGATTCCGTGAACCACATGGCTCCGGACACCCCGGGTGTCATCCGGGGCGGGCTGGGGGGCTGTGGCTGTGGAGTATTTTGGTCTTGTCCGGGTTCCACGCGGTGGTGGTACCGTCGGGGTTGAGCACGACGGTCCAGCCCATCTGGTGGATGACCACGTGATGGTGGTACCAACAGAACAAGGCGCAGTCTTTGACGCTGGTCTTGCCGCCGTCGGCCTTGTGGGTCAGATGGTGCACCTCACACGCCGAGGCGGGCTGGTCGCAGCCGCCGGTCCACCGGCAATGCTGGTCCCGCAGGATGACCGCGTGCTGGATCGCAGCGGGGATGTCCTTGCTGACCCCGACGTCCAGCGGCAGGCTCGGCCCGGCGAGCCGTGCGCCGAGCTGCCGGCGGCGCAGGAAGCTCGCCAGCCCGCCCGGACCCGAGACTAGGTCCACGGCCTTGCCGATGATGGCTTGCTCGAGGGCTTCCCAGGCCCGCGTGGTGTCCGGGCACGGCGCATCCTGCCCGCCGTCGCCGCCGGTGCCGGTGTCGCCGGGGCCGTCGCTGCCGGTGCCGGCCCGGGCGGTGTCGTGGTGGTGGCGGAGCCGGTCCAGCTGCACGCACAAGCGGACCAGGTCCTGCAGGGCGGCGGGGTTCACCTCGCCGGTCACGACCGGGGCCATGGCCGCGTCGCACGCCATGGCCTCGGCGGCGTCGCCGTCCAGCCAGGCGCCGCCGTCACTGCCGGACACCGACGCGGCCGCCCGGTAGCCGGCCCACTGCGCCCGGACCCGTGCGGTCCACTCCTGCTGCAGGGCGGAGCTGCCGTCCAGCACCATCAGGTCCGCGAGGGAAATGTGCGCCACCACTTTGACCGGCTGCCCGGCCCGCTCCGGCAGCAGGTCCGCGGCCACCAGCCGCCGCAGGCGGCGGCTGTGATTTTGCATCATGATCGGCCCCGTCGGCAGACCGGACGCACCCCCGCTCAGGGCGGGCGCGTATGGTCCGCCTGGGCGGGCCTACTGCGCGGCGGTGTCGGTCCCTGCCCAGCTGGAGCGTGGGACTGGCCGGGCCGGGCTGGTGCGGCTGGACGGTCACGGCCACGTTCAAAGGATGCTGCGGTCCGCCCGGCACAACCCGGGAATGGCGACCCTGCGGCAGCGCGTCAACTTCGCTGGCGTATCTAGTGCCCGCTGCGAAGAAGCGCGGACGGGGGCACAGTGACCGCAGCCGGGTCCTCGATCTGCTCCGGGAATCCGTCTTCGGCGCCAGAGCGGGTTGCCGCGCGCAGATGCCACGCTGCGTGCTCGTCCTGTCGTCCGTCCCGTCGCCGATGTCCGCGCGTTACGTGCAGACGCGCGCGCGAGGGGCGGGACGGGACGATTACCCGGACGATCACTTAAGGTCACCACCGTAACGGCGACGGCGACGGCAGGACATAGCCGACAGCCGGTAGCAGCCGCGCGCGTAGCCGCCGACGATCTGCGCAAGCATCTCGGCCTGGCGCTCCGGTCGGCTGAGGGAAACAGAATTGGGTGATCTGGGGTCTTGAGGCCGAGAAGGTGGTCAGGGTCTCCGTCTTTGCCCGGGTACTCCAAGCCGGCGCTCGGGTCAGTTGCCGTCGGCCGGATGTGGAGTCGCACGGCTGGCGGGAGGTCAGCCGTGCTGACGGCTTTAGGCGAGGTCGGCGTCGTGCATCGTGATCGCCAGTTGTACGCGGTTGGTCGCGTTCAGCTTGGTCAGGATGCGGGATACGTGGGCCTTGACGGTTGCCTCGCTCATGTACAGGTGGGCGGCGATGTCGGCGTTGGACTGGCCGCGCCCCACCGCGGCGGCGACTTCGCGCTCCCGCTCGGTGAGCAGCTTAAGCGATTTCTCCGCGGCTATCCGGCGGGCCTCCGTGGTGTCGGCGCTGTAGTGGTCGATGAGCGTGCGGGTGACCGATGGTGACAGCATGGCGTCGCCGGCGGCGACGAGCCGCACCGCGCCGACGATGTCGGCTGGAGGGGTGTCTTTGAGCAGGAACCCGCTTGCCCCGGCCCGGAGCGCGCCGAACACGTACTCGTCAAGGTGGAACGTGGTCAGCACGATGACTTTCGGCGGGTCGGGCAGCGTGGTGATCTGCTTGGTGGCGGTGATGCCGTCCATGCCGGGCATGCGCACGTCCATCAGCGCCACGTCCACGCGGTGGGCGCTGAGGGCGGTGAGGGCGGCGGCGCCACCCGCGGCCTCGGCAACCACGTCTAGGTCGCTGGCGGATGACAGGATGGTCCGCAACCCGGCGCGGACGAGCGGGTCATCGTCGACGAGCAGGACCCGCAGTGGCCGGCCGCGGGTGGTGCCGGATTGGCTCACGGTGCCGGTCATGCCGGCCATCGCAGCGCCGCGTTCAGTACGAAGTCCCCGGCCGGGTCTGGGCCGTAGGCGAGGGTGCCGTTGGCGACGGCGACCCGTTCGGCCAGGCCGGCCAGTCCCGTCCCGGTTCCGGGCAAGGGCGGCTCGCGGGCAGGCCGGCCTGGGAGCGGGTTGCGGACTGTGACTTGCAGTCCCTGGCCGGGGCGGCCGGCGACCGACACGGCGACCTTGGCGCGGGGAGCGTGTTTGCTTGCGTTAGTCAGGGCTTCCCGCACGATCCGGCAGGCATCGGGGCCGAGCGTCCCCGGCGCTGCCTCCGGTCTTTCGACCTGCATGTCCAGCGTGACGTTCATGCCGGCCTGGCGGGACTCCTGTACCAGCCGGGTGATGTCGCCCAGGGATGGCTGCGGGGCGAGCGGCGCCTCGCCGTCCCCAGCGCCGTCGCGGAGCACCCCGATGGCAGCCCGCAGCTCCTCCAGGGCCTGCCGGGCGGTCGAGCGGATCAGGCCGGCGGCTTCGGCCACCCGGGCGGGCGGCAGGTCCGGCCGGACCTCCAGCGCTCCGGCGTGCAGGGCCATGAGCGATATCCGGTGGCCAAGCACGTCGTGCATCTCCTGGGCGATCCGGGTCCGTTCGGCGCGGCGGGCCTGCTCCGCCAGCAGTTTCTGCGCCGCCTCGGTGTGGGCGACCTGCTCGCGCAAAGAGGCGAGGAGCTGGCGGCGGGCCCGGATGTACATGCCCCAGGCCACCACGGCGGCGAACTCGGTCACCGCCCACAGCCACGCCGCCCAGAACGGGTACTGGCTGTACCACAGCAGGTAGTAGCCCGAAAAGACCATCAGGTACAGGCTGGCTATGGCCAGGGCGGCTCCGGGCCGCCTGCGGATGCTGACGTTGAGCAAAGCCAGCAGGACGGCCGCCGCAGCCATCAGCGACACCACGAACGGGACGAGCATCGCGACGGCGATCCCAGCCGGCCACCGCCGCCTGAACCACAGTGCTGCGCACGCGGCGGCGCCGGTCCCTGCATCGATGGCGAAGGCCAGTGCATGGGGCCCAGGCGGCATGCCCGTGCCGCGCATGCCGGGTTTGATGATCAGGAACAGCAGGCCGCCAGCCGCGGACAGCGCTACCCAGCCGACGTCCGCGGCCACGTCCCGCCCGGCCCGTGGTCCGCCTTCAGCCATACCTCCAGCCTAGGAACCTGCCCCGGACCCCGGTACCGCCGATCGTCCCTGGCTGCATCGACGAAAGTAGCGGGCCATGCCCGGCTATCACCGTCGGAAGCCGGCGCCGGGCCCGCCGCGGGTCCGCCGGGTGGACTGGGCATCGTAGCCGTGCCGCCGATACGCTGGCCGGCTCGCGTGAGCAGGCTTGAAGCATGATCAAGATAACCGGACTCAGCAAGCGCTACGGGCGGATCGTCGCGGTGGACGGGGTGACGTTCACCTGCATGCCGGGTACCGTTACCGGGTTCCTCGGCCCCAACGGCGCCGGCAAGACCACGACCCTGCGCGCGCTCACCGGCCTGACCCGGCCCGACGCCGGGCAGGCCACCATCGCCGGGCACCGGTTCGCTGAACTGCTTAACCCGGCGCGAGTCGCCGGCACCCTGCTGGACGCCTCCGCGCTGCACGCCGGGCGGACCGGCCGCGCCACGCTGCGCATCGCCGCGACCATGACCGGGATGCCGTCCCGCCGCGTTGACGAGGTGCTGGCGGCCGTCGGCCTGACCGG
>Ga0074046_10000679_pt1 | contig 31163 bp, 29 predicted proteins | sample BogForMeECP23OM3_FD_94441 | JGI IMG/M metagenome (GOLD analysis project Ga0074046, IMG submission 94441) | Bog forest soil microbial communities from Calvert Island, British Columbia, Canada - Bog Forest MetaG ECP23OM3 | ecosystem: Environmental > Terrestrial > Soil > Wetlands ... | reverse complement strand
GGCCAATGGCACGAGGCTACCCAGCAAGATCCGGAACCCACCGAAGACTACCCCTAGCAGCGAGGTTGCGATTACCCCGTTTCTTCCCTGGTAACTATGTGCCAAACCGAACAGCAAGGATGTGAACAAAACCGCGAGCCCGGACGGCAAACCGGCATGGGAGAGCGCGGCCATGCCAAATCCGCGATACAGGAACTCTTCGCAAACGCCGGCGGTAACTGCCAAGGCGAAATAGGGAAGCATCTCCTGAGGCGAACGCGGAAGGATCCGGCTGGCGAGCGACCGCAGGATGCCTGCCGCCGGTCCACCGGCCTCTCGGACCCGGCGAAGGTTCAGCCAGTGTAATCCGCCGAGCGTCGCCGCGCCCACGATACTAGGAAAAAGCACTTTCCCCCAGCCAATCTCGGCAAGTCCCAATTCTGCGGGCGAGAGTCCGCGGGCAATTGCCCGGGACGCTACCACGATCGCTAAGATCCACTGAAACACAATCGTTGTCGCATACAAGGTGATTCGTTCCCTGCTGTCGACGCGTTCCTTCGCGAGCAAGTGCCGCAAGCGCACGCGGCCTCTCCAGGGCACGACAATCAGCAGAACAGCGAAGATCAACCAGAAGTCCCAAGGCATGTGCGATAAGAACAGTATCACGCCCGGGCTGCAAGCTGTCCCGATGGCCATGCGTTCGATCGCGACCAGCAGAAATTCGACTGCCTGGTTATACTAAAGCGGGCCAGCAGCCCGAGTGAGGTGCAATGTTGAGTGAACCCGTAAAGCTTACCGCCATGGTGAAAGCCGCCGGTTGCGCGGCGAAGTTGAGCCCAGGAATACTCGATTCCATCCTGCGTGGATTGCCCACGGGCTCCGATCCGAATGTACTGGTCGGATTCAACACCAACGATGACGCGGGAATTTACCAATTGGAAGAAAATCTTGCGATTGTGCAAACCGTTGATTTTTTCACGCCAATTGCCGACGATCCATTTACCTTCGGCCAAATCGCGGCCACCAATGCACTGAGCGACATCTACGCCATGGGTGGGCGGCCCATTTCCGCCTTATCGCTTGTCGGGTTTCCCGCAAAAGGCGAGGTTAAACTCCTCGAGCAAATTATTCGCGGTGGCCTTGACAAAATGGCCGAGGCCAAGTGCAGCGTCGTTGGTGGCCATTCGATTCGAAACGATGACATTATTTTTGGCTATGCCGTAACCGGGGTGATTCACCCGAAGCAAATTTGGCGAAATGTCGGCGCCCAGACAAACGACATTCTCCTGTTTACCAAATCCATCGGGACCGGGGTGCTTTCCACTGCTACAAAAAATAATCGCATTGAAAAGAAATCCCTCGATGCCGCCATTGCTTCCATGACCACACTGAACCACGAGGCTGCTGAGGTATTGCGCTCGCTCGAACGAGAAACCAATACGCAGTGCGTTCATGCGGTGACAGATGTGACGGGATTCAGCCTTTTGGGTCACGCCCGGGAAATGGCGCTAGGCGATCCCGCAAACGGAATGCAACCCGTTTCACTTGAGATTTCCTACCAAGCGGTGCCTATTTTGCCTGGGGCATGGCAAGCGGTTAGAGACGGCATGATTCCAGGTGGCCTAAACAATAACCGCGATTTCATTGGCGATTGCGTCGGGTTTTCTGACAATGTACCGGAAGAAAATCGTGCCCTACTGTTTGATCCGCAAACTGCCGGGGGCCTGCTGGTCGCCGTGGCGCCGAACTTTGCAGAGAAAGCCGTGGAACTTTTTACGATGCACGGGATCAATGCTGCCAAAATTGGCCGGGTTCTTCCAAAAACGTCTCCCCTGATTTTGGTGATCTGAATCTCACCCGCCTAGTCGCCATGGACACCATCACACACGGTATTGTAGGCGCTCTCATCGCCAAAGCAGCATTTCATGGCGAGGATCTCTTTCCGCTCACTCCGGTAACCAAACGCCGCGTGATTACCTGGTCTTTACTGCTGGGGGCAATTTTCCCCGATTCCGATACCTTGCGCGACATGTTTTCAAGAAACCAATTGCTGATGCTAACCTGGCACCGCAGCATCACCCATTCCTTGATCTGTCTACCGATTTGGACGCTGCTTCTGGCCACCCTCACCTATCAAGTTGCGAAATGGCGAAAATGGAATTCCCCTTCGTTCCCGGCGCTCTGCGGAATCTGGGCCGTCGGGATTCTCAGCCACATTTTTCTCGATCTGGTCACGACGTTTGGCACGATGATCTGGTCACCACTAGAATGGTCGCGCCCGGCGTGGGACATTCTCTTCATTGTTGATTTCACATTCGCGGGAATTCTTCTCGTTCCTCAGCTTCTTGCCTGGGTTTTTGAGAATCGTACATTGCTCCGACGCCGCGCACTGACCATGGCACTTGTTTTTATTCCTGCGCCGTTTCTAGTGGCCCGGATCGCGCAGGTTGTCGGCACACCGATCTCTGTCGGAGCCACGATATTCGCCACGGGGCTCATGGCTTGGTTATTTTTGTCACCGGTTCTGCTTGGTTGGGGTACGCAGATGTCCTATATATCCTGGAATCGCGCCGGGTTGGTGCTGGCCGCGGTTTACTTGACTGCGGCCACACTTGCCCATCAGCTGGCCCTCCATCATATCGAGCGATTTGCCAAACGCGAGTCTATTGAGGTCGATGCCATCGGCGCGCTCCCACTTCCGCCGTCCTTACTCGATTGGGATGGACTGGTTCGCGCCCCGCGTGGTGTCTATGAACTGCGCATGGATCTGACGGAGGGTCTCGGAACGACCGACCATAGCAATCCGGAAGTGCTTCAGCACACCTACTATCCGGACGCGTTCCCTAATTCCTACATTGATCAAGCGCGCGCCCTGCCGGAGGTGCAGAAGGTAATTTGGTTTGCGCGGTTTCCAGTTACCCGCTTTCACCGCGAGGGTTCGGACGCGATTGTGGAGATCAGCGACCTGCGCTTCCCGCAAACGCGCCGCGACAGGGTGCCGTCTTTCACCTATCGAATCCGCTTTTCAGATGCAGGGCGGGTGCTCTCGCAAGGTTGGGTAACGCGTTGAACGCATTTATGTCCTTACATCTAAGGAGAGGGGTGAGCTAAAGGAAACCCAGAGGACAGGCGCGACTGACTGTTTGACGGACCGCGGAGGGCTACTGCTCTAATCCCCATCGCCTTTCACCGGATGGATTACGACTAGACGCTCTTCGCCCGTTCCTATGCTTTCGGTCCTGATTCCCGCCATATCTTTCAGCGCCAGATGGACAATCCTCCGTTCCCGTGAAGACATTGGATTCAACCGAAACGCTTGCTTCGAGCTTTGCACCCGTTCGGCCGCCACTTTGGCGGTCATCTTCAGCTCTTCAAATCGCAACGCCCGATACCCACCGCTATCCAAATGAATTTTGTCGTGGAAAGTGGGCTCCAGCCCCAACGCGCGAAACGCCAGATGCTCCAAGGCCTTCAGCACCTCCGCATTGCGGGCCAGCAGTATCTCTCTATCCCTGCCATCCAGGTCGGCAAGTACTTCCGCTTCATTCTGCTCGGCGCTTTCTGCGATGCGAACCTTGACACGCAGGTCGAACTTGCTGCTCCGTACGATCTTTTCTAGAAATTCGCGCAGCGCATCCGCTGCTGCGACACGATCGAGCCTGCCCTCATGAACCAACTGTTTTGTCATACCCGTTTAACCAAGAATGTAACGACCGCCCCAACCAGGATTCCGCAAAACACTCGAGCGAGCGTAATCCTACTTTTTTGCGTTTGCGCGCGCGAGCTTTGCCGGGGCGGGGAGCGGATGAGTCCTGTTGAGATACCACTGCTGCAGGATGCCCACCAGACTGCTGGTCAGAATATACAACGCCAAGCCGCTCGAAAAAGGAAATATTACGAACATGACGGAAAAGCTGAGCGGCATGATCTTGAGCATTTGCGCCTGTTGCGGGTCGCTCGCCGTCATCGGGGTCATTTTCGAGACCAGGTACATGGTCACGCCTACCACCACCGGCAAAATATAATAAGGATCCTTTGAAGCCAAATCGTGAATCCACAGCCAGCTCGCGTGTCGCAATTCAATCGCTCCGCGTAAGGCTGTGTTCAAACCGAACCAGATCGGCATCTGCAAAAACATCTGAAAGCAGCCGCCAACCGGATTGATTCCTTCGCGCTGGTAAATGGCCATTACTTCCTTATTCATTTCCGCCTTGCGCGGGTCATTTATCTTGTACTTTTTATATTTTTCCTGAATCTGCTTGATCTCCGGTCCCACACGCTGCATTTTCATTGTGGTTTTGTAGCTGGAGATGCGCAAAGGGAACAGCAGCATGTTGATGACCAGTGTCAGCACTACGATCGTCCATCCCCAGTTGGGAATGTACTTATGCAGCCACTTCATGGCGTGGAACAGCGGATCTGCGATGAATTCCATCCAGCCAAAGGAGACCAGCGAATTCAGCGGCGGATGCATGGCTTTCAGATCGTCGTAATCTTTCGGTCCGACATACACGCGCATGGCCATCGGCTCGCTGGATGTGGCCGTAGCGACCTCCTGCACCGGCTCAGGCTGATCTTTTCCGTCGACTTGGCGGTTGGCCCAAACTTTCCAGTAGCGGGTTTCAAGCGGCGTGGACATCTGATCGAGCGGGGCCATGAAGGTGGCGGTGAAGTAGCGGTCCTCAATACCTGTAAATGTCTTTCCGCCTTGCCAGACGGTGCCCCACTTCTCGGGTCCCTCGAGTTTCTTTGCGAGAAACGTCGAGAGTTTGCCGTTTTCACTGTAGAACGTTTGAATCGTTGCCGAGGGCGCTGGGTCGGTTACCGTTAAATCGCCAAAGCCGCCGCGCCAGGCCAAGCCAGAGAGCACGCGAGCGCCGTTGTAGGCTGAAGTTGTCTGGACATTCACGACGTAGGAATGGTCGAAGTGATAGGTCTTGGTAATTTCCAAGTGGCCATCGCTAAAGGTGAATTTCAAATCTGCTGGAGCCGCGAGTGAACTGCGATCGCCAGAAATTTTGTAAAGAGAAGTATTCGCGATTTTTTCCAGCTGGAGGTCGTCGAACACGAGAGAAAATGGCCAACCGCCGGTTTGCTCTGCCGCGTCCGGGTGGACCAGATCCAGCGTGCGTTGCGGCTTGTGATCGTCTTTATATTTCTTCAGTTGCCAACTTTTGACGAGCGCCCCGCGATTCGAGAATTCAACACGGTACAGCGAATTCTCTACGACGATGGTTCGCTCCTGCGAATCCGCAAGTACCGGAATTGATGAAGCGGGAGCTCGGGAACTGGGTACCGCACCGACTGTCGCAGGAGTATTTGTAACTGCAGGTACTGTTGTTGCGGCGTTTGGCGTTTCTCTGGTCGCGGGCGCTGTGGCAGCGGGTTTGTTCGGCGGAAGAGTCGCCGGCGGTTTCGGCCCAAAATATTTTGTCCAGCCGAGAAACACCATCATAGACAGTAGCGAAGCGACCAGAATGCGCATTTCTGGGGTGAACTTATCCTTCTTTCCACCGCTCGGTGGCAGGGGCGTCATTGGTGGGGTACTCAAGAGCGCGCCTCGCGCGACTCAGGATGTTCAGAGCGATTGGTATGCATGGTTTCCCATTTCTCCGGAACCGGATCGTAGCCAAACTTTCGCGACAGCGGCTGGCATCGTAGCAAGCGCTTGGCACCTAGCCACATTCCGCGCCACACACCAAACTGTTCAATCGCCTCGTAGGCGTACTGGGAGCAGGTCGGCGTAAACCGACAGCTTCCCGCAAATAGCATCGATAGGTAAGACTTATAAAAACCGAGCGCGAATAGAGCAGCGCGCACGCCAGCGCTCCTTTTATTTTGCGCTTTCGGCTCTAAACGAGTTGTTAAAGCGCTCACAGATTCTTCACCAGGCGCAGCAGATCGGCTATCAGCAAAGGCAGAGGTGCTTTGGCCACCGAACTCTTTGGATGCATCACGAAGTCCCATCCTGCGGGTATCTCCTGGCGGTGACAGCGGACCAACTCGCGCAATCGGCGCCGGATGCGGTTGCGCACGACGGCCCCTCCCAATGCTTTTTTGATGCTGAAACCGAAGCGGCTCACCGGCAGTTCATTGGCGCGAACGAAGATGGTGAAGTGCGAACTGGATCGGCGTTTTCCGGCGCGGTAGACCGCATCGTATTCGCTGCGGCGCACCAGCCGCGCCTCGCGCGGAAATCTCAGCCCGTCCTTCATCGGGATTGCTCCCGGTGAGTGTTCCCTAGAACTAGGGTATGAGGGTATGACGGCCCTTCTTGCGGCGGGCTGCAAGCACTTTGCGGCCACCCTTGGTTTTCATGCGCGAACGGAATCCGTGAGTCTTCGCGCGGCGGCGCTTCCGCGGTTGAAATGTACGCTTTGGCAAAACAATTCTCCTTAGTCAGTTGCAATACCGCCGCCGAAGTCCAAATGCTGGTACCGGACACTACCTTTACCCTGAACATTGCAGGGCCCGGCCAACCGGACCTACGATTGGCTCGTAGCACGAGTGTCGCGCAGCTGTTCGCTGCTGGATCACTACCCTCGCTACGATGGCCTTGGGTTCGTCTTCGTCCAGCCGGTTGCCCGTTATTCGGCAGCTCTTCGAATCTATAAGTGTACTTGCCGCCGATACTTAGGGTCAAGAAAAGGTCTATAGAGCAGCCCGCTTTCCGTACGAGCTGTTTTAATAGATAACTCATTATGTATGGAGTTTTATCTTTGAGCGAGAAGTCGAGTCTTCCTAATTAATTACTCATTTAAACGAAAGTTTCGCAATGAATGCTTGAACCGGACGTTCCTTCACTTGACGCATCAATCTACTTTATGACATAAAGCACCTTAGGGGAGTTTCTGATATGGACAAAAGACACTTGCTTCTCCAACGGATTTTGATGGGACTGTGCGTGTTCGGGGCCGCGTCTGGCGCCTGGCTATGTCTCGCGGAGAATATTTTGCGGCATGACCGCTACCAGGCGCGGACGCTGATGGACGGGGGCATTGTGGCGCTTAGTCTGCTTACAATGGCATTCCTGTTCGGGTGGAGACAGAGAGGTTTGCCGTGGATTATGGCGCTCGGAGCGGTTGCCGCGCTCTATCTCGGCGCTTCTGCCATCACGCACACTTTTCGGGCTCTGCACTTCGAGGGCTACGTCATAGTGATTGGCACGGCATTGGCTGCGCAGGGCGCCATGACGCTCGCGGTAGTTGGTCGCTTGCTTATTCATCAAGACTGAGGCGCTCGAAAGTTGTGAAGAGAACTTCGGCATTGCTGTACCCTTCTCGGGGTCTCGCAACTTAAGCTAAAATGACCTCCATGAAACTAGACGGCAACACAATTCTGATTACAGGGGGCGGGTCCGGAATAGGCCGAGGACTGGCCACAGAATTTCACAAACTGGGGAATCAAGTCATCATTGCGGGGCGGAGGGCCAAGGCTCTCGAGGAGACGACTGCAGCGAACCCGGGGATGAAGTCAATTGTGCTAGATCTTTCGGACTCGAACAACATCCGCCTATTTGCGGCACAGATTGCCAAGGAGTATCCGGCGATGAGCGTGCTTGTCAACAATGCGGGCATCATGCGGGTCGAGAATCTCAAGCAGCAGCAGAGCGACCTAGCAGATGCGGAAGCGATCGTCGCGACCAACCTACTTGGTCCGATTCGATTGACCGCGGCGTTGTTGCCCCTGCTGCAAAAGCAGCCTGCGGCCACCATCATCAGTGTTTCTTCGGGACTGGCTTTTGTCCCGCTGCACACCACGCCGACCTATTGCGCCACCAAAGCCGCGCTTCATTCCTATACGCAGTCGCTTCGCTATCAATTGAAGGCCACCGGGATCGAGGTGCTGGAACTTATCCCTCCCTACGTGGCGACTGACCTGCTCGGTGGCAGGAGTGATGCGCGGGCCATGCCGCTTGACACCTTTATCGCTGAAGTAATGGCAATTCTCAAAGCGCAGCCCGACGTAAAGGAAATCTGCGTCGAAAATGTGAAGGGTCTCCGCCTAGCCGCCGAAAGAGGTATCTACGACAAGGTCTTCCATGGCTTGAACGCCTCAGCCGTGCACAAATTCGATAGCTAGTCCGGGCTAACCTAGGGCTAACCTGGGTTCACTACCAGCAGCGCAAAGCCGTCGTAGCCCTTTTCGCCGACGGTTTGGATTTCGGTGGCACTCACGCGGGATTCACCCTCGAGCAGATCGTTGAAGCGGCGGACGCCTTTGATATTTGGGTCCTCGTTTTTGGCGTCGATCACGTGTCCATCCCGGATGATGTTGTCGACGACGATCGCCGTGCCGGGATGCGATAGCTTCAGGGCCCATTCAAAGTAAAACGGGATGTTGCCTTTATCTGCATCGGTAAAGATCAAGTCGAACGGACCGACTGCTTCGGCTGCCAACTTCGGCAACAATTCCAGAGCGCTGCCCAATCGGAGTTCGATCACACTGCTATAGCCTGCCAGTTCAAAATTCTTGCGCGCCACTCGAGCGTGGTTGGGATCTAATTCGAGCGTGATGATTTTTCCTCGCGCAGGCAAAGCGCGCGCCAGCCAGATCGTGCTGTAGCCGCCCAGCGTTCCAATCTCCAGAATTTTCCTCGCGCCGCACATCCTCGCCAGCAGGTGCAGGAGCTTTCCCTGGGTCGGCGAAACCGCGATCACCGGCAACCCGGCGTCGCTGGCGTTGTTTAGCGCCTCTTTCAGCACCGCGTCTTCCGGCACCATTTTTTCTTTAATGTAAGTATCCACCGCGGTCCACAGCTCTTGTGTCATACCCCTTCCCTCATTCAAAATCGCCACCCACAACCAACAATAAACTCAATGCTGTGCCGTAGTCCGCCGCCGGCATAATATGTCGGCACTCCATTTACGTCCACCGTGCGATCGCTGTAGAAAACATGGGTGTCGCCAGCTTCTAGCCGCAAGGTGCTGCCTTCGCCGGGATAAAGTTCCACGATACCCCCCAGGTCCAGCACCACATTTGTGGAACGCCCATAGGTATACGACGTTTGGGAGCTGTACTCTCGGACGCTGGTTACTGCCTGAGAATAGCTGTTAAACCCAGGCCTCAGTTTGCCAAAAAATCCATAACGATTGCGCCGGATACCGCCCTTCATGCCAAACAACCCCTGCAGAATTTCGCCGCCGTCGTGCGCTCCACCGCTAGAACGGTTCTGCGGAAAAAACAGAATATCGCTGTCAAGATAGAACACCCCCCACAGCCGGTAGGAGGTAAATCCACCCAAGCCAAGATCCGTGCGCACGCCGTTCGAGGTGCCTTCGCGCAAGCTAACCATCGTGCTGAACAGCGGTCCAAACTCCCAATTGCCCGAGACGCTCCGCTCAGGTGGATTGTCGCGCAATTCTCCGGGGCGGTACGTCAGGCCAAAACTCAGCCGCGTTGTATCTTCGATTTTTCCGACTGCCAATGCCGTGCTTCCGCTGGCAGTGCTATAACTTTCGTTTGCGACGCGATACGGATTTCCACTGATATCAGCGCGTAACGCCCAGCGCGGCTTGAGAAAATACTCCATTCCGCCGCCCAGATTCAACTCAAAATAGGTGGGAGCAAACGTCTGGCTCTTGTGGTCATACACATCGCTAAAATGCAGCAGTCCCGGCCGGATGAAACCGAATACCGAGAGCCGCCGCGTTTCGATGACCTTGGCACGCAGACCAAACACGGCTTGGAAGGTTTGCCCACCCTGCACAAGGAATAAGGAAGCGGCGTGCTCCGGGAAATAATCGACTTCGCTTTCCCACGCCAACCGTCGATTGAGATTCCAGTCCAATCGTGCGCCAAAGCCGGGGAAATTCTTGCCGCCGCCACCGTCTGGCGTTTGCCGGATGGTGGAAAATTCTCCGGCAATTTCAAAACGCGTGTAGTGATCCTGCCCCAGGCCAGTTCGAGCCCCCAAAAGTGGCGCCAGCACGATCAAGGCATAGGCAAAGGTACGCTCAGGCAGTTTTGCGGTATTCATCGTAGGCCGCCAGATAGCGATCCACATCCTTGCGCCGCAAATAGTACGGTGTGGATTGGCGAATCTTCGAAGGCAGCCCGCCGCGAATTCTGATCTTCTTCTCCTTCCACATCCACATTTCCAGTTCCGGCATTTTAGCCGGCACGACAGTCACGGTAGTGATGCCGCAACGCATGGCCGGATCGGCCGAGGTCCAACTCACCGCACCACGTGCCACCATTTCAGTCAATAGGTAATCGGCCATTTGCCGGTGGCGCTTCTCAATGCGTTCCATCCCAATCTGATCGGCAAATTCTGTCGCGGCACGCAATCCGCAAAGTGCGGGCACGCTGGAACTGCCGATACGCTGGAATCGTTCGGCTCGGATTTTTTGGTCATCCCAGCCTTCCGTTGCGATAGTGCTCCACAAGCGATCGATTTGGTCGTCGCGCACGTAGAGAAACCCCGTGCCCTTCGGTGCCTGGAGCCATTTGTGCGGGCTCGACGAATAGAAATCGCAGCCGAGATCCTGAATATTCAGCTTCATCATTCCCGGCACGTGCGCACCGTCCACGGCGCTCAGAATTCCCTTCGACCGAGCCAGCGCCGCCAACTCCTTGGCGGGAAGCACGACGCCCGTAACCGTGGTGATGTGGCTGAAGAAAATCACCCGCGTGCGCGGAGTGATTGCTTCACTGAACAGATTCAATACGCTCGCCGGATCGTCGACTGGCTTGGGCAGCGTCACCTTTTTCACTACGATGCCATATCGCTTGGCGCGAAGGTTCCACGGGTGTTCCCCTCCGGGATGTTCCTGATCCGTCATCAACACCTCGTCTCCGGCTTTCAGATCGACTCCATTGGCGATGTAGCTGTTCGCTTCCGTAGCGTTGCGTACCAGCGCGAGTTCATCGCGTGTGCAGCCAACAAATTGCGCCAACGGATCGCGAAACTGGTTCCACTTTGCGTAACCCCAGATCGGATAATCTTCAGGATCCGGTTGCGCCAGCCGCTCGGAATCGCGATAACCATCAAACACCGCGCTCAACACCGGCACCGGCGAAGAACCCACCGTGCCATTGTTCAAATAGACTTCGTCTTCGGGGATAAGGAACTGCTTGCGGATCTCGTTCCAGTACCCTTCCTCGTCCTTATCGTAAAGGGCGTGGTCTGGAAGCTTGTCGGGTGCCTGGCCCAGCATGTCCTTGCAAACTGCTGGGAAGTTCGCACTGCTACCTAGAGCTGCCGCTCCCGCAAAGGAAATGAGAAATTCTCGCCGGTCAAACATTGATCCACCCACCTTATGCCGTTCCATTTCATCGAGAGAAATTCAGGGTTTACCAGTATCAGAATTTATCAGCAAACTGCGAAGTGAGTTGCCGTTTTGCTATCGGAGAAGCAACAGAAAAATTCCATGGCTCACCTTTTCATCCAGGAGTCCGATAGACTGGATGAGCGGCAATTCTTAGAGAAGCAGAAGTGTGTGTGCCCTCTGGCGGGAAGTCAAGGATTCCAAGCTTTGCGCCGGCCAACCTGTATCCTAATTCTGAAGGCGAGTGGCGCGCTATACTTGCAACTCCCAATCGATGACGGATTCGATCGAGGTTTTTTCACCGAATGCTTCCGCGTGCTTACGCTAGGGCGCTTCTGTTGCTGTTGAGCTTAACTGAGGGGATCACCCCTGCGGGGGCCCAACTCGCTAGCGGCAGTCTGCGCGGTACTGTACAGGATCCGAGTGGCGCTCGCGTCACCGCTGCCACAATTAGCGTCAGCAATCCTGAAAAATCGATTTCCCGAGAAGCTTTTTCCGACGGGCGAGGCGAATTTCGCATTGACGATCTCGCGCCAGGCGCGTACGCGGTTACCGTCAACGCTCAAAATTTTGCCGACGCGCATTCCTCCGTAATCATCGCGGTCAGCTCTGTACGCGGAATTTATGTGGTCCTCGAACCGCAAAGCGTCAGCGAAACAGTCCTGGTTACGGCCCCCCGATCGATTACCAGCGAACAGCTTGATACCGCCAGCGCCACCCATAAGGCCGTTATTTACCGCCAGGATTTGGCCGATATTCCCCTGGCCGCGCGCAGCTTCGCCAACATTTCCTATCTTGCACCCGGCACGGAGCCCGTCGAACCTTCCGATCCAACCAAAGCGCGCATCACCGCCGTTTCGACTGGCGGAAGCTCAGGATTGAACAATGAAATTTCTGTCGATGGCGGAGACAATTCCGACGATTACATTGGCGGTTTCTTGCAAAATTTTTCACCCGATGCCATTCAGGAATTTGCCTTTCGCACCGCGCAAACCGACGCCGACACCGGGCGCACTACTGCGGGCTCGGTCGTCATCACCACGCGCAGCGGCACAAACGAGTGGCACGGAGAAGGGGCGGTCTATATTAGAGCCGCCGACCTAAACGCCCGCTTTCCCATCGATAATCCCCCGCCCAATCCCAAGCAGCCATTCGCTCGCCAAAATTATGTAGCGACGCTCGGTGGCCCAATTCTGAAGGATCGTCTCTGGTTTTTCAGCTCGCTCGAATATGTTCGTGAAAATGCCAGTATTGCCTACAGCCCTCTGAGCATTCAGCAATTCGATGCTCTGGCGCAGTTGGCTGCGATGGGATTGATACCCGGCGTAAAGTCGATCAACGTTCCCAATACTGTAGCGGTGCCTTTCCGTGATTATCTCGATACGTTTCGTTTGGACTGGGCGCAATCGGAGCGCTCGCGCTGGTTTTTGCGCGCGGCGAGCGATAGTTACACCACGCGGAATTCGCTGGTCGAACAGGGAGCGCTACCGTCGACCGGTTCGACGGCGCACAACAATTACTTCAGCTTCGTTGTTGGCCAGCAATTTACGTTTTCATCCGCGTGGTCGGGCTCGCTGATGCTGAACGCCAGCTTTCTCCACCTCACCCAATCGCGAAATTCAAATCTGGGGTTTGCCCTGGCGTTCCCGTTTACGACAACCTCGAGTTCCACCTCGGGATTTGAAACCTACGGTGACAATCAGTACGTTACGGCCATCACGAATTTTCCTATTTTGCGCAATCAGGAGAAGTATCAGGTTCGCTACGATGTGAGCCATGTAAGCGGCAGCCATTCGACCCGGCTCGGCGTGAATTTCGTGCACGAACCGGTTTTAAGTGGCGCACTGACCGCAAACGCAGAAACACTCGTCAGCTTTCCCGAGGACCCCACCTATTACCTGAACAACCTGGCAGAATTTCCCGTCGATTACGCGAATGGAAGTGTTTCGAAGCCTGCCGGGGATGGCAGCTTTTCGCAAAACGTGCAGCGGCTGGGATTTTACGCAGAAGATTCGTGGCGAATTAGCTCCGGGCTGACCCTAAATTACGGGCTTCGCTATGACACAACGTTCGGATTATTTATCGCTTCTGGCCACGATCAGAGTTTCAATCCGGCCCTCGGCACCGGCTTAGTCAACGGCATCCCTCACGATTACCGCAAGGCATTTGCGCCCCGATTGGGCGTGGTGCAAACCATCGGATCTAGGCGAAAGACGGTTTTTCGCGGTGGAATCGGAATGTACTACGACGATCTCGCGCAAAACGGTTGGGTGACGGCGTTCCAATCGGTGAACGCCGGCAGCATCGCGAACGGCCCGATCACCCCTTCGCTGATTGATCCGAACTACCACACGCCCTACGCCCTGCACGTCACCGCCGGGATCCAGCACGAAATTTCCAGGAATTGGCTCGTCAGTGGTGATTTTACGTTAGAGACCGGAATGCACGGGTATCGCGACTATATCTATCCGCAAGCGAGCGTGTTCCGTTCCGACAATCGCTCGAGTTACAAGGGGCTGGGACTGAAGTTGCAGGGAAATGTGACCTCTTGGGCGCATTTTGACGCGGTTTACACGCTTTCGAAGGCGCAAACCTGGGGATGCGTGCTTGGCGAGCTGTTTGATTACGTCAACGGCGTATGCAATCCGCAGAATGCGTTTGCCCCGGGGGACTACGGTCCTTCGGGAGAAGATGTTCGCAATCGCTTTGTCCTGGCCGGCACGTTTCAATTGCCCCATGGCTTCCAACTCGCAACCCTGTTTCAAGCAGAGAGCCCTAGGCCACTTACCTTGACGACTCCGCAGGGTGGACGGGCGGTAGTAAACGGTGTGGAAACTACGCTCGACGAGTTACGCGGCACCCCTTACATCCAAATGGATCTGCGAGTCAGCCGTCCGTTTACAGTGCACGATCGATTGGCGATCACACCGTTTGCAGAATTCTTCAATCTGTTCAATCGTGACAATCCCGGTGCCAATTACGTTACCAGCATTGCTGCTCTGCCCACACCGGTAAACAGCCTAGCCAATGCCACAGCGTTCTGTTTGAATCCCGCGTGCACCATCACCCAGCCCATCACCAGCCTCAACCAATTGCGCTTTCCCGCAGGTGCGCTGGGCGATTTTTTTGGGCCGGGAACGACTGTGGGCATACCTTTTGCGGCGCAATTGGGAGTCAAAGCAACCTTTTGATCCGCAAGCGCGTAGCAGTGGGGAAGCGAGCGAGGGAACCATGCGGACATGCCCGCCGTCGCTCTTGCATCTAGAAGGCAGTCCGGGTGGCGACACCGTCCCTTACCGGCGGTACAATAGGGACTAAAGGTAGGGACATTTGTGTTTGAAAATCTGACCGACCGGCTGCAACGAACATTTAAAAATTTGCGCGGACAGGGCAAGCTCACCGACGAGCACTTGGAAGCTGCGCTCGGGGAAATTCGTGAAGCTCTACTGGAAGGCGACGTCAATGTAGGTGTTGCGGACGAACTGCTGAGTAACATCAAGGCCAAAGGCCTCGGCACCGAAGTCATGCTGCAGCTTTCGCCAGACCAGCAGGTCATCAAGATTGTTCGCGACGAATTGCTAAACCTGCTGGGCAAGCATGCCAAGCCGCAGTTTGCTTCGCGGCCTCCTTCGGTCTGGATGATTGTCGGTCTGCAGGGCTCGGGTAAAACCACCACCACCGGGAAATTGGCGAAATGGCTGACGCAGCATGGCCACCGCCCGATCGTTGTTTCGACCGACGTTTACCGTCCAGCCGCGAGGGAGCAGCTCAGGCAAGTCGCAAAATCCATTGGCATTTCCGTGTGGCCTGCGACCGACACGGATAAGCCGCTCGAGATTGTTCGCGGCGCGATCAAGGAAGCGAAGCTGTCGGCGAGCGATGTTGTGCTCGTCGATACGGCGGGACGCTTGCACATTGATGATGAGTTGATGAGCGAGCTGTCCACGCTAAAAAAGGAATTGCAACCGAGCGAAATGCTATTCATCGCAGACGCCATGGTTGGGCAAGACGCGGTTCGGTCGGCAGGAGAATTTCATAAGAGGCTGGGCCTTACAGGAGTCATCCTCACCAAGCTAGACGGCGATGCTCGTGGTGGAGCGGCTCTTTCTATCGGCAAGGTTACGGGCGCGCCGGTGAAGTTCGTCGGCCTTGGGGAAAAATACGATGCGCTAGAGGGTTTCTATCCAGAACGTATCGTGTCGCGCGTGCTGGGCATGGGCGACATACTCTCGCTGATTGAAAAAGCGGAAGGTGCCTTCGATAAAAAGGCGGCGATGGAACTCGAGCGAAAACTGCGCAAGGAGGAGTTCACGCTGGAAGATTTTCGCGATCAATTGAAGCAGATTCGCAAGATGGGGCCTCTCGAACAACTTGTCGATATGCTGCCGAAGATCGGGCCATTGCAGAATATGCCGAAAGACGCACAGGTTGACGAGAAAAAGCTCAAGCAGGTCGAGGCGATCATCAATTCCATGACCAATGAAGAACGCCGGGACCATAACGTGATCGATGGCAAACGTCGCAAGCGCATCGCCAAGGGCAGCGGCACTTCGGTGCAGGAGGTGAATCAAGTGGTGAAGCAGTATCTGCAAATGCGCACGATGATGAAGCAATATGGGGCGATGGCTGCCCGCGCCAAGGTGAAGGGCTTCGGCAAGCTCGCCGGTCTCGGCTAGATGTGATAAGAAGTATCGCCGCGCCCGATGGCAGAGATTTTCCCCGATTTGGCCAGACTTTCCTCCGTAGTCCACATTTGAGCATTCGTTCTACGGTGACGAGAGGATCAGATCGGCAATTCCTTCGCCCAAAGCGCGCGGCGAACGATCCGTCCTATTGCTCAAGATAATGATCGTCAGATTATCTTTTACGTAGCGTTCGATGGTGGAACGAAAGCCCACCGACTCCCCATCGTGATATTCCCGCACACGACCTTGATAGGCATCGAGAAACCAGCCAAATCCATAGTCGACGACCTTCGGGGGCCCTTCTCGATTGTCAGTCGCGTTTCCCGGCCAGTAGTACGGCGAGCCGTCAGGCATTCTTACTGGTGTCCAGGCTTGGCTCATCTGCTGTTTATCGAGCAAAGCATAGCTCGTCAATCCGTCGTCCCACTTGGCCAGGTCTCGGACGTTGGAATAAATTCCTCCATCACCGAGTGTCGCGGAGGTTGCGCTTTGATCGGTTGGCTTGAACGTGCCGTCCTCTCTGGTATACCCGTAGGCGCGATTGGCCACTTGATTTTTACCCTTCACATAGACAATCGTGGTCCTCATTCCCAAGGGTCGAAAAATCCGCTTTTCCAGGAATTCGCCATAGGACATGCCGGAAACTTTGGCCACGATCATTCCCAGAATCACATAACCCGAATTGCTATATTCCCATTTCGTTTCTGGCGGGAACACCCCGCTCGTTTGCGCTTTCAGTAGCGCCAGCACCTCGGGATCTTGAATTTGATTTTCAGCTGACCAGCGTGGTCCGTGCGCTTTTTCTTCCGCTTCCATCAAAGTTTCGTAATCTGGCAGACCCGAGGTGTGGGTTAGCAACTGATAGACGGTGATTGCCCGGCCATAGGCGGGGAAATCCGGCCAGATGTCGCTGAGCCGGTCTTCATAATGAAGCTTTCCGTCATGGACGAGCAGCATCGTAGCCATTGCGGTGAATTGCTTCGTGAGGCTGGCGAGGCGGAAATTGGTGTCGGGGGTAATTTTTGCCGGCTTGCCAAATTCACGAACCCCATAGCCGCGCTCAAAAACGATCTTCGGACCCTGCTTGACCAACACCGCAAACCCCGGATCGCCGGGTTCACTCCCGCGGGCCATCACCCGGTCGATCTGCTGGTTGATGGAGCGGTTCTCTCCCGAACCAGCCCGAGATCCCAGAACCGCGACCAAAGCAATGACCCTAAGCACAAACAAGGCACCCGAACTGGCTCGCACGGCACTCCTTTGCGTAGAATGGGAGCTTACCACCGGACCGGTCTGTTCATCCGGCCGTAACATAGTTAAAGGCATTCTCTTCGAAACCGCTCGAAGGACAAAGATGGCTCGCATAAATCTCAAGGATCCGCGCTTCTATCTGAATCGCCACCTGCAGTGGATGTCGTTCAACCAGCGGGTGCTCGAGGAAGCCCGCGACACCGGCAATCCGTTGCTCGAGCGTGTGAAATTTCTCGCTATTACTGCCAATAACCTGGATGAATTTGTGGAGGTGCGCGTCGCCAGCTTCCTCCAGAAGATCGAGCACGGTGCGCAAAATATAAGCCCCGATGGCCACACTCCTTCCGAAGAATTGGAACAGCTTTCCCGGGCGATGCACGTATTTGTGCGCGAGCAGTACAAATGCTGGAATGATGAACTGGTTCCCCTGCTCGGGAAACACGGGATTCGCGTTCTGCCTATGGATCAGTTGCACCAAAAAGCGGCAAAAATCGCCAAGGCCTTTTACGACCGACGGGTATACCCTATGCTCACCCCGGTTACTGTCGATCCCTCGCATCCATTTCCCCACGTGTTGAACAAGGCGTTGTGCATCGCATTTTTGCTGCGCCGCCGGCGCAGCAAAAACGAAGCGCCCTTTTTTGGGGTACTTACCGTGCCGCGCGCACTGCCCCGTATTCTCCGCGTTCCCAACGGCGACGGGGGCATTCATTACGTTTTTCTGCAAGACTTGATTACCGAATACGCGGAAAAGCTTTATCGCGGTTACGAAATCCTCGCGTTTGCTCCGTTTCAAATCACGCGCAATAGCAATCTTTATCTGGAAGAGGAAGAAGCGCGCACACTGCTAGAAGCCATCGACTCGCAGGTTGCCCAGCGTCGAAAAGGGGATGCGGTTCGTTTGGAAATCGAGGCGGGAGCGCATCCGGAGATCATCAACCGCCTGATTTCCACTTTCGATCTGGATGAATCGCTGGTATTCCGCGTGCCGGGTGTAGTTAATTTGCAGCGGCTGTTTCAGTTGTACGATGAAACACCGCGGCCGGATTTGAAGTATCCCAAATTTTCACCCCGGCAAATCCACGTCGGCCATGACCCGGATTCCATGTTTGAGGCTTTACGGCGCGGCGATGTTTTGCTCCACCATCCATATGATTCCTACGATCCAGTCGTGAATTTTTTGCGAGCCTCCGCGCATGACCCGCGGGTGCTTTCGATGAAGCAGACTTTGTACCGCACCAACTCCGATTCCCCCATTGCCAATGCCCTGCTCGACGCGGCTGGAAAAAAAGAAGTAACCGTGGTTGTCGAGTTGAAGGCAAGTTTTGACGAGTCTTCCAATATTCGTTGGGCGCGCAGTCTTGAAGATGCCGGCGTACAGGTCTTTCACGGAGTTGTCGGCCTGAAAACGCACGCCAAACTGGCATTGGTAGTGCGCAACGACCCCGATGGCAAGATTCGCCGCTACGCTCATCTGGGCACCGGGAATTACAATCCCTCGACGGCACGCTTTTACAGCGACCTGAGCTTTTTCACTAGCAATCCTGGGATCACCTCAGCGGTGAATGACGTCTTCAACTACTTGACAGCCTATGCAGAAAAACCAAACTACAAACCCTTGATGGTGGCACCGAAGGATCTGGCGAAAACCTGTCTGGCGCTGATCGACCGCGAAGCACGACACGCCAAGCGGGGGCTGCCTGCGCGCATCACCGCCAAATGCAACGCGGTGGTCGATCCGCCAATCATTCGGGCACTCTACCGCGCTTCGCAAGCCGGCGTGCAGATCGATCTCATCGTGCGTGGACAATGCACCCTGGTCCCTGGTCTGCGCGGAATCAGCAGCCGCATTCATGTACGCAGTATCGTTGGGCGCTTCCTCGAGCACAGCCGAATCTTCTATTTCGAAAATAGCGGCAATCCTGAAATTTACCTGGGCAGCGCCGACTGGATGCCGCGAAATCTTTATGAAAGGGTTGAAGTGCTTTTTCCAGTTCGCGACCCTTTGCTGATGGAACGTATCTGCAAAGAAATTCTGCCTGCGTATCTGGCCGACAATCGGAAGGCTAGAATTCTCGGCGCCGACGGCGTTTACACCCGAGCGCCACGCAGTGATAGAGGCAGTTTTTCCGTCCAGGAGCACTTGATGCGACTGGCGAGCATTCCCGTTAACGGTTCGGATAAAACACAGGAGTTGGGTGCAACCGTGTCCTATTCGAAGGAGCAAGCAGTAACCGCTCCTCCTGACTCCGCACTAAACTTTGACCTCGAACTACAGGACTCTCTAAATGCAACCGTATGATCTAATCGTCATTGGCTCCGGCCCTGGTGGCCAAAGAGCCGCTATTCAAGCTGCCAAAGTAGGGAAACGCGTCGCCGTGGTGGAGAAGCAGACCATGGTCGGCGGAGTGTGCATCAACACCGGCACCATTCCGAGCAAGACCATGCGCGAAGCGGTCCTGCATCTGTCCGGCTTCTATGACCAGATTTTCTATGGCGCGAGTTATCACGCCAAGGAAAGCATCACCATGAATGATCTGTTCTTTCGGGTGAACCGGGTCATCGAAAATGAGGCCGCCGTTCTCCAAGACCAGCTTCGCCGCAATGGGATCGATCTTTATCACGGCCATGGAGCGTTTACCGATCCACATCACATCCGCGTGGAGAACACTACGGGTTATAGCGAACTCGAAGGGCAGTTCGTTGTGATTGCTACCGGCACAAAGCCCGCCGCCAACGCGAAAGTCCCGGTCAACGGACGCAACATTCTGAATAGCGATCAGCTGCTCTCGATGCCCACGGTGCCGAAGGTGTTGATCGTTGTCGGCGGTGGTGTCATCGGCGTCGAATATGCCTGTATGTTCGCCACATTGGGTGTTCGGGTCATCATCGTTGAAAAGCGTCCGCGTTTGCTGGAATTTGCCGATGCGGAAATGGTCGAAGCTCTCAGCTACAACATGCGCGATCGCCGCGCCACCATGCGTTTGAACGAAGAGGTGGAGAGCGTCGAGGAATTGACAGATGGAAAAGTCGCCGCCAATCTAGTAAGCCGCAAGCGCATTGTTGGTGACGCGCTGCTCTACGCCGTGGGCCGCATCGGCAATGTCGCGCGCTTGAACCTGGCGGCAGCTGGAATTGAAGCCGATGATCGCGGTCGCATCAAAGTAGACGCGGATTATCGCACTGTTCAGCCGCACATTTTTGCGGTTGGAGATGTGATCGGCTTCCCCAGCTTGGCTTCCGTTTCGATGGAACAGGGGCGCATCGCTTCGGCAAGGGCCTTTGGCCTCCAATCGGAATCAGACCCTGCCGGTTATCCTTATGGCATCTATACGATTCCGCAAATTTCGTTCATCGGAAAAACGGAAGAGCAACTGACAGAGGAAGATGTGCCGTATGAGGTCGGAGTGGCCTATTACCGGGAGATGGCTCGCGGCCAAATTACCGGCCATACCGAGGGACGTCTCAAGCTGCTGTTCCATCGTCAGACTCTCGATCTTCTGGGTGTGCACATTTACGGGGAAGATGCCGCCGAGCTTCTGCACATCGGCCAGGCGGTCATGCTCCTCAAGGGTAAAATCACCTATTTTATCCAGACCGTCTTCAACTACCCGACCTTGGCGGAATGCTACAAGGCCGCGGCCTTCAATGGCCTGAACCGTTTGGGGTAAACCGCGGCCGCGGCGGGCAAAGAAGCGGTTTTCTCGAGGAATCAGCTACGTTTTGGCCATTTCTCGCGGCGAATTTCTTTGTTCGGCGGATAGCGAAACATTGCCGGGGGGCGCAGACTCACGCTAGAATAGAGGGCTCTAGGAGGAAGTGTTTAGTGTTGACTATTCGTTTGACCAGAATTGGCAAGAAGAAAAAGCCTTTTTACCGTGTAGTCGTAATTGAGCGGACTCGCGCTCGTGACGGACGCGTTCGTGAAGCCGTTGGCACCTACGATCCGCTGAAAAAGCCGGCGGAAGTGAAGTTAGACGCCGACCGCGTTAAGTATTGGCTCAGCGTTGGAGCACAGCCGAGCGATACGGTTCGTAGCTTTATTAAGCTTCAGAAAATCGCCTAATTCACGCTGTTTTTCTCAGGTCCAGGTTGCTGTGCGCGTCCTCTGACGGTAGGGAGGGGTCGCGTGAAGTTGTTCGACCGATGAACGCTCACGCGGAGGGACCCTATGAAAGAATTGGTAGAGGAGATTGCGAAAGCGCTCGTAGACCATCCTGAGGGTGTACAAGTGAAAGCCGTAGATGGCACCCAGGTCACCGTGTTGGAATTGCGCGTTCACCCAGAAGATCTAGGCAAAGTGATCGGCCGCCAGGGGCGCACCGCAAAAGCAATTCGCACTTTGCTTGGAGCAGCAGGTATGAAGCTGCACAAACGATTCACGCTTGAGATACTAGAAGATTGAACGATCCCCTCGAAATGAAACCACGCTGGGTGCAAGTTGCCAGAATACTGCGCGCTCGCGGAAATAAAGGTGAAGTCGCCGCAGAGCTGTTAACGGATTTCCCCGCGCGCCTGGCCAAGATTGGTGAGGTGTATCTGGCGAAAGACCAGCAAGAACCAAAGCGCATTGCCCTAGAGGGATTCTGGATCGACCAGAATCATCCCGGGTACTGTGTATTTCATTTTGCAGGTTCAAAGTCCATTTCCGATGCAGAAACGTTTGGCGGCCTGGATGTGCTCTTGCCATTTGAAGCGCGGGTGGAATTGCCTCGAGGAACATACTTTGTGAGCGATTTGATTGGGTGTACGGTCTTTGAACGTTCGCAAGAGATTGGTGCGGTACGGGATGTCTTCTTTCCCGGGGAAGGCTTGCCAGGCACGCCCTTATTGCAGCTAGATTCGCCCGAAGGCGAATTGCTCATTCCTCTGGCCGAAGACATATGTCCGCGGATTGACGTGGCCGGGCGGCGGATCGAAGTGATTCTGCCAGAGGGCCTGCGCAGCCAGAACGTCGCGGATTAGGCCAAGGCGAACTATACTCCTGTCTGAGCCTGCTAAGCTCCCTAGCAATGCGTTTCGACCTCGTCACCATATTTCCGGAGTTTTTTGTTGGGCCGCTCGACCACGGCATTGTGCGCCGAGCGCGTGAAGCGGGAATAGCCCAAATCGCTATTCAGGATCTGCGCGAATTTACTAAGGATAAGCATCGAACCGTGGATGACCGTCCGTTCGGCGGCGGCGAAGGTATGGTACTAAAGCCCGAACCACTGTTTGAAGCCGTGGAAAAACTGCTCGGAGAGTTTTTGGGGAATGCCAAAGAACCTGCTGTGCCTCTGACAAACACTGCCATCGTACTGATGTCAGCGGCAGGTCGACTGTTCACCGAAGAGACTGCCAAACGCTACGCCAAGTTACAGCGCCTGATCCTGATCTGCGGGCGTTACGAGGGGGTGGACGAGCGGGTAGCGGAACACCTCGCGACCGAAGAAATTTCCGTAGGCGACTACGTATTGAGCGGCGGCGAAATGCCCGCCGCACTGATCCTCGACGCTGTCACGCGATTGCTTCCTGGCGCACTGGGTAACGAAGCTTCTACGCAGAACGAATCATTCAGCAGCTTCACAGAATTTCCTCTATCGCTTGGGCCACGCGGGTCACTCCCTACGCACCACTCGCTTCTAGACTATCCCCACTACACCCGGCCGGCCGAGTATAGGGGCTGGAGGGTGCCGGATATTCTCGTTGGGGGCAATCACGCCGAAGTCGCCAAGTGGCGGCGCGAGCGAGCTTTAGAGAAGACACGCCGCAATCGTCCCGATTTGCTCGGAGAAAACGGCTAGGCATTTCGCCGCATCCCCGCTATAATTACAGTTTATCTTTTGGTGTGCATGCCCCGCCTGAGTGGGTCTGCAGGGAAATAGAGAAATGAATCCGGTAATTCGTAAGTTGCATGAAGCACAATTGCGCAAAGACCTCCCCGAATTTCGCGCTGGCGACACCGTGAAGGTGAACGTCCGCTTGCTTGAGGGCGAAGGCGAAAAGGTCAAGGAGCGCATTCAGACCTTTGAAGGTGTCGTGATTTCCAAGAAGGGCCGAGCCAGCAGTGCTACGTTCACCGTGCGCCGGGTGAGCTTCGGTACTGGTGTCGAGCGTATTTTCCCGCTGCACTCACCCACGATTGCTTCGATCGACGTGGTTGGTAAGGGCAGTGTGCGCCGCTCGCGCCTGTATTACCTCCGCACCCTGCGTGGCAAGGCCGCCCGCATCAAGCGTGCCGCCCGCGAGGAAGCCGTCGCAACTCCAGTTGTCCAGGCATAATCGGGAAGCACTATTTATTTCCGAAGGGCCTACCACCTGGTAGGTCCTTCTTCATTTCCGAGCACGAGGCTAGGAAACTTCGCTCTCCGCCCTGCAACCAAACTCCGTCGTGCATTCTTTTCATGGCCGCTTTGGCCAGTTCGCGCCAGACGCGTGCTAAACTGCTTTGGTTAACACTGATCTATGACGCGACTTTGCTGTTCCCGTTTTGAGCGAGCGGCGCGCAAGCTCGGCTGGACCCGCATTGCGGGCCTGGACGAGGCGGGGCGCGGCGCACTGTTTGGCCCGGTTGTGGCCGGGGCGGTTATTCTCAATCCCAAACGCCGCATCGTCGGACTCGACGACTCGAAGAAGCTAGTCGCCGAGCGCCGTGTGGAACTGGCCGCACGGATTCGTGCACACGCCATTGCCTGGGCGGTTGCCGAGGTCGATGCACAGCGAATCGACGCGTGGAATATTTATCAAGCGAGCCGACAGGCCATGACCGCGGCGCTAGAGCAACTTACCGTACAGCCGGATTATCTGTTACTGGACGCGATGGTACTGGACGTCTTGATCGAGCAGAAGTCTCTGATCAAAGGCGACACGCGCAGCGTCTCAATTGCCGCCGCTTCCATTCTGGCGAAAACACATCGCGACGAGCGAATGCGGGAGTGGGACGCGGTGTACCCAGACTATGGCCTCAGCCAGCACAAAGGTTATGCCACTCAGGAACATTTAGAGGCATTGCGAGTACATGGGCCTACGCCGCTGCATCGGCAATCCTTCCTGCCGGTGCGCAATTCCCGCTGCTGGGCGGCAGGCGCAAGACAAGAGCCGCTCCCACTGGATATCTGGCCCGCCAAAGCCTAAGTAAGGGGCAAAACGTTGTTCCCTTTTTGTTCGCCTTCGGTATCGTATGCGTCACGGGGATAACTGCCTGTTCACAACGCATCCCGGTTTCGTTGACGCCTCCCCCTGCCCAGCGTAGCGTGAATTGTACGGTTGCAGTGTGTTCAGCGCCTGCAACTCGTCAGGAGGAAGTCGCGGATGGCTTTCCTGGGGAAGCTGTCCCAGTTCGCGCATGGCCTATAACAAGAGCAAAAACGTTGAAGCGGCGCAGAAACTGTTGAATCAGGGCAAGGTGGCGCAGGCCATCGCCGAGTATCAGCAGATCCTGAAGTATGAGCCGAGAGACCAAGTCACCCTGATGACGATCGGCGAACTTTACATTCGACAAGGCGAAACATTTCAAGCCATCGATTATTTCGAGCGGCTCGCGCAACTCTTTGTGAGCGACGGTTTCCTGACCAAAGCAATTGCCGTTTATAAGCGAATTGCGAAACTCGCTCCGGAAGAAATCCGTCCATTGGAAAAATTGGCTGATCTTTACGTGCAACAAGGGGTAATGAGCGAGGCGCGACCGCTGTTCCTGCAGCTTGCCGAACTCCACCTGAAAAATAATAAGCAGCCCGAAGCGATTGCCCTTCTGAAAAAGCTTTTGTTGGCAGAGCCTGACAATTTACGGATCCAAGTGCGGCTGGCAGATTTATACGCGGCGATGGGGCAATCCGGCGAGGCACTGGAAATGTACATTGCCGCAGCACAGCGAGCGTTGGCTCGCGCGGACCAGGCGGAATGCGAGCGGCTAGCCGACAAGGCCTTGCAAATCAACCCGAAGAATCTGCCCGCGTTGATTGTCAAAGCGCGTTCCTTCTCTTCCGTTGGCAATATCGCTCAGGCTGCGAAGATCTTGGAGCAAGTGCCCGATCTTGAAAAGGGCGGAGAGCCTGCCGAACTGCTGCTGGATTTGTACCTGAAGAACGCCAAGTGGGACGAAGCCACGACCATGGCCTTGAAGATTTTCGCTTCAGATGAAAAGAACTTTGGAGCAACGCAGAAAGTAACCGAGGCGCTGCTCGAACAAGGGCAAGGCGAACGGGCCATGTCTCTGCTTTCGCGCATTCGCATTCCGATGATTGACGGGGGCGAACATGAAGGCGTAGCTCACCTGCTAAACGAGTTGGCCGGACGGTTGCCGGGCAGGTTGGAGCCGCTCGAGTGGCTGGTCGACACCTACGGCCGGATGAGCGATTCGTTTCGTTTGCCAGATGCTCTGGCGAATTTGGGCGATGGCCTGGTTGCCGCAGGGAAAGTTGATCGTGCCAAGGAAGTTTTTGAGCAACTGCTCGAACGCGAACCGGAAAGCGACTCTGCAAAGCGCAAGCTAAACGACGTTCTTCGCAAACTCGGATTACTCGAACCGGAAGCGGCGCCGATGCTTGTGCCCGATCAACTGGGCATCCCGGAGACTTTGCAGGCAGAGCTGCAGAAGCCCGAAGCCCCGAAAGTTCGCCCCGGGTTACAGGAAGTAGCGCCCGAAGTTGCCGCGCAGAAGGCCACAGCCGCGCCAACCGAACCGCAATTGGATGAAGAGACACAGAAATTTATTGCGCAATCCTTGACCGACGTAGATTTATTCGCCAGCTATGGATTGACCCAGAAAGCCATCGGACTACTCGAGGCGATTTTGCGGCGTGCGCCAACGCATACGCCGACGTTGGAAAAACTTCTGGACTTTGTGCTTGGAGCTGGTGATGACCGGAGGACGGCCGAGCTCGCCGGTCAACTGGAACACATTCATGCGCAAAGCGGCGACACGCGCAGCAGCGAACGATTTGGCGAACTACGTCGTCGATTCCAGCGCGCCGCCGGACTTACCGATGAAGAGATTGCCGCGGCAGTGGCGGCGGCGATGCCGCAAGCCGTCGAAGCGGTTCCCGTTGAGGAAATTGCTGACCTTGAGACTGCCGAGCTCGGCGCAGAACTGACAGTGCAATCAAGTCTCGACCAAATTCCAGAAGTTTCCGTTGCGCCTGCGGCAGGGGAAACTCCGGAATCGCCCGTAGCGGGGCTCGAAGCCGCAGCGGTTGTTGCCGAAAGCGGACCCGAAGCGGTTCTGGATTTGCCGGAAATCGAAATCATTGAAGAAGCGCCGGTAACTCCAGCCAAACCACAGGCTGGTAGAACGGAAGAAGTCGATCTCTCCTCGGAATGGTCATCGCTACTTGAAGAGACGAAGGAGCTGGGCGCACACGTCGAGCAACCGGTGCCAGAACCCGCAGCACCTGTGGCCCCGGAACCAACCGTCGAAGAAATCGAGCTGAGCGATTTCCTGGTTGAGCCAGAAATAGGAAATGCGGCCAGAAAAGTTCCAGAAGCAGCGCATCCTGCTGAACCAAACAGAGAACATGGCGATTCCCTGGAATTTGAAGTGCCGGTCGAAGCAACTCCCACGGAAGAGCAAGCTTCTGCGTTGGCAGAGATTTCGTCGGAACTTCCGCTAGCGTCGCTTGAAGCGGCCGCGATTTCTGAAGCTGCTCCCGCCGCCGAAGAGGTGGTCGAAGAGCATGCCAGCGATTCCCTGCTGCCAGAGGAAGAATTGACGGCTTTGCCGGTCCCAGAGCGTAGCGAACTTGCCGCGGGAGGACCCGAACCGGAGCTGGAACTCCCCATGGCGGCTCTTCCCGAAGCGGCCGGACCGGAGCCAGAGTTCGAGTTGGACCAGGATTTCGAGCTAATTCTCGAACCGGAACCGGTCGTGCCCGCGCACGAAATGCTTTCCGAAATTCCGCTCGCGCCGCCTGCGCCAGACCGCCAACAAACGCGTGAAGTGCATGCGCGGGAGCGCGAAGAAGAACAAGGCGCGGCCCGCGTCAATGGGACCAGCTTCACTTCCGAGCAATTCCTGGCGGATCTGGCCAACGAAATCGATGAACTAGGCCTCGGCGAAATTGCCGAGAGCAAAAGCAAGACATTGCACTCCGATTCTGTCCGCGAACTTGGCAAAGCGCCTGGTTCTGTCTACCCCGATTTGGAATCCGGCCCGCTCAAGGAGGTATTTGAAGAGTTCCGCGCGGAATTGGGAGAGATGGGCGCGGAAGACGAAGACCTCGAGACCCACTACAATTTGGGAATTGCCTTCCGCGAGATGGGGTTGCTCGAAGAAGCGATTGGCGAATTTCAGAAAGTGGCCAAAGCCAACGACCACGGCAAAGCGTTCCGCTACGCGATGCAGTGCTGCACGCTATTGGGACTTGCGTTCATGGAAAAGGGCCAGCCCGCTATCGCCGCAATCTGGTATGAACGCGCACTTCTGACCCCCGGCATCGATTCGGAAAGTAAACTCGCATTGCGGTATGATTTGGGAGTGGCCCAAGAGTCGGCCGGCGATCTGGAAGCAGCCCTCAAGAGTTTCTCTCAGGTCTATGCCGTGAATATTGATTACCGGGACGTAGCGGATCGAATCGCTGCTCATCAGAAGCCGGCAGTCTGATCTCTTCGCCACCCACGAATAAGGGTCGCTCCACAACGAATGAATCGACTTTTGCGGGCATTAGCGGTCGTATTGTTGTTTGAAATGGGTGCGCTCCTTCTCTATCTGCCCTGGTCTTCCTTCTGGGAGCAGAATTATTTTTTCCACCAGCTTCCCGCGTTGATGCCTATTCTCTTGCATCCTTCAATCCGCGGCGTCGTCAGCGGAATCGGTGTGTTGGATATTCTGCTGGCATTTGGAATCTTCAATCCGCGTCCTACGCCTGCCCGTGTCCCTCCTCAATCCAATTCGTAGCACGCCGCTTCTCTGCTATGTCACAGATCGCCGGCAACTTTCCGTTTCAATCGACGAGCAATACTCCGCATTGATCGAGAGAATTACGCTGGCTGCACGGGCTGGAGTGACTTGGATTCAAGTTCGCGAAAAGGATCTTGAGGGAGCACAACTGGTTCAGATTGCGCGCACTGCAATTGCTAAGGTCGATCCAGTTTGTCGCCTCATCATCAACGATCGATTGGATGTTGCGGCGGCAGTAGGTGCAGCGGGAGTTCATCTCGGCGAAAAAAGCATTTCGATTGCAGATGCTAAGTTGTATGTTCGCGGTCGTGGCCCGAGCGAACACTTTTTAATTGGCAGCTCTGCCCATTCGCTCGAGGCAGCCCTAGCCGCCGAAGGCGCCGGCGCCGACTACGTGATTTTCGGGCCGGTTTTCGCCACCCCTGCAAAGGCTTCTTTTGGTCGGCCGCAGGGACTCGGCCGGTTGCACGAGGTTTGTTCGAAGCTCACTATCCCCGTCTTGGCTATCGGTGGAATCACCCCCGAGTCTGCCCGCCACTGTTACCTGAACGGGGCCGCTGGGATTGCAGGCATCCGCATCTTTCAAGAAGCAGAGAATCTCGACTCCCTTGTTCGGCAACTGCTCAGCAAAGGGTAGATCGTTCTGAGGCGTCTACTTTTCCATCATCCGGCGCAGCAACCTGATCTGCCCCGCATGGTAAATATCGTGAAAACAGACTCCGTAAAGCATCCGAACGTCTTTTTTGCTGAGACCACCCGGCAAAGCGCGGGCGATCGATTGTTCGAGCAAACGATGTTCCCGATCGAGTAGTCTCAGGTCCGACCGCCAAGCGGCTTCCGTGGCTTTCTTTTTTTCCGGGCGCGGAAAGAAATTGCGGCCTTTCAGAGCAAACGATCCGCGCTTCGCTCTGTCAAGCTGTCGGCGGACTGCATATTTCCAATAGGCAGAGTGGACAGCAAGTTCCCAGATATTGTGCCGGCCCGGAGCGGGTCGCCACGCAGCCTGCTTTGCCGAAAGGCCTTTTAGAGATTGTTTAAGATTTGGGCCGTGCCAGGTCTTTCGTTCATATCCGTCCGCGAGCAAAGATACCAATAGTTCTTCCTCCGACATAGAACTCTCCTAGTCGCAACCCGTAGCACCTAGCAGCATACATCGACTATTTTTCGGCAACAGCGGAACGCCGGGACTCCAGACGAAAAGTCAAAACCAAGGGCAAAGGCAAGACTGACGTCTCCGTTCTGGCAGGTCAAGCACCGAGCCAACGTGCCACGGGCTTCCCCGACTGGGTGTGATCACAGATGACCCGCAACGCGGCAGTAATCGGGATTCCGAGGATCAATCCCATACCACCCCATACCCAGCCCCAGAAGAGCAAGGCGATGGTGATGGCGACGGCGTTCAGGCGAACCTGGCGGCCAACAAGTTGTGGCGCGATCAAGTTTTGCGCGATCACATGAATCGCCGTTAACACAAAGGCGATCAAAGCGAAATTCTTAACTGCGTGCCATTTGATGATCGCGAGCATGAAGCCGGGCAACCAGGCGAGTACCGCACCGATATAAGGGACCATGTTAAAGAAGCCGGAAGCAATACCCGCGAGCACCGGATAATCAAGGCCCAGCGCCAGAAAAAACATGCTGCTCAGGGCGATCACGACAAGCGTGACCACACTCATTCCAATCAGGTAATCACGCAGGACGTCTCGCAAATCGTCCAGAGTTTCTTTGACCTGAGTGCGCCGACTTACGGGAAAGAGTTGAAGAGTGGCGTGCCAGACTTCGCGCTTCCCAGCCAGCATGAAGAAAACCAAGAAGGGGACGAAGGTGGCTTCCAGTACCAACGCGTAGAGAGAACCAATGCCCCTCACAAGCAGATTGTGAACGATGCTGCCGTCCGCAGCAGGAGCAGCGGGCTGCTTAGGAGCGGGCCCGCTGGTGGTCAGCTCATCTACGCTGCCTTCCAACCCGCTTATTTTTCCTTGAATTAACCCAGTCGCCTGGCGCAGCGTACCCTTGTATTTGGGCCAATCTGCAGCAAAATCGCTCGAGCGATCGTAGAGCACATAACCACCGGCCGCGATGGTCATGATCAAGATAAGGACCATGATCAAAGATCCGACCGCGCGCGGAACCCGGAAGCGCTCCAGGAACTCAACGGCGGGATCGAGAAAATAGGCGAGCAACATGGAGAGCAGCAGAGTGATGACGACGCCCGCGGCGTAGTACAGGAACACCAGGATGATCGCGCCAGCGACCAAGCGCTGCGCGAAGTTCGAAGTTGATGGACTGATGACCAACGGACTCTCGGTCGTAGACACGTACCACCTCTTGTGACAATGAAGGTAACACAACCGGCTGAATTTCTGACCAGCGTTAGTGCGGAACGATGACGGCATTGGCAGGGGATTTGTTGCATGCTGGCCGACTAAGCAATCTATACTGGAGTCGACAAAGTGCGGGTTTACCCGTGCTAGAGTGCCAGATTGTAAATTTTGAGACGGAAAGACGCTGACGAGCATGGGGAAAGAGCTGTTTGGAACGGACGGGGTGCGCGGGGTCCCGGGGACATATCCACTCGACGATCAAACATTATTCGCGATGGGTCGCGCAATCGGCGGCAATCTGCTGCGGGAGCATGGTTCGGCACACGTGCTGATTGGCATGGATACCAGGGAGTCCGGGCCGCACATCGCAGGAGTCTTGACGGCAGGGCTTTATAAGGCGGGCGCCACGGTGGCTTTTGCAGGTGTGATCACGACGCCGGGTGTAGCGTGCCTGGTGCGCCAGAACGATTTTCAAGCTGGCGTGGTGATTTCCGCTTCGCACAATCCCTATCACGATAACGGAGTGAAACTGTTTTCGCACGCGGGAATGAAGTTTGCGGACGCGGTCGAAGAACGTCTGGAAACAGAGATCCTCAAGTTGCGCACGGAACAGGTTCCGGGCCTGCTTCCTGCGCTTACCGCCAATCACGGGCTGCATGTGGAATACTTGGACTTCCTGCGTAGCCGGATGATTCCAGGGGCAAACCTGAATGGATTTCAAGTGGTGCTCGATTGCGCAAACGGTGCGGCCTACCAGTTGGGTCCGGAACTGTTTCGCTTG
>Ga0074046_10000678_pt1 | contig 31177 bp, 27 predicted proteins | sample BogForMeECP23OM3_FD_94441 | JGI IMG/M metagenome (GOLD analysis project Ga0074046, IMG submission 94441) | Bog forest soil microbial communities from Calvert Island, British Columbia, Canada - Bog Forest MetaG ECP23OM3 | ecosystem: Environmental > Terrestrial > Soil > Wetlands ... | reverse complement strand
TGCAACCACCCGCTTCCGCGCCTCGCTGACCGAGAGGCCGGCGTACGGACCCGCGTTCTCATTCAAGGTCGCGTCGGGATGGAGAATGTTGATGGCGGGGAGCCCGAGGCGCCGCGCACAATCGAAGTCGTTTGGGTCATGGGCCGGCGTGATCTTCACGACCCCGGTGCCGAATTCGCGATCCACGAAGGCATCGCTCACGATCGGGATCTCGCGGCCGAGGAGCGGGAGCCGCACGAGTTTGCCTATGACCGCTTGCCAGCGCGGGTCCTCGGGATGCACCGCCACGGCGGTGTCGCCGAGCAGCGTCTCGGGGCGCGTCGTCTCGACCACGACTTCGCCCGTCCCATCGACGAGCAGGTAGCGGATCGCATACAGCTTTCCTGACACCGGTCGGTGAGGACTCTCGAGGTCCGAGAGAACCGTGCTGCAGCGCGGGCACCAGCTCACCAGGTACTCGGAGCGATAGATCAGACCCTGGTGATAGAGGCGGACGAAGACCTCGCGCACCGCCCGAGAGAGCCCGGGATCCATGGTGAAGCGCTCCCGCGACCAGTCGCAGGAACAGCCCAGGGCTTGGAGTTGCTCCACGATGCGGGCGCCATAGCGCGCCTTCCATTCCCAGACGACATCCACGAAGGCTTCGCGGCCCAGGTCGTGGCGCGTCTTGCCGGACTTCGCGAGCTCCCTTTCGACCACCACCTGAGTAGAGATGCCGGCGTGGTCCGTGCCTGGCATCCACAGCACGTTCATGCCCTGAAGGCGCTTGTGACGGGCAAGCAGGTCCTGCAGCGTGTTGTTCAGGGCATGGCCGACGTGCAACGACCCGGTGATGTTCGGTGGTGGGATCACCATCGAGAAACGGGGTCGTGGGTCCGGCGGCTCGCCGGGACCCGGGACCGACGCTCGGAAGAGCCCGCGCGCAAGCCACAGGCGGTACCAGCGCGATTCAGCGGGCTTGGCTTCGAAGCGTGTGGGGAGCTGTCCGCCAGTCGCCGCCAAGGGAGCCCGAGTGTACCGGAGGCTACTCCTCCTCGCCCTTCATCCGGCGGATCTCTTCTCTCACCAGCGCCTCCGCCATCTGCGGGATGACCTCCCACGCGATGGCCTCGAAGCGCTCGAGCACCTGCCGCACGATCGTGTCGGAGAGATCACTAAACGCCTCCCACGCCACCTTTTCGAGCGTGTCGTGGATTCGCTGCCGCATGACCGGTGAAATGTCCGGTGTCGTGGGTCGGGAAGAGGCGGCGGTCTGCACGGGCTCGGTCGGACCGCCGCTCGTGACCGCGGGGGCCGTGAGCGCGCGAAGGGGCTCTGGGCTGCGCGGGACCGGCGGCGGCGCCTGTGGGGCCGGCACGCTGGGCGCTGCAGCCCGCGTGGGCGGCGTGAGCCGCGGTGCGAGCTGGGTGAGCGTCGGAGCCGTAGGCGTATGGTCGCTCTGGCTCATGCTGCGCATCGAGACACCCGGGTCGGGCGCGGCAAGAGGATCCCCGAGGTCCGACCAGGAGACGTCATGGCCGCGACCCGCTGCGGGGTCGAGGACAGTTTCGCGCGCCAGGTCGTCTGGATCGAGGCGCGTCAGCGGGTCGTCCGCGAGGCGTGGAGTCGAGGCAGCTCCCCTGGATGAGGCTGCCGGACGGCCGAGCGCGACCGGCTCGTCTTCGAAGAAGGCCACCGTGGCGCTGGCGCCGCCGCCGGTCGCGCCCAGAGCATCTTCGACCTCGAGCCCGGAGAGCTCGTCCTCGAACCCTCCCTGCTGCACGGGATCGCTCTGCCACGGACCGTCCGGATCATCCGCAAAAATGGCGGCTGTCGCTTCAGGTGCTGAGCGCGGCGCCGCTGTCTCGCCGAGGGGGCGAGTGGGCGCGAGAGCAGAGGGTGCTGGAGGGACTCCCTTCTGCAAACGACCCACGTCGGACGCGGGTTCCCCGAAGTCGAGCCCTACTTCCTCTCCTTCGCCAAGATCGAACGCCGCACCTCCCGGATCGGCTCGGTCGAGCAGCATCGTCCGCTGCCCGTCGCCCGTCGTCTCGTGCTGGGCCTCGGTCTGTGGGTCCGCGAGTCCGAGCTCCCCCTCATTCAGCAAGTCGTCGTCGAAGAAGTCATAGGACTCTTCTTCTACCGGCACCGCGGAGCCTCCGGGGGCAATCGCCGTGGCGGTGGATGCCACCGGCGCACGCGCCGGCCCCGGGGACGCAGGGGTTGCAGCGGGTGCGGCCTGCGGCACGGGCTGCGGGCTCTTTGCGAGCAGACCGTTCACGGTGTCGACGAGTGCCTGCGCCTCGAACGGCTTCGTGATGTGACCGTCCGCGCCGACGCGTCGAGCGCGTTCCTCGTCGAACGCTTCGAACGTTCCGGTGAGGAGCAGAACCGGAATGTGTCGGAAGGCCGGATCGGATTTGATCGCCTCGCAGACCTCATAACCGTTCTTGCCGGGCATGACGACATCTGCGAGCACGATGTCGGGGTGCGCCGAACGAACTTGGGCGATGGCGTCGTCTCCGTTGTCGACCGTGAGCAGGGAAACGTCCTCGTTCGCGAAGGAGAGTCCGACGACCTTCTGGATCGTCACGCTATCGTCCGCAAGCAGCAAGGTCTTGGGCATGATCCCCCCGGCGGCGCTCGGGTCCCGGCGCCGATTCCACCACACTTCGCGTGTATTATCGTCGGCAAGCGCTCCGAGATTGAATGCTTTCTTTCGTTCCGCCTCAAGGGGCAGGTTCGCCGGCCGCGGCCAAGGGGCGCTTTGCGCCAGATCAAGTCACCCCGGGGTGACTCCGATACGCAGGAAATCCGGGGCCGCTCCCAAGGGCCCCTCGGAGCCCTTCGTGATGATCCTGCGCTCCTCTGCTGCCTCGGACGTCGGCCGCCGCCGGCGCATCAACGAGGACCGCTATGCCCTCGTGCCGGATCTCGGCCTTTTCCTCGTTGCGGACGGGATGGGGGGGCACACGGCGGGTCAGGTGGCCAGTGCCCTCGCGACCGAGGCCGTGATGCGTTGCGTGCGCGGGGCAGGGCCCGGCAAGGGCAGCCTCGCGGAGTGCCTGCGGGAGGCCGTCTTCGCCGCGAACCTCGAGGTCTTCCAGACCGCCCAGGAGCGACCCGAACTCTCCGGCATGGGCACAACGCTCGTGACGATGCTCTTTGCGGGGGGGCGTGCGGCGCTGGCTCATGTCGGCGACAGCCGGGCTTATCTCGTGCGCCGCGGGCGGATTCGCCAGCTGACCGACGACCATTCCCTGGTGGGCGAACTCCAGCGCCGGGGCGAGCTCAGCGCCGATGCCGCCCGGGATCATCCGCACCGGCACGTCTTGACGCGCGCGCTAGGTGTGCGGCGTGCCGTGCAGCCCGACCTTGCCGAGCTCGAGATTGCAGGAGATGACGTCTTCGTACTGTGCACCGATGGTCTCACGACCCACGTGCGCGACGAGGAAATCGCAAAGGCCGTGGCGGGGGAGGATCCTGCGGAAACCGCCCAAGCGCTGGTGGCTCTCGCCAATGCGCGAGGGGGCGAAGACAACGTGACCGTTGCGATCGTTCGCTGCGATGGCGAAGCAGAGGGCTCGCCCATTTTCTCTGCGGTCTCTTAGCGCTCCGTCATGCCTTTCAGCTTCGAGCGCAGACGCAGGACCGCCTTTGTGTGGATCTGGCAGACCCGGGACTCAGTGATGCCAAGGATCGAGCCGATTTCCTTCATATTGAGGTCTTCGTAGTAGTAGAGCGACACCACGAGCCGCTCCTTCTCCGGCAACGTGGCGATCGTGTCGCCAATGATCTCCTTCATTTCCTGGAGCTTCAGGGACGCAAACGGATTCTCGGAGTGCACGTCCTCAACGATGTCCGCGAAGCTTCCGTTGCGGTCCCCGTCCGGGCTCGAACCGCGAATCTCTTCCAGGTTCACCAGCGAGATGCCGCGCACCTGGTTCAAGAGCTCGTGGAACTTGTCGATCTGAAGACCCAGCGAATCCGCGACCTCCTCTTCGCTCGCGGATCGGCCAAGCCGCTGCTCCACCTCTCCGTAGGCGCGCTCGAGACGACGACTCTTCTGGCGCACGCTGCGAGGCACCCAGTCGAGCGATCGAAGCTGGTCGAGGATCGCCCCCTTGATTCTGAACTCGGCGTAGGTCTTGAACTTGCAGTTCTTGTCGGGGTCGTACTTCTCGATCGCGTCCATCAGGCCGATGACGCCGGTGTTGTGGAGGTCGTCAAGGTCGATGTGCGAGGGAAGCCGGACGGCGATGCGGTTCACGATGTAGCGGATCAGGGGCGTGTGCTCGAGGACGATCTGTTCTTTGAGGTTCGGCGGGACCTCGGTGTTGCTCTCCTTCAGCTCGCGCAGCAACGTCTCCATGGATTGTTCCCCCTGTTTCAGTTCATCTGCCATCGGCTTGCCTGCGTCCTGCCGGCAGAAGCACGCCCCATGCCAAAGCTCCGGCTGCCTGGTCGTCAGGGCTCGGCGAGCTGTCCTGGATATGCGTAAGGATTCAGAAGCACGCGAGTTTCCGGAGACTCGGGCTGCCCGCCGAGCGGCAGAGAAAGTGCGGGCTCGCATGCAGCCGACTGCGGCGGCAAGGCGGCCTGTCCGCAGGAGCGTCAGCGTTCCGACGCGATCGTCGGGATGGCGTTACAGATCGGTTCTCGCTGGAGTGGGGCGGGGGGGAGGGGCGGACTCACACCTCGGGCGCGTCGAGGCCCTTCTTTTTCATCTTTTCCAGCAGGGTGGTGCGATTCAGACCCAGGAGCTGCGCGGCGCGGTTCTTGTTCCAGTGCGTATGTTCGAGTGCCTGTCGGATGATGTCCGTCTCGAAGCGGTCGACGACCTCGTTAAACGGCAGGCCGCTCGCCGGCACATGCGGAGCAGCGAAGGCAGGTTCGGAAACCCTTTCCCGGATCGACCGCGGCAGGTCCTCCACGGCGATCTCCCCTTCGCCGCGCAGGATCGCGAGTCGCTCCATCAGGTTCTCGAGCTCGCGGACGTTGCCCGGCCAATCGTATCCGCACAACCGGTCGACCGTCTCCGCGGTGATCCCCACCTGCTTCGCCTTGCCTTGGTTCACCCGTGCGAGGAAATGGTGAATGAGAAGCGGCACGTCGTCCGAGCGCTCGCGCAGGGGAGGCATCTCGATCGGTATGACGTTTAAGCGGTAGAACAGATCTTCCCGGAAGCGTCGCTCGCGGATCGCTTGCTCGAGGTTCTGGTTCGTCGCGGCGATCACGCGAACGTTCACCCGCACGGTCTTGGACGAGCCGACGGGCTCGAAGCTGCGGTCCTGGAGAACGCGCAGCATCTTCACCTGGAGGTTCGAGCTCATGTCGCCGATCTCGTCGAGGAAGATGCTCCCGCCGTTTGCGAGGGAAAAGCGGCCCTCTCGGTGGGCAAAGGCGTTGGTGAAGGCTCCCCGCATATGCCCAAAGAGCTCGCTTTCGAGGAGCTCCTCGGGAATCGCGCCGCAGTTTACGGTCACCAGCATGCGGTCTGCGCGGCGGCTGTTGAAGTGGAGGGCTCGCGCAATGAGCTCCTTCCCGGTCCCGCTCTCACCTGTGATGAGCACGGTACTTTCCGTGTCTGCGACCTTCTCCACGGTATCCAGCACGCGCCGCAGCGCGGCGCTTGTGCCCACCACGTTCTCGAAGCGATAGCGCGAGCGGAGTTGGTTCTGGAGCAGGCGGTTTTCGGCCTTGAGCCGCCCGTGCTCGATCGCCTGTTCCACGAGCCGCCGCACCACATCCAGGTGGCTCTGGTCGAAGGGCTTCTCGAGGTACCAGAAGGCCCCGGCCCGGAGCGCTTCGACCGAGTGCTCGGCGCTGCCATAGCCAGTGATCACGATGCAGGGCAGGTCGGGCTCGAGGTCCTTCAATTGGCGCACGAGCTCGATGCCGTTGATTCCCGGCATCCGAACGTCGCACAGGACGAGGTCGACGGATTGGCCGGAAACGAGGGCCAAGGCCTCGCTCGCGTCGCGGGCCAGCGAAACCGTGAGCCCCATGCGCGAGAGAATGCGCTCTAGGGCCCGACGGTAGAGTTCCTCATCGTCGACGATGAGAACATGCGCTTTTCGCAGCTTCGAAACCTCCGCGCAGCGGAGGGGGGCCCGCGCAGTGTAGGGACTTCGGTCCGCGGTTCAAGCGGGGGTGGTACCCACTCAAGGGTCCCGATTCCGGGACCGATAAGAAGGCCGTGGACCCCCAGCTGGCTGCCGCCGGGCTGCCCCCGGCCGAGGCACGAGACCCTCGCGCCGATCCCACTTCCCCGCGGCCCGATGAGCTGCGGAGCCTCGTCCTGCTGGTCGACGATGAGCCGCTCATGCTGCGGGCGCTCCGCCGAATCCTCCGGGCCGATGGCCATAAGCTGGCCCTCGCCGAGGACGCCGCGGCTGCCGAGACGACGCTCCTCGATCCCGATCTCGAGGTGGTTCTGCTCGACCTCGTGATGCGTGGGGTGTCGGGTCTTGAGCTTCTGGATCGGATCAAGCGCGACCGACCCGATGTGGAAGTCGTGGTGATGACGGGGCACGCGAGCGTGGAGAGCGCAGTCGGCTGCATGCGGCGCGGTGCGTTCGACTACCTTGCGAAACCCTTCGAGGATGCGCATCGCGTGCGCACCACTGTGCGCAAGGCACTCGAACGCCATCGCCTCGTGAAGCGAAATCGAGAGCTCGAGCAGGAGCTGAGCAGCCGGGGCGCCGCGCCCGAACTCGTGGGGGCCTCGCCCAGGATGCGCGCCCTCGCCCGAACGATCCAGAGCCTCCGACACAACGAGAGCCACGTGCTCATCCAAGGCGAGAGCGGGACCGGCAAAGAACTGGTCGCGCGCGCGATCCATGCCTCAAGCGTTCGCGCCAGCGGCCCGTTTGTGCCGGTGGACTGCGGCGCCCTGCCGGAGACCATCATCGAAAGCGAACTGTTTGGGCACGAGCGAGGGGCCTTCACCGGTGCCGTCGGGGCGTCTCCAGGCCTGTTTCGCATGGCGGACCGAGGCACGCTCTTTCTCGACGAGATCGGTGAAATCCCGGGCACCGTCCAAGCCAAGCTCCTGCGTGCGCTGCAGCACAAGGAGGTGCGCCCAGTCGGGGCTTCGGGGTCAGTGCCCGTCGACCTGCGTGTCATCTCCGCCACGCATCGTGACCTTTCGGCGATGGTCGAAGCACAGCAGTTTCGTACGGACCTTTTCTACCGGCTGCACGTCGTGCGTGTCGAGATCCCGCCGCTGCGTGAGCGGCGCGAGGATGTGCCCCTTCTCGTGCACCATTTTCTCGCCAAACACGGCGGCGCGAGCACGCAGATCGAGGGGATCGACGACGATGCCCTGGAGTTGCTTGTCATGCACGAGTGGCCGGGCAACGTACGCGAGCTCGAAAACGTGATGGAGTCCGCTCTGGCGCTTGCTCGCGGACCCCGCCTGCGCGCCGGTGATCTCCCCCTCGCGCGACGCCGCGCGCCGGGGGCCACCGCGCGGGTGCCGCTGGATGTGCCGCTCTCGCTCGAAGCCTATGAACGCTGCGCCCTTGCCCGCGCCCTCGACGAGGCCAGCGGCGACGCGGCCCAGGCGGCGCGCAGGCTCGGCATCGGACGCAGTACGTTCTATCGGAAGCTTGCCAAACACGGCCTGCGCAGCGCTGACTGATCGGTTCTGTTGGAGCGTTCTCCAAAATTCGGTAGATTTGAGCTGCCCCCTGAGTGTTTCGCCAGTCGCGGCAGCTTCGCTGCGAAGGGGGTCCTTTGCTGACCCAAAGCGAACCCGTGGTTCACGTCCTGATCGCTCAGGCCGCGCGAGGGGCAGGCCCCCTCGCCCAGACGGCGGCGATTCTGGGCCGCCTCGGCGCAGACGTGCGAGTCGCTTCGGTCGAGACTGGCGCTGCTTGTCTTGAGCGGGTCCGTGCCGGGGGGATCGACCTGGTCGTGCTCGACCTCGGTCTCGGCGCCGAGGCGAGGGAGCTTCTCTCTGCGCTCCGTGGTGTCGGGCCGCCCGTTGTCGCCGTGACGCCCGAGCCGGGAACCGACGTCGTGCGAGACGCGTTCTTGCTCGGAGCCGCGGAGTGCGTGATTGCGGGACCCGAATATGCGCGTGTGCTGCCGGTCGTCGTGCTCGAGCAGATCCGGCGCTGGCGCGCGCTCTTGGAGCGCGGTGCAGTCGAGCAGCGCTTGCGGAGACTTGAGCATCTGAATGACGCCATCGTGCAAGCGATCCCTGCCGCGCTTGCCGTGCTCGGTCCCGATGGAAGGGTGGTGGGTGTGAACCCAGAGTTTGCACGCGCCTTCGGTGTCGATGCGACACGGGCCTCGGGTGCGTCGCTCGAAGAGATCTTGCCCGCGGGGCTTCTGCCGCGAGAGCGGCTGTTGGGGCTCTTGCGCGAAGCCACGGTCCGCGAAGTTGAGCTCCGGGTCTCGACCCCGGTCCCGGGCAGTGGTACGGCAACCCGCAGCTTCGACGTTCGTCTGGCGAGGCTTGACGACGAGGGACGCCTGCTGCTCGTGCTCTGGGACGTCACCGAAGCCGAACAGCTCAACCGTCGCCTCGCCGAGCTCAAGCGGTACAACGAGAACATCATCCAGAACATGAATAGCGCGCTCCTCGTCGTGGACCGCGAGGGGCGCATCGCATTCGCCAATCCCACGGCGGAGGGCATCCTGCGCGGGAAGCTCGCGGAGCTGCGTGGCCGCTCCATCTGGGAATGGCTTTCCGACACGCCTCGCGGTCGTGAGCTCCTTGAGCGAACGCTGCGCGAAGGGGTCCGTTTCCGCGGCGCCGAAACCGTGATCACGCATCCGTCGGGCCAAGTCGTCCCGATCGGTATCTCCTGCGCGCCTTTGCAGGGTGCCAACGGTCGCCGCGTCGGTGCGGTGGCCATCTTCCAGGACTTGTCCGAGATCAAGGAGCTGCAGCGCCACGTCTCGCAGACCGAGCGGATGGCCTCGATCGGTCAACTCGCAGCGGGCGTGGCGCACGAGATCAACAATCCGATGGGCTTCATCCACGCCAATCTCTGTCAGATGGCGGAGTACCTCTCGGACCTCCGGCGCCTCTGGGAACGCGTGGGTGACCTCCAAGCTGCCATCGCGACAGGGCGAGCCGATCAGATTCACGCCCAGTCCGAGAAACTGGCGGCGCTCTCTGCGGAGGTCGATTCGGACTTTGTTTTCTCAGATTTTGCGAAGGCGTTGCGCGAGTCCCAGGAGGGTTCCGAGCGCATCCGCCACATCGTTCAGGACCTTCGCCAGTTTTCACGCAACGACTCCGGGGACCGCACCCTGGCTGACGTCACGGACTGCCTTGATTCCACGGCCAACATCGTGGGAACGATGATGAAACACACCGTGGTGCTGCGAAAGGAATACGAGGAGCTCCCCCGCATCCGCTGCTATCCGATGCAGATCAAGCAGGTCTTCATGAACTTGCTCGTGAATGCCTTCCAGGCGATCCAGGAGCGCGTGGGGTCGAGTGGTGAGACGGGCGAGATCCGTCTCGAGACACACCGCCGGTCGGGAGGCATCGTGGTCGTGGTGAGCGACACCGGAATCGGGATTCCACCCGAGAACCTGCCGCGGATCTTCGATCCGTTCTTCACTACGAAGGAAGTGGGGATCGGAATGGGCCTTGGCCTCTCGACCTCGTTCAGTATCGTGCAGCGCCACGGTGGTGCGCTGCGCGTAGAAAGCAAGCCAGGCGTTGGCTCCCGGTTCGAGGTCTTTCTGCCTCTCACAAGCGGCGATTCCACTCCGCAGCCGGCGGCATGAGCACGCCCGCAGGATCGCGACCCGGCGCTTCGCAAGTCCGCGGCGTGGTGCTTGTCGTCGACGACGAGACCCGCATTCTGTCTGCCCTGCGCCGATCGCTACGCCGCGAGGGTTATGAGATTCTGACGGCTGAAACTCCGGCCGAGGCGCTCTCGATCCTCGAGGCGCGGAGCGTCGACGTGATTCTCTCCGACCACAAGATGCCGGGGATGAACGGCCTCGAGTTTCTGGCGCTCGCGGCCATCCGCAGGCCGCAGGCGGCCCGGCTCCTCATCACGGGCTGGACGGCGGAGGTGCCAGCCCGCGATCTCGATGCGCTCGGAATCCGGGCGTTGCTCGCGAAGCCATGGGACGACGCGGAGCTCAAAGCCGCGGTGCGAAGTGCGCTCGGCCGTTAGTCAGGAGAGTCTGCTCAAGTACTCAAGATCCGTCTTTTGAGAGTTCTTCGCGCCGACCGTAAGGATTCGGTAGCGCCGCACCTCACCACGCTGGTAGTAGATCCGTCCCTTGCCTGCAAACCCCAGCTCGAAAATCGCCAAGTGCGGGGGCAAGCCGCCCACCTTTCTTCGAATAGCCGCGGTGTCGGGTTCATCGGAGAGGCGCTTTAGAGCTTCTTCGGCCTTGAGCTTCATCGTCTCGTCCCGTAGCTCGACGAGGTTCTCGATGGCGCGATCGTCGATTTCGAGGTTCTTGTAGAGCGTGCGAAGGCGCCGGCCGAGGTGCTCGGCCTCGCGCGCGCGCCCGCCCGTATTCGACTCCTTGGCCGCGCGCTTCAACCTGGCTTCTAAGGTCTGGATCTCCTCATCGCGGCGCGATACGTCGCCAAGCGCCTCGTCGAGCATCTCCTCGAGCGTCCGGCGCTCGCGGTCGAGCTCCACGCTCTTGACCGCTTGCGCCCGCAGTTCCTGCTCCCGGTGCTCGACGGTGGCGAGCTTCTGTTGGAGCGCGGCGCGCTCGGTCTGCAGCTCGCGGATCTCCTCTTGCTGAAACTCCTCGGCCGGCTCGACCTCGGACAGGCGCCGCTGTACTTCGAGGAGTTCGTGCTCGATCTGCATGACCCGGGAGGCGGTGGCGTCCCGCGCGGCGACAGCTGCGGCAATCCGCTCGGCTTCGCGCCGCGCAGCGGTGCGGGTGTACGCAAAGAGGGCCCAGAGCAGGACAGCGGCGTATCCGATCAGGATCACGTTCGAGAGGACCGCGTTCGTTGGCAGGTTGACCGTGACCTCCGGCGTGGCCGGCAAAAGGCGCGCCGCCGCCGGACCACTCCCTGCCTCCGAGAGAATGGAACGCCCTCCCACGTAGAGCGGGGTAAGACCATCCGCCGCCATCACCAAGACGCTGACCCGCACCCCGCCCCAGCGGACCCAAGGGGACTGGAGGACAGCGCGATCGATTCGTTGCTGAAGCTGCGTCGCAAGGGGACCTATGAAGGGATCCACGCGGACGGCCTCGGCAACGGAGCGCTGGAAGTGCCACAAGAGGAGGCGCTCCGTCACCCTCACAGTCGTCACGGTGAGCAGCACGAAGGCAAAAATCGCGAGGTAAATCAGGCGAAAGTCCGCGAAGCTGGTCCAGGCACGAAGCGTCGTGACAAGGCGGGGAAAAGGCTTTCCTTCCTTCGGAAGAAAGACGGCCATTGGGACGCGAAGGTAACGCCAGAAGGGCCCTTCGGCTCGCACAGTTCTTGCACTGCGCCACACCCTATGGACCCCGTGGAGACCTTCCAGATCGCTCGCGGCGGATGCCGCGCACGGTTTGAAAGCTGGGTCGAGCTGCAGGCCGGCGGTGCGCGGCGTCGCGCGGCCGCCCGGGACCTCTCTGTCCGGGGGATGGGGCTCGCCGTCCCGGGGCCCCTTCCAGAGCGCCAAAGCGCGGTCTTGTCCGAGTTCGCCCTTCCCGGCATCACCCTTCCTCTGGCCCTGGAGGGTGTCGTGGTGTGGACCAACCCCTGCTCCTCGCGCATCGGTATCCGCTTCGTGGGGGTCGATCCGGGGTTGGCGGAGCTGCTCGAGAGCTACGTTGCCGGGCGGCTTTAGCGCGCCTCGCTAGATTCCCTCGCCGTGCGCGTCTTCGACCTCGATCGGGACATGAGCGACGTCATCCCGACCGGGACGACGCGCGACTCCCAGCACCTCTTCGAACGCATGACGGAGCGGACACTAGCGCTGGCCGAGGCCGCGCCCGGGCGGCGTGTTCTCGACGTGGCGAGCGGCTTCGGCCAGGACGCGCAGGCTCTTGCAAGCAGGGGTGCCTGGGTCGTCGGGGCGGAGCCCTCCGGTCGGATGCTCGGCTGGGCGAGGCTCCAAAGCGCGGGTCTCTCTTCCCCGCAGCCCGCCTGGGTCCAGGCCTGGTCTCACCGGCTTCCCTTCGCCGACGCCAGTTTCGACGCGGTGGTCTGCAAAGGAGCGATCGACCACTTCGACCGACCTGAGGCGGCGATCGCCGAGATGGCGCGGGTGGTGCATCGGGAAGGCCGCGTGGTGCTTGCCATCGCGAACTTCGAGTCCCTGGCCTGCCGCGTTGTGCGCGCAATGGACGCCGTTCGTGAGGGCTGGCTGGCACGACCCATGCGCCGGGGACGTCGCCACTACGATGTGCCGGCAGACCACTTCACGCGCTACGAGATCGATCTCATGCGGGAGCAGGCCTCGCGCTTTCTCGAGCTCGAGCGTTGCGAGGGTGTGTCGCTCGCATGGGGGATTCCCGCATGGACCCGCGCCGTGGAGCGTCTCCCGAAGGCCACGGCGGCGCGTGCGCTTCAGTTGCTGAGCGTCGTTGCGCGCCGCGTGCCGTCACTCGCAGACGTGGTTCTGCTGGTTGGTCGGCCCCGGGCTCGGCGGGCCTCCACGATCTCGCGGTAGACGGAGGCCGTCGCCTCCGCCACGCGCGGCCACGAAAACGCCGCCTCGATCCGCGGGCGCGCCCGAGCGCTGAGCCTCGCGCGCGCTTCCGGCGCAGCGAGGAGCTCTGCAATCGCTTTGGCGAGAGCCTCCGCGTCGGCGGGAGGGACGAGTGTTCCCGCGTCGCCCACCGCCATCACCTCTGGCAGTGCACCGGCCGCGCTTGCCACAACCGGGGTGCCGCACGCCATCGCCTCCACGGCGGGAAGTCCGAAACCTTCGTAGAGCGAAGGCACCACGACCAGCGTGGCGCGGGCGTAGAGCTGAACGAGTTCGGTGCTCGAGACGCGGCCGACCACATGCAGTCGGTCTGCGCAGCCGATCGCGCGCGCGAGCCTGCGACCCTCGTGCTCTGCGTGGTCCTCATCGACCAGCGTGAGCGTCACGTCGTGAGGGAGGCGGGCGAGCGCGCGGATCAGCGTTGCGACGCCCTTGTTCGGATCCGAGGCCCGGGCGACGCACAGGAGCTCACTCGTGCTTCGGGCGACCGCAGGCTGCGGCCGGAACCACTCGGTGTCGATCCCGTTCCAGACCATGCGCAGGCGCTCCGGTCTGACCCGGAAGTCACGGCGGATTTGCGCCGCGCTCGTGCGTGAGGAGGTGAGAACTGCGTCGAGGCGTCGCGCCACGAAGGCCTGCATACCCACGGGATAGAACTCCATGGTGCCAAGGGCCTCACGAAGTGTGCGGTCCCGGGCAAAGGACGAGCGACGGTCCACGGAGAGCGGATGATGGACCGTCGTCACCACCGGAAGTCCCACGGCTCGCACCGCAAGAAGCCCGTAGCCAAGGGACTGGATGTCGTGAACCACGTCAAAAGCCGCGCCTTCGCGCAGCGTCGAAACAAGGGAGCGAAACGCACGCACGCTGAACGCGAAGGGTTCCGGCAAGAAGCCAAACCAGGTGGCACAAAGCTCGTAAAAATTCAGCGGCTCGAAGATTCGGAAAGGATTGGGCCGTGGGAGGAGCGCCGCTGGATCGGGATCGAAGCGTTTTCCCCAGAGCTGGGGATTCGGGAGCTCAACCATTCGCTTGGCGAACGGCATCGGATCTGGATAGGGTGGTCCCACGAAGACGTGCACCTCGTGCCCGGAGCGCGAGAGCTCGCGGGCGAGATGCCAGAGGTAGACGCCCTGGCCCCCGCTGTGCATGTTGCCCCGATAGCCGACAAAGCAAATGCGTAGCGGGCGCACGGGAACGCTACGCGCTCGAGGCCTTGCGGGCGTAGAGGACGAGACTCTTTGGACAGACGAAGTTCAATAGCTTTTCAAGTCGATCCATGAGCCGCGACTGTGTTGCCCGCAACAGGAATAGGCGGTACGCCCGGACCAAGGCACTCCCGTCTGCCCCCGGAAGGCCGACAATCGACCGTAGCGCCCAATACGGCGTATGGAGGGCGTGGGCAAAACCCACCCCCGTGGTGGCGAGTCCTGCCTCAGCCAGGCCGTGGGCAAGCTCGCGCGGACGGAAGATGCGGATGTGCCCGCCGGGGCTCTCGAAGTAGTGATCTCCAAGACGCAGGTAGAGGTGTTCGCTCGTGGCGGTCGGGATCGTCACGGCCACGCGACCTCCTGGCTTCACGACCCGCGCGAGTTCCCGCGCCGCAGCGCGGAAGTCGTGGACGTGCTCCATCACCTCGGAGCAGATCACTTGGTCGAAGCTCGCGTCGGCGAAGGGCAGGCGGAAGGTATTTCCATGGAGCATGACGCCGGTCGTGCCCACTTCCTTCGCGCGAGCCCGCAGCGCGCCCGAGGCGCGATCCAGCGAAGCTCGATCGAGGTCCAATCCGTAAACCCGGGCGCCTCGGTCGAGTGACCCAAAAGAGTGTCGACCTTCACCGCACCCGGCGTCGAGCAGGCGGTCGCCAGGTCGGATTTCAAGCCGCTCGAGATCGACGGTGAGCAGCACGGATGGTTTCTTCGAACACGTCGACGAGCTGAGCGGCGGCGTCCTTCCAGCGGAACAGCCGCGCAATCCGGGCCCGCGCCGCCTGACCCATTTGCGCCGCGCGCGCAGGGTCCGCGAGGACTTGCGCGATCGCTGCGGCGAGCGCACGCGCATCGCGCGGCGGCACCAGGCGTCCCGCCTCTCCGTCGCTGCCGACGACCTCGGGCAAAGCGCCTACGGCGTTCGCGATGACAGGCAGTCCACAGGCCATCGCTTCGCTGGCCGGAAAACCGAACCCCTCGAAGAAGGAGGGCACCACAGCGGCCCGGGCCGTTGAGTACTGCGCCACGAGCTCGGGTACGCTGAGCATCTTTTGGTGTAGGATCACCCGGCGTTCAAGGTGGTGGCGCCGGATAAAGCGGGGCACGAGTCCATTCTCGGGGATGCGTCCATCGACGATCTTGAGCGTCACATGCTCGGGCAAATGGGTCATCGCCTCGAGCAGTGTGCCGATCCCCTTCTTGCGATCCTCGGTGCGCCCCACGAACAAAAGGTCGGCTTCGATGGGCTGGCCCTCGAGGGGACGGAAGACGCCCAGGTCGGTGCCGTTGTAGACCACGGGTACCTGCTTTTCCGGAATGCCGAAGTATCGCTCGATCTCGCGCCGCGATGCCTCGCTCACCGTGACGATCCGATCGAGGCGCGGAGCCACCAGCTCCTGCATGAGGAGAGGAAAATAGAGCGTGCGGCGAATCTTTTTCACGAGCGACGGATCGATCGCGAAGTCCGCCTCGCGGTCGATGTGCAGGGGGTGATGGATCACCGACACCACCGGAGTACCCGCAGCCGAGATGCCGAGCAGACCCCAGGAGAGACTCTGGTTGTCGAACACCACATCGAAGCGGTACCTGCGTTGGAGCGCTCGCCAGCGGAGCAGGAGCCGCAGCCCGAAGGTCTGCATCTCCGGGAAAACACCGAACCGCGACACCCCAAGCTCCCAGAGATTGAGGGGCCAGAGCAGGCGCAGCGGGTGCTCGCGCCGCGCCCACGCGGGGTGCGGCACGCCAAACACGTTTTCGTTTGGGATGACGTGAAGTGGGATATCGGGGTCGAGCTGCGGCAGGGGCGGGCCGGCGATCACGTGCACGTCGTGGCCGGCGCGCCTCCACTCGTTCGCGAGATGGGCGGCATAGATGCCTTGGCCCCCGCAGAACATGTTCCCGCGATAGGTGAGCAGGGCGATGCGCATGCTCTGGCCGAGGCTAGGCCGAGCTCTCGGAGGCCGCCTTCGCATCTCCCGTGCTGCTGGGAGGCTCAGGCCGGTCCTCGGGCTCGACGCGAATGGTGGCGATCGTCCAGCCGACCCAGAAGGTGAGCCCGAGGACGAAGAATACGAGCGCAGCCACGGGGAGCGCGAGCGCCCAGTAGCTCTTGTGGAGCAAGCCGACCAAGAAGAGCAGACCGACGACGGCGACGCCCACACAGATCAGGCCGCCCTGCGCACGGGAAGAATCGTTCATTCAGCTCCTCGGCGTCGCGACGCTCGGACAAAGGTGGTCCGCCCTGGCCGTCGGGGAGAGGGCTCAATCCCTGGCAAGCCAGGTGGGTTCCGTGTGGCCGTCTTCCGTCGTCCGAGTCCTCCCCCGCGGTAGGGCGAGCTCTCTCGCAATCTCCGCGCGGGGCACGGCGCTGGGTCCACGGCCAGGAACGAGTCCCGATTCGAAAGCCCTAAGCGGGTTGAGCGATCGCTCCCGCTAACGCACCGGGCAGATCCGGACGGGATTATTCGGACGGACGTGCGCGATGTCAACGCAAGGGCCCCCGAACGGCTACCCTGCGCGCGTGCTGGTGATCGGGCTCATGTCGGGCACCTCTGCCGACGGCGTCGATGCGGCCCTCGTCGAGTGGCCCGAAGGCGAAGGTGCGCGTCCGTTTCGACTCGTGGCATTTCGCGAGGAGCCGTTTCCGCCTGAGCTCCAAGAGCGAATTCATCAGCTCGCGGCGGGTCGTGTCCCGGGTCCCGAAGCGCTGCGCGAGCTCGCGAGTCTCGATGTGCTGCTCGGAGAGCGCTTCGCGGATGCCGCAGCCGCCGTCGCGGGAGCGGCTGGCATCGCGCTCGAGCGCGTGGACGCCGTCGCCTCCCACGGCCAAACCGTGGGCCACTATCCTTTGCAACGGGCAACGCTCCAGATCGGCGATCCATCGGTGATCGCCGAGCGCACGGGCTGCACGACCGTAGCCGACTTCCGACCGCGAGACGTGGCCGCGGGCGGTGAAGGCGCGCCGCTCGCTCCCTTTTTTCACTATGCGGCACTCGGTGACCCTGGCGAGTCCCGCGCGGTGCTGAACCTCGGTGGCATCGCCAACCTGACCTGGATCCCACGTGGGGCGACACCGAACGACGTGATCGCATTCGACGTCGGGCCCGCCAATGCCCTCGTCGACGGTGTCGTGCGCGCACAGACCCACGGTCGAGAGCGCATGGATCGAGAAGGTGCGCGTGCGTCGCGAGGGAAGCTGGATGCACGGCTTCTCGCCCGCCTGCTCGACGATGACTTCCTGCGGCGTCCTCCGCCCAAGTCGACGGGCCGCGAGCGCTACGGCCTCGCGGAGGCGGAGGTCCTTGCGGCGGAGTGGGCGCGGGAGGGGAGGCCGCCAGACGACCTCGTCGCGACCCTCGTCGCGTTCACCGCGGAAGCGATCGCGGCAGCATGTCGTGACTTCCTGGTACCGGACGCTCCGATCGATCGGCTCCTGGTCGGAGGGGGCGGGGCGCGGAACCCCGCATTGCTGGAGGCACTGCGCAGCGCCTTGGCTGGCGCGCGGGTCGAGCCATTCGACGCCGCAGGCGTACCGGCCCAGGCCGCCGAGGCCATGGCGTTTTCCCTCCTCGGCCGCAATGCACTCCTTGGGATCCCGAACCACCTCCCGCGCTGCACCGGTGCGCGGCGGGCGTTGGTGCTGGGTGAAATCGTTCCCGGGGCCCGGGGGATCGGGCGCTAAAGCTTTACGACAAGCCCGTCGTCCGCGGTTTCGAAGCCACAGCTGCCCCGTCGCGACGCCATGGACTCCCCGAGGTGGGTCAGGATCATCCTTCCGCAATCGAAGGTCCCGCGCTGCTGGGTAAGCTCCTCGAGGCTCAAGTGATACTCGAACTGTGGTGTCAACAGTGTGCATTCGCACACGAACAGATCCGCTCCTCGGACTTGCAGGGGGAGGCCTTCGAACCAACCCGTATCCCCGGAAAACGCCATGCGCATCGGGCCTGCCTGGACGGAAAGCCCGTGGGGATTGGAGTCGAGCTGGTGCTTGGTCTCGAAGGCGCGGACCCGAATCGGCCCTACTTCGTGATCGGCGCCGACCGGGAGCTCGTGGAAGGAGAGCGGGAACGGAAACTGACGGTCCTCGAAGCTGTGGCCGAGGGCAGCCGCTGCGGCGCGTACCCGGCTCTCCACGCCCCGAGGCCCGGCGATGCGCAAGAGGTGCCGGCGACGGTCCTCATAGATTGAGGCAAGCAGGAAGGTCGGGATCCCGCCGAAATGATCGGCATGAAAGTGCGAGACCACGATCGCGTCGATCTCGCTACGCGAGATTCCGAGCGCGGCAAGGCCGCTGCAAGTCGTGGTGCCACAGTCGAGCAGCGCCGCACCATGGCGGACGCGCAGGAGCATCGCCGACTGCCGACGACCGCCCGCGCCAAAGGCGTCGCTCGTGCCCACGAACACAAGCTCGCTCATGCCTGCTCGCTCCCACGCTCCGGGCCGCAGGGGTAGAACCTGCCACCGGCGAACACACCGTCGGATGCTCGAAACCCAGCGGGAACCACTTCGTCTTCCCAGACCACCGCACGCTCGAGCACTGCACCTTCCCCAATCCGCGCCCGGGCTCCGATCACCAGTCTCGGAGCGAAGCGAGTCCCGAGCCGCGAGGCGATGGCATCGGGCTCGATGTACGACAGCCGCGGCGGGGCAAGGTTCACGGCGAGGTACTCGCCCGGTGTCCCGACCGGCTCCCAGACGCAGTCCTCCATGCTTTGTACAACACCGCAGATGTCTTTGCGGCCCGCGGCCACGGCGGGCACAAGCCAGTCATCGAGATGAGAGAACGCCTCCTGGTCGGGCAGCCATTCGAAAGCACGGGCGGATACCACATTTGCCCAGCAGTAGACGCCGGCCTGCGTCTCGCCGCCGAGATCGAAGCGGCGACCCACCCGTCGAACTTGTCCGCGCGCATCCACACCGATCGTACCGAAGGAGCGCCCCCGCGGATCGTCGCGCAGAAGGAGTGTCGCCGCCTGCTCGCGCTCTCGGTGCAGGCGGACGAGGCCGGCGAGGTCGCCGTCGAGCAGCATGTCGCCTCCGAGGATCAGGCACGGATCGCTCTCGCGCAGGAAGGAGGCGGCCCGCCGGATTCCACCTCCCGTGCCGAGCAGGCTCGGTTCGTAGGAAAAGGCGAGGCGCAGGCCAGACGGGCAGTGGCGCTCTGCAGCCGCTTGCAGCATGCCGGGGAAATGGTGGGTATTGATGATCACTTCCGTCACGCCGACCGCGGCGAGCTCAGCGAGCGGGTATGCGACGAGGGGAAGCCCGCGCACGGGAAGGGCGGGTTTGGGGCGAAGGAGCGACAGCGGCCGCGCCCGTGTCCCGAGACCTGCGGCGACGATCATCGCCCTCACGGCCCCTCCGGAAGCTGACCCACGAGCTCGGCCAGGCGCGCAAGACGCGGGCTTTCGCTGGCCCGGCGCAGGGCCGTGGCGCGCAGAGCGCGCACGGTGGGCGGGACAAACCGCAGGTAATCGTTTATGCCGCGAGTCTTGGCCGCGTAGAGGAAGAGCGCATGGTCCTTGCCCTTTCGGGTCAGGGTGAGCAGATCGAAACGCCGGGCAAAGCTCTCGGGATCGGGCGCATCGGGAAGCGCGGGCCGGACGCGCGCCAGCTGGAAGGCGATCTCTTCGTCTCCAAGCTCGACGTAGGAATCACGCAGCAGACAGACGAGATCGTATTCGGGGGGAGCCAGGAAGGCGCCTTGAAGGTCGATCATGCAAAGCCTCTGCCCCGGCGGCCGGCCTGCGCGGACGAGGACGTTTGCGCTTTGGAAGTCGCGGTGTGCAAGACGCTGAGGTGCCGCCGCCGCTATCCCCGCGATCTCCGCGAACGCTTCCTCGACTGCCTTGCGCTCGCCCAACGTCGCCGTGCGCCCGAGCGCAGCCGAAAGGCTCCAGGTTGCGAAGAAGTCCGCCTTGTACGCGAAGAGTGCGGCATCCAAATGCCGATCGAAGCAGGCCACGCGGCGTTCGCCACCGGGATCCCGCGCGTTTTGGTAGCGGACGACGATGTCACACGCCTCCGCGTAGAGCTGTCGCCTTTCCTGGACCGAAGCTTCCCCCAAAGCCGTCGCAAGAGTGATCGATCCGAGGTCCTCGAGCAGATCCACCCCCGCGGCGGGGTCGCCGCCATAGCGCGTCGGCACGGGAACCCCGTGGGCTTCGAGAAAGGCTCGCACGGGCTCGAGGGCGGGCTCGGGCAGTGTCCCGGACGGACGTCGCAAGGGATCCTCTGGGGCCTCCACCCGGGCCACCAGCTTGGAGGGTGTGCCGCCCTCGAGGCTGACCCGGAAGAAGCGGCGCAGTCCGAGACCACGTTGCAGCTCCTCGACGCGGATCGGGCCACCTGCACCCAGCACACGGCGCACCACGCGGGTGACCGTTTCGTCGACGGAATCGGGAGCCGCCGTCATCGACGCGTTCACCCGAAGAAGATGTGACACGCCGCCGTGGCGACCGCGAACCCCGCGAGATCACCGAGCAGGCATGCGGCGAGGGCATGGCGGCCCTGCTTCAGGCCGGCCGCGCCGAAGTACACCGCCAGGACGTAGAATGTCGTTTCCGTCGAGCCCTGATACGTGCTGACGAGCTGACCGATGAACGAGTCCGGGCCATGGGTCTTCAGAATCTCGCTCATCACACCGAATGCGCCGGACCCGGAAAGTGGCCGCAGGAGTGCCATCGGCAAGGCCTCGGCGGGAACACCAAGGCGGCTCGTTACCGGGTCGAGAATCCCAATCACAAGACCGAGTGCACCGGAGGCTCGCAGCATCGCGACAGCCACCAAGATCACGACGAGAAACGGTACGATGCGCACAGCGACTTCAAGGCCTTCGCGCGCGCCTTCGACCGCGGACTCGTAGACGCGCACACGCCCCGCAACCCCGACGAGCAACAGAAACGCAATCAGGGCGGGCACGAGCCACGTCGAAAGGACGCCCCGGACGACGTCGCCCGGGGACGCGCTCTTCAGGCCCTCGAAGACATGCAGGATCAAGGCGACCGCGAAGGCGGAGCCAAAGCCCAAGATCAAGAACCGCGCTCCGCGCGTCGCTCGGACGACCTCCCGTGGACCCGGAACCTCGGGTTCCGGGGTTGCGACCGGCGAGAAAGCCTGCGCGCTGGGAAGCGCCGCGAAGGCATCGAACCGATATTTGGGGAGGCGCCGCAACGCGAAATGCGCAGCGATCGCCGTCGTGCAGGAAGCAAAGGTCGCAAAAAGCGTGGGGATCCAGATCGAAGCGGGTGCGAGCGAGCCTGCACCTGCCCGGACCGTAAAAGTTCCAAGGGGCAACAGATGAATCACCGTCGCGTTAATCGCGACAAACAGCACGCTCGCGTCGCTCGCGACGCCAGGCTTCGGATTCAGTCGCTCGAGCTCGACCATCGCCTTCACCCCGAATGGCGTGGCGGCATTGCCGAGTCCGAGGACGTTGGACGCGATGTTCATGATCATCGCGCCCATCGCGGGATGGTCAGGGGGGACGTCCGGGAAGAGCCGCCGCATGAGAGGGGCGAGGCCACGGCTCACCGCGAGCAGCAGGCCACCGTCCCTTGCGACCCGCATCAAGCCGAGAAAAAAGACCATCGAGCCGGTCAGGTCGATCACGAGATAAACGGCGCTCTTGGCGCCATCAAACGTGGCCTTTTGCAGGGCATCCATGTGACCCGTGAATGCGGCCACACCGATCGAGGCGAGCACCATGCCGAGCCAGATCGCGTTGAGCAACCGATCCCCCACACCCCCGCGCCCGGGGCGGCGCGCGATTGCCCCGGCGCAGCCTCGGGGATACGGTCCGCGCCGTCAAGCGAGACGCCGGGTTGTATCGGCGCGTCGCGGCGCAAAGCGGAGAGGGGGGTGAAACCGCATGTGGCGCCGACTCTCAAGCGCGCTTCTGGCCGGGCTCGCCCTGGCGTGCGCACCGGCCGGACGCGCGGCCGCACCTCCTCGCGCGGCCGCGGGCGAAGCACAGGCCCCCGCCCTCGAGGCCGCGCTCGGCGTTCCCGCCCTGCGTGGTGCCCAGATCGCGGCCCTCGTCGTGAGCGCCGACGACGGGGGGGTGCGCTTCGAGCGAGATCCAGACCGGCCTCTCGTGCCCGCTTCGAATCTGAAGCTCCTGACCGCAGTCGCCGCGCTCGCGACCTTCGGCCCGTCGTATCGATTTGTCACTCGTGTACAGGCGGACACCGCGCCGGACGACGCAGGACAAGTCGGGACGCTCTACGTGCGGGGTGGGGGCGATCCGGCATTGGCATCGGAGGACTGGTGGCGCCTGGCCGCCGACCTGCGCCGTGCGGGCCTGCGAGGCGCGCGCCAGCTCGTGGTCGATGACTCTGCCTTCGACCGCGAGCGCTGGCATCCAAGCTGGGGCACGACCTCTTCACGCGCATACTTCGCACCGATCGGTGCACTCGAGGCGAACTACGGTGCCTTCCTCGTCGACGTGCGGCCCGGCGCGAGAGAGGGTGATCCGGCACGCGTGTCGGTGGATCCGCCCGTCGCCTACCTAAGACTCGAGAATCACGCGACGACCGGTCCCGCCGGCTCGGCCTTCGAGGTACAGGTCGAGCGCTCGCGGAGCGATGGCGAGGAGCCCGTCTTGGTGAGCGGTCGCGTGCCGCTCGGCGGAGCGGTGCAGAGCTTTCGACGGAGCGTTCTGGATCCCACCGCCTACGCAGCAGCCGTGTTGGAGATGGCGCTCCAGGCCAATGGCATCCGCGTCCCAGAGCCCGCGTTAACTGGCAGCGTGCCTGCGGGCGCTGTCGATCTCTTGGCATTCGAAGGGCGGTCTCTCGGCGAGATCGTTCGGCTCATGCTCAAGTACAGCAGCAACCCGATCGCGGAGACGCTCACCAAGGCCCTCTCCGCTGCGCAGGGGCAGGACCCGGCGGCGTGGGCGGGGGGCGTGGCCGCTTCGCGGGCGGCCCTCGTACGCTTGGGCATCGAGGTCGACGGGCTCGAAATGGTGGACGGCTCGGGCCTCTCGTACGAGAACCGCGTCTCCCCGCGGACCTTGATCTCGGCCCTTGGCGTTGCGCGGCGCTCGTTTGCCTTCGGTCCCGAGCTCCTGGTCGCGCTCCCAATCGCCGGCAGTGATGGAACGCTGCGTGATCGAGCGCAAGAGGTCCGAGGCGAGGTCCGGGCGAAGAGCGGGCTGCTCACACGAGTCGTCGCGCTCTCGGGCGTGGCGCGCACACGTGCGGGCGGCGATCTGATTTTCTCGATCCTCGTGAATGGCTTTCGCTGCAGCGACGAAGAGGCGATCCACGCACTCGATGGATTCGCAACGGCCCTCGTCGAGGAGCCGACGCACTGAAGGCTGACGCGGATGCAAGACCGAGACCCCGAGGCAGGCGAGGGGCATTCCCCTTCGCGTGCCTCGGAATCGCGGACGTACCGCTAACGGCCGCGGCGCGCCTTGCCCTTCCCAAGGAGGAGCCAGTCGAGTGATACGCTCTCCTTCAGGGCGAGGGTGACGAGGAAATCGGTATGCGGGGTCGTGCCGCTCTCGTAGCGGTTCACGTTTTGCTGAAAGACGCCCAGATCGCGGGCGAACTGGCGCTGGGAGCGATCCCCGCGCACCTCGGCAAGCCTCTTGGGAAGCTGCTTCTTAAGACGCTCGACTGCTGCTGACGCCATGTTGATGCCTCTCCTCCCTCCCGCGTTTCTACTTCGGTGCAGTACTCCTGCCCGAAGCCCGGGACTCTGTGCCCGATGGGCACGCAATCGTGTCACGCCATAACTTGCTGCTGAGCCGTAACGTGATGAACGCCGTCGTTCAATCTAGCACGTCACCCCGGTGCGTCACGACCGTACTGCAAGATTCCAAACCGTATGTGAGCGAGGGACTGCGACGCGCCCCACCTTCCCCGTGAGGCACGTCGGGAGACGGAGCACGAGATGCGCGTAATCGCTGGGCGACTTGGCGGTCGACGTCTTCGTCCCCCCCCGGACGCGGGCGTGCGGCCGACCTCGGACCGCGTGCGTGAGGCGCTCTTCGCGCAGCTCGGTGTGCTCGAAGATGCGCGCGTGCTCGATCTTTATGCAGGAACAGGCGCACTCGGAATCGAGGCGCTGTCTCGCGGAGCCTCAACGGCCACATTCGTGGAACGCTCGCCTGCGTCGCTCGCCGTGCTGCGGGACAATCTTGGGCGCCTCGGGCTCGAGCTGGAGTCGCGGGTCATGAGGGGCGATGCCCTCGCTGTGGTGCGCCGACTTGGTCGTTCGGCGGAGCGCTTCGACCTCGTCCTCGCAGATCCACCCTACGCCTTCGAAGTGGGCCCGACGCTGCTCACGGTGCTGGGCGGGGCGCGGATCGTGGCCTCAGGGGGCACGGTGGTGATCGAAAGCTCGCGCAGGCATCCTGTGGGGCCGGTTCCGGGCTGGCGGGTGGTTTCGGAGCGCCGGTATGGCGACACAGTGGTGACGAGGCTCACACCTGAGGTCGGGATCGGGACGCATGGCACCGGGCCGGTCCCAGCTCCGGAGGGAGGCAGAGGAGAGGAATGACGAAGGCCAAGACGAGCGGGCTTGCGCTCTTTCCGGCGAGCTTCGACCCCGTAACCAAAGGGCATCTGGACATCATCCATCGCGCGAGGCCGATCTTCGATGAGCTGGTCGTGGCAGTGGCCACGAATGTCGAGAAGAAGGGCCTGTTCACGGTGGACGAACGGCTCGAGATGCTGCGCTCTTCCCTCGCGGGGCTCGATCGCATTCGGATTGCTTCCTTCGAGGGGCTGCTCGTCGACTATGCGCGCAAAATCGGGGCGCGGGTGCTCTTGCGAGGGCTGCGCGCGATGTCCGATTTCGAATACGAGTTCGAGATGGCCCTCATGAATCGGCACCTCTACCCCGAGATTGAGACGCTGTTCATGATGACGAGCCAGGAGTTCTTCTATGTGAGCTCGTCCCGCCTTAAGGAGCTCGTCCGCTTCGGCGGGAATGTGGAGGATTTCGTGCCGAAGGGCATCGCGGAGCGCCTGCGGGATCGGCTGGGGCGCCTCTAGCTCTGCCCAAGGGGGGGCGGCGCTGCTCCGACCGGAACGGCCGAAGGGGACTTGCGGGGATGCAGTTCGCAGCACGGTCAGATCTACCAATCCTTTTCGGGACGAGCGGTTGGCGCGGAGTTCTCGCGGAGGACTTCACCGTCGAGCGGGCCCGCGCGGCGGTGACCGGAGTGGCGCGATGGCTCCGCGAACGCGCGGTCGCCCGGCCCGTATTTGTGGCCCACGACCGGCGCTTCCTGGGCGAGCAATTTGCGCTGCTGGCTGCCAGCGTGCTCAACGACGAAGGGATTCATCCCATACTTGTCGACGGCGCAGTGGCGACTCCCGTGGTTTCCCACGGGGTCGTCCGAGCCCGTGCTGCGGGCGCCCTCGTCTTCACCGCGAGCCACAATCCCGCCGCGTACCAGGGACTCAAGGTGCTGGACGCCTCGGGCGGCGGCCTCATGAGCGAGGCCACCAGCCGAATCGAAGCGCTTGCCGCGGAGGCGTTGCGGAAAGGAAGGGGAGCGGCCGCCCCGTGCCCCGCAAAGCCCCGGACCTTGGACCTCGTGAAACCCTATCTGGCCGATCTGCTCTGCCAGATCGATCGCGCGGCCTTGCGACGTTCGGGTCTGTCTGTGGTCTATGACGCGCTTCACGGAACAGGGGCGGGCGTGCTGGACGGGGCGCTGCGTCGTTGCGGGGTCTCGGTGCTCACCCTTCACGGCGACACCGACCCGACGTTTGGCGGCTTTGCCCCCGACCCGGTTCCCGAGAGGCTGCGCGAGCTCGCTCACGCTGTGCGTACGGGCTCCGGGCTGCGGATCGGCCTCGCCACCGACGGCGACGCGGACCGCCTCGCCGTGGTGGACGGCGCTGGGCGCTGCCTCAGTGAGACGCGCACCTTGGCGCTTCTCGTCGATCACCTGGCCCGCACCGGGCGTGTGCGCCGCGGTGTCGCTCTGTCGGTCGCGACGGGATCGCTCGTAGAACGGGTTGCCTCGAGCCACGGACTCTCCGTCAAACGTCTGCCCATCGGCTTCAAATACTTGACGCAGGCCCTGCTCGATGGCTCCGCCGACGTCGCCGGGGAAGAGAGCGGCGGATTCGCACTCGAGGCCTTCGCACGTGATAAGGACGGAATCTTCGCGGGCTGCCTGCTGGCAGAGCGGGTCGCCACGATGCGCCGTCCGCTCCACGCCTGTGTGCGTGAGTTCGAGCGCCTCTTTGGTGCGTCGGCGTGTGGCCGAACGAGCGTTCCCGCGACGGCGCTGGCGTGTGACGCCTTGGCGTCGCTGACCGAAGCGCCGCCCTCCCGCCTCGGCCGCGATGCCGTGCGGGGCACTGACACGAGTTGTGGTCTGCGAATCGAGCTCGCGGACGGTTTTCTCATGCTGCGGGCCTCGGGAACCGAGCCTGTGATCCGTCTGTATGGCGAGGCACCCGATGCACGGCGCCTTGCAGGGCGCCTCGCATCGGGTGCGAGGCTCTTGGCAGCGCGTTAATCTCGTCTTTGAATCGCAGGACCTCTCAAGGAATTCTCGCCTATGGGAAGCGACCGGGTCGCCAGCTTGAAGGGCCCCGCGGGTCGGGTTCTGCTCGCCGTCTCAGGCGGGATTGCTGCCTACAAAGCGCCGGAGCTCGTTCGGGCCCTCGTGAAGGGGGGCCACAGCGTCCGCTGCACACTCACCGCAGCTGCCGAACGCTTCGTCTCCCCGTTGGTCCTCAGCACCCTGTGCGGTGCGCGCGTACGCAGCTCCCTGTTCGATCCGACAGAAGAGGGTGAGATCGACCACATCGCCCTGGCAGACTGGGCAGAGCTCGTGATCGTGGCACCGGCCACGGCGCACCTGCTCGCGCGCATGGCCCATGGGCTGGCCGACGACCTTACGACCACGCTGCTCTTGGCGACCCGGGCGCCGGTGCTCGTGGTTCCGGCAATGAACGTGAACATGTGGCGCCATCCAGCGACTCAAAAAAATGTTGGCCTGCTGCGAGAGCGCGGGATACGATTCCTTGGGCCAGACGCTGGAGAGTTGGCGTGCGGCTGGGAAGGCGAGGGCCGCATGGCGGAGCCCAGCACGATCGCAGGGGCGGCCGGTCTTTTGCTGACGCCGCCTACCCTGGCCGGTGAGGTCGTGCTCGTCAGCGCCGCGGGAACGCGGGAGCCAATCGACCCAGTGCGTGCCATCACGAACCGATCTTCAGGCAAGATGGGATTCGCGATCGCGACGGAAGCAGCCCGACGCGGAGCCGAAGTCGTGCTCGTCGCGGGGCCGACCCCCCTTGCAACGCCGGCCGGGGTGCGCCGCGTGGACGTGGAGACCGCCCTCGACATGCAGCGGGCGGTCAAGCGGGAGCTCGCGGCCGCCTCGGTCGTGATCATGACGGCGGCGGTCTCGGACTTTCGCGTGGCGAAACCCGCGGATCGCAAGATCCGCAAAGAAGACCTGCCCTCTGGCGCAGGCCTTTCCCTTGAACTGGTGCGCAATCCCGACATCCTAAAGGAGATCGGCGAAGAGAAGGGCGGCCGGATCGTGGTCGGCTTCGCAGCGGAGAGCCACGATCTCATCGAGAGCGCGCGGAGAAAGCTCGCGACCAAGAAGTGCGACATCGTCGTGGCAAACGACATCACGCGCGAGGGCTCCGGCTTCGACGTCGATGCGAACGCAGTCGTGTTCGTCTGGCCCGGCGGCGCCGTGGAAGAGCTCCCGCTGCTCCCCAAGCTCGAGGTGGCAGGCCGCTTGCTCGATCACGTGGAGAAGCTGCGAGACACGCGCCGTGGGGGCGCGCCGGGCACGAAGGCCCACGGGTGAGGCGCGCGCGCTGGGCTTCCGTCTTGCTCTGGATCCTGTTCGCCGCGGGCCCGGCCGCCGCTGCGCACATCCACCTGGCGACCATTTCCGGCACGATCAATCCCGCCTCTGCAGACTATCTGCGCCAGGCCATCGCGACGAGCGAGCGCGACGGTGCGAGTGCCCTGCTCGTGGAGTTGGACACCCCGGGAGGCTTGCTTGCCTCCACGAAGGACGTGATCCAAGCGATGCTGAATGCAGGCATTCCGGTGATCGTGTACGTCGCACCGCCTGGGGCCTGGGCGGGATCGGCCGGCACCTTCATCACGCTTGCGGCGAACGTGGCGGCGATGGCTCCGGGAACGAGCATCGGCGCCGCCCATCCCGTCGGGATCGGGCCAGGCGGGGGGGAGGGCGAGAAGGGCAAGGAACGCGATTTTGCGGCTGAGAAGGCAGAGAATTTTACAGCGGCGTTCATCGAATCGATCGCCAAGGAGCGCAAGCGCAACGTGGATTGGGCGGTGAAGGCCGTGCGCCAATCGGTGGCCATTCCCCAGGACGAGGCGCTCAAGATTGGTGTGATCGATCTGGTGGCCGCCAACCGAGAGGAGTTGCTGCAGCGCGTCGATGGGAGAGAGACTCTCGTGAAGGGCAAGCCGTGGAAGATCGCCGTCGCTGGCGCCGAAGTGCAGCCGCTCGAGATGTCCCTGCTGACGCGTATCCTCGATGTTCTCGCAACACCGGACATCGCAGTGTTGCTCATCCTTGCCGGCGCACTCGGTCTGTACGTCGAGTTCACCACGCCGGGTGTGGTGGTGCCAGGCGTGGTGGGCGCGCTCTGCCTCCTGCTTGGTTTCTTCTCCCTGCAGATCCTGCCATTCTCGTGGCTCGGACTCTTGCTCATTGTCGGTGGAGTGACGCTCATCGTGGCCGAGGTGTTCTTGGCCTCGTACGGTCTCCTGTTTCTGCTCGGGGTGGCTTGCTTTCTGATCGGAGGCGCGCGTCTGTTCGACCGGCCTGATCTCTCGGACGTGAACGTGTCCTTCTGGTCGGTCCTCGTACCCGCCGTGGCGGCGATCGCGGGCTTCGGGGCCATCATCGTCTTTGGGGTCGTGCGATCGCTGCGAAGCGCATCCAGAGCTGGGGTCGGGGAGCTCGTGGGGATGATCGGAAAGGCGGCCTCACCCCTCGAGCCTGAGGGCACGGTGTTTGTGCGCGGCGAGTATTGGTCGGCGCGCGCAGATGCGGCTGTTCCAGCTGGCGGGAAGGTCGAGGTGACGGCAGTCGAGGGGTTGCGCCTGCGCGTACGGCTCGCTCCGCCCGAGCCACAATGAGCGTCTTCGAGGCGTTCGGAGGAGAGATGTTCCCGGCACTTCCGATTGTACTTGGCGTCGTGCTCGTGCTGCTTTGGGCGAGCGCAAACGTATTGAACGAATACGAGCGTGGCGTGGTGTTCCGCTTTGGCCGCTACAACGGGACCAAGGACCGCGGCCTGCGATTCATCATCCCCGCTGTAGATCGGATGGTGAAGGTAAGCCTGCGGGAGATCGTGATGGACGTACCACCTCAGGAGGTCATCACGCGGGACAATGTCTCGTTAAAGGTGAACGCGGTGATCTATTTCCGCGTGCTGCATCCCGAAAAAGCCGTGATTTCCGTCGAGAACTATCTCTTCGGCACGTCCCAGATGGCGCAGACCACGCTGCGCAGCACGTGTGGGCAGGCCGAGCTCGACGAGCTCTTGGCAGAGCGGGAAACCATTAACCGAAAGCTGGCGGAGGTCATCGATCAGCAGACGGAGCCGTGGGGCGTGAAGGTGCGGGCCGTCGAGCTGAAGCAGATCGATCTGCCCGAGGAGATGCGCCGGGCGATGGCGAAGCAGGCCGAGGCGGAGCGCGAGAAGCGATCCAAGATGATCCACGCCGAGGGCGAGTTTCAGGCCGCCCAGCGCCTGCAAGATGCCTCCCATATCCTCTCCCAGGAGCCGGCGGCGCTCCAGCTGCGCTACCTACAGACACTGACGGAGATCGCCACCGAGAAGAACTCGACGATCCTGTTCCCCTTCCCCATGGATCTGCTGCGCCCGTTCCTGTTGCCACCGGGCCCCGGGACCGGCTCGGGGACGGGGCGCTAGATGGCGCGTGCCTCGGACCCTCTGCCCTCGGACGAGAAGGTGCGCCGCAGCGTCCGGCGCACCCTTGCAAACATCCTCATCTTCACCGTTTCACTCGCGGTGATCGTCGCGTGGTCTTACTTCGGCATCTACGAACTGCAGCCTGGGCAGGCGGCGGTCGTGCTGCGTCTCGGCAGGTACTCTGAAACGGTGTCCGAACCCGGTCTGCGCTGGCACTGGCCGCCCCCAATCGAGACCCACGAGATCGTAAACGTGGCCTCGATCGAGCGGGAGGAGTTCGGCATGCCTGGGCCGGGCGAGACAGAGCCCACGGGAAAGGCGCTGCTCGAGGCGCAGATGCAGACCGGCGACAACAACATCGTGAACGTGAGTTTCGTCGTACGCTACATGGTGAAGGATGCCTTCCAATCGCGCTACCGCGTAGCGGAGCCTCGCCAGACGCTACGCGACGCGGCGCAAGCCGCGGTGCGAGAGGTGGTGGGACGCACGCCGATCGACGCCGTGCTCTCCCAGAAGCGCGAAGAGATCAAGGCGGAATCCGGCCAGATCCTCCAGCAGACCCTCGACCGGTACGAGAGCGGACTTCTGGTGAACGGGATCGAAATCCAAGACGCGAAGCCCCCGTCCCCCGTCGTTGCGGCGTTCAACGAGGTGCTGGCCGCCGCCCAGGACCGGAGCCGCTTGGTCAACGAGTCCGAAGGCTACGCGAACGAGGTCCTGCCCAAGGCGCGTGCCCAGGCGGTCGAGCAGCGTGAGCAGGCGCGCGGCTACCGCGAGTCGAAGGTGGCCGAGGCGACGGGCGCCGCCGAGCGCTTCCGCGCCCTCGAGGCGGAGTATCGCAAGGCACCTGACGTCACAAGGCGGCGCCTTTACCTCGAAACCATGGAGGTGGTGTTGCCCCAGGTGGAAACGGTGGTTGTGGATCCAGGCTCCGCTCACGTCCTGCCCTACCTACCGATCGGAGCGGCAAAGCCCGCGCCGCAGGGTCCGCCGGAGACGAAGAAGTGAGACGCCTATTCTTTGTCTGCCTGGTGACGGTCGCGCTGTTCGCGGGTCTGGTCTGGCTCGGCAATATCGACCGGGGTCCCTTCCTGATTACGCGAGAGGACCAGCAGAAGATCGTGCTCTTGTTTGGCAAGCCGCTCCTCGTGCGCACCGAACCTGGGCTCGCTCTGCGACTTCCGCTTGTCAGCGATGTGCTGACCTATGACAAGCGTCGGCTCTACCTAAGTACCTCCCCGATTACCGCCCAAACGCGCGACCAAGAACAGCTCGTGATCGACAACTACGTCATCTGGCGCATCGAGGACCCCGTGCTGTACCGCTCGTCGTTTCCTCTCGGGCGCGGCACCGCGGAGGCGCAGATCAACCAAGTCGTGAACAACGACCTGCGTGAGGTGGTTGGCCAGCGAACCTT
>Ga0074046_10000677_pt1 | contig 31189 bp, 28 predicted proteins | sample BogForMeECP23OM3_FD_94441 | JGI IMG/M metagenome (GOLD analysis project Ga0074046, IMG submission 94441) | Bog forest soil microbial communities from Calvert Island, British Columbia, Canada - Bog Forest MetaG ECP23OM3 | ecosystem: Environmental > Terrestrial > Soil > Wetlands ... | reverse complement strand
CGGACACGCGACTCCACGCCCAAGTTTGGCGAGCAACCGGGCCTCGAAATCGGGCGAGACCGCATGTTCCAAGCGTTCTGCCTCGTCGTGCACCTTGTACCATTCCATCCCAAAAATCTCAGCGAGCATCCGCTCAATCAGGTGGTGGCGAACCGTCAGCTTGCGGGCAATCTTCTTTCCCGCAGCGGTCAGCCGGACACGCCCGTCGGCATTCACCCGCACCAACCCGTCTTTCTTCAGCCGGCGTACCGCCATGGTCACCGCCGGCGGCGAAACCTTCAGCCAATGTGCCAGCGTGGCCGAAATGACGGTCTCGCCTTCGCTCTCAGCCTCGAGAATCGCCTTAAGGTAGTCCTCTTTGGAAACTGTGATCACGTGAAACGCATTATACGACGATCCGTTAAGCACGGTTAAGCAGAGGATTGCAGAGGTCAGAGGTCAAAGGTAAGATTGCAGCGGTTCAGGACCCACGTGGTGAAGGACATCGGGAAAACCCGCAGCGAGTGCGCTTCAGTTCTCACCTCTGCAATCTTACCTCTGACCTCTGACCTTTTCTCCGTTTGACATCGTCTTCTCTCGCCCCTACCCTTAAATGTTTCGACTATGAAAATCCTGGTCATCGGCGGCGGCGGGCGCGAGCACGCTTTGGTATGGAAACTCCGACAATCGCCGCGGGTCACGAAAATCTACTGCGCGCCGGGCAACGGAGGAATCGTGGACGAGGCGGAATGCGTTGCCGTGGACGTAAATAACCTCGAGTCCATGATCGCGCTCGCGCACCAGATCCAGCCCGACCTCACGATCGTAGGACCGGAATTGCCGCTAATGCTCGGCGTGGTGGACGAATTCACGCGACGAGGCTGGCGCACATTTGGCCCGACCAAAACCGCCGCGCAGCTTGAGACTAGCAAGAGCTTTGCCAAGGAATTTCTGCAGCGTCACCGCATCCCCACGGCGCATTATGCGGTTTGCGATTCTTCGGAGGAGCTGCCCGACGCGCTGGCGCACTTCCATACTCCCATCGTGGTGAAGGCCGACGGACTGGCTGCCGGTAAAGGTGTCGTCATCGCCAAAAGCAAGGATGAGGCCTCGACCGTCGCCAGCGAAATGCTTAGCGGCAGGATGCTCGGTAAGGCCGGATCGCGGGTGGTGCTCGAAGAATTTCTGCAAGGCGACGAACTCTCGTTTCTGGTCGTAAGCGACGGCGAGCGCGTGGCGCCGCTGGTCGCCGCGCAAGATCACAAGCGCGTGAGCGACGGCGATACCGGCCCCAATACTGGTGGCATGGGTGCCTACACCACGCGAACCATCGTTGATGACCAGATGCGCGACTGGCTCGTCGCCCACATCGCGCGGCCCGTCGTGGCTGGCATGAAAGCCGAAGGCGCGGAGTATAAAGGCGTTCTCTATTGCGGCCTGATGATGACCGCGCGCGGCCCCATGGTGCTCGAATTCAATTGCCGCTTCGGTGATCCGGAGACGCAGCCCATTCTGATGCGTCTCGAGAGCGATTTACTGGAAGCGATGGAGGCCTCGATCGATGGCCGCACCAGCGATGGTGATTTCAAATGGTCAGACGATGCCGCAGTCTGCGTGGTAATGGCTTCTGGTGGTTATCCCGGAACCTACGAAGCGGGAAAGAGAATCACCGGCATCGAGGATGCCGCAAAGTTAGACGGCGTAAGAGTCTTCCACGCCGGCACCTCAAAGCGCGACGGCGCGTTCTATACTTCCGGCGGACGCGTGCTCGGAGTAACGGCGCGGGCTAAGGAGTTAGAAACGGCGGTCCAACAAGCCTATGAGGCTTGCGCGAAGATCGGCTTCGAAGGCGCCCACTATCGTAGGGACATCGCGGGCCGGGCGCTGAAGAAGAACTAGCACGTTGGCGGAGCGCAGAATCAAAACTTCGGCCAGCAATGAGGGCTTCGCGCCGATCTAGGCTTCGTATCGACCTAGGCTTCGTATCAGGGTATCGCTTTAGCGATACCATAACTTTTCGAAACAAGACGCCCCTTTAGGGGCTGGGGACGGACGCGAACTAATCAATGAGCAAGCCACTCGTTTCGATCGTAATGGGCAGCGACTCCGACCTGGAGATCATGAGCGAAGCCGCGAAAACTCTCGATGAATTCGGGATTGCCTATGAGATGGATGTGACCTCAGCCCATCGTTCTCCGGACCGTACTGCCGACTACGCGCGCCAAGCCGCGCAACGCGGTATTCGCGTGATCATCGCCGGTGCCGGCGGAGCCGCACACCTGGCGGGCGTAATCGCGGCGCACACAACCTTGCCGGTCATCGGCGTTCCGATCCCTTCTACTTCCTTGCAGGGCTTGGATTCGTTGCTCGCCACCGTGCAAATGCCCGCAGGCATTCCAGTGGCGACGGTCGCGATTGGGAGGCCGGGCGCAACCAATGCAGGGATCCTCGCAGCACAGATTATTGGCGTGGGTGACGCGTCTATCGCCAAGAAACTGGCCACGCACAAGGAGAAACTGGCGCGCGGCGTGGAAGAGAAATCGAAGAAACTGAAAGCTTCGAATCCCGCGTAGCGGCGGACGCATTCGTCCGCCCAGCCTAGGGAGGCTTGGCGAAGTTCAAAGTTTTAGTTGCTTGAGATACTGCCGGAACTCCGCGCCCAAGTCTTCGCGTTTCATCGCAAACTCAACTGTAGCTTTGAGGAAGCCGAGTTTGTCGCCAGTATCGAAGCGGCGTCCTTCGTAAACGTAGGCGTACATCTTCTCGCGCTGCAGCAACCCGCGCAGACCGTCGGTCAGTTGCAACTCGTCCCCCGCGCCCGGCTTGATATCGGAAAGCGTTTCGAAGATCGTCGGCGTAAGTATGTACCGTCCGATCACGGCCAGATTCGAAGGCGCATCCTCCCGCCTTGGCTTTTCCACCAGGTCAAGAACTTCGAAAAGTTTGCCGCTCGTTCCCGCGACCTCTTTCGCCTTCAGCACGCCATAAGAAGAAATTGCCGGCCCCTCGACTACCTGCGTTGCGATCACTGAACAGTGCTTCTCGTCGAATACGTTCATCAACTGCTTGAGCACGGGCACTTTTGCATCGATCACGTCATCGGCAAGCAGAGTGGCAAAGGGCTCTTCTCCAATCAATTCGCGCGCGGTGAGCACGGCGTGACCGAGGCCCAACGCCTCTTTCTGGCGCACGTAGGCCACGAAGATCATGTCCGAAATCTGACGCACGATCTTGAGCAGGTCGTGCTTGCCTTTTTCCTCGAGCATCTTTTCCAGCTCGTAGCTGACGTCGAAATGATCTTCGATCGCGCTCTTGCCGCGCCCGGTGATGATGATAATCTGGTCGCATCCCGCCGCCACTGCCTCTTCCACGCCATATTGAATGATGGGCTTGTCGACCAGCGGCAGCATCTCTTTCGGCTGGGCTTTGGTTGCAGGGAGGAAGCGGGTGCCCAATCCCGCGGCGGGGAAAATCGCTTTGCGGACTTTCCGGATCTTGCGGCGCTCGCCATTCATACGTCGTTCGTCGTGGGTCATTGGGTCGTCGGTCGATCGTCGTTTGCGCTTCTCCTGAAATTGTACCGCTCGCCTTTACACCTGGCGCACCGCTTCTTCCCGCGCTTCGAGTTCTTCCAGCAAATCGCGCAACGTTTGCAGAATTCCTTCGGCGCTGCTGATCTTGATCGAGAACTTCAGCGTTCCGTCCGGAGTAAATTGCGTCCCACGCTGCGACGCTACAAAGCGCGCCAGTTTTTCCGCGTCAATCGCGGCAGTCTGGCTGAACTTTATGCTCACGAACTCGCGCTTGCGCTCAATGGCGTTGGCGCCGACTCGCATGGCTTGCAGTTTGAGCGCCGCGTACGACAGCAGATTGCGAACCGCGCCCGGCGTCTCGCCGTAACGATCAATCAGCTCCGAGCGCACATCATGCAACTGTGATTCAGTCTCGACGCCGGCGATGCGTTTGTACATTCGCAGGCGCTGGTTCTCCTCCTTTATATAGTCGGACGGAATCCGAATGTTGAGTCCGAGATTGAGCTGGATTTCCGTGACTTCAACGCCCGCCTCGCCCTTCATTTCACGTACGGCGCGCTCCAGCATCTGCGTATAGAGTTCGAATCCCACCGCTTCAATGTGGCCGCTCTGCTCCCCGCCCAAAAGGTTTCCCGCGCCTCGCAGTTCGAGATCAAGAGCCGCAATCTTGAACCCGGCCCCAAGATCGGAGAATTCCTTCAGTGCAGCCAGACGCCGGCGCGCAAGGGGCGTTAACTCAATTTCGGCGGGCAAAAGCAGGTATGCGTAAGCGCGCCGATTCGAGCGGCCAACCCGTCCGCGAAGCTGGTAAAGCTCCGACAGCCCAAGCCGGTCGGCCCGATTGATCAAGATTGTGTTACAGAGTGGGATATCGAGGCCGTTCTCGATAATGGTCGTCGAGACGAGAATGTCCGCTTCGTGATGCATGAATTTCAGCATCACTTTTTCCAACTCGCCTTCGCCCATTTGCCCGTGACCCACCGCGATGCGCGCGTTCGGAACCATTCCCTGAATCTTGGCGGCGATCTCCCAAATCGTGTCGACGCGATTGTGCACGAAATAAACCTGGCCGGCGCGGTCGAGTTCCTGTTCGATCGCTGACTGAATAAGCTTTTCGTCCCAATTCGCAACCACCGTCTGAATCGCCATGCGATCTTTGGGCGGAGTTTCGATCACGCTCATATCGCGCAGCCCTACCAGCGACATATGCAACGTGCGCGGTATCGGCGTCGCTGACATGGTGAGCACGTCCACTTCTGTGCGCATCTGCTTGATGCGTTCTTTATGCCGGACACCAAATCGCTGCTCCTCGTCCACCACCAGCAGGCCAAGGTCCGCGAACTTCACATCCTTTGACAGCAGGCGATGGGTACCGATCAGGATGTCCACTTTTCCTGTTTCCACTCTCTGCAAAACTTCCTTGACTTGCTTCGGCGTCCGGAAGCGGCTGATCATTTCAACCGTCAGCGGAAACGGCGCGAACCGCTGCTTGAAAGTCTCGTAGTGCTGGAAGGCGAGAACGGTAGTCGGCGCGAGCACGGCGACTTGCTTGTTGTCGCTCAACGCCTTGAAAGCAGCGCGCATCGCCACTTCCGTCTTGCCGTAACCGACGTCGCCGCACAACAAGCGATCCATCGGGAGTTGCGATTCCATGTCCCGCTTCACATCGGCGATGGCCTGCGCCTGGTCCTCGGTCTCGTTGTATTCGAACGAAGCTTCAAACTCCTTCATCCACTCCGTGTCGGCCGGAAAGATGTGACCGCGTGCCGACTGCCGCTGCGCGTAGAGCTTGAGCAACTCGTCGGTCATGTCCTTCATCGCCTTGCGCACGCGCGCTTTGGTCTTGCCCCAGGCGGCGCTGCCGAGATGATTCAGGACGGGCCTCGCGCCCTCCGACGAACGATATTTCTGCACCAGATCGAGCCGAGTCAGCGGAACATAGAGCCGCGCAGCTTCGGCATACTCGAGCAGCATGAATTCCGCGGCTCCGTCGCCCTGGTTAATTTCCTTCAGACCTTGATACTGCCCGATGCCGTGCTCCACGTGAACCACGTAATCGCCGACCTGCAGATCGCGGAAGTCAGACAGAAACGCCGAGACTTTCGATTTCTGCCGCTGCGGTCGCGCCGCCACCAGGTCCGATTCGTCGAACAGATCGCGCGCCCCGAAAATCGCGAGATGCGCTTCCGGCAATGCGAAGCCGTCGGGAAGATACGCCTTCAGCAAAGTCGTGGTGAAAACATCGCCGGCAAAATAAGATGTTTCGTCGGCATAGCTTTCTCCGCTTCGGGTGCGGCTTCCGAGGCGATACGAAGCGTTGTACTCGGTGAACATATCGGCGAGGCGCTCGACTTCTCCCGTGTTGGGGACGGCCAGAATCACCTGCGTACCGCCGGCGACCAACTTCTGCACCTCCTCAATCATCGCGGGCACGGCCCCGTGGAAGCGAGTGGTGGGCTGCGAAAGAAAAGCCGCTTCCGTTCTTTCCTGGAGGGCCTGGTGGCCCACCGCCAGATATTCAAAATCGGCTCCGGCCATCGCCACAGTTTTTCCCCGCCAATTCTCCGGCGTCAAATAAAGATCCGCAGGACGAACCAGGTTTCCCACTCCGCTGCGCTCGTGCGCTTCTTCAATTCGCGCCCAGACTTTGTTCAGTTCCAGCGTCAGCGCTTCGGGCTCGTCGAGAATTACCCGCGCGTCCGGAAGGAGGCCGAAAATGCTGCGATCGGCGCCCGCCACCGGAGCATAGAACTCCCAGCCCGGAAATACTCCCGCGCCAGCGTCGCGCACCGCTTGCTCCACCACTTCCGGCGATCCCGTAATGCGTTTCCCCGAGAGCCGCGCGTTGATCGAACCGAGCAGTTCTTCGGTAACCGGCGTCTCCGTCAAAGGCAGAAGCAAAACTTCATCGACCGGGTTCGAAGACCGCTGACTCGCAGGATCAAACTTGCGCATCGACTCAACTTCATCACCGAAAAACTCGACGCGCACCGGCCGGTCCGCTTCCGGCGAGTACACATCCAGAATGCCGCCACGAGCCGCGTACTGCCCCGGCATTTCCACCACGTCGGTCGAGCTGTAGCCGACCGTGTTGAGGTGCTCGAGTAACTTCTCCAGATCGAAAATCTCGCCGCGACGCAGAACCCGCGCAAGGTCAGAGTAGTACTCGGGAGAGCGTAGAAGAATTGTGGTCGCACTCACCGGTGAAATTACGATCGCAGCCCGGCCGGTCGCAATCTTCCACAAAGCCGTAGCGCGTTCTTCCTGAATCTCTGGATGCGGCGACAAATTCTGGAAAGGAAGCACATCGCGAGCCGGCAGACTAACCACCGAGTCTGCATCCGCCGCTCCAGTCAGTTCGCAGAACGCGCGAAGCACCGGGAGCAACTCTTCGGCAGCGCGGTTGTCGGCCACCACCAGCACAAACGGACGCTCGACCGTGCGCCGCAACAGGACGATGATTAGCGCTTTGGCGGCCGCGGACAGGCCAGAGACACGAATCCGCCCCGCGCTCTCCCGCAGATGGGAGGCGACACGCGTAAAGCCAGGTAATTGTTCAACGTCCGCGAAAATTTCGCGGACGAACGGCAAAAGCATTTCATCTTGATTCTATCAAGTCAGGAGGAATGAAGGTCGCAAACTGCCTAGTTCGAAATTTGATTGGAACACTGTACCCTATTCACTTCCTCCGGATTTTTACTTGGATTCCTGTGGACTAGAGACGGTATTCGTTGGAAGCCGGGGCGGTAGACAGATCATCTCCGCAACAAGGGCCGCGTCAAACAAGTCGGCCCGCCCGCCCCGTTGATGCAGATCTCCGATCCCGGAAACGTGCGCACATCAAACCCCGCCTCGCGCATGCGTTGATTCGTCCTGGCGTTTTCTTCAATCGCAATCAAGCGCTTGTTCCCCAACGCCAGCACGTTGCAAGCCAGCGTCTCGCGCTCGCTGTATTCAATCTCAAGTAGTCGAAACCCGCGCTCTTTCAGCAGTTCGACCGTTTCCACCGCCAGCCACGGCAGATCGACCAGGATGGTCTGCTCATCGAGCATGCTCAGCAGCGACATCAGGTGCAGACACCCAGAAGGCCCCGGTCCGTAAGGCAACGGCGCCGACAGTACGTCAACCTGCTTCTGGGAGTCCTTAGACGAGAGCAGCGACCGCATCTGCTCGATCCCTGCCCGGTTCGTCCGGTAGCCCTCACCGACGAGCAATGTCTGCGAATCAAGCCAGACAATGTCGCCGGATTCCGAACAACCGGGCAGCTTGATTTCGCCAAACGCCGGAATTCCCAGTTGCCCGCAAAAATCCGCGTGCGCCTGCGCCTCCGCCACCCGATTCTTTTTTCCCGGATTCATCAGCACGAGACCGTAGTCTGTGGCCAGCGACGGGTCGTGCACATAGACAGCGTCGAGCGTCAGCGATTCCGCCGCCGGCAGACTCAGCACCTCGGCTCCGGTCTCACCGAGCAGCCGGCACAGAACCTCATGCTGCTTTTGCGCAACCCTAAAATCAGGAGCACGCTGAAACCCCAACTCCTGCCACGCCGCCGCTTTCTGCGAGCGATCCCATCCGGCGCTCCCCGGCGGACAAACCATTACCCGCAGCAGTTCGCCGGTCATGGAATGTCCGTTAAACTTTTCCGGATGCGGAAGCGAAGGAACAAGAAATATTTCTGGCACGGCAGTAATCTCGCTCGAAGCAATCTCTCGCTTCTAGAAATCTAAGCAAAGCCCGCCGCAAACGCAACGTGAGGATACGGAGGCGAAGACCAGGGCCGAAGCGCAGCGGTAATCTACGTTATTGCTTGCCTAAATGCCCTCCACTGATGTACATATCAGCGGTATCTCTTCCATTACCGTGCTCGAAGTTCAATTAGCTCGTCATGAGACCGCGCCGTTTGTTCCCTCCTTCCGCAACCTCGATGTTGCGGAAGCTCCCAGGAGCCCTATGAAAACATCAGCGACACTTCGTCTCTTCTGTTTCGCAATCTTCTTCTTACTCATCCGGCAACTAACATTTGCCCAGGGCGCCGCCACCGGCGACCTCCACGTCAGCGTGAAAGATCCCAAGGGCAGCGTCGTAACCAACGCCACCGTCACCGTCCGCGACGTCGCCAAGGGCCTGGAACGCGCCGGCACGAGCGATGGCCAGGGCGGTTACAGTGTGCAGCAGTTGGCTCCCGGCACGTATTCCGTCACAGTGGAGGGACCGGGCTTCGCCAAAACCGAGGCCGCCGGCGTCGCCATCACTGTCGGCGAGATGGCGGAGTTACCCGTCACGCTCGCCGTCGCGGGCGGCAAGGAAATTGTTGAGGTCAGCGCCCAAGCCGATATCGTGGAAACTTCGCGCAGCTCCACCACCGACACCATCGGCGAGCGCCGCATCGACAATCTGCCCATCAACGGCCGCAACTATATCCAATTTACGCTGACCGATTCGCAGGTGCAGCGCGATAGCGCTCCCCAACTCGGCGCCGCGCCGACTTCCGGCCTCAACATGAGCGGCCAGCGCGCCCGTTCCAACCTGGTCAACGTCGATGGCGCCGACGCCACCGACAATTCCACCAACGGCGTGCGCTCCACCGTCTCTCAGGAAGACGTGCAGGAATTCCAGATCATCACCAACAACTACGCCGCCGAATACGGCCGCGCCGCCGGCGGCGTGGTCAACATCATCACCCGCTCCGGATCGAACGATTTCCACGGCGACGTCTACGGATACCTGCGCAATCGCAATTTCCAGGCAGTCAACCCCTTCAGCACCACGCCCAACCCCGCCTACACCCGTGTCCAGGCTGGAGCAGCCTTCGGTGGGCCGATCAAGAAAGATAAAACGTACTATTTCTTTTCCTATGAAGTCACGCGACGACACGAGACCGGATTTTCCAGCGTAGGAGCGGACAACTTCGGCTTCACGCCCTTCAACACTGGGTTGGTCGGCCTGCCGTTTGGTACTTTACAGTTAACCCCGGAGCAGATTGGATTTCTTACGAATCCCGCAGTGCTCGCTCAGGAGCAGGCCGACCCAACCGGTTACGGCGCATTGGTGGCAAATTATGCGGTTCTTTCGGGTGCATCTTCCGGCCAGGCAATCCAGGGAGTTTGGCCAAGCCAGTTGGTGCTAGGCGCGACGGGAGGCCTGCTCAACACTTGGGCCGGCTTCCCTACCACGTGCCCGCCCGGCAGTGCGTGCGCTCCGGTACCGGCCTCCTACCAGACGCTGGGTTCGCAGGAAGGCAACTTCCCCGTCTTCGAAGGCACCAGCCTCTACTCGTTTCGCCTCGATCACAATGTCAACAGCAATAACCGCCTCACTCTGCGCGTCAATGCCAGCCCGAGCACGATCACCGGGATCGAAGGTAGCGGACAAGACCAGCCCTTCGGTCAAAACGCCTACTCGCGCACTTCTCAACAGAGCTACCGTGACGTGGCGGGCATTGTGCAGGACACTTGGACGTTCGGCACCAGCAAAGTAAATGAAGTCCGCTTCCAGTATGCTCGCCGGGGCCTGAATTATTACTACAACACCCGGATTCCGGCGGGCGCCGACGTGGCCGTCAACATTCCCGGTTACGGTTATTTCGGACGCGAGCCTTACTCCTACATTTCTCGCACCGAGACTCGCTACCAGTTCACCGACAATTTTTCCTGGAGCATCGGACGGCACAACACCAAATTCGGAGGCGACTTCAACTATCTCCCGCTCACCGCGACCTTCACCGTGAACTATGGTGGCGTGTACGACTTCGGCAGTTTCAGTTCCGCCGCGCTTGGCTTCGCTTGTTCGCCTACGACCATCCCGTCTTGTCCAAGCACACTTCCTTCGTTCCCCAACCTCTCGCCCGTGCAAGCCTACGGAGCCGGCCTCCCCGGGGACTTCGTCCAGGGCCTGGGCAGTCCCAGCGACTCATTTTCCAACAAGCCCCTGGGCGTGTTCTGGCAGGATTCCTGGCGCGTACGGCACAATCTCACGTTGAACTATGGTTTGCGTTACGATGTGGAGTTTCCCCCAACGTTCCCGCCTCCGACGGGGCTCGATCTAACCGCTCAAACCGGATACAACTTCCTGGGACTGCAGAAGGGCATCCAGATCGACAAGAAAAATGTTCAGCCTCGCCTGGGCATCGCCTGGGATCCTAAGGGAGACGGCAAGACCGTGATTCGTGCTTCGTTCGGGGTGTTCTTTGACCATCCCTTGCTCGGCCTCTATTTCCTCGGCCAAGCCTCCGACGGCTCAACCAGCGGCCAGTTGGCATTTGGCGGCACCGGCCTATGCAGCAACCCAACCGGCAACGGCAATCCAGCAAACCTCAATGCGATTCCGATCTTTCAGGGCTTGCCCATCAACTCAATTTCGGGGCCCTGCGCTGTCTCCAACAACCCCGCTGTCGCCAATGGACTCGGGTATCTCCCGAACCAGCAGCAGTTCCAAGCGCTCAACTTCCCGCAATCAGAGTTCCTCAACCAGAATTATCTCAACCTGGCCCAAGGGACTTTCCTGCCACTCGCCTTCCAGCCCTTCGGCTATCCGCAGGCGAAGAACTTCGTTTACGCTTACTCGCAGCAAGCAAACCTGACCATCGAGCGCGACCTCGGCGATGGCTTCGCCTTCAACTTGGGCTACAACTTCAACGGCGGCCGGCACCTTTACCACCCCATCAACGCCAACCCCATTCGTGGCGATTTGATGACTGCCAATTTCTTCGCGGCGTCCTTCGACGCAACCAATGCGGGCCAAACTCCTCCCAGCAGCCCGTTCACGGTCAGCGGGTGCAATCCGACTGGCGCTCCGCTCCCCTACGTCGACCCCTCCCTGGTCAACTATTTCCGTCCCGGCGGGCTGAATCCTTCCATTGCCGCGGCATTCTATATAGGGGGCAACGCCGCTTGCGTGGCGCAGGCGCAGGCTCTTCTCGCCACCCTCCCCCACTTCAACACCAATTGCAATCCCACCCCGCCGACGTTTTCCTATTCCGGCTGCGTCCCCTTCGGAGACATGGATGCCAACTACTCCAACGGCAGCTCGGTCTATCACGGCCTGACCGCCAATCTCCGCAAGCGTTTCAACAACCACTACGAATTCCTGGCTTCGTACACCTGGTCACATGCGATCGACGATTCCACCGACCTGCAGTCCACGCTCACACCGCAGGACAGCTACTTCCCGAGCGCGGATCGTTCCACGTCGCTATTTGATCAGCGCCACCGTTTCGTCTTCAGCGGTGTCTACCAGTCGGGCAAACTCAGCGGCGGCGGCTTCGTCAGCAAGTTCTTCAGCAATTGGACGTTCGCCCCTCAGATCGAACTCAGCTCCGGGCGGCCCTTCAACATCATCACCGGCAATGACGACAACTTCCAGTTGTCGTCCCTCACCGGGCGGCCCAACACCTTTGTAAACCCCGCTTGTACGGCGATCGGCTACGCTCCAGTCCAGTCGAAGTTCTCTCCCACCGGAGTTTTCCAGGAACCTTGCATCCTCGACTACAACGGTAAGATCGGCCCCGCCGGCCTCGCCTCCCTCGACGGCAATCTCGGCCGCAACGCCGGCATCACCCCGTGGACGGTCTTCAACGATGTGCGCTTCGCCAAACGCATCTCTTTCAGCGAGCGCTACAACATGGATTTCATCGCCGACATGTTCAACATCGCCAACGTGTACAACGTGGCCGCCGTCAGTCCGCTCTTTACCAACGCCGGCCAGGCCACCGCCGCCTACGACCCGCGCCAGTTCCAATTCGCTTTGAAATTGAACTGGTAAGATTATTCAAAGATTATAGTTGTACGGGTCGTGGAGGCTGGCAGTTTGCTGAAGAACTCGGTTTCGTACATGCGCGTTACGAGAACATTGCATGCCCTAGTCGCGCTGCTGCTGTTTTCCACTTACTCGCTCGCCGAGAGCGGAGCCGTTACCTATAAAGAGCATTGTTCCGCTTGCCACGCTGCCAACGGAGCGGGTGACACCATGCTCGGCAAGAACATGAATCTGCGCCCACTCGCTTCGCCCGAAGTGCAGAAACAATCGGATGAAGAGCTCTTCGCCATTACCGCCAAGGGCAAAAAGGGAATGCCTGCCTATGATCGCAAACTCTCGAAACAGCAGATTGGCGACGTGGTCAAATACCTGCGGACGCTGAAGAAATAGCTGCGGCCGCAGCAGCGAGTTTGGCAAAAGAAAAGCCGCAGCAAGTCTGCGGCTGTCCTCTCGTTTTAATCGTGCGCCGTATCGCCGGATTACTTGTTCTCTGCCTTGTCCTTGGCGATGCTCCTGCTGATCCGGTTCTGCTGGCGATTGATCCCTCTCTGCTCGGCCTTGGTGAGATGGCCGTTGTTCTTCGCCATGTCTCTCTGTTCACGGTTCTGCACACTGGCCTCGCGCTTCTCGAGATTGGCGGTTTGCCCCGGGGTCAACGTCCCGTTTTTAACGCCATTGCCAATGCGTTGTTGCTGGTTTTCCTCACGGCTGTTTACTTGATTAACGCGCGGATGGCCAGGATCGACAACGCCAGGGCCGGCGCCCGAAGTTGAGGTTTGAGCAGAAGCGGAACCTGCAAGCATAAGTCCCCCGACTGCCAGGATTAACAGTGAGTTGGTCAATTTGTTGTTCATGTGGATGGAAACCCCCCGACGACAGATTAGTTGCGAAGGGGGCCAAATGACGAGGTTACCCAAGTGATAGCCCGCAAGTTACCCTCTTAAGCTTGCGTCATGACCTTGCGTTAGAAACCTTGTGTTATAAGAACGACCGGCACTCCCCTGAAAGACATCGCCACTACTCGGGGCGATAGCCGCTGCAATCCAATACTGGCAGTCGAGGATACTTGGCAAACCGCGAGTCCTCAAACGAGAGTTCGCACATAAAGAAAAGCGCCCCGCGATCGGACTCGACACGGCGCGCATGCTGGCAGTTCTGGCAAAGGCCTGGGTTGGGACTTATCTGCTTGTAGTCGGTTTCAGAGGACATAGTCATAGGATGAGGATAAGGATGAGGATGAGGACCATTCGGAGCGCTACTGCTGCCGCCCCGCCAGGATCTCGTAAACCGGCTTGTTGTCCGCAAACACACGCCACTCCATCACCTTGCCGCCACGAATGACCGCCTTCCAAGCCGCGGGCGTCCGCCATGACGCGCCGTCTATAGTCCCGCCTGCCTCCCCCACCGCTAACACCAGGCTGTCTTCCACCAACAAACAGTCGGTGTGAATCCAATAGTCCGGACACATCGCGAAGTAGCCGTGCCATCCAGCCGCCATCGATGTAGCGCTGTGTACCCGGTTCCCCACCGAGTCAACGAAGAGATGATCGGTCGTCATCAGCGCCGTCAAGGATTTTACGTCGTGATTATTGATGGCAAGTACGAATTGCTTGAAAGTGTCGGCTGCGTTCCTTATTTTTACCCGATCAGACATGTGCAGGAGAAAGTTTAGCAGCCGGACCTGTAAGTTGAGGCGCTAAACGGGCGTGAGCGAAGCCGGGGTCCCCGACACGCGCGGTTTTCGCGTGGCGGGGTGGAGGAGCGGGAGCCCGTTGCCGAAATCCCGAGCGCAGCCGAGGGACCCCTCCCCTCCAGTGCTTTGTGGCAGCCGGACCTGTAAGCCGAATTCTGTCCGCAACATGAATGCTGCGGGACGGTCATTCCTCTGGGCCACGCATTGCTGCGGGGCTCAAGCGACCTACCCGGAGGTTGTGGCGCGCCGAGCCAGCACGCGTTACCGGCAAAGCCCGAAGGCTTACCAGGAAATCCCTCCCTATTTGGTCTTGCTCCGTGTGGGGTTTGCCCTGCCCGCCGCATTACTGCGCCGGCGGTGCGCTCTTACCGCACCTTTTCACCCTTACCTGGGCCTTGCGGCCCGGGCGGTATGTTTTCTGTGGCACTTTCCGTCGAACCGGCTTGAACCGGCCCTCCCGGACGTTATCCGGCACACTGCTCTGCGGAGTTCGGACTTTCCTCCCACCTTGCGGCGAGCGACCGTCCGGTCCGGCTGCCAACCCATCCATTATAGTGCAGGCGATAGTGCAGGCGGATCGTGCAAGGCGGCTGGCGCAGTCAGAGAATGCCGCAGTACGCTGCCCACCCGATGGCGCGTTCTCTCACTCCACCTCTTTGGGCGCGAGAAGGAACGTGTATGTCAGCACGGCCAAGCCAACCAGCAACGGAATCAATCCGGCGAGATAGACCGGCTCGTCGCTCACCAGCCCACGCAGAAGCGCCATTACACCGATACCGACGACGGCGGTGATCAATCCGCCTAGCTTCATGCCTTCGAGGCGGCGTTTTGTAATGTTCTTATTCTGTTCCCGCATTAGTTCAATCGCGGCCTTGGCACCCTCGCCTGAGCTCTCCGCGATTTTTTTCAGCGTTTCGCTTCTGTAGTATTCTTCTCTCTCTTTGCGGCGCGCATCGGACCATGCGGCGACGGACAGGAAAGAGAATAGTGCAATGCTTCCTATGACGGGAATCGCGACTGCTACAACCGCGACGCTGTTGCCATCCACATCGAATGCCATTGTCAGCTCCTTGAAGTTCTTCTGCTTTCGTGAGGCTGCTTTCGATCAGTAGGACCAGCCTCCCGCAGTTCCGGTTGCACTTTTTTCGTCCCGGTGCCATTTTTTAAAATAATGCAACCGGCTGCAACGGCGATGTGTCCTACCCCTTGAGGCAGAGTCCAGCGTGAGAATGACGTGAGCGCCAGCGACGATCAGGCCGATGTCGAAAAAGTGCTGGCGGGCGACGTTTCCGCCTTTGAAGGAATCGTCAGTCGTTGGCAGGGGCCGCTGATCAACCTGGCCTACCGCTTCTGCCACGATCGTGGCCGCGCTGAGGAGATGGCTCAGGAGGCTTTTCTGCGCGCCTACCGCGCGCTCAGCCAGTGGCGCAGGGATGCGGTTCTTTCCACTTGGCTCTTCGCGCTGGCAACCAACCTCTATCGTTCGGAGCTGCGCCGCATACCGGCACGAGCTATGTCTGTTTCGCTCGACGACATTGCCGAGCCGCCGGACGCGCGCGCCTCCGATGGAGGCCTCGAAGATCATGATCGGGATTTGGCGGTGCGGCGCGCGGTTCTCGCTCTGCCGGCAAAATACCGCGAGGCACTGATTCTTTTTTACTTTCACGACATGGACGTCGCCACCGCGGCGCGAAGCCTCGGCCTACCAGAGGGTACGGTCAAGGCGAGATTATTTCGCGGACGGGAAATCTTGCGCAGTAAACTTCCGCAGTTGTTGGCTGTTCCGCGCCTGAAGGAGGCTTGATGAAACGCCTGATTGGACGATTGATGGGAAACGACGAGGGCGAGATTAATCGCATTCTTTCGCGTGAGGATGAAATTCTCCCGTCGTCGGGCTTTACCGTTTCTGTCATGGATGCAGTTCGCCGCGAAGCTGCGGCACCGCCGCCGATCCCGTTCCCCTGGAAGCGCGCTTTGCCCGGCCTCGTCGCCGCGGGCTTCGCGCTGGCACTGGTTCTCAATGCTGTAGTTGTGGCCATTGCGCAGGCGGGCAAAGCGGCAGCTCCACAGTTTTCCGCGCTCTTGCCGTCGTCCTTACCGCCGGCGATGCCGCCCATCTTCGATGGGGGCATCGAGTCTGCGGCGATTTGGACCGCACTGGCTCTGCTGGCGGCACTCGTTTCCGTAACACTCTCGATGCGTCTTGCTTCTGGCAGGGTATGAGGGTTGCTAGTGGAGAGCCGGGCGTCCCCGCCCCGCTGCCCGACTGGATCAGCGAGACACCCGTCGCTCCACATAACGCCCTCACACTGTGAACCCTGCCTGCGCGGCCCCGTCCGCCTCGTCCTGCTAAACTCATTTGGAGAAGCCCTGCTTCCGCAGTCCGGAATTGCGTTGAGACGCAACTGCGGTCGAAAGCGCAGGTCGTCGACTAATGAATATCACCGAGGCCATCAAGATCGCGTTCCTGTCGTTGTGGGCGAACAAACTGCGCTCCGCGCTCACCTTGCTTGGCGTAGTAATTGGAGTTGCCGCCGTGATTGCCGTGGTCACTTTCGTCAACGGCATCAATGGCTACGTGGCCACGAAGATTTTCAATCTCGGCGCCGACGTTTTCATCGTGTTCAAAGTTTCACCCGCCGTCACCAACATCGACAAATTTCTCGAGGGTGAAAAACGCAAAGATCTGACGACGGAGGATTATGAAGCCGTCCTCGCAGCCTGCAAGCATTGCGAATGGGTTGGAGTCCAGCTGCGCAACGACAGCGGACATGTTAAGTACGCCGAGCAGTCCATCAGCGATACCATCGTTCGGGGTATGACGCCCTCGATGGTGCCGATTCTCGATATCGACCTCACCGCCGGGCGCATGATCAACGATGTCGATGTGCGTAACAAGTCGGCCGTGGTCGTCGTCGGACCAGACATCGTGGATAACCTGATGCCCGGCATGGATCCGATTGACAAGGAAGTCCGTATCGACGGCTGGGTCTATCGTGTGATCGGCGTCGGCAAACGCAAAGGCAAGACGCTTGGCCAGAGCATGGATAACTATGCGATCATGCCCATCACCGCGTTCCAAAAGCAGAATGGTTCTCATACCAGTGTCCGAATTTCGGGCAAGGCGGCGGCTAGCGGCGCCGGATTCGAGGAAGCGATGGACGAAACGCGTGCCGTCCTGCGTGCCCGCCGCCACGTCCACCCCGGCGACGAGGATAATTTCGACATCGAGACCAACGATAGCCTGCTGAGTATCTGGTCGAACTTCAGCGGCACCTTCTTTTACGCCATGATTGGAATCGCTGCCATCTCGCTGGTCGTCGGCGGCATCGTGATCATGAACATCATGCTGGTTTCGGTGACGGAGCGGACGCGGGAGATTGGCATCCGCAAAGCCATGGGCGCGCGCCGGAGCGACATCCTGCTACAGTTTCTGATCGAGTCCGTCGCCCTGGCTCTGCTCGGCGGCGCGATCGGCGTGCTCTTCGGCATTACCGTCGCCAAGGGCGTCACGCTCGCCATCGGCATGCCCTCAACCATCAAACTCTGGGCAGTCGTGGCGGGAGTGCTGGTGGCGGCGAGCGTGGGTATTTTTTTCGGCGTCTATCCCGCGAAACGAGCGGCTGTGCTGGACCCCATCACTGCGTTGCGGTTTGAAACGTAAGAAAGGCTTAAGAAATACATTTTCTCGGCGCACTCCGCGTCTCGACGGTGAATAGGTTGTGAACCAATGCTAGTCAAAGGCGAATTCGGCGAAGGCCTGAAAATGGCGGTCGAGACAATCCGCAGCAACAAAATGCGCTCGTCGTTGACCGTGCTCGGCATCGTGATTGGAGTCGCCGTCGTTATCGGAATTTCGTCGATCGTGCGCGGCCTGAATGACAACGTAAGCCAGGTCATCACCAGCCTCGGTTCCAATATCATTTTCGCTTTTCACCTTGAGCCCTTCACCTTCGGACGCCCGACAGAAGAGATGCGTACTCGCAAGGAACTGACCTTCGACGACGCCATGGCCATGCAGGATCTGCCGCACGTGAAAGCCGTCAGCGCCGTCGTGCAATACGTGCGGCCGGAACTCGGCGTTGGCACTTACTCCGTCAAATACAAGGACCGCAAGGCTAAGCAGACCATTCTTGAAGGCGACAGCAGTTCCTACAAGGATGTCATTGACATCTCGCTCGACTCCGGCCGCTGGTTCAGCGATATCGATGAAGAGCGCCGCGCTCCGGTTATTGTTCTCGGCCACGATACCGCGCAAGAACTTTTCCCGAGTGAGCAGCCGCTCGGCAAGGAACTGAACATCGAAGGCCAGTTGTTTACCGTGATCGGTGTGGAGAAGATCCGGAAGAGTGTGTTCGGCGGAGGAAAAAATCCCGATGACAACAAAGTCTCATTCCCGCTGACCACTTTCCGCAAGTTGCATCCCGAACTGAAGCAATACTGGATCATGGTCAAGGCCACCTCGCACGACGACATGCCCAAAGCCATGGACGAAATGCGCGAACTGCTTCGCCGCCGCCGGAAGGTCCCCACCGACAAGCCGGATAACTTCGCCATCTTCACACAAGACTCGATTTCCGACGTGTGGAATCAGATCACGGGCATGATTTTCATCTTCATGTTCGCGGTCTCGAGTGTCGGCTTGATCGTTGGCGGCGTCGGAGTCATGAACATCATGCTGGTTTCGGTGACCGAGCGCACGCGCGAAATCGGAGTGCGCAAAGCCATGGGAGCCCGCAAACGCGACATCCTCGTGCAGTTCACCCTCGAAGCCGTCATGCTCACGGCCGTCGGCGGAGTGATCGGACTGGCCCTGGGCGCTCTAATCACTGCGATCGTCCCGGTCGCGTTTCCATCGCTTCCGGCCACCATGTCCGTGGATTGGTCGATTTTCGCTTTTGTCGCCTCAGCCGCGGTCGGACTGGTCTTTGGAATTTATCCCGCGTGGAAAGCCGCCAATCTCGATCCGATTGAGTCGCTGCGCTACGAGTAACATACTGTTAATGCCACCATTGACAGCAAGAGCAATACTCGAAGCTGTGGCTGTGATTGGAACTATCTGCTGTTTGTTTTTCTATTTCCTGTGCGCTCTCTCCCTGGCCAGCTTCCTCGCCGACAGACGCAAGAAACTCAAGCAGGATCCATTGCCCGAAAGCGAGTTACCTCCCGTTTCCATCCTCAAGCCCTTGAAAGGTGTCGATCCCGGAATGTGGGAGAGCTTTTGCACTCATTGTGAACAGGAATATCCCCAATACCAATTGATCTTCGGAGTCAGCGATCCCAGCGATCCCGCCATCGAAATCGTGCGTAAGCTAAAAGCAAAGTATCCCCACCTTCCGATTGAACTGATCATGTGTGATCGCGTTCTGGGGACGAATATCAAAGTCAGCAACCTGGTACAGATGCTTCCCGCCGCACGCTACGAACTTCTCCTCGTGAATGACAGCGACGTTCGTGTCCCGTCGGATTATTTGCGCAAGGTGATCGCGCCGTTCGCTGATGCTTCTGTCGGACTTGTGACCTGTCTTTATCGTGGATGCGCTGCCCCCACCCTCGGCTCACGCCTGGAAGCGCTGGGCATTGGCACCGACTTTGTGCCCGGAGTTCTAAGCGCAAGGTTTCTCGAGAAAGGATTGCACTTTGGATTAGGTTCGACGTTGGCGTTCCGTCGCCGCGACCTCGAAGCTATCGGCGGCTTCGAAGCACTGCTCGACTATCTCGCCGACGACTATGAACTCGGCCGGCGCATTGCCGCCAACGGAAAGCGAATCGAACTGAGCGCCGCAACCGTCGTCACATTTCTGCCCGCTTATACGCTGCGGCAGTTTTTCCGCCATCAACTGCGCTGGTCCCGAACCATTCGCGACGCCCGCCGTTGGGGATACGCCGGATTGCTTTTCACCTTTGGTTTGCCGTGGGCCTTGGCAATGTTACTGGCGGCTCACCTGGCGCCGTGGGCCGGCGCATTATTCATGCTGACGCTGGCCGCCCGGCTGGCGACCGGGGCGATTGCCGCGGTGGTTGTGCTGCGCGACTTCCGGATTTTCCATCATGATGGGTTCCGCAACATTCTCTTGCGAGACCTTGTGGCACCCATCATCTGGGCCGCAGGTCTTATGGGCAACCGCATCCACTGGCGAGGCGATGTCTTCGATCTGAAAGATGGCCGCCTGAGCCGAGAGTAGGTTAGAGGTTAGAGGTTAGAGGTTAGAGAGGTAGACCTTTGCAATCTAACCTCTGACCTCTGACCTAAGAAGTTGTCGGCTGATTAGAAAAAATAGTCTTGCCGCCGCGGCGCGCAACTACATAGCGCATCAGTCCCCGAAGCGCCGGCGGATCATCCTCTTCTGCCCACAAAAAAACGCGGTGCTCACCATTCCACATCTCGACAAACGATGCCTGTGTCTCGAAGACTCTCGGCGCTCCCGGAAATTGCGTGCCGTACCACATGTTTCCGCCCGGCTCGCGCAAACTGTGCAACGGGATCCCTGTGTAGAAATTCAGCGTGGACGCATTCTCATACAGCCCTATCACGACGATCTGATCGCCCGGCTTGTACTGCTCGCGTATTGCCATCGCCAGATCTTTCGAAGAAAGTATCGGCGAGAAGATGCCAAACGCAATCCGTACGCATGCCAGCACGACCACCATCATCGCTACCAGCGCGACATTCCCCGCCCCCGCCCTTCCGCGACGGCGCAAAATCCAGTTAGCGAGAGTGCCCAGCAAAAACGCGAGTGAAAAACCGAACAACGGCACCCGGAATGCCCCCATCGTCTGCGGCGTCAAATCCAGAAAGTGCCCAAAGGAGAGCGCATAGTCCCGCGGATTCTTCCGCAGCAGGTCCGAGAGGTCCGTGCCTGGAGCGGGTGCCTTCGAAAAAAAGAGCAACGAGAAACCGACCACCGCGATGCTGACGCCGAACGCAAGCAACACCGCCGACGAAATCCGCCCGTTGCGCCGTTCGCGGCTTTCCGCAGCCGATGCTCTCTCCCGCTGCAGCCACCCGCCCACCAGCAATGCCAACCCCGGAATCGCCGGGATCGTGTAGTATTCCTGCCGCGTCGAGAGGCTGAAGAAACCCACGATCACGATGTTCCACAAGAAAAACATCAAATACGCGCGCTGCCGTCGCGTCATCTGCGTGCGGAACTCGCGCCACCGCCGCGGCACCTCCTGCAGCGACTGCGGAAGAAACACGGTCCATGGAATCAGCCACAAAACCAGCAGCGCCCAGAACAGCAGCAGCGGAACCGTGTCATAATCGCGCGGCACGCGCCGGTTCAGGAAACGCAGGATGTGCTCATTGACAAAGTAAAACCACAGAAATCCGCGCACATTCCCCTGCGTCGGATTTCGCAGCGCCGCCAGAATATGCCACGGCGCGGCGATGGCCAGAAACACGAGCGTGCTTGAAACCAAACGCAGCTTGAGCAAGTGCCGCAAATTCCCCGTCAGCAGCAGGTAAAGCCCGATCGCTCCTATGGGAAACACAAGACCGATCAGTCCCTTGGTCAACACGTTGAGCGCACATACCGCGGCGAGCCCCCAACAGGTCCAGCGTGTCGGTTGCGGTTGTTCTAACGACACCAGAAAAAGCCAGAACGTCAGGGTAAGCCACAGACCTACCGCCACGTCTGGAATCAGGAAGCGCGTAAAAAGAAAAGGCCCAAGCGCGCTTGCCAGCACCAGGCCGGAATCGAAGCCGCCTTCGCTGCCCAAGGCCCAGCGCCCCAAACCGTACGTGGAGAGAATCATCGCCAACACGCCCAGCATCAGCGGCAGCCGCGTGCTCCACTCGCTGACGCCAAACAGCGTGTAGCTCGCGGCCACGCCCCAATACATCAGCGGAGCTTTTTCCAGATAGCGGATGCCATTGGCGTACAACGTCACCCAGTCATGCCGTTGCACCATTTCCCGCGCCGCCTCGGCATGAACTGTATCCGCATCATCGAGTAAAGCGGGTCGCGAGAGTCCGGCCATATAGATGACCGCCCACAGCGAAATCAATGCCAGCACCGAAATCCGCCAGTCCGAAAGCAACCGGTTCGGACGCGTTATTGTCGGACAATTTGCTGTCGGAAGTGTCGTTGTCCTCGGCGCCAATGCCGGATGGATCTCGGTCTCAATTGTCGGTGGCTCGAGATTGCGCGCAGCGCTGCGATTCATCGTGGAATTCTTTATTATACGGGAGCGGCCTCAGTCCGCGGCAACACCGCGGGCAGCATGTTCGCCCGCCACTTCTCGATAAATCTCAAGGATTCTTGACACCGAAGCAGTCCAAGAAAATCGCTGCGCTTGTTCATAGCCGCGTTGTTTCATCAGTGTGCGCATAGCCGGATCAAGGAGCACGCGCTGCAACGCTCGTCGAATCTCGAACACGTTTTCCGGGTTCACCAGCAACGCCGCATTCCCCGCCACTTCCGGCAGGCTCGAAGTGTTCGAAGTGACCACCGGAGTTCCGTGGGCCATGGCTTCGAGCGGCGGCAGTCCAAATCCTTCATAGAGCGATGGAAATACAAAGATCTCGGCGACATCATAAAAAATGCGCAGCACTTCGATGGGCACGAATCCGAGAAAACGCACATCATTCTGCACTCCGCTACGCACCACCGTGCGTCGCAGTCGGGGATGGCTCGAGAGATCGTCTCCGATGATGATCAGTTTCAGGTCCGGAAACTGCTGCTCCTTCAGTAGTTCGTTCTTCAGCGACGAAAACGCTTCGATGATGCGCACCACATTCTTGTGTGGCCGGATCGCGCCCGCATAAAGAATGAACGGATAGTTCACCAGATAGCGTTGGGCAATCAATTCGCGATCCGCTTCGGTGGCATGGCCGCGCAGAAAGCGTTCGTCAATGGCGTTGTATACGACCTCGACGTGGTCGTCAGGAATGGCCAGCAATTTTTCGATTTCATTCTTGGTGAATTGTGAAACCGCGATCACGCGCGCCGCCTTGCGCAACACGCGCCGCGTCAGGTAAAAGTGCAGGCTGCGCCGCAAACTGGAGGCGTCGCGTGATCCATACATGTGCTCCAGCAGGTCGTGCACGGTCAGAACGTAAGGACAACCGAGCCCCCGCGGAATCCAGAACAGATGCGGAATGTGAACCAGATCGCACTTCAGGCGCCGCACGATCGCCCGGAAATCGAGGGTCCCTCGCAGCGTGTCATCGCCCTCGGCCAGCGCCACTGCGTGGAAGTTCGACGGCAGCGCCCCACACTCCGCCACCCTGTCCGACGATCCAATCAGGAAATATTTGCTCTCGCGGTCCAGGCGCGCCAGCGTTCGGACCACGTTCCTTATATAGGTGCCAACCCCGAATTCCGTCATGCGACGGATGTCGATGGCTACTTTCACGAATGGAATTTAACCACAGAGACCACAGAGGAACACAGGGAATTCGCGGATGATTGATAGATTTGCCATCCTGAGCGCAGGGTAATAGATAGATTTGCCATCCTGAGCGCAGGGTAATAGATAGATTTGTCATCCTGAGCGCAGCAGAACGATTCGCGAAGCGGATCATTCTGCGGAGTCGAAGGACCCCTACCCCCGGCACATTCCCGTGCGCGTAGGGACCCTTCGCTGCGCGAGGATGACAAATTGTAAGACCGTTACGCCCTGACCTCCGCTTGCGCCCGCGCGCGTCGCTCGGCATATAGCGGAAACTCCTCCGCCATCCCCAGCACCTGCTTGCGGATTTTCCCCAGCACCGCAGCGTCCGTCCGATGATCAAGCGCCTCCGCGATCCAGTGCGAAATCTGCCGCATCTCCGATTCTTTCATGCCGCGCGTAGTCACCGCCGGCGTACCAATGCGAATGCCGCTAGGCTTCATCGGCGGATTCACATCAAACGGAATCGCGTTCTTATTCACCGTAATCCCGGCCTCACCAAGAGCTTTCTCCGCTTCGCTCCCCAGCATGCCTTTCGCGAACACATCCACCAGCATGAGGTGCGTGTCCGTTCCGCCGGACACGATGCGATAGCCATCGGCCGCCAGCGTTTCGGCCATCACCTTCGCATTGGCCACAACCTGCCGCGCGTACTCGCGGAAGCTAGGTTGCGACGCTTCGAGGAAGCACACCGCCTTGGCGGCAATAATGTGCACCAGCGGCCCTCCCTGCATTCCGGGGAAGACCGTCTTATCGATTTCCTTCGCAAATTCTGCTTGCTCAGAATCATGCCCGAGCGCGGCCCGCGCAGCGTCTTGTGCGTGGTCGAAGTCACGATCTGCGCGTGCGGTACCGGCGATGGATGCGCTCCGCCCGCCACCAGTCCCGCGAAGTGCGCCATATCGACCAGATAGAGTGCGCCAACTTTGTCCGCAATCTGACGCATGCGCGCAAAATCAATAATCCGCGGATAAGCGCTGCCGCCGCCAATAATCAGCTTCGGACGCTCCGCCGTAGCGATCTTTTCCAGGTCGTCATAATCGATCGTCTCGGTTTCCAAGGTCACGCCGTACGGAACGATCTTGTAAGTCTTGCCCGAAAAATTCAGAGGATGCCCATGCGTAAGGTGCCCGCCATGAGCCAGATTCAAGCCAAGAATCGTGTCGCCAGGCTGCAGCACCGCCGCGTAAGCGGCTTGATTGGCCTGCGATCCCGAGTGCGGCTGCACGTTGGCATGCTCCGCGCCAAAAAGTTTCTTGACCCGCTCGCGCGCCAGATTTTCGACCACATCGGTAAACTCGCATCCGCCGTAATACCGCTTGCCGGGATACCCTTCCGCATACTTGTTGGTAAACACGGACCCGGCAGCCTCCAGCACCGCCTCGCTGACAAAGTTTTCCGAAGCAATCAGCTCCAGCCCTTCATGCTGGCGGCGAACTTCGTTGTCGATAGCGTTCGAAATCTCAGGATCAACTTCATAGAGCGGGCGAGACATATCGGAGTTTTTCATGGTTAGGCACCGCAAGCTATTTTACTCCGAAGCGGGGCAAGTCTTGAGACGGACGACTTGGCTGACCTGTCATCGGCCCCAGTTGTCCACCTTCGTATTGTCTGCCTTCGTAGGCTTGTCTTGCCTCCTGCGACACAACATCATCGTGGTGTGAGCTTCTGTCGGTATTGCGGTCAAAACGCAGGCTGGTTCAACGAAGCACACGAAAGTTGTATTCAAAAGTCGAACCAGGCGATCGAAGCTCTGAAGGCGTGCATGGCATACGGAATCGCCCAAGGCGAGCAGTATGGCGAAATCAGAACGCAACTGGACAAAATAATTGCCTATGCGGTCATTCCCCGGGAACAAGTGCTGCCAGCGATCAAAGAAGGCTGGAGTCGAGGGGCAGAAAAGCGAGGCATAGCGCAGCCGCTTAGCGAGCATGAAGGTTCAGCGATCCTGGGCATTTCCCAGGCGGCGGGGTTAACGCAAGATGACATATCAGGGACGGCCGGACTCAGAGCGTTGTTCCTTAGCTGGCGGATATGGTGGTGCTCCACGATCAAATTGAGCCGTACAAAGGGCCGATTCAGTTCAATCTTCAACCCGGAGAAGTGCCGGTCATCGGGATCGCGAACGTTTTACTTAGCGAGGAGCAGACAAGAAGCACTTACGTTGGGGGATACAGCGGAGTAAGTATCAGAGTCGCCAGCGGACTCTATTATCATTTTGGCGGGATGCGTGGGCACAGGGAACAGTCGACATCCCTGCAAGAAGTAGATTACGGATATCTCCTGATGACCACGCGTGCCATATATTTCGGCGGAACCGAGAAAGGTGTCAACTTCCGATTGCCGCACAACCAAGTCGTGCGTTTCCAGCCGTATTCAGATGCAGTGGGCATCTGCAAGGACGGCGCAAAAGAGAAACTTTTTGCTCCTCAGCAAGATCCGAATATCGGTTGGTTCTTGTTCAACGTCTTACAGGCGCTCGCGGCCAAGGAGTCTCAGGTGAAATTGCGCGCAACCTCATAGGTTCGGATGAAGCGCCGCTCATCGCCCTGGCAGCGTGCGAGGCTCTCACGGTTGGTCCGCTGCCGAGACATGTGATGGCCATCCTTCATAAACTGTCATATAATGAAGGTATGGCCATGAGTTCCTTGAACATCTCTCTTCCCGAAGCTCTCAAGGAGTACATTGAGGGCCAAGTCAACTCCGGCGACTGGAGCACGCCGAGCGAATACATCCGAGAACTCATCCGTCAGGACAAAGAGCGCCGGTTGCGGCGCCTCGAGCAGGATCTTCTTGCAGGCTTGAAAGGCGAGAAGATCGAGATTCCGGTGGCCCAGCTTCGCAAGAAGGGGTTGGTCGCTGTTCTGCGCGAAAGGGCGCGACGCAAGTGAGCCTGGCACAGGCGCGCCTTAGCGAGGCGGCCTCTGCCGATATCGTCGAGCAAGCCGACTGGTATGAAGAAAAATCGGACAGGAAACTGGCGCGGCGATGGAGCGAGTCGGTCACGTCAGCCGTACTACGAATCATGAGGAATCCGCGCTCCGGCACGCCCTGCCGATTTGGCGTCGCGGAACTCAGCAACATCCGGCGCATGTCGATCTCAGGGTTCCCGAAACACTTGGTGTTTTATAAGGTTGTGGACGGCGAGGTACTTATCCTGCGGGTGCTGCATGGGGCGCGCGATTTGGAGAACCTTTTCTGATCGCTCCGCGTACCTACGCGCTCTTCAGTCAAAAGCCGTCCGCAGAAAACTCACCAGCTGCCAGCCATCCATGTATTTGTAAGGAGTCTCTCCCATGGTGTAATGCCCGCAGGGCAGGACAACGACTTTGTGATCCAGTTCGTGCTTTTCGAACTGCTTGACCACCTGCTCCGAAAATTCCGGCAGGAACGTCATATCGTACTTGGCATAAATAATGAGCGAGCGGCGCGGCCAGCGCGAAAATTTGTCGAAGTACACCATAGGACTTACTGCGCGCCACACCTGCCGCAGATTTTCCAGATCGATGGCCGTTTCCAGTCCCTCGCGGATGTGGCGCGTGGACTGCCCGTGCCACACCACGTCGGCAAAGTAAGTCGAGGCGTGGTTGAACGCAGCCACCTGAATTCGCGGATCGTGCGCGGTGGCAATAAACGCATAGCACGATCCCAGGCTCGTCCCGACGATGCCGAGCCGGTTGTAACCCTGCGCTTCCAGCCAGTCGAGGCAGCAGCGCACATCGATCACGCCTTGGCGCACCGAATCGAGCGTGCGTCCAATGTTGGCGGAAACGGCATAGTCGGCGCGGTCGATCTCCGCCGGACGGCGAATGTCGTGATACGGCATGGACAGCCGCAGCACCGCGATTCCCATCCAGTTCAGCACGCGGCAGAGGCTGCTGTAGGAAATCGCATCGGAATTCCAGTGCGGCAAGAGAACCACAGCGCGTCGTCCGCGCGCCGGGAACCAGCGCGCATTCACCAGATTATTTTCGGGATAAGGTGCGACTACCGGCGAGGTGAAACGCAGAAACTCAGCATGAGTGCCGCGAACTTTTTCTTCGAGGCGCGGGTCGGGCACTTCGCGCGTGCTGAAAACTTGCACCTCGCGACGCTCCAACCGGAAATCGGTTGGAGTCCGATAAGAGTAAAAGTCGTCACTCGCTCGAATGATGCGATCGTTGAAACGCGAGAAATATTCCAGAAGATCGCGCGAGGCCGCTCCAGCGGGGCCGCCGTTGCGCCCGGGCCAGTTGTGCGTCCAATCCAGCCCCCACTCCAGCGGACGCACCACGCGGTTATTGTCCACCGACGTGAGCCGGCTTTCCCATTCGTACATCCATTGAGCGTAGCGTGAGGGCATCTCAACTCTAGAAATACAACAAGCAGGCGCAGATTAGCGAACAAGGTCAGTTCAACGGCAGGATTGAGCACCCAACCGTCTGCCAGCGACATTCAGCCGTTAGCGGAAAGCCAACCGTCAGGAGCTAGAAGTTGCTATACACCCTCGGCACTCGCTGCGACAAGCCACACAGAATTTCGTAGGGCACGCTTTCGCACAAGTGCGCCAGTTCGACAGCGTCTACGGTCTTGACGCCGCTCTTGCCAATCAAAATAACTTCATCTCCCACTCCGACACCGCGAATGTGGCTAACGTCCACGATCGTCAGGTCCATGGAGACGCGCCCCACAACCGGCGCGTATTCGCCGCCTATGATCACCCGTGCGCGATTCGAAAGCAGCCGTGGATAACCGTCCGCGTAACCGACGGGCAGGACCGCGATGCGGCTCCGCGCTCGGGTCACGAACGTTCCCATGTAGCCGACAGCTTCTCCCGCAGCAGTTTCTTTCACCGTCAGCACTCGTGTCTTCCAAGAGAGCACGGGACGCAGCGCCAGTGGAGCGACGGCCGCGGGCGCGCCGCTTCGGGTGAAGGCCAGCGAATATCCATAAAGCGCGATCCCCGGACGCACCATGGTCTTCCACGTTTCGGGCCGCGCGCTCATGGCGGCGGAATTTCCCATGTGTACGAGCGGAGGCCGCAGTCCATAACTCTGCAATACCGCGAGTCCCTCTTCGAATCGCTTCGTCTGGCGCACTGCGTCTTCGGCGTCAAGCACTTCCGCTGACGCGAAGTGCGTGCTCACTCCTTCGAGACTCAGGTGCTTGCACGCGGACAGCATCTCGCACAAACGTGGGATCGCTTCCTTCGATGCCCCGAGACGGTTCATGCCCGTGTCGAGCTTCAAATGAACCGGCAAAACGCTTTGCCGTTTCCGCGCCGCGCGTTCGAGCGTTTCAATGTGCCATGGTTCCCAGATGGTGGGGGTGAGATTCTGGGCGACGATCCCATCTTCCTCGCCCTTCCAGATTCCGGTCATCAGCAGGATGCGGACCTTGGTGCCGGCGCCACGCAACGCCAAGCCTTCCGCGGCATCGGTCACTCCCAGCCACTCCGCGCCCTCGCCTTCAAGCGCGCGCGCGCATTCCACCGCACCGTGGCCGTAACCATCGGCTTTGACCACCGCGCAAATGGTAACGTCGGCGCCGACGTGCTTCTGCACCGCGTGAAAATTCTCTCCCAGCGCAGAGAGGGAAACCTCCGCCCAAGTGCGTCCGTCAAGAATCAACGAGCGACTTTCGGGCATTTTCGACAGATGGGTACGCGGCGCGTTCATTTAGCGATTATAGCGAGAGCCCGCACCGCGCCGAGAGCTGCCGATGGTAACTTCTGAGGTTAACTCCATGAAGTTAACTTCAGACGTTAACCACAGACGTTAACCGCCCGATAACACAAAGTTCACCGTGATTTCGGTTTCCACTTCGATGGGCTCGTTGTTCAGCAGGTACGGCCGATAGCGCCATTGCCGAACCGCCTCAATCGCAGCTGCGGACAGCATCGGGTGCCCGCGGACCACCACCAGATTCTCGATCCTCCCCGCCGTGCTGATAATCGCTCGCAACTCAACCGCACCCTGAACCCGCGCCTGGCGCGCGAGTGGCGGATAGCTGGGCTGCGCACGATAGATCAAGTTGCCCTCTGCCCAATGCGAGATCTTGAGCGGATGCGTGGGCGCGGGAGTCGGCGGTGGTGCTACAACAAAAACATCGACCGAAGGGCCGACCGAGCCCGGGATTCCGCCTCCTCTCCTGTTGTTTCGTCCGATCACGCCGACGTCGTCGAAATCAGGCGCCGATGCCACCTGTTGTTCGTTCGCGGTTGCGATGGTGGATTGAATCGCTGGGGGCTGCTGCAATTGTCCTCCGTTGAAGTTCGACCGGTGGATCGTCCGCTGTCCGCTGGTTGGCGGCGCAGGTGCTGGCGGGGGCATGAGAATCGGCGCCTCGAGCCATTGCAGCTTGGGCGGTCCCTGAATCGTCAATAAGGGAATCAGCAGCAGCAAGCCCATTCCAAAAACTTGCATGGTGAACGATGCGAGTGCAGACCAGCCGCGATGGCCAGACTGGTCCCAAGTGCTCTCAAGTATCCTGAACATATTTCCAGACATCCTGTTTCCTCCGGGAACGGGCTCGTTGACCGTACAGACACCTGCGGCGTGCGATTGGATCCCGGCCAGAGAGAAGCTGAGGATAAAAAGTGAGTTAAGACGCGAAAACTAACCTGCGATGAAAATAAACAAGACAGAAATAAAAATAAAAAAGACCGCGTCTGCAAGCGGTCTTGAAAGTAACTTCTGGGGAAATAAGTCTGGAACCGAAACTACGCGAGCGGTGTCGCTACTGTTTCGCGGGCGCGGCAGGTTTAGGGGTTGCCGGCTTAGCGGGCTTGGGAGCCGTACTACTCGCAGGCGGCGCCGCCACACCGGATGCAGCGTTATAGGCTTCCACGATCTGCTGCGTAATGTCCATCGACGGTCCAGACAAAATCACAGTGCCCCGTGGCCAAGTCTGAGCTTGGTCGTTATCGAGGAGAAGCCCGTAACCGTTGTCGGTAACGTATTTCTGGATTATCGGTACCATTTTGGTCAGGATTCTGCTTTCGATCTCGCCCGCTTGGCTCTGGAAGTCTTCCTTCGCTTCCTCTGCAGCGCGATCAAAACTCTTCTGCTTTGCCTCGATCTGGTGCACCAGCTTGTCGCGCGATTCGTCATTCAGCTTGTCCTGCTGCGCATTGAGCTGCTTCTTCATGCTGTCAATTTCGTCGTTCAAACCCTTCAATTCGCTCTGCTTTGGTTCAAACTTCTTGCTGAGCGCTTCGAGATCGCGCTGTCCTTCATTGGAGGCGGCGATGGCCTGTTCGACGGCGAGCGTGCCGATTTTCGTGCCAGTAACCTTGGCCGCAGCAGCCGCAGCTGCGGAGGGAGCATTGGGTGGGGCGGCGCCAGCGGGAGAGCCGGTTGCCGGGGCAGCTTGGGCCAGAGCGAAAACGGAAAGGCCGAACACTACGGCGACGGTGACGTACGCAAACTTCTTGATCATTGGATCCTTTGAACTCCTTCGGATTTTTCGGAAACGCTGGAAGCATCCAGCTCGCTGGGCTTAACGCGAAATTGATCGCAGCCCGAGCCTATCAGTCATCAAACCTGAGACCGGAACCGGCGCAACGAGCGCGCAAGCGCGTACCAACCACGTACACCCAGCGCGAACAACGACCGGCTCTCTTCACGCAAAAACTGCAAGCGTGGTGATCAAGGTGTGGACGCTCTGCATTATACGGAGCGTACGGGAACAGCGTCAAACCCATGGATTCGTTGGTAGTGGTGCAGTTTGAATTCGTCTTGAAAGGGCACGGCTTCAGCCGTACCGTAAGCATCGTATCTTCATTGCGGCTTTAGCCGCTGAGGGACGGCAATTTTCAAACTGCACCACTACCTATTCGTTCAATAGATGAGTG
>Ga0074046_10000676_pt1 | contig 31198 bp, 25 predicted proteins | sample BogForMeECP23OM3_FD_94441 | JGI IMG/M metagenome (GOLD analysis project Ga0074046, IMG submission 94441) | Bog forest soil microbial communities from Calvert Island, British Columbia, Canada - Bog Forest MetaG ECP23OM3 | ecosystem: Environmental > Terrestrial > Soil > Wetlands ... | reverse complement strand
TCGCCTGCTATCATCTCCGACGTGCCCGCACGCGGAAAATTTATTACCTTCGAAGGTCTCGACGGGAGCGGCAAGAGCACCCAGGTCGAGAAACTGGCGCGATCCCTGCGCGCCCACGGCCTCTCCGTTACCATCACCCGCGAACCGGGCGGCACTCCCGCCGGCGAACAAATTCGAGACGTGCTGCTGCACTCCTCCACCTCGGGCCTTGCTCCGCTTACGGAAATGGCACTCATGTTCGCTTCCCGCGCCCAGCACATTCACGAGGTCATTCTGCCCGCGCTCAACGAAGGACGCATTGTGCTCTGCGATCGCTTCACCGATTCGACCGAGGCTTACCAGGGTGGAGGCCGCAAGCTGGGCACGAAGGCCGTGCTGCAGATGCACGAAATCCTCTGCGGCAACCTGCAACCCGACATGACCCTCCTGCTGGATAACGAAGTAGCCTTCAGCGTGGAGCGTGCCAGGCGGCGCAACCGGAAAAACAAGGCTGCGCGGTCAGAAAAAGGCGGGGAAAAGGACGAAAACCGCTTTGAGCAGGAAAGCCGGGCTTTTTTCGGACGTGTCCGCCACGCCTACCTGGCCATCGCTGACCGCGACCCGCAGCGAGTCCACGTCGTAAACGCCCGAGGCACGCCCAGCGAAACGCATGCGGCTATCATGGAGTTGGTGCGGAAGAAGTTGAAGATTTAGTGCAACCGCTGTTCGCTTTTCGCTCTTCGCTTTTAGAGAAGCGCCAAGGGCTAAGAGCCAACAGCGAACAGCGATTCCCAATGCCCTTTTCCGATTTCGTCGGCAACCCGGAAACCATCCATCGCCTGCGTGAGATGCTGGCGCGTAAACGCTTTCCGCACGCCGTCATTCTTTCCGGCGCGCACGGATCGGGCAAGTACACGCTCGCTCTGATGCTCGCCCGCGCCATGAACTGCCTGGAGCAACCCAATACCGACGGCCTGCCCGATTTCTGTGGACGCTGCTCGAACTGCACGCGCATCGCGCAGGCCGTAGACCTAGACACTCGCTTCGCCGAAGCCGTCGAGGCGCGAGAGAACCTGCGCGACACGGACAAGAAAGAGACCCGCCTTTTCGTCCAGACTCATCCTGACGTGCTCATCATCCCACCCGATCCTCCGCAAATGATGATCAAGGTCGACCAGGTTCGCCACGTCATTGAGACCATCTACTACCGCCCCGCCGAAGCCCGCGAACGCGTATACATCTTCACCAGCTCGGCCTTCATGAAAGAGGCGGCCAACTCGCTGCTGAAGGTTCTGGAAGAGCCGCCCGAGTTTGCCAGCATTTTTCTGCTCACCGAAAACGCCGGAGAATTGCTGCCCACGATTCGTTCCCGCTCCATGACCTGCAGCCTGGGAGCGGTCCCTCCCTCGGAGATCGAGAGCCAACTCGCGAAAATTCGTCCCGATTGGAATGCCCGGCAGCGCGCGCTCGTAGCCCGCCTCAGCCAAGGCGCCATCGGACGCGCCTCATCCTTCGATCTCGAAAGCTACATTGCCGCGCGTCACCACGCCCTCATCGTGCTGAAATCCGCACTCGGCGCAGGCGATCACACTGAGTTATTCAAAGTAACCGAGAGCTACCGCTCCGGCGCCGAAGGCCGCGAAAAAATCGACAATCTTCTCCGCACTCTCTATTCGTTGTTAGAAGACCTGATGCTCCTGCAATCGGGTGCGGAGCAACTGGTCCGCAATACCGACATTCTGGGCGAACTCAGGAAAATGTCCGAAGCCGCCGACTTCGCGTGGCTGCAGCGCGCCGCGGAAGGTCTGGGTGAAGTGGAGCGCGGCCTGCGCCGCAACCTGTTGCGCTCGCTCTCGCTAGACGCCTTCGCAACCGCGCTAGAACGCGTCTCGTAAACCAACGGAGCCGGTCGGGTTCGTATCAGGCCGCGCCCCTTCAAAACAGAGTCAAAGACCGAGTTGTTCCTCAGCACTGACCCGGACTTCAAAGAGGAAATGAGGAATATAATCTGGCTTGCTTCCAGAAGAAGCAGCGGAGGAGACCAAATGGATCAACTGTACTGGGTTCCGTTCGGGATATTGGCTCTCATTGTGCTCTACCTGGTTCTGGGAAGCTTTTTCACCGTGCGCACGGCCGAAGTCGCCGTGATCACGCGATTCGGCAAGTTCCTTCGGATCGCCGAGCCTGGGTTGAACTGGAAGCGGCCATTCTTCGATTCCGTTACCGGCACCGTGAGTCTGCGGGTGAATCAGATCACCCTGACCATGGAGACGAAGACCAAAGACAACGTGTTCGTCACCATTCCGATTTCGGTGCAGAACCGCGTTCGTCCGGAAAAAGTCTACGACGCCTATTACAAGTTGTCCGATCCGGTGGCGCAGATTAAATCCTATGTCGAGCAGGTGATTTTGGGGCATGTCCCGGGGATGACGCTGGACGAAGTGTTTGCGTCGCAATCCAGTATTGCCGCGGCGGTGAAGCAGGAGCTGGATTCGGACATGGCGACATTCGGATACGAAATTGTGAATGTGCTGGTGACCGATATCGTTCCCGACGCGAAGGTGAAGTCGGCCATGAACGACATCAACGCGGCCCAGCGAGAACAGGTGGCCGCTAATGCCAGGGGCGAGGCGGAAAAGATTCTGGTGGTCAAGAAGGCCGAGGCCGAGGCGGAAAGCAAGGCTCTGCAGGGACAGGGGATCGCGAATGAAAGGAAGGCCATCATCGAAGGGCTGCAGGTCTCGATCGAACAGTTTCAGAAGGTGGTGGAGGGGGCATCCGCGAAAGAAGTCATGCAACTGGTGATGGTTACACAGTATTTCGATACCCTGAAGTCGATTGGCGAGAACGACAAAACCAACACGTTGTTTCTGGCGCACTCGCCCGGGGCCGTCAAAGAGGTCTCGGATCAGATTCTGCAGTCCATGCTGGTGGCGGAGCGAGCGAACGGGTGAGGCTCAAAGGCCGCCATCGCGGCTCAGGAAATGAGAAGCAAAGGGCATCCTTCGCCTGCACTATCGCGCTCTAGTCAGCCGCGGAACGCGATAGGATAACGCGATAGGATAATGACTCAGCATAATGGCCACCAAGGAAATAACTCCGGTTCCCGCCGACTCTCCGGAATCGCACCGCTACAACCGCATCAAGCGGTGGCTGGGCATCGCCGATTTTGCGATCGGCTTTGGGTTGCTCGTCGTGCTTCTGGCCACGGGCTGGTCGGGAACGCTCCGCGATCTGGCTGAGCGGGGCGCTTCGCAGAATTACCCTTACGCCGTTTTCCTCTACGTCGTGATGCTGATGCTAATCAGCAAAGTGCTGGGAACTCCGCTCGAGTACTACAGCTTCCGGCTCGAGCACCGCTATAACCTTTCTAACCAGCGATTCCGGTCGTGGATCTGGGACGAGGTCAAAGGTCTGCTCATCGGCTTGGTCATGGCCACGATTGTGGTCGAATTGCTCTACATGCTCATACGCCAGACACCGCAGCGTTGGTGGGTGATCGCGTGGGCAGTTTTTCTTGGACTGGTTGTACTGCTCGCGCAACTCGCGCCGGTTGTGCTGTTTCCGATTTTTTACAAGTTCGAACCACTCGAAAACGAGGAACTCAAGCGCCGCTTGATCGTTTTGAGCGAACGGGCCGGCACGCGGGTGCGCGGCGTCTATAAGTGGCATCTTTCCGAAAAAAGCAAGAAAGCCAACGCCGCGCTTACCGGACTCGGCGCAACCCGGCGCATCATCCTCGCCGACACCTTGCTGGATAACTATACGGACGACGAAATCGAGGCCGTGCTCGCGCACGAACTTGGGCATCACGTGCACCGGCACATTCTGAAGAGCATCGTGGTGCAGGCGGGAATTACGCTATTCGGCTTCTGGCTGGCCAACGAGGTTCTCAGCTACGCCGTGGAGCGCCGCCACATGTTCGAGCAAATGTCCGACTTCGCCAACCTGCCGCTGCTGATCCTGGTCTCCACCGTGCTCTCGTTCTTGCTAATGCCCGCGCTCAACGCCTACTCCCGCTTCAACGAGCGGCAAGCGGACCGCTACTGCTTCCATGCGGTGGCCAGCGTCGAACCCTTCATTTCGTCGATGAATAAGCTCGCCGAACAGAATCTCGCCGAAAGAACACCTTCCCGCTGGGTGGAGTGGTTGCTCTCCTCACATCCTGCTACTACCAAGCGAATCGCCGCTGCCGAAGCTTGGGCGAAGGCGCACTGAACGTGTGGGCAGTCGTGGAGATCGCATCGAATTTCCCGTAGAGACGCGACTTGCCGTGTCTCTGCCGGCAGTGAGACGGGGCAAGCTCCGTCTCTACAGACGCAAAATCTCTTCGACCCGCTGCACATCCTCTTCGGTGTCTACGCCTACGGTGTCGAATGGCGTTTCGGCTACGTAGATCGGCACCCCGTTTTCGAGGAAGCGTAACTGCTCCAGCCGCTCGCTGCGTTCGAGCGACGACTCTGGCCAGTACACGAATTTGTCCAGCGCGTCTTTGCGGTAGCCATAGAATCCAAGATGTTTGTAGTATTGCGGACGCACTCCATCGCGGTCGTACGGGATGGTTGCCCGCGAAAAATACAGTGCCCGTCCAGTTGCGTCCGTCACCACCTTCACCGCGCTCGGATTGTCGATGTCAATCTCCGCGGCCGGCGTCTTCAGCGTCCCGACTTTGACCCCCGCGCCCTGCATCACCGCGATCAAGCTCTCGATATGTTCGGGCCGGGTTAGCGGCTCATCGCCCTGAACATTCAAATAGACATCCGCTGGAACGGCGGTCGAGATCTCATGGACCCGCTCGGTGCCCGAACGATGCGCCGCGGAAGTCATGCGCGCGACGAAGCCCTGTTGCTGGCAGAATCGCATGATTTCATCGGAATCAGTGGCGACAATAACTTGATCGACCGACGAACACCGCCGCACTCCCTGATAAACCCAAGCCAGTAACGGGACGCCGGCGATCTCACGCAGCATTTTGCGGGTCAGGCGCGTCGAAGCGAGGCGCGCCGGAATCACAGCGATGACTTTCATGCGCTCAGTTTCGCATGGAGCCCGTCCGGTTTGACAGAGCATTCGTTTGACTGCAATCGTTTGACACTGCATTCCATGCACTTTTAGAATGGAGTAGGGACGCGTCCACCCGCGTCTGCGGGGATTCTGTGCCCATTTCCGGGCTGTCCCTGGTCCTTCCGCGTATTTCCGGATTGGCGGTGTAGCTCAGGTGGTTAGAGCGACGGTCTCATAACGTGTCAATGGTGCTTGGGGCTATTTGTTTTCAATACGTTACGGATGTTGAAGTCTAGAACTTTGGGGCGTTTTGGGGGCAGTTTGGGTCGAATTGTTCTAAAGGGTGTTCTACAGGGTATTTATTAGCGAAGGTTCCCGAGCAGCCGGAAGGATACAGGTTGTTATTCGATACACACGATTCAAGGTGGATGAGCGATGAAGTTGTCAGCGGGAAAACTACCATAGTTCTCGAAATGTGCTTCGCCTATAAGACATTCGAGGAAGTCCACCACACGTCCTTCTGTTACTACTACCGCACAGGTCTGAGTCCCGCCAACAAACAGATGAACATCTGCACGGCGGGAAATCATGCCGATTAAGAATGGCCCTTGGGTGCCAGCGGGCTGTTCTTCGGGATGCCCGCCCCAAGCTGGTGACGCACTCCTGTACGTGCGAAAAGTTCCTTCACAGGATTCGGGTTGGCACTCCTAGCTACTTCCTGATTTCCACTTTCCGCTTCTCCAGATAATCGTCCACAGCCGCTCGTACGAGAGCGTTCAGCGGTGCCATCGTCTTTTCAGACAACAGCTTGAGCTTTGCCAATTGCTCAGACTCGAACACGATGCTGACTTGCTTCATCTTGCCTTTCTGTGCCATAAGACCTCGTTGCCAACAAGTGTATGACAATCATGTGGATAGAGTCAATATTTGTATATTGTGTTACCAATGTATGACCATTGTGCAAGCGTGTATGGTTTTTGCTGGAGTGTGCTCCTCGCTGTAAATCCCGACTTCCGCACAGGCTTTCACTTTTCCGCGAACATAAACTTCCGACGCGGGATCATGACCAGCTAGCACTACTGCGAGCCCGGGGCGCACTCTTGTCGCCATCGACTTCACCTCGGCAGAGACTTCGGCCCGAATCTCGCTAGCGATCTTGTTTCCGTCCAGAATGACTGCGGCGATACACCCTCATAATTGGCAACGCCCGGCACACCGTGTTCGCTGGCCCCTCAACAGCTGGGACTTGAGCATCATTAAGCGAATCCCATTCGAGCAGCGCTACAAATTGGAGTTTCGGACTCTGCGGGTTGTTGAGCAAAGTAATTCGGCATTTTCCGAATGATACTTAGGGGTCCTCCCTGATGCCCAACCTGCCGCGCATACTTCCTGAAGAACTGCTCCAACGCACGAGAAGACGTCTTGACGTTCAATGATCTCACTTTGCACTATGCGATGTATTTGTGCAACGGCGTTCGCGGAATGTTCCCGATGCGACCGTTTCGTGCGCGAAGGAGCACGCCAGTTCGCAGGCCTGACAGCTGGTACATCTCTCCGGTGTTATGAACAAGACTCCCTGAAGCCAAGTGTTGCGGGGCAGCCGCATAGCGGCCCCGAACTCTCTCTGGCGTGCTACCCGCTAATTCCAACCAGGTCCGGTTTCTCCTGTTTTGCCGCCACGCCCGCAACGGCTCGACACGACTGGAACGCTGGGCAGTTCTCCGCGAACGCGCGGCGAATTAACGCCTCGCTCGGCGATGTTGCCTCCGGGGCAGGCACCGCGACCGCGGCCTGACTCTGGCTGCCGCGCACATAGGTAAACCAATAGAAAGCCGCAACAAAAATTGCTGCACCCAGAATGTTGCCAATCGTCACCGGAACCAGGTTATTGACCAGGAAGGTGTGCCAGTTGAGCATCCACAGCTTGTCGGCGACATGGCTCGCCTCGATCGCTCCCGAGTTCGCCTTCGCCAGAATTCCGGCGGGGACGTAATACATGTTGGCGATACTATGCTCAAAGTTGCTGGCGACGAAGAGCGTGATGGGGAAGAAGATTCCGAATATCTTGCCGACAATGTCCTTGCTGGCCCACGCCATCCATATCGCCAGGCAGACCAACCAGTTGCAGAGAATGCCACGAACGAGCGCAGACGTGAAAGAGAGTCCACATTTGCCGAGCGCGATCTTAATCGCAGAGGCGCCGACCAGGTTGTGGTCGAGCGCCCACAGGCCGGAAAGATACATCAGATAGGCAACCGTCAGCGAACCGGCAAAGTTTGCGAGGTACACCCAGAGCCAGTTGCGCAACAATTTAGTGAGCGTAACCTCGCCATCTAACACGTCCAGGAACATCAGAACATTCCCGGTAAACAGTTCCGCGCCGGCGATGACAACCATCATCAGACCCCGTCGAGAACACCATGCCGCTCACTAGCCGCGCCAAGCCTACTCCCGGAATATCATGGGCGACCACGGTGGCTGCTTCTGCCCCGAACGCGATGAACGCGCCCGCCAGAAACCCAAGCATGATCATCTTGGTTATGCTGAGATTAGCCTTATCGCACCCGATTTTCACGGCACTCGCAGCAACTTCTCTTGGAGATAAATCGCTCATTGCCTTACCTCGAGGGACCAAACATTTGTAAGTCGAACACGCATCGCTCCCTTTGGTTACGCACTGCTGGCTTGCACCTCATAAGAGTCTGTCTGTTACGCAGAAGGTCTCACGCTGGATCCTGGGGCCGGCGCCGGCGCCAGTCTGCCAATACTGAGACGGATCGGGCAGCACGCAACGCCCTCGGTTTGTGGACAACAACCGCTACTCTGAGAATTCTAGAATCGCCTTTGATGGCATCCAATATTGTTTTCGCAAGAGCTTCGATCAAGCGAAATCGTCGACCTTCGGTTGCCTGAAGAACTCTGTCACGAATGGCCCTGTAATCAATGGCTGCGGATAACTCGTCAACCCCCGTAGTTTCATACTCGAACTGTATATCAACCGGAATATTTCGCAGTCTGTGTTGCTCGGAGTCGTGCACGCCAAGATAAACCTTCACCCTAAGCTGCTCGATTGAAATCAGCATCTGCTACTCACACAAAAGGCAAATCCCTGGCGATGATCTTCGAGAAGCCTTCTCTGCGTACCCGGGTCACTGCCGGGGCGAGAAGTTCTTGATGGACAGAAAATCGCTGGCGCTCGTTTCTTCTTCGTCGCCGCGCTGCGCAGCCCATAACCGAGTCAGCCAGGCCGAGGGCGGACAGTATTTCCGTCTCTGGCGGCAAGAATGAAATCAACAGGTTCGCATCTTGCCGCCCCTCCTCGATACCAAACACAAGTGCCGGGCTAAGGCTTCGAACTAGCTAGTTCGAGCTTGCGTGTGCACGTTGTGTACATGTCGCGCTCTGTAAGACTCATGAACTCCAAACAACATGCCGGCAAACAGGAAGGTGCTGCCCAGGGAATACCCATAAAAGGGAATTCCCGCGACATAGCATTGAACTAACCCCGCCCAAGTCGGCGGATAAGTGTGCCAGCCCAGCCAGACTCCAAAATTACTGATTAGGTAGAACGCAGTCGGTCCGGCGACACAGGCGAACGAAAACCGACGCAGCGTGACTCTGCGTCGCAGCAACCAGCCCGTCATTGTCATCGCAGCGAACGCTGCTATCTGAAACAGTTCCGTCCACCCGAAACTCATGCGGTAAATGACATGGGTCAGGACAAAATCGCTCGCGCCCAAGAGCACAAGCGGAAACCAGATGGAATCTCGTTTTCGCAGGTGTGCGCCGCCGAACAGAAGAGCTCCGCACACTGGAGAAAAGTTCGGAATATGTGGAATGAAGCGCGCCAGCACCGCCAGCAAAACGATCAGGTAAACCATAGTGAAATTCCCTCCAGGAAGATCTGTCAGGCTGATGATCTTGATCCCGTCCCGCGTTTCGGACGCTTCTTTAACCAAGTCTTCAGCCTTCGTCATATTGTGATCGCGCCCCAGCACCAGTTTTGCCGTACAAAGCCGTACTCATTTGCCTATTCTCACTATCCGTAGGAACGCGGGTCTCGTTCCCCGTGCACGGATACTGTGGCCTTATAGCAATTGACTAAGCGCCGCCCGATTATGCTGGCGAGATGTCTAAAGAAGATTGCGCCGCTGGGAGCGTCTTTCTCGAGTAGCGGCAGCAGTGCATTCTTGTGGATCTTTGTCACTTTGACCGGAACAATGCACTCAGCCGATGACGAATATTCCTCGTGCTCAACCATGCTTGACCATCCGATGGCCTCTCCGGGCTCGCTGAACACATATGCCACGTAGCCTGGCTCTCCGGTACGCAAGCGTACACGACCCGCCCCGAGTATGTACAAATAGTCAGCGGGATCGCCTGCATGGAAAAGAAATGTCCCCGCAGCGTGTTCCTCTTCGCTGGCTACCTCCAAGATCTGTTTCATCGTATCTTTGCCAATTCCGTGAAACAGATAGGCTCTCTCGATCGACATAATCTATCCCTCTCTAGAATAGGCCACTCACTTTACCTGAGTTCACATCCACATCCACTCGACGGAAGCCGGGATTCGACGACGTACCTGGCATTAGGCTGATACTGCCCGCAACAGGACACAGGAACCTCGCTCCGGAATAAACCAGCACATCTCGTATGGGAAGTATCCAATCTTTCGGCACACCCTTGAGCGTGGGGTCGTGACTCAGACTGAGGTGAGTCTTTACCATCATAGTCGCATAGTCCTCGAATCTTGGGTCCGACTCAAATGACTTGCATTTGACCTCTGCTTCCGGTGTCCAGGCTACTCCGTCGGCGCCATAGACATCCTTTGCGATGACTTCCACCCGATCCCGCAATTTCATTTCCAAGGGATAGAGATATCGAAACTCGACTTCTTCCTTGCACGCGTCCAGCACCGCATCTGCTAGTTCCAAGGCCCCTTCTCCTCCCTTGGCCCAATGATCGGACGCCGCGCACCGGGCACCGGCCTGCTCAGCCGCTTTGCGCACCATTGCAATCTCATTCTGGGTGTCCGTCTGAAATTGGTTGATGCATACCACCGGATTGATGCCGGATGTGCTAATGATACCTATATGGTGCAGCATGTTTGCTATGCCTTTTTCAAGCAGTTTCAGGTTTTCCCTGGTGTACTCCTCAGGCAGCGGAACACCAGACGAGACACTTGGGCCTCCACCGTGCATCTTAAGAGCGCGAATGGTGGTCGTCAGAATTGAGGCGTTGGGCTTCAGGCCGCTGTAACGGCATTTGACGTTCCAGAATTTTTCAAAGCCGATGTCGGCAGCGAATCCGCTTTCGGTAACGTGATAGTCGAACAGCTTCAGACCCAGCCGGTCACCGATAATCGAAGACTGCCCTACTGCGATGTTGGCAAAAGGTCCGGCGTGGACCATACAAGGCTGATATTCGGCTGTGCAGCACAGGGTCGGGTTAATTGCATTCCGCATCCAGGCGCACATTGCACCTGCCACTTCGAGATCGCCTGTCGTTATCGCCTTGCCGTTCTTGTCGTAGGCAACTGTGATTTCCGCCAAGCGGCTTCTTAGATCCGCCAGGTCCCTAACGATTGCAAGAATGGCCATCAACTCGGAACTGGCGGCGATACCAAACTTGGATTGCATCATGTATCCATCTTGCTTGGTGCCAATGCCAATTATGATGTTGCGCAGCGACTGGGCACAGTAGTCGATCACCCAGCCCATTTCAACTCGCGTTGGGTCGATATCCAGCCTGCGCATCTTGGTGAGGCGTTCCAGATGCGTATCGTCGTAGTTCCGCTCGTGCTGCATTCTCGCGGTTAGCGCCACCATGGCTAGGTTGTGGGCATTCATCACGTCGTTAATGTCGCCCGTCAAGCCCATGGAGAATTCTGTCATGGGAATTAGCAGTGCATTGCCGCCTCCAGCAGCCGTGCCTTTAAGGTTCATCGTAGGGCCGCCCGACGGCTGCCGCAGACAGCCGCCGATATTCTTCTGCCTCTTTCCAAGACCTTCAATTAGGCCTAACACCGTTGTGCTCTTGCCTTCCCCCAAGGGCGTGGGTGTTATGGCCGTAACCTCAATGTATTTCCCGTCGGGGCGATGGATCAGTCGGTCCATGATCTTCAGGAAATCCAGCTTGCACAACCGCCCCATGGGAATGACCTCATCCCGTTCCAGACCCAGTCTTTCCTGCCACTCCAGGGGAGTTGGCATTTTCTCTTCGGCTGCTTGAGAAATCTGCCAGTTTTGCAGATGAATTGGGTCGTACCATGTTCCAGAGTCTTTGACCAAGCCTCCCATGCTGATCTCCCGGCTACTAGTCCAGTGAGTAGTCCTATCATTCCGCATCGGCAATTAATTCGGGATTATCCGAATGACGGGATATTGGTCCGCTCTCCCACGAATTGAGCAGCATAGTTAGGGGCTACTGAACCCAGTATGTATAATTCGGAAATTGCCGAATTGATTGCGGAATGGGACCTACAAAGCTAATAGTTAGCCGAAATCATCGGCTGCCACGCAACTTCGACTGGCGGCACGTGGCTTATGCAGATTTTCAGCGACAGCATTTTGAACTGGAGGCCGTTGTGAACTCAGTTTGGGCGCGCCTGGCGCGAGAGCAGTGCCAGCAATTGCACGATGCTGGTTTGGAAATCCTGGAGCGCACAGGTGCCCGTCTGTTTAATGAGGAGGCTCTGGCCTTGGTGCGTAAGGCGGGCGCCAAGATCTCCGATGGGAATCGAGTACGCTTTCCGGCACGCCTGGTCGAACAAGCCCTGTCCACCGTACCGAAAAGCGTCACCTTGTACGACCGCAACGGTCGCCCTGCGATGCGCCTGGAGGGGGCAAATACTTACTTTGGCCCGGGGTCGGACTGTCTGAACATCGTCGATCACCGAACCGGGGAACGGCGACGGCCCGTGCTGCAGGACGTAGTGGAAGCCATTCGCGTCTGCGATGCACTGAACGATATCAGTTTTGTGATGTCGATGTTCATGCCCGTCGATGTGCGCCAGGACATCACCGATCGCTATCAACTAGAGGTCATATTACACAACACTACCAAACCCATCGTATTCGTGACGTACGAAACCTCGGGCTGCGTCGATGCCGTCGCGATGGCCGAAGCTGTGGCGGGTGGGGTAGACACTTTGCGAGAGAAACCTTTCCTCGCCTGCTACATCAACGTAACCACTGGATTGCTGCACAATGCCGATGCTTTGGAGAAACTGCTGTTTCTCGCTGGCAAGGGGCTGCCGGCGTTGTACATCCCAGTCGTTTCCGGCGGAACCACCGGTCCAGTAACGATGGCCGGATGCTTGGCACTTTCGAATGCAGGCGTGCTGGTCGGATTGGTTATTTCGCAGCTGAAACGTGAGGGCACGCCTATCATTATTCCTGGCTTCGGTGGTGACGCCCTGGACATGCGAACCATGGTGGATCCTTACTGTGGACCCGACCCCAGGGGTATGCCGGAAGCTCTCGCCCACTTCTATCAGCTCCCCATGTTCACCTTGGGTGGAGCCAGTGATTCAAAACTGGTGGACCAACAGGCGGGCATTGAAGCCGCCCTGGATATGCTGGTTGATGCCGTATGTGGCGGCCATCTCGTCCACGACTGTGGCTATCTCGAGTCGGGACTGAGTGGTTCTCTGGCCCAGTTAGCCATTTGTAACGAGGTGGCAGGGTGGATCCGCCACGCTTGCCAGCCAGTAGAAATCAGTGCCGAAACCCTGGCCCTCGACCTTATAGATCAGGTTGGCCCGGATGGTCAGTTCCTCAAGTTGCCGCACACCCGCCGTCATATGCGGGAGCGCTGGTATCCTACTCTGTTCGAGCGCGACACCTATAGTGGCTGGCTGGCAAAGAGTGGCAAGAGTTTGGGCGAGCGTGCTGCGGAACAAGTATCGCAAATTCTGGCCACTCATCATTGCGAACCGTTGAGCCCCGCCGTGGCGGAGGCAATTCACCGCATCGTCCAGCACGCCGAAGCGATGCCTGGCGGAGAGTCTTTGGCCAGTTCTTCAGGAGGTCCCAATGCATGAAGAGCAATTCAACGCCATGCGCCAAAGTATCATTGACGGCGCCCCAGGACAGGCCAGCGAACTGGCTAGCAAAGCCCTCGAATTAGGCATAGCTCCACTCGAGGCCATCAACAAAGGCTTTGTGCCCGGCTTGAACCATATAGGCGAGCAATTTAACCACGGCGAAGCCTTCTTGCCGGATCTGGTCATGGCGGGGGAGGCCATGACGGCAGCTGTGTCCGCGCTCGAACCGGAAATGCAGAAGCGCGGTATCCAGCGTGAAATCCTGGGAAAAGTAGTGCTGGGAACCGTGAAGGGCGACATCCACGAGATTGGCAAGACGCTCGTGTCCACGCTGCTGACCGCTAGCGGCTTTCAAGTTTTCGACCTTGGAGTCGACGTCCCCATAGAACGGTTCGCGGAGAAAGCGCGTGAGTTACAAGCCGACATCGTGGGCGTCTCTGCCCTGCTCACTACCACGATGCAAGGACAGAAGAGCGTAGTCGAATCGCTCGACCGCCACGGTCTCCGGCCGAGGGTCAAAGTGATTGTCGGCGGCGCGCCGGTTACACGCGACTGGGCGGAGAAAATAGGTGCTGATGGTTATGGCGAAGACGCCATGTCCGCTGTGGCCATCGCCAGATCTTTGCTGCACAAGTAAGATAAGTAAGATAGTGGAACGGTAGCGTCGGTTTCCACCTAGGTTTACGACGATTATTCACGGCCATCGGAGCGGTGAAACGCGAATTCTTCGACACTCACAATTAGCATTGCCTGAGCACGGGAGCTAAGAATGCAAGTGATGAGGCACGCATGGTGTAGTTGGTTCGGGCAGGTAGTAGTCGCCACGATTGTTTTCTACGTTTGGCTGGCGCCGCGACTGGCAACTGGAGCAGAGACGCCCTCACACCCCACCTACGGCGTGCGCATTGAACATACGTGGATTCCCATGAAGGACGGTGTGCGGTTGGCGGCGAATCTATTCATGCCGACGGGCGCCAAGCCAGGGGAAAAGTTTCCAGCTTTGCTAGAGTACATACCTTATCGTAAAGACGACGACACAGCTTCGGACGATTACCCCAGGCATTCGTACTTTGTGCATCGAGGGTATGTGGGTGCGCGGGTGGATATCCGCGGGACGGGAGAAAGTGAAGGGCAGACTCCCCATCGGGAGTATTCCCAGCAGGAGCAAGAAGACGGCGAAGAAGTGATTGCCTGGCTTGCCCGCCAGCCGTGGTCGAATGGCAATGTTGGGATGATGGGCATTTCGTGGGGAGGATTTAATTCACTCCAACTCGCCATGCGCCGGCCGCCGGCACTCAAGGCCATCATCGCCACCTGCGCAACCGACCAATTGTTCCACGACGATATCCGTTTTATCGACGGCATGATGCACGTCGATCAGTATGAACTCTTCATCGATTTGCAAACTGCCATGTCGCCGGGGCCCGGGTTTCCACTGGATGAGAAGACCCTGGCCACACGCTTCGACAATACGCCGTGGTTCATCAACTACAAACGCCACCAACGCGACGGAAGCTTCTGGCACGAACCGGAGCAACCACTCGACCGCATTCAGATACCAGTGCTCTTGCTTGGAGGTCTTTACGACGGGTACCGGGACAGCATCCCGCAGATGCTCGAGCAGATGAAGACTCCCGTTAAGGCCATTCTCGGGCCGTGGAATCATAACTGGCCTGACGAGCCAGATTGGGGACCGGCGATCGAGTGGCGCGACCTTGCGGTGCGCTGGTGGGACCAGTGGCTTAAGGGGCGGGATACGGGTGTAATGGACGAGCCGCGCTTTGCCGTTTACATGCGTCACTGGTACGCGCCCGAGCTGCACTTGCCTGAAATACCAGGCGAATGGCGCAGTGAACAGAGCTGGCCGCCCGCCGAGTTACAGCTCCAGACCTTTTATCCGCAACCGGATCATTCGCTGAACACGAGTGTTCCAGCGGCTGGCACCCACGTCCTGAAGTACGTTCCGTCGGCGGGAACCAATGCCGGCGGGCCGGACATCTGGTGGGGTGAGTTAACTACCGATCAGACACCTGACGACGCTTTCAGCCTGGTTTACGATTCGGCTCCTCTCACTGAGAATATGGCGATCTTGGGAAGGCCGCAGGCCACACTGGAGGCGTCGGCTACGGCCCCGCTTGCCGACTGGTTCGCGCGGCTCTCCGACGTTGCCCCGGATGGCACTGTGACCATGGTGGCGGGTGCCGGTTTGAACGGTGCACAGCGCGATTCAGCGAGTGATCCCAGCGATCTTGAACCGGGCCGGGTTTATCCTCTCACCATCGATATGCACTTTACTTCGTGGGTATTTCCGCGCGGACACCGCATTCGTCTGGCCGTCTCTAACGCTCTTTGGCCCATGATCTGGCCTACGCCTTACGCGATGACTACCTCCCTTCAACTCGGTGGACAACAACCGTCTCGTCTGGTATTGCCCGTTGTGCCGCTGGAAAGCAACCTGGCGCCACCGGCGTTTGTTCCTCCAGCACCTCCAAGTCGTTTGCCCGGAGTTCATTCGAGCGGAGACTGGCTGCCCGGAGAGTTGTGGACGAAACAGCGCGATGAACTCCACCAGGCAACGACGTGGGAGTGGCACGGCGGCAAAGAGATCACGCAATTCCCTTGGGGCCGCACCATGCACCAGGACAAACTTAGATTCGAAGTGCAGGATGCGCACCCCGATATTGCCTCGGCCCACGGAGAGGGGGAAACAGATGTGGATCTCCCGGGCAGGGCTCTCCGCTGGACGGACACGCTCGATGTTCGCAGCGATAAGACCAACTTTTATTACAAATTTCGCCGCCGATTGCTGAAGAACGGCCATGTCATTCGGGAAAAGAATTGGCAGGAAACGATTCCTCGGGACCATCAATGAGAAGCCAGACCCCGTGTGGCGAACCGTGCCTTACAGGTGGAGATGCATTGATGAAACCAGTTCTAGTTTAGTCGGCCAGGCGAAACCGTCGGGCATGTATTATTCGGAAAATACCGAATTAATTGTCAAAACACGACCTGCAAGGCTGAATATTTAGCCGCTACCGTCCCAGAAAGTCGCCATCTCGCCCACATTCCGACGTCAGCCTGGGACCAAGGGAGATCTTATGAAAAACCTGCGCTTGTCTTCCCTTTTACTTGCGGCATCGATGGTAACAAGTCTCGCCTTCGCCGACACTACTGGCAGCATTCGCGGGACCGTAGCGGATCCCAGTGGCGCACTGATCTCCAAAGCTCATGTCATCGTCACCAACGAAGATACGAATGAGACGCGAACCGCAGACACAGGCGTTGGCGGCGTCTTCCAGTTCCTTCTGCTTCCGACGGGGACGTATGGCTTGCACGTGGAACAGCCGGGCTTCAAGAGCTATCTCCTGCATGGCATTCATCTCACCGTGAACCAGGTGGCCACCCTCAATGTAACTTTGCAGGTCGGTCAGGTATCGGCCAAGGTAGAGGTAAGAGCTAACGCCGCCCAGGTCGATACCGTGACGACGCAAGTTGGCGCCGTGATTGACACCAAGCCCATCATGGACCTTCCCCTCAACGGTCGCGATCTTTACCAACTGATTGCCTTGCAGCCGGGCATCACGGTGCCTGGCAATACCGCCTCCAATAACCCAGTTTACGGCATTACCTCCGGTCCGAACCCATCTAGCGCTTTTTCCAGCGGTGGCGGCCGCTTGGTAATGAATAACTTTATGGTGGATGGCACTGACAGCAACGGTGTGTTCGCCAATCAGCCGGTGATCGCGCTCATCCCGGACGCAGTGCAGGAGTTTCGCGTGATTACCAACACATTTAACGCGGAACTGGGCAGGAATGCCGGCTCGGTTATCAATATCATTACCAAGTCCGGCGCCAATCACTGGCATGGAGACGCTTTTGAGTTTCTGCGGAACGATGTTTTGAACGCCAGGAATTATTTCGAATATCCGAACAGGGCGTCTTATAAACTCAATCAATTCGGAGGCACTTTAGGCGGCCCAATCCGCAAGGACAGAACTTTCATCTTTGGCAGCTTTCAGGATTCGCGTGAGCGAAAAGGCGCTGATGTCTATCAGAGAGTCTTTACCAACGCTGAGCGAGGGGGTGATTTCAGTGATCGGGAAGCGGCCTTCACCGGCGCGCTGAGTAGTTCGCTAACTTCTCCAATCTGCTTCCCGCGGGACCCTGCCCCGGGTACACCGGTCAACTGCTACACGGCCGGAACTTCTTACGACACGATTTTCCCGGGAGCGGTAATTCCAACCTCCTCCTTTGATCCCGTCTCCCTGAACATCCTTACAAATTATGTTCCTGCGCCAAGACAGGGCAGCCAGTATTTCTCTGCAAGCCCGGTGCAACCGAATGATTCTTATCAATTCACCCTCAAGCTAGATCACAAGCTAAACTCGAAGCACAACCTGACAGGCTTTTATTTCTTCGATGACAACACGACGAATAACTTCGGTATGAACCCCCAACAAAATCTTCCAGGGTTCCCGGTCACAAGCAAAACCCGGTCGCAGCAGGTAAATTTGTCGGAAACCTGGGTCAAGAGCCCCACTACTTTGAATGAATTCCGCGTTGCCTACGTCCGAGTGGCTATGGGGCAGGAGTCGCTGCCACTGAACAGCGGTTCACCTGCTTCTTTTGGCTTCACCGGCATTACTCCCGGGCCTCCGGCAAATCTACAGAGCTTACCGGTAATCACCGTTGAGGGCGGGCCAAATTTTCAATATCAGGGAACTGGATCCGGGGGAGGGTTAGATTTTCAGAATGTTTATCAGGTTGTGGACAACTTCTCTAAGATCTTGGGACGCCACACGATGAAATTCGGGGCTGATCTCCACTGGATTCGATACACGCAGCAACTGGTCTACGTTTTCGATGGCGATTTTTACTTTGGAGGAGGCGGACCTAACACCACAGGGGACCCGTTTGCTGACTTCGTGTTGGGGCTGCCGGACAATTACTTGCAGGGAAGCGCTCACACCGAGTACCTGCGCTCCAAGCAGTTCGGGTTGTATGGACAGGACGCCTGGCAGATTCGCCCTCACCTGACACTGAATTACGGCCTACGGTGGGAGTTGAACACGCCTTACGTCGACCAGAAGAACGAACTCAACGTGTACCACTTCCCGCCAGGTCCTGGACAACCGGCCCCGCAATCCCAAGTATTTCCGACCGCCCCGCCTGGCCTTCTTTTCCCGGGCGATCCGGGCGTGCCGCTCGGGTTGACCCAGACTTATTACAAGTCTTTCGCACCGCGTATTGGATTAGCCTATAGCCCGAATTGGCTCGGTGCGAATAAGCTGGTTATTCGGTCAGCCTACGGCATTTTCTACAATCCCATGGAACAGTTTGTGCTCTTAGAGTTCAGTGGTGAACCACCGTTCGGCGGGAGTACATCACTATCTGCCCCCGGATTTGCCACCCCGTTTGTTGGACAGTCGGGTACGCAGTTCCCGGACCCGTTTCCCTTTGTTCCTGCTCACCCGGGCGAACCGGTCGACTTCAGCAATTATTACCCGATCTTGCTATATGGAAACTTTCGACCCAATCAGCGGAGCCAGTACATGGAGCAGTACAACCTGAGCGTTGACTACCAACTTGGCGCTTCCATGGTTCTGAGCGCTGGCTACGTGGGCAGCCAAGGTCATCGTCTGTTGGCCACGTATGACGCAAATCCGGGCAATCCCGCGCTGTGCATGCAACTTCAATCTCAGGGCTGTGGCCCCTATGCGGAGGACAGTACCTATGTGTCCGCTACGGGGGGCACGATCTACGGCACCCGGCCGGCGGGCCCGCTCTCCAACAATGGCCTATCTGCTGCTAATGGCGGCTTGGAGGCATTCAGCAGCATGTTTACTATCGATTCCATAGCCAGTTCAAGCTATAACTCCGGCCAATTTCGCCTCGAGCGTCAGGCCAGTGACTTTCAGTTTCTGGCCTCCTACACATACTCGAAATCACTCGACAATTCTTCCGGATTTCAGAACCTCTTGAATCCATTCTGCTTCAAGTGCGATAGAAACTTATCCGCGTTTGACGCTCGGCACCGATTCGTCTTCAGTTATACCTACGAGTTGCCTCTGAAGCGCTTCGTCTCTGGTGGCGGGGTTCGGCAGAAACTCCTTGATGGCTGGGAAATCGGTGGCATATACAGCTATCAGACCGGGGTTCCAGTCCATCTGACCGACAGTGCCTCCGACAACTCATTGACCGGGGGATTCGATTTCGAACCGGCAGATCGCCCCGATGTTGTAGGTCCGATTCAGACGCAGGACCCGCACAAATCCGGGTGTGCTTTTGGAACTGGAGCTGGGACTGGCACGCCTTGCTCATCGGTTCCCAACCAGTTTTTGGTCAACGCAAACGTATTTACTACCGAGCCTTTGGGCCAATTTGGGAACGCCAGGCACAATATGTTTGCCGGTCCTCCAGTAAACAACTGGGATTTCACAGTTATTAAGCGAATCAAGTTCCAGGAGCACTACAGCTTTGAATTCCGGACAGAGTTTTTCAATCTGCTGAACCACACACAGTTTGATAACCCGAATGGTGACATCGGAGCGGGACCTCAGTTTGGTGTCGTCACTGTCGCCCGGGATCCCCGGTTTGTCCAGTTCGGAGCCAAGCTTGCCTTCTAGCCAAGAGTGTTTTCGTAGCGGCAGGAGAACTAAAGCGTCAGAAACCGCAGTGTAACCAATACTGCAACGCAAATCCCGGCTTCGGTGGGGACGCCCTGGACCTGCGGGCATCGCTCTACCAGTCTGCCAGAATTCCCGGCTGCTCTCGATCCGCTGCAATTGACACGCAAAGAGATGGCTGATTACGCGGCAAGGGCATGAGACATAGGAATCAACCACATCGGTGCTTGCGGTGGCTCGGCGGTTTCGCATTACGAACACGACGGCTACGACAAAGCAAATGTAGGAAAAAATAGATAAGGAGAAACTCTATGACACTGGAAGATGCGCGTCGCGTAATTGCTGCAGCCGAAAAGAAGGCCAAAGAAATCGGCCAACCGATGAACATTGCAGTTGCAGATGAAGGTGGAAATCTGGTTTCCCACGTGCGTATGGATGGAGCTTGGCTGGGGAGCATCGATATTTCTATAAAGAAGGCCTACACTTCGCGGGCGTTCGACATCGCCACGAAAGACTTGGCTATGCACTCGCAGTCAGGCGGGCAGTTTTTCGGAATACACGCCTCCAATCAAGGGAACATCATGATCTTTGCCGGAGGCGTACCGCTGAAGCGCGAAGGCAAGGTCGTAGGTGCGATCGGCGTCAGTGGCGGATCGGGCGACCAGGACCATGCAGTAGCCGAGGCCGGAGCGGCAGCTTTCTAGTTTCGAACAAGCGAAAAGAGCCCGTCTGCGCCTGATCAGCTTTTCAGAGCCGTCAGTAGAGCCTTGCCCTTTGCATTCAAGGTATAGAACACACGTCGGCCAATCCGTGTGCGGTCGAGACACCCAGAACGCCAGAGCTTGGTGATTTGCTCAGAGGCGGCGGCTGTTGAAAGATTGAGGGCGGTTGCGGTCTCCATCGTCGTCTGAGGGCTGTTCAAAGCAATGATTACCTTCGCGCATGTGCGACCGAGCAACTGGGAAGCCCCATTTTGCGTTGCGCGTCCGTCCTCGGCCCACACGTTGGCAACTCCTCGAGAAGTATAGGTGATTGTTGGGCGCCAAGGGGGACGTACCGTGAGAAATACGTCGGGCCACGAAAAGATGGATGGCACGAGCAGGATGCCTCGTCTTCGTTTCTTCCCATCCCAATAACTGTCTGTGCGTACTGAAAGAGAGCCCTTTTCGTAGCTGACATCTCGATGCATTCCTTTGAAGAGTGCCTCTGCGCCCCCAAGCGCCAACGCGCGAGCACGGAACAACACCTCGGCCTCAAGCTTGGAACGCAAAACGGGCCATTCCGGCGCAAGAGCGCGCTCCCAAAACTCTTCGAGCAGGGTAGCAATCCTGACAACAAAAGTGCGGGGGTCCGCTATAGCTGCCCGTAGTGCACGGGGCATGCCGCGCGGATAAGCTATCTGTATCTCAGCGCGGACTACTTGTGCGGACACTTGTCGAAACCGAGCAAGTTCCTCAGCAAAGCGAGGCAATGGTGTGGTTGGGGGAGGCCCCAAGAAATCTGGAATACTACCCCGAGACACCGAGGCCAATGAAGCTAATGGCTCCCAGTCAATACTCGCAATCTTCGGTCCGGTCCGGGTCATCCAAGGAAGAAGCAGAGCATGCCGACTGGGATCGAGCCACGCGCGAAAAGCTGCGACGCATTCCCACAAGGGACTGAAAGCAAAACGTACATGAGCGAGATCGTCATCGCTCAACTTCAACGTGACCTTCTGAAAAGGGGCGGTTGGCATTATTCGGATAATACCGAATTTATTGCCGGACGTGAATGGCGAAGTTAAAAGGGATCAGACTCTGGGTTCGGTGTTGTCCATCCCAGGAAGTTGACACCCGACAAGATTCCGGTCAGGCCCGGAACAAATACTGCACCACGCGTCTCGTCAGGACTTGAGCCACGATGATCCTGCGACGTGATTTGGCGGCGGGGAAAGCAATAGACCGATCGACCCGCACGACATTGTTTCAAAGAGCTAGTGATACGCTCGTTAGTTCGTGATGTTCTCAGGTCATCGCGGGGCGACGGGTAAACTCGTCCTCGTGCCGCCCGAGGAGTTCGTCCGGACAACACAAAGCGCATCAACATGGTCTGGCAGAAGCTCAGGTCATATGCTCCCTAATTCCACAACGAGCGCTCCGATAAAACCGGCCTCAGTGGAGCCGCAGCCGCAGCCGCCTCGTGTAATGGGCTTTGCTGACCTCGTCCTCTTTTACGTGGTCACAGGCATTAGCTTGCGATGGATCGCTACGGCGGCTGCATCTGGCCCTAGTGCGATCGTGGTTTGGATAGGCGCCTTGCTCTGCTTTTATGCTCCCTTGGCGCTATCGGTCATTGAGCTGTCGTCGAGGCATCCGCAAGAGGGAGGCCTTTACGTTTGGAGCCAGCGGGCGTTCGGCGATTTTTCCGGTTATATGGCTGGTTGGACTTATTGGACGAGCAATCTCCCCTATTTCCCGGCCGTTCTTTACTTCGCAGCAAGTAATGCTTTGTATATTCGTCAAGGGCATTGGAGTCGGTTTTCCAACGACGCGAGCTTCTATGTCTGGTTTTCGGTTCTAGCTCTGTTCCTTATCACCGCCATGAATGTGGTCGGGCTGAATATTGGTAAGTGGCTGCACAATGTGGGCGCTCTGGGAATGTGGTTGCCGGTAATGACGGTAGTGGTAATGGGGTTCTACGCCTGGCACCGCTTCGGAGCTGCGACTTCGTTCACGCGGACTAGCCTGATGCCTGGGTGGCATCTTAAAGACATGGCGTTCTGGGCAACACTCGCCTTTGCCGTCGGTGGGTGCGAGACAGCATCGTTTATGGCGGGGGAGATCAAGAACTCGCGCCGTACCATACCGCGCGCTCTGTTGGTTGCTGGTTTAGTGGTGACGTTTTGCTACATCATGGGCACGGTCTGTGTTCTGCTGGCTGTGCCGAGCGCCGAGGTCAATGACTTGCAGGGATTGATGCAGGCGATTAGCAGGACAGCCGGCAGACTTGGCTGGTTTGCCGTGATCCCGATTTCCGCTGCGCTGATCGCAATTAGCAATCTCGGAGCCGCCGGAGCTTACCTTGCGTCATGTGCCCGTCTGCCGTTTGTGGCGGGGATTGACCGATTTTTGCCCGCTGCATTTGGAAAACTTCACCCGCGCTGGGGCACGCCGCATGTAGCTTTAATCACGCAGTTGGTCTGCGCCGTGGTCTTTGCGTTCCTTGCGCAAGCTGGAACCAGCGTAAAGGGTGCATACGACGTCTTGGTGAGCATGGGAATCATCACTTATTTCATTCCGTATTTGTATGTATTTGCCGCCTTGTTCAAGCTTCAAAGCGAGAAGGCAGGGCCAGAGGTCATCCGGGTGCCTGGCGGCGCGCCGGTTGCGAAGCTGGTGTCCTGTGTGGGATTTGGCACGACTATGTTTACGATCCTTCTATCCGTTGTGCCGTCGCCCGAAGAGACCAACAAGGTTCTTGCCATCATAAAGGTAGTTGGGCTATGCGGTGTGCTCGTCGGGGCGGGTGCCCTTCTGTATTACCTGGGGAAGAGAAGAAAGCAGCAACTGCCTACTGCAACTGGAACAATAGCTGGGTGAGTTGTAGCCTCGTTGTGGCCCTTGGGCTTCAGCGATTCGCGACAGGAGAAGTAACATGCCGTCATTCGGATAATCCCGAATTAATTGCCGATGCGGAATGACAAGACTACTCACTGGACTAGTAGCCAGGAGATTAGAACGGGAGCCTTGGTCAAAGACTCCGGAACATGGTACGACCCAATTCACCTGCAAAACTGCCGAGGCTTCCCAAGTAGCCGAAGAGAAAACGCCAACTTCCCTTGAGTGGCGGGAAAGACTGGGCTTGGAACGGGATCAGGTGATCAGGTGGCGCTTAGTCAATTGCTACAAGGTCACAGTATCCGTGCACGGGGAACGAGACTAGCGTTCCTATGGGTAGGGAGAATATGCAAATGAGTACGGCTGAAGACGGTCGCAACCCAAACCTCTTGAGATCGATGGACGTGCCGCTGCAATTGGTAAGGATTGGCGCGGGCGAATGGACGAAGTCGTGTTCTCCTACCCGATACATGCTTATACCATCCTTTAGCGTGGATTCCTTTATCCAACCTTTGTGCCGGATAAGATACATCCTAATAGACTCCGCCATCTTAGCCGCATAGGTTTCCCCGCCATTGGGTTTCAGGAGTAATCTTGCGTTCCTTTGGTACTCTGCAAAAACGAAAGCAGCATCCATGTCCTTCGCTGTAAGGAGTTTTTTTCCTGAATAGCACGCTGCGATATATGCAAATCGTAGTGCGATTTCTGCTATTCGAGGAGAGGCGTCCGGATGTTGTTTCTTCCATTCGGCTACTCTGTCGTATACATCATTGTCCACATACACCGGCTTGGCTTCGTACTTCTCTTTGGTCTGGTCAAGCGGGTACCAATCGTATTTATATCCAGTAGGAGCAATGCCGAATGTAAACCTGTCGTATAACCCGCCAAATGACTTGTTAGAAAAAGCAGTTCCAAACTGATCCTCAACGATACCGCCAATGAGAGATACCCGTGCGTTAAAATAAATCGACCTTCCTTTCACCGTATGGGCGTCCTGATCTTTATAAAAAGCCGTAGTTAATACATGGCTAAGAACCGATTGTTCTATGTTCGCTTTTACCAGCACTCGGGATAGCTCATCCGGATTCCAAAGACGGCTAGAGCCTGACGCATCTCCGAGCATCTCTATAAGACCTTCACCAGAGCCGACATTCCCCGTAATTAGGGTAGGGGGTTCTACGCCCAGCACAAGGGCTGATTGATCTGTCGTACTGGACTTTCCTACACCTATTCCAGCAACCAGACCCGCATATATGTTTGTGCGAGGCGAGTTATCGATAAAGCATTTCGCGCCTGTAGGAGTTACGATTCGGTCTATTACTGTTCCTGCCATTGTTACGATTGAAGGCCACGAAAACGCTATAGGAAATCGGGACATGCGTTTCTTTGTAATATCACCCAACCGCCCATCAAGAACACCATCTGGCATATCTGAAACTGCCAACTCATTTGTTTCCTTGAATTCATCTGTTATCGTGATGGTGGGTTCCTTAAAAACCTGTATCTCTCCCGTGTGCATGTTGAAATTATGACCGGTGCGGGCAGTGAGAAAATTACGGTAATCGCTCCAAGTTTTCTTGTGAGAGTGCATACAACGGATTCCGGGCTGGCCCACCTTTGGGCCTTCCGCTACAATGTAAACAGCAAAGTCTTTGTCACCGTTCTTTTGGGTGTGCTCTGATTCCCACGGACACCGCTCTGCTCGGATATACTGCCAACGGGCAGGCGTACCTCCGGATGCTTTCTTATACTCGCCCGCCAAAACATCCTCTTTGTGAAGGTCTAACCAATTTTCAAACTGTTCTTGGGACACCGGCGAAAATTCCCCGATCACCTTTCCGTTCAGCACCAGTTGATTGGGTACGCTCTTTGTCTCTGTTTCTGTCCCTGTGAGTGAGGATTCCTGAGCAATTTTTGATATCCATGAGGTCAACCAATCTGGGCATTCCAGAACAGGCGAATCATCTACAACGCTATACATCGCTCCTGTTGGGTGAATGCTCCATGGGGCTACGACATACTTCCGGTTCTGCTGAAAATCGAAGAAATGGTGCTCGGGATTGTCTGGCGCTGAGGCAGAAGCATTCCCCAAAGCACGGGTAGCGTCCGTCTGTTTGAAATAGAAGTGTAGGCCCTTAGAACTCTTTACCGTAAATGTTCGGGGCATGCCGGCGGGCATTTGTTCAATGATTGAGGGATCGTCTATGTCAAGTATGCAGACACCTTCCGGGGATGCGACTGCACCGGCATTCATCCGGGGGTTCTGGTGTTTCCATTTTTCAATCTGAACTAAGTCGGTAGTCGCCAGTTCGGGCCAGTCCTTTAGACGGCAACCTTTCTCCTGGCAGGGAATGGGGATACATTTGATTCCACGGGCAAGCAATTCTTTGGACGCCCTGAAGAACGGGGCGACGGTGTAATCAAAATCTTCGGTCTGAGCGCACAACGCTGGGACGGTTGTTACATCAAAATTGGTCGGTTTACTTTCTGTTGGTTCGGTCATAATTACTTTCCGGGCGGTTGCCCTAACTGCTTACTTCATTCTTACTTCATTGCTTACTTTGTACTGATACAGTATTTTTTGCTTGAAAAAACTTCTCACACTGTCACTTTTCCTATAGAGAGGAGGCACATTCTGCTAAGTGTGAGTTTCTCACACTGTCAAAAGTGGTAGGTCAAAATGACAGTGTTTCTCCATAACTATATGATTATAGACATGTTATATATATGTGTATCTCCTCCAGAGAAGCATGACAGTGTTTGGTCGATTTTCGTTTTCACTTACAGGGAAACACTGGCACTTTTACTCCCCCTAACACTGTCACCCTTTTTCAGCTAAAAATGTCAATTTTTAGAGGGAATTTGAATCACAGTCAACTCAATCACAGTCAATCACAGTCAATCGCTGCCACTATCGCTGCCATCTCGTGCATCGTCCGTATCCAATCCGAAACACCAATCTTTCTCCTAACACCAATACCAGCCGTAGGGCCTTCGGCAAACTTGCGGCCTACTTCATTCGTGCATATTTCAAAAATCTTCGGTGAAGGCTTCAACAAAAACGATCACACCTTATAACAACTATATATTTGAAGCCTTGACGCCTTCGTGGCGTCTTCGTGAAGGCGTCAGCGTGGGGTGTCTAGGTGTCTTGGAGCCTTCGTGGCGTACTTTTATGAAGGCGTCAAGATTATGAAGCTTTGACGCCTTCATGATGCCTTCGGGATTCTAAAGGACTTACTCGTACAATGCGTGTACATCTTTCCATAGCCGCCGGAGGGCATCACCCCAATGACCCTCTTTACCGGCTGATGCCTTCGGGCCGATTGCCATTTCCAGCCGGTCGCAGATCATTACGGCTCTACTCTCTGCCAGTGCCTCACCGTCACCCAAGTTAGAGACTGCCTCAATCACAGTCAATCACAGTCTTTCGCTGGTGTCATTGTTCTCTTTTCTCGTGGCTAATCGGGTAAGCCAAACAAAAAAGTTGGGGCATCCTCATACCTATTCGGTAGGAAGATGCCCCGTGGTAGTGATCCCGCTTCGCAAGAGGAATCACTGGTTTTAAATTGTGCCTGTAGGCGTCTACTGAGCTGCGAAGCTACCGCCCCGAAGGGCTACCACGGACTCTCCATCTAAATTTCTAATGTAGTTTTTGGATTTACGCTCTGGCGAGAAAGTTCATTGCTCTGGCGGATGATCTTTTCCTACTATTACAGTATGCGCCTTTTTTCGGAATTTGTCAAGCACAAAATACGGTTTAGAAGAATAAATCTTTTGTGGCGGCCTGTCAAGGATAAAATACTGTACTGGTACACTGCGGGTTTCGCCTTCGCCCCTATACCCCACCCTCTTTTGCAGCCCTATGGGACCCAAGTAGGACCCCTAGGCGAATGGATTACGAAATATGGGACCCGTAAATAGGGGACCCGTAACTCGTCAGATACAACGACGGTACATAAAGGGGACCCGTTTTGACCAGCCCCGCTCGGCTGGCGAGGATGGAGGGTGGGCGGACCCTGCCGGGTGCCGGGTCGTAGAAATGCCGTTAAGACCACCTAGTATGGTACCTACTGTGTTTTCAATTACTTGCACATGGTTTCCATTTAGCAGTAGGAGAACATAAGACGAACATACGGTAATCCTGTATGCCACTGTTCTACCCAAACCCGTACCCGTACTCTAAACGCAATGCAATCAATTACTTATGAAAGACTTACGCTAACCCCCTTTGTTTGCAACAAAGCTAAATTCCTCGCATTATGCACTGAATCATGCACTAGCCTTAGTAAGTATTGTAGAATCAATCATTTCCAACCGATCTGCGGATATTGGAACCGTCGCTCAAAAGCGATTTCTCGCAATGATCGGTGAGCCTAGCCGCTGGAATCAGGGAATCGGGGAACAGGGACCACCCTATCGTAGTCCTTGACTTGGCATCTGAACTACCTGACGGTCGGTTTGCCTGTAATGAAACCAGTTGCCGTATCAAGATGAATGTCTCGGGTGCCTGCGTTTTATAGCAGTTGCTCGACTTTCCTTACGTTCTCTTGGGCTTCGTCAATCCATGCGTTGTACTGAGTAATCGCTTCGGGTGTCATGCTTCCTCCTGCCCGATTAGATGAACGCCCGCCTACTTCTCTGTTGCCCGAATCTTCGCCCAACGTGCGCTGTGCCGCTGCTATTCGCTTTCTGCCCGCTGACATCTTCCGCCGTGGCTTGCCAGTCCTAGCCCGTTGTACTCGTACAGTCTTGCCCAACAATGCAAGAACCTGTAACCGACCAATTTCTGCCCGAACTTCTTGAACGATACCTTCGATGCTCATGTGTGCTCCTATACGACCGGACAGGATAGCACGGGAATGCCCGATCTTGCAGGGTCGTTCGCCAGCGGCCTAGTTCGCCCGTCCTGCACATTGGTTCAACCATTGCTCAATGTCCGACCGGCGGAATCGCAGCATTTTTTTATGTATTTTTATTGAAGGCAGAGGGTGCCTACCACGAACCTGTGACCGGGATCGGCACAGTTCATAAATCTGCCTTGGCGTTACTTTCAGCCATGCGGACAGGTCTTCAACTGTAAGTATTTCAGTTTGGGTTACAACCGGCTGTGGGTTAAGCATGGGTCACCGCAACTCTACGGTTCAACCGCTGCTCTGACCTTGTAGCCCATCGCACATTGCCCACAGCGTACGGGCCGTCATTGTTTGGAAAGCGGTCAACGCTGTACAAATGCTTAGGCTCTGGTTTCGGGCCGAGTTCTGCCAAAAATTCCTCAAATGAGTGAAACAGGAATTTGATTCCCCGCCCTCCATAGTCGGGGTACCCCTCATGATTAGGGTTAGTACAGCGTTGCTTGGCACCTGTGTAAGAACGATATTCAGGTGTTCGTTTGACGCTCGGGCTGTAACCATGTTTGAGACGCAGCAATCCGACCCATGATTGTCTATATTCCCGCTGCAAACATCCGCAACTGCGAGTATGCCCATTCCGCAGTTCGTGGCCCGTGACAGGATGCAAATTGCCACAATCGCAGAGACACACAAATACTGTCTTGCCTTGGTTGTCTTTTCCTTTAGGTTGGATTACAGCGAGGCGTCCAAACCGTTGGCCTGTTAAATTGTGTATGGGGAGCACATAGCGGCCCTCCGGGTGTAGGTGTTTCACCTACAAGGTGTGCCAGATTGCCCGCTTAGGACTTTCCCCACACCCCGCCCGATCCATAGAATTGGCCGGGTCTTAAGTCATCTTAGCATTTTCACAGCCAAACGCAACTTACTTTGGTAACCACTGGTTAGTTACTTTAGTGTACCAATACGGTTATTCCTTGCTCGCAGCGGCTTCTAACAGTTTCATGCCGGTCTTGAATGCCTCTGGGGTGATGGCTTTCTTGTACACGCCCAACGTGGTCTGCATAGACTTGTGCCGCAACAGGGCTTGTGCCACGGCGTAATTTCCGCCCGTGTTCTCAATGACGGCTGTGCAGGCCCCCCGTCTACCAGCATACAACGTCTTCCACTCGCCTACTTTCTTCGGAACCTTGTTGCAGCGTTCGCAATTGCTCTGCCCCTCTACATGCGGCTTGATAACTCTAGCGATGTAATTGTGGAGGTCTGCGGGCGTGTTATTGCGTGAGGGGAACACCCAACCCTCATTGTGCCCCTGAGATTCTTTACGCCACAGTTCCAAAGGCACCCGCACCTGATTTATGAGTGGCAGAGATGCGACTGATTCAAGCGTCTTCGGAGTGTCTACGATGCCCCGCACAACCGACCGACGAATATTCACATTCTCAGCGTCAAAGTCTTCCCATTTCAGTGCTGCGATCTCGCCCGGACGCAATGCGAGAAAGCAGGCCAGTGCCATGATCAGTTGACAATCAACGTGATCCACCAGAGCCGAGATAATGTTCTCCGATTCCTCAAGTGTGTAGTGTTTGGTTCTCTCGGATTCGATAGCGTCATCCGGCATAGAAACATCGTGCCATGGGTTGACCTTGATTCGTTGTTCAATGACCGCCCGCTTAAAAAGGGAACTGCCTAAAGCCCTGATATGTTTCAGCGTATTCTTGGCTTGTGTCCCTGTGAGCGATTGAAGGAACTGCGTGCCCATGGACGGTTCGTATTCTTGCAGGGTACCTTTCGCAAAATGGGCTTTCAGATGTTGATTCCAAATTTGTTTGTAGCCCCGCACGGTAGACGGCTTCTTTCGGGGCTTGCCGGTCAATGACAAAATTTCTTCGCAGTATGGCAGGTATCGCTGCTCCCAGAAGTCGGAGATGGTCATATCCTTTGCAGTCACCCGCCCGCTAGTTTGGGTGTTGATCGTCTGCATGAATTCGTTGCGAAGCAACTTGACCGACTTCGCATTCCGGGCGTAATACTTCTCGCCCTTTTCACAGAGCCTGTGAGAACGTTGCACACGAACGGGGTTGCCGTCTACAATCTCAGAGCGATAGTAGCGAACAAAGAAAGCACCGGATGACTCGTAAATGTAGCCCGTCTGGATTCGGCCCAGGGTTCCCTCCAACCATGGCCAGAATAGCATTATGCAGCCAGTATGCACTAGATGCCTTCGGTAATGCTGGTAACTTCTTTGTTTTCAATGTGGCGGTGTAGCTCAGGTGGTTAGAGCGACGGTCTCATAATCCGTAGGTCGTTGGTTCGAGTCCAACCGCCGCCACCAGTACGTTCAAGGAATGTCGCGTTGGTGCGCGAGGGGCGCGGCATGATCAGGAAGTGATGGGGACGGTTTCAGAGGCCGTGCAGTAGAAGGTCTTCGCAAGTTCGACCAGATCCGGTAACGCGGCTGCTACTTTGGCAGATAGCTTGTCCCCGAGTTCAAAACACTCGCCGCACAGTGAGATCTCAAAGGCTTGCGGACGTACTCCATAAAGCTCACAGCACAAAGACAGAAGAGCCTCAGGCGTCAGTTGGTGGGCAAAGAGCACGTCGGGATGGTGGGGGCTAACCGGTGTGCAGCGAATCTCCCCCGGCTGCCCCACCCGGCAGGCGTCGATAAAGAACACTTTTTCCACGTGGCTTATGGTTTCGGCAAGCTCCGGCGTTAATTGGTGGCGGATGAGGATTTCAGTGCCGGCCGCGGGTTTTGTCCGAGACAGTTCTTCTGCCGCGCGCACACCTAAACCATCGTCGGAGCGAAGACGGTTGCCATAACCGACGATGAGGACACTTGCCATTAGCCACCGCTCTCACGGGGTTGCAACTTCGTCGCGCAATTCACCGTTGGCATCCACCAACTGAATGCGCAGCGCTATTTGCCCTAAGGCGTGCGTGGAGCAACTGAGGCAGGGATCGTAGGCTCTGACCACAGCTGAGACGCGGTTCAGCATGCCTTCCTGCAGCTTGTTGCCATCGATGAAACGCTCACTGACCTGCTGAATACTGCGGCCTATGGCAAGATTATTGTGCCCCGTGGCTACGATC